>Ga0214925_100334_pt1 | contig 28170 bp, 28 predicted proteins | sample Stichaenrichment_FD_168299 | JGI IMG/M metagenome (GOLD analysis project Ga0214925, IMG submission 168299) | Xylose enriched microbial communities from anaerobic bioreactor in Madison, Wisconsin, United States - 63SRT | ecosystem: Engineered > Bioreactor > Anaerobic > Unclassified | place: USA... | reverse complement strand
CATCCAGGAAGGTCTGCGAAACTTAATGGAGACCGTTGTTAAGGTTGATCATCCCAACCACGATGAGGATATTCCCAAGGAAGCGGATAACCTGGACGGTTTGAAGTATTTGGAAGGCCGAACCATGGACTTTGCCAATACCAAAGCTTTTGAAGGCGTGGTCCTGGCCCATACCGATGGTAACGTTCCGAATATGAGTGTTCATATTCCGGACCAAACCCCTTACACCCTGGGATACTTGATCTACTTCTTCGAAATTGCCGTTTCAATTTCCGGCTACTTGAATGGCATCAACCCATTCAATCAGCCCGGCGTTGAAGCTTACAAGACCAACATGTTTGCTTTGTTGGGCAAGCCCGGTTACGAAAAATTAGGTAAGGAATTAAATGATCGTCTCTAATTAAGGGGTACTGATATGAGTATTTTAATGGCTTTAATTCCTCCCTTAACATGGGGAGCGGTCGGCATCATTTGTACCATCATGGGTGGATCCGCCGCCCAACAGACCCTTGGAGAATCCATGGGTGCTTTAATTTTGGGGTTGTTAGTCTACTTCTTCTTTGTTATGCCACAGAGTATCCAGGTCACTTCCCACATATGGCAAGTAGGCTTTTTCTCGGGCATTTTTTGGTCCATTGGCACAGCCGGGCAATTCATTGCTTTCAAAAAGATGGGGGTCTCGGCAGCCTTACCCATTTCAACTGCCGGCCAAATTATTTCAAATGCGCTGATGGCTGCTGCCGTACTTGGCGAATGGATTACTGTTAGCATGTGGCTTTTTGGTTCGATTTCGATCGCACTAATTACAATCGGAGCGCTACTAACATCAGCAAGATCCCATTTGGAAAAACAACGAAAGGAAAAGAGATCTCCAACCTACATGCAGGGAATAGTTGCCTTAATCATTTCAACAATCGGGTTTATGTTATATTTCGTATTCCCAAATTTATTGGTAAAAACGGGATATGTCAGCGAGTCTGTTCATAATGCCAATCATGGTATAAATTATATGACTGCCATTGTGACACCCCAAGCATGTGGTCAGGTAATCGGATCTATTCTAATCGGTATTTTTATTTTTCACGAAGGTAGACAATTGTTTGCCAAGCCAGCTTGGCGAAACCTTGTTACAGGACTCGATTGGGGAATTGGCAACTTATTCATGTTTATTTCTGCGGCAAGTCCATTGATCGGTCAGGCAATGGCTACAACCCTATCGCAAACCGGTGTTGTTATCGGGACGTTCGGCGGTATTTATCTTTTACATGAACATAAAACATCAGATCAGATGATACGGATTATCATTGGATCAATTTTGGTCATTGCCGGAAGTATCTTAATATCCAACTTAAAAATTTTAACGATTTAAACCATAAAGAAACCGAGCCAAGATTAAATCCGGCTCGGTTTCTTGTTCCGCAACTCATTTGTTTACTTATTTTGTTGTTTCCCTGACATCAATCGTAAATGGAATTTGAATTTTTTGAATATCATCAATCTGACGTGCCGGGTTAATAACTTCATCTACAGCCATTTGTCCCATTAAATGAAAATTTTGAGTAACACTGGTTATTTGAGGACGGGTCCTTAAACATACTGCTGTTCCATCAATGCCAATGACTGCAATATTGTCAGGTACTTTCCTTTGAAGATCGTACAGGCCATTGGATAACCCCAGTGCAGCATCATCGCTTGTTGCCAAAACAGCATCCACACCTTTCATATTTTCATAGTACTTTGCGGCATCGAGTCCCGATTGATAACTATACTTGCCGTCCCCTTCAAATACCCAACCGGGATCAGTCTTTATACGTTTCTCTTTCAAAGCTTCCAAATATCCTTTGTACCGGTTAACACCTATATAATCTTCCGATATATTTGCACCAACAAAACCGATTCTTTGGTATCCCTGATCCAATAAAAATTTGGTTGCCTGATACCCAATTTGAAAATCATTAGATGAAATATACGAGATGCGGTTATCACTCGCACTTGCAACTTCCTGTGGATAGATATTCGCGTATCGGAGCCGATCAATAATTTCTTGGTCGGGTCGAACAGACAGAAAAATAACGCCAAGCACTCGTCTTTCAATCATGCTCTGCACTGTTTTGGCAATGGCGGTTTGATCGTCCCGTTTAGACATCATCATAATGACGTCAATATTATTACGATCCGCTTCTTCTAAAATTCCCTTAATGACTTGATCATTTGCACCTGTTTCAGCAATATAGTTAATAACCCCAATTGTATTATTACGTTGGCTCGCCAAATCAGAAGCAGAACGGTTTTTATAATAACCAATCTCGTTGGCAATCTTTTTAACACGTTTGGCAGTCTCTTCACTATATCGACCACGACCATTCAAAATTCGCGAAACAGAAGCAGAAGACAAACCTGCTATTTTTGCAATGTCGGCTATTTTTGCTCTCAATTGATTTCATACTCCATTTATCATTTAATACAATCCATTATACAATACCATGCAAAACTACCGGCTCCTTTAAAATAAAAAGCCGAACCTAAAACGGATCAGCTTTTGTATAAAAATATTTTAAATAATGATCGTCCATTTTTCTCTTCACACCATGGCCGTCAACGCTGCCAATACGCCAAAAACAACGCCTGGAAAGCTGGCGATGATCAACCGCCAGTCTTTCTTAGGCTTCAACCAGCCATAGCTAACCCATAACGTAGCGTTTAATGCGGCAAATAACGGCTGGATGGGTGAAATTGGATTACCGTTTAAATTACTGATAATCTCACCGATATATGAAACATACATAATAAAGTTGGCAATCGTCGCAAAATCCCCGATTAACTTAATTTCATCAATGCGCTTCTTATGTAGTGCGTCCTGAACCTGATTTCTAAACTGTCCCTGTGTGGGCCTTAATTGACTTTGCATGCCGATCGCTTCCAAATCTTCCCCGATTTATTCTTTCTTTCACCACTAGTATTACCACTTCCCTACCCTAAAAGCTAGATATTTTTACTTTGATAATTACTTTTCTAAGAATCGGCAAAAATTAATCATCTGATAACTATTATTTCAAAAAAAATTTGCGTTTCAAATCCAATTGCTCATTCAGATGTTAAAGTCACTAAATCCCTTGATACGTATAGAATCAATTCAAGTCAATTTTAAAAAGTCATGGTGTTTTTCTCTACTTTTAACACACATTTAAGATCATAACCAAAAAAAGATCATTAAAATCATTGACATTTTTATGAAAAGCCTCTAATATACAAAGCAACAATTAATAATTCGTCCATGAGAAAAACCAATGAAGTGGAGATCAAGGTCATTGTGCACGTAAAGAGAGTTGCCGGTGCTGAGAGTGCAATCGAACGCAGATGATTAAATGGACCACTGAGGGTTCTCCCGAAAGAGTTCGAGTACGGAGAAACGTGAAGGCATACGTCAGTTGTCGGAGGGATGTTGGTCCCTCGCTAAGAGTGATTAATTGGGAATTTCATACAAATCAAGCGATATTATTTGTAGAAGACCCGGTTAATTGAACTAAGGTGGCACCGCGGAATAATCCGTCCTTAACTTATCAAAGTTATGGACGGATTTTTTGTATAAACGGAGGTCTTGGACATGAGTCAAACAAACGAGATTAAACGATGGCAATTTTCATAATAACTTTCAGTCACTTAAAACAAACAACTATCTAAGGTCAAAACACAATTTGGAGGAATTTATGATGATTAAACAAGCCATTGAAAAAGTCGTTAACCACGAAAACCTAACATTTGAAGAAAGCCAAGCCGTATTAGACGAAATCATGAACGGTGAAGCATCCGAAGTTCAAACAGCCAGCTTATTGACCGCTTTAACTGCCAAAAACCCAACGATTGATGAAATTGCCGGCGCTGCTGCTTCCATGAGAAGCCACGCACTTGCCTTTCCCGAAACAAAGGACGTTCTGGAAATTGTCGGAACTGGTGGTGATCATTCCAACACCTTCAACATTTCAACGACCAGCGCCATTGTCGTTGCAGCAACGGGCACCAAAGTTGCCAAACATGGCAATCGCGCAGCTTCATCCAAGAGTGGTGCTGCTGATGTCCTTGAAGCTTTGGGACTGGACATCAACGAAACACCAGCTGTCAGTTACGAAAGCCTACAGGAAAATAACTTAGCCTTCCTGTTTGCACAAGAATATCACAAATCAATGAAGTACGTTGCCCCGGTTAGAAAGCAGCTTGGCTTCCGAACTATCTTCAACATCCTCGGACCATTGGCAAATCCGGCTCATCCAACCCGTCAACTGCTTGGTGTTTATGACGAGTCCCTACTCGAACCATTGGCCAACGTATTGAAAAAGCTCGGTGTCAAAAACGCCATGGTGATTCACGGCCGCGACGGGCTCGATGAAATGACAACCGCCGATGAAACCGCAGTGGTTGAATTACGAGACGGGCACTTGACTAAATACACGTTAACCCCGGAACAATTCGGTTTGAAACGCAGTCAACGTGCCGATCTTGTCGGTGGTACTCCTGAAGATAACGGCCAAATCACCCGTAACATTTTGGCCGGCAAAAAAGGGCCACAGCGAGACATCGTTTTACTGAATGCCGGTTCGGCCCTTCACTTGGCTCATCCGGAACTATCCATTCAAGAAGGCATTGATCTGGCTGCAAAAACCATTGATGACGGTAAGGCCCTTGAAGAACTCAATCGACTACTGGCTTTCTCCAATAAGCGTAAGGACGTGGTGGCATGATCCTGGACGATCTGGTAGCTGTTACCAAAACCCGATTGGCCCGCCATCAACGACAGCAGTCATTCACCGATTTAAAACAAGTTGTTGCCGAGATGCCGGCCAATCCCAAACCGGATTTCCTTACTATATTAGAACAACCCGGTTTACACGTTATCTCTGAGGTCAAAAAAGCTTCTCCATCAAAGGGGACGATCGTTTCGGATTTTCCCTACTTGGAAATCGCCAAATCATACGATCAGGCCGGAGCCGATGCAATTTCAGTCTTAACCGAGCCGGATTACTTCAACGGTCATCTTCATTATTTAAAAGAAATCAGTCAAACCGTTTCGGCGCTTACCCTTCGTAAGGACTTCACGATTGATCCTTACATGATCTATGAAGCAAAGGCAAACGGTGCTTCCATTATCCTTTTGATCGTCGCCATCCTTGATGATCAACAGTTACGCGACTATCGACGATTGGCCGAAAGCCTTGGTATGCAGGCAATCGTTGAAGCCTATACCGCTGACGAAGTGACCCGGGCATTAAGATCCGATGCAAAGATTATCGGCATTAACAACCGAAATCTCAAGGACTTTAAAGTTGATTTTAACAATAGTTTAAAACTAAGGGACATGGTGCCCGAGAACATTCCCGTTGTCGCAGAGAGCGGCATCAAGACCCAAGAGGATGTTAAAGAACTGGCAGGAGCCGGCTTCAACGCCATTCTCATGGGTGAAACGTTAATGAGATCCAACAAAAAGAAACAATTAATTGAGGCATTTAAGGAGGCTTAAAATATGGTACAGGTTAAAATCTGTGGGCTCATGAAGCCCGACGACATTTTGGCAGTAAACGCAGCCGAAGCTGATTTTGCCGGCTTTGTCTTCGCTCCCAGCCGTCATCAAGTATCACTTGCAAGGGCATTAACTTTAAAAAAGTTGTTAAATCCCAAGATCAAGACCGTTGGCGTTTTCGTTAATGAGTCCATGGATGAAATCCTTGCCATTTATAAAGCCGGCGTCATTGATATCGCTCAACTCCATGGAAAAAGCACGCCGGGTGACATTACCCGACTGCAACGTGCCGGCCTAAAGGTCATTCAGGTTTTTGAACGCCAATCAATCGACTTAGCTTCAACAGCTGATTACCTGATGGTTGACAGCGGAAAGGGCAGTGGTCAACTACTTGATTTAAAAGCCATCCCGCATATCAATCGACCACTCATTCTAGCCGGCGGTTTAACCCCACAAAATGTCAGACAAGCTGTTCAACTTGTTCAGCCCGATATTGTCGACGTATCCAGCGGTGTTGAATCCGATGGTCATAAAGATGCCGATAAAATCATTCAATTCATTAAAAACGCGAAAGAGGAAGTCTTACTATGAAAACATTAAATGAAGAAAAACAACAAAAGAAACGTGTCGGTCGCTATGGAAAAGACTACGGCGGTCAATATATTCCGGAAACATTAATGACCGAACTTGAAAAAGTAACTAAAGTTTTTAATGATTTAAAAGATGATCCGGCATTTAAAGCCGAATTAAATGATTTATTGGTAAATTACGCCAACCGTCCATCCCTACTCTACTATGCCAAGAATATGACCGAAGACCTCGGTGGTGCCAAAATCTACCTGAAACGTGAAGATTTAAACCATACCGGCGCTCACAAGATCAATAATGTGATCGGTCAGGCATTACTTGCCAAACACTTAGGCAAAAAGCGATTGATTGCGGAAACGGGTGCCGGCCAACATGGTGTCGCAACCGCAACGATCGCAGCATTGATGGGGATGGATTGTGAAATCTTCATGGGTAAAGAAGATACCGATCGTCAAAAGCTGAACGTCTATCGAATGGAATTACTTGGCGCAAAGGTTCATCCGGTGACAAGCGGATCAATGGTTCTAAAAGATGCCGTTAACGCAACCCTTCAAGAGTGGGCCAGTCGAAGCGAAGATACCTTCTATGTGATGGGATCAGCCGTTGGCCCTGCACCATTCCCAGCAATCGTTAAGCACTTCCAAAGTGTCATTTCAAAAGAGTCCAAGCAACAACTTCAAGCAAAAGAAGGTCAATTACCTGACATGGTAGTTGCCTGTGTGGGTGGCGGCAGTAATGCAATCGGTAGTTTTGCGGATTACATCGACGACCCTTCCGTTAAATTAGTTGGCGTTGAGGCCGCAGGTAAGGGAGTTGATACCGACAGAACCGCCGCAACCATTGAACGGGGCACCGTTGGTATTTTCCACGGTATGAAATCATTATTCATGCAAAATGATGACGGTCAAATCGATCCGGTTTATTCCATTTCTGCCGGCCTTGATTACCCGGGCGTTGGGCCGGAACATGCCGCCCTCGCACAGGAAGGCCGCGCACAGTACGTTGGCATTACCGATGATGAAGCCGTTCAGGCATTTGAATACATTGCTAAACAGGAAGGTATTGTTGCCGCAATTGAAAGTTGCCATGCGGTAGCGTACGTTGAAAAAATTGCACCAAAGATGTCCAAAGATCAAATCATTGTCTGCACCCTTTCCGGACGTGGTGATAAGGATGTCGCAAGTATTGCCAAATACAAAGGAGTGGACATTGATGAGTAATTTATCAGACGTTTTTAAAAATCACAAAGCTTTTATTCCGTTCGTTGTTGCCGATGATCCGGATTTTGCAACCACCGTTAAAAATGTGGTTGCACTTGCCAATGGTGGTGCTGACATCGTTGAATTAGGCATCCCCTTTTCCGATCCGGTAGCGGATGGTCCCGTTATTCAAGCGGCAGACTTAAGAGCATTTGACGCCAAGGTTCGAACCAAGACCGTTTTTGAAATTGTTGAAGCCGCCCGAAAAGAAACCAATGTCCCAATGGTATTCTTAACTTACTTAAACATCGTTTTCAAATACGGCTATGAGGCCTTTTTGAAACGTTGTGCAGATTTAAACGTTTCCGGTTTGGTTATTCCGGATCTACCATATGAAAGTCGTGATGAAATTGTCCCAATTGCCGAAAAATACGGTGTCGATATTATTCCATTGATCACACCAACCTCCGGCCACCGAATTGAAAAGATCGCCAAAAGTGCTTCAGGATTTATCTACGTGGTTTCCTCAATGGGCATTACCGGTGAGCGAAACGAATTCTTTAACGGCTTAAAGGACTTGGTGACTGAAATCAAAAAGTATACCGACGTCCCAACCGCTATCGGTTTTGGTGTTCATACGCCTGAACAGGCTCAAGCAATGGCAGGAATCGCTGATGGTGTCATTATCGGCAGTGCCATTGTTGATATTGTTGCTAAGGAAAAACAAAACGCACCGACTGCTATTGAGAAGTTTACAAAGCAGATTCGAGAAGCGGTCGATTCTAAAAAACAGGTTCCGGTTAAATAACAGCTTTATCAAAAAAATAGGCATCGCTTCACTTTCCGGTCCTTTGGATAGGTTAAGTGAAACGGTGCCTATTTCATTTTTATCGTTGTTTCAACTTTTTATTTAATTGAAAGCCAAAATTCCGATTAAATTAATCAGTCGTCTTTTCGTCCTGAAAATGTCCATATAGTTTTTCATAATTAATGGTTCCCAGACCGGTTGCCTGATTATACAGTTTACCCGGCTGTCCCGTGTAGTATAGATTGTTATTTTGATCGGCATCATCTAATACATTAAATGGTGTATCCTGCTGGGCCGCAAACTTGTAAATTTGTGGGTTCCAAAACCCGATTCTGGTTTGAAGGCCGCTACCCATGACAGCATTAGCTGCAGCCACCTGTGGCGCAGCGTAACTAGTCCCGCCACCAATCATCCAGATCTTGGTTTGCGCTGTTTTGATCTTTTTCTTTGAATTACTTATTACTTTTGGACCCGAAAGATAAGTTGCATAGCCGGTTTGAATGTCCGCATTGCTTGAAACATCCGGTAGGTTTCTTGAATGTCCGGTCCCATAAATGACACGTGGGTGTTTATTAATAAGGTACCCGCCCTTTTTATATTTTAAAAGTTCAATGGCTCTAAATGTATTAATACCCGAGAAGCCCTGCTGGTACCTTGGTGTTGGGTTTAAAGCGGAAAATCCGCCACCGCCACCGGGAAAATTGGCGGGCTGATTCTTACTTGGAACGGCTGAATAGGTATCACCCCAGGCTCGTTCCTGTTTGACACTGACAACCCGGTGATTGATGATCTTTTGATAAGGTAAAGTTGTTCCGCCGACAATAACCTGATAAGGAGAAGTCGTGACCGAATGATTTTCAACTTTGCCGGGCATGTCCCAAGGCCCATTGTCCCCGCTGGCCCTAAAAACTGTAATCCCTTGAGCAGCTGCCTGTTCAAGCAGTAAATTAAATGCATGATTATATTGACGCAACGTTGAACTATGATCATCCCATTGTCCGGGTAGTTCAACGGTCGGTGCGAAGCTCGTTGAAATCTGTTGATCTTGATTGTCAGAAATTGCTTGTGCAAACGTCGTAAAATAAACGGCTGAATCATTGGTCGCCTGATTGACCGAACTTCCTATATAGAAGTCAATATCAGCACCGGGAGCGATCGCACTTGCGGATTGGACATCCAAAGTTGCTTCAATTTGGGCTTCCGATAAAGAATGATTCATATCCTTGGTGACCGTTTTAGCGTTATCAATTGTGTAAATCTTATGAATTTGGTTTAAATGATCGGCAACACCGGCCTGTCGCCAATATGTTTGTAGATCACTTTTGCGAAAATCACCATAGGACACAATTCCAATTCGCTGGTTTTGTCCAGTTAACCCTTTGTCGTAAAGAGAACTCAGTTGATAATGATCAGCAAACTTGGCAGCACCATATTGCTTTGAAAATTGATTGCCGGATATGTCGGTCTGAGGCTTTTCACCACTTGTTGGAACAGCGGCGTTGCTGATCTTGGCACTTTTTTTCGACGCAACTTTGCCATCTGCCTTTTTGGCATATAGGCCGATAACCGCAACCACATTTTTCGACAATTTACCAGGCAGGTGATACGTTGTCCGTGACGGTTTTCCTTTGACATACCTTGCCTTAAACGCTTTATTCAAATCAGACCTATGCCCTTTAACTTTGATAGCCAGGTTTCCTGCAAACGTTGACGTCGTCAAATGGTACTTATTCAGATACGTTTTGACTGAATTGACATAGGCGGTTGATTGACCGAATTTTTCTGCAAACTGACTTGGCGTTAAATATTGATGATAGGACGATGATGAAGGATTCACCGTATCATAAACGTCATTTGTTAAGTTCGTTTCGCTGGTCGGCTTAAAAACAACACTGGCTGTCATGACATGATTATCTGATTTCTTAGCCTTTCCCTTAGCACCGGCAGTCCCGCTGGTGGTCAAAACCAGCAAGGCACTTAAAGCACCAATTAAAATCTGCTTTCCCCTCATAGAATCCCCCGTCTTTCTAAAAGCTTTCTACTACGGTGATAAATGGTTTCAAATACATAATGTATTATAACAGTTTAACTAAGTCATCCTTATTATTAACGCTTCAAAAAAGGCTGCCAAACAAAATTTTCGTTGGTAGCCCACTTCATTTTTTGATCTTTTTCTCCCCAAAACTAACCTCAATCACGCTTAACTATTTTTTAGAGCCTATAGTCTCCATGGTGTTCGACTTGAAAAACTGATTCATTTTAGTTGACTTATGTCTGATAAAAAACAAATACACAATATTAGTGATACCCAAAATTCCCCAAGATTTCCAACCACTGTTTGTATCCCTTATTCGCATAAAGATGGCTAAATCTTTCATCATCTCGTCGACCAACTCATGAGTGAATTTGAAAAAGTTCAAATCGCTATTAAACTTACTATTTAGCAATAGTGTAAACAAAAACACTAAAAGCCAGCCAATTAGATATGATCTTCCACCCCTGGCATATAAAGCCTTTTGATAGATATTAACTTCTTTACCATTATCATCAATAAAAAAATATTTAGACGTTGATAGCTCTTTGATTTTAAAATTAACACTTTGATAAAATCCTACGACAATTGAGAAAATAAGAATAACGATCAACATGACAATATCATGAACACTATTAATATTCAATTTAGAAAAAAATTGATATAAACAGAAAATAGGTAAAAATAACAGCCTCATCTTGGTTACTTTAGAAAACTCAAACTGATCTTTAACGAAATATATGATGATTAATAAAGAAACGATTGAAGAATATATCATCAAAATCCCCCCTACTTTTAAAATGTTAATTCAATCATTTATCAAGAAAAATATTGGGATCAAGCTCTTCAGTAACCGCTTCTATACTTTATTCAAAATGCTTGTATCTAAAGTAACGGTACCCTATCTTCTTTTCAAACACATGCTTGGATAGTCCGGTTGCGTTGGCCAATGCCAAGTATATTAACAAGGCCACCAGTCCAAAAATAGCGGCGTAAATAAACGCAGAAATCTTGGTCACCGGTAAATAAACCTGATTCATCCCTGTCGCTGCCAATCCAACAACAATTGCGAAGCAGGCGTTCACGATCACGTTGAGCGTCAACTTGGATAATTTCACGTTAAACTCTTTTCGGACCTCTCTGATACTTAAGACGCAGACCAATCCAAACGAAATGGCAGTCGCCAAAATGGCACCAAATCCCTGAAGCCAGGTAACAAGCGGTATTTGTAGCACCAGCTTCACAATAAGACCGCCAATCAGGTAAAACATCGCTTTTTTACTGTAATGCAGTGCCTGAAGCAACGTCAAACTATTAATTGCCAATCCAAGGATTAAGCTTTGAATGATATTCCAAAATAGATACTTACCGCCTAAAAAGCTGAATGGGAAGAAAACACCATTAATTTCAAAAGACAGAGCACTTAAAATCGTCACAATCGGTACCAGCGTAAAAATCAACATATTTAAGTTTTGAAGAACCAAATCACCAATATCCTTTTTACCGGCTGCCCGACTACTTGCCAAGATTGGCAGCGTTGTCTCAGCAACCGCCAACGCCAATGAAACAACAACCGTCGTAATTTTAGTCGGGTTGGCAGAAAACATGGTAAAAATGTTCTGCGTGTATAGCGCCGTCTTATGTAAGACGTTTTCCATGACCTGCTTGAAAACCAGTTGATCAACCAGTTGTGTCAATGAAATGCCTGAGCCAACGACGACAAACGGGATCGATTCATAAGCGATCATTTTAAAAGTCCTGCCAAGTCCTTGTAGATCGTAAGGCTTACTTTGCTTTGCTCTTTCTATATAATCAGCATTTTGTTTCTTATAATAGAGCGCCAAATATAGATAACTGGCTAATGCCCCAACCAGTGCCGCCATAACACTTAAATAGACAGCGTGGATAAATGACTTGTGAAAAATAAAAATTACAACATAGGTGGCGGCCAACATAAAGACCACTCTGATAAATTGTTCCCATAATTGGGACACGCCATATGGTTTTAAATCCTGATTCCCTTGAAACCAGCCACGAACGGCACTCATAGAAGGCAAAATAACAATCGCAGGAACCAGAAAACGAATTGCTGTTGTCGAAATTTGTGGTGATACAACAGGACTGTTTGCTGATAAAAGTGGTGCCAGTATGTACAATAGAATACCGCAAACCACACCGGAAACCAACATTAATCCGAAGCCAACTTTAGCCAATCGTTTAGAATTCAAAAATTTATTTTCACCATTATAATAGGCAACCCGTCGTGCAATTGCAGAAGGAAAGCCAGCCGTTCCAAGGGAGATGAACAGGGCATATGGCGTGTATGAAGTATTAAACAGCGCTTGCGCTGCATTTTGATGTGCGGCACTTCCCATCATTGCCAGCCAAGGGATTAAGTAAATCACGCCGAGAACTCGTGAAAAGATACTCCCAAATGATAGCCAGAATGAGCCGGACATAATTTTTTTATTCAAAGAAAACACACTTTCTAGTTAAATGTCTAAAAGGATATTGTACCGTATTTTAACGGGTTACAGACACCTAATTTTGGAATACTTTTCAAGGTTTACTTCCCTATTTTTGAATCATCACGGTTTGCGTGATTAATCAGCCCAAATTCTACAAAATCCCGGTATTCACCGTGGAAATAAATCTGCTCTTTAAATACCGCTTCTTTAGAAAAGCCAAGCCTTTTGGGAATAGCATCACTCTTATGATTTCCCGAATCCACCTGAATCAAGATCTTATGTAATCCCATCGATTTAAACCCATGATCGATCATGAGCTTTAGCGCGCGTGTCATAATGCCTCTTCCCTGAACCCTACTGGAAAGCCAGTATCCCACTTCGGCGTGTCGATCAGCGTGATCGATATTATGAAAATCGATCATGCCAACCGGTACACCATCCATCGCAATGGTTAACATAAATACTTTTCCTTCAACCATCCGTCCCTGTATATATTTGATGAATTTAGCTTCTGCGCGCTCAGACTTGGTGTCATCAGTCCATGGCATCCACTTTCTTAATTCATCGCGATCCGCTTCAACAACCTGGAAAAGGGCATGTGCTTGATCCCTTTCCGGCAACAGCAAACTGATACGATGATCGTCAACATTAAAATGATTAAAGACAAACATGGTTTAATTCCTTTCAAAAATAATGGTCGTTGACACTTAGCTTCTATTATAACCTATATTTTGAACACAAAAACCCGACTTGGCAAAGTGCCAAATCGGATTTTTCTTTCTATATTATACGATCACACATTGTTATTTTGTATAATCAATTGATTTCGTTTCCTTGGTTGTCAATAAAGCAATTAATGAAACACAAGCCATCAATGCCAAATAGAAACCAACAGAATGGATTCCCCATTTATCAACAAGGAACGCTGCAATTGTTGGCGCAAACGCGGCACCAATGATAGCTGCCAGGTTGTAGGCAATTCCGGAACCGGAATAACGGGTACTGGTTGGGAATAATTCTGGCAATAATGCACCAACCGGTCCATAGATAATACCATAAATAAAGAAACCAACAAAGATGAAGAACAAACCGCCAGCGAGGTTATGTTGTCCCTGGAAAAAGAATGGGAAGATCAATGCAAAGGCAATAATCATCACAGTTCCTGTGACCAAAACCTTTTTTCGACCAATTCGATCGGCAAATAATGAGGCCACAACAATCATAACACCGAACAAAACAACACCAAGCATTAGCAGCAACAACCACTCACGGTTATTAAAGCTCATTGCGGTTGTGACGTAACTTAATGACCAAGTTGTCAACAGGTAGAAGAAGGTGTAGGCAACACCCATAATGAAAGTTCCTTTAAGGATTTCAGCCCAATTATGTTTAAAGACTTGAGCCAATGGGGATTTTTGAACCTTGGACTTATCCATTGCCAAACGGAATAGTGGTGTTTCCTGCATTTTTTCACGAACAACCAATCCAACAATAACCAGGACAGCTGATGCAAGAAACGGAATGCGCCAACCAAAGGCTTGCATTTGTGCCGGCTTCAAGGTTGACTCAAGAACAAAGTAAAGTCCGTTGCTTAAGAAGAAACCGATTGGGGCACCTAATTCGGGAAAGGCTCCATAAAGGGCACGCTTATTAGCTGGTGCGTTTTCAGTCGCAACTAAAACGGCACCGGACCATTCACCGCCAAGCCCAATTCCTTGAATGAAGCGAGCCAGGCAAAGTAATAAGACTGATAGGATGCCCAATGTTGCATAACTTGGCAACACTCCAATCACAACGGTGGCGGTACCCATTGTCAATAGTGACACAACCAAGGTTTTCTTTCTTCCCAATTTATCACCAAAGTGACCAAATACTAGTGAGCCAAGGGGTCTTGCAATAAAGGCAACACCAAATGTTAAAAGGCTCAAAATAAGGGCAATCGCTGGGGTCACTTTCGGGAAAAAGACTTTCGGGAAATATGTAGCTGCTGCGGTACCATAAGCATAAAAATCAAAAAATTCAATTGCCGTTCCGATCATTGAAGCTAAAATAACTGTTCTTACAGGATCTCTTTGTAAAGTGACAGTCGATTCTTGTGTGGAATCAACTGCTGTCGTAGGCGTATCTTCCATAAAACCATTCACTCTCCTCTATTATTTACGTGTTGTGAAAGACAATACAATCACTCATTACCAGGCAACATTTTCAACCATTTTCATAAACCGCCTCCTTTCCTGAAATAAAAAACGCCAAGAACTGTATTGACAGTTCTTGGCGAAATGCACCAACCCTGCCCGCATTTGCTTGCGGGCACTCTAATTAGCCCGCAGTATTAATAATAATCACAATGCGAGAAATTAGGCTATTTAAGTTTAAAGCTGAGTTAGTGTTTTTCATTTCATGTGATCCCCTTTTCATAAATTGGTTTTATCTTATCAGAAGAAAAATTAAAAGTAAATGAAATTTCAAAAATTAAGGGTTAATACCTATATAATCAGATATTAACCCTTTTAATGATATTCTAATGTTATAACGTCACTTATCCTGACTAACTATCGCATGATCTACTGAAAAACGCTTATTAGTCGGTACTCATCGTCGCATACTTCTGAATTTCCGGAGATAGATCGAATATCTTGGCTGCTTCGGATAACATTGCATGATATGGATATGAACCATCACGGTAAGGTTCAATCACCACTTCCTCTGAAATCTTGGAAAGTGGTTTTTTACCATCCTTAACCTGTAACTTGTCTAAATCCGCAATGATTCTTTTCTCAACTTCCGCATAGCTTCCCACCAGCGGTTTTGTCTGCAAATTGCCTTGAACTGAAATTTTCATAAAAATCCCTCCGCAATCTATCGTTTTTTTTGAGAAAATACATCCGTATTGAACGATTCAGATATATTTAGTTACATGATACCAGCTATTATCGATTTAGTTGAGATAAATTTTAATAAAAACGTCATCTTAATGATTCAAATCCACCTAACTTTGATAGGAAAGACCGCGCTTAAGGCGTTTCCAGAAGCTAGAATCATCTGTCTGCAAAATTAACCCCTCATAAATTCGGCTGATATACCAAGCAAATAAAACAATTGTTAAAACGAGAACCAGAAGTGACAAACTGATTTCAAGTGCACCGGCTTCATTATTAATAATTCTCAACGGCATGAAATATGACGAGAAGAAAGGAACATAGGATAAAATCTTAACCACCAATCCCGTTGCGTTACTCTGAAATGGAAAAGTCAAAAAGAATGCCAACATTCCTAAATAAATCGCAGGTTGAGCTGCTTTGGGTGCGTCTTCCGGTTTGGCAACCAGTGCCCCGCTGAAGGCCGAAACAATTGTGTATATAATGACACCCAGGAATAAATAGACCAGATTGACGTTCAATAAGTTCCCAATAATCGGCTTAATTAATGACTGGTACTGATCAAATACCTTTCTAAAGGTTGAAATCCGCCTCAAAATTTCATAGAACACATACCCGCCAATAATGTAAACGAGGATCTGGGTTAAAATAACCATCATCACACCCGTAATTTTACCGATAAAGTATTTTGAAGCTTTCGTACTGGAAAAAATGATTTCCATGATCTTCGTACCCTTTTCAGAAGCAATTTCTTGAGCGGTAACGGACGAATAAGTAATCAGAACCATGTAAATAACAAAGACCAGAATCCAAAACGACGCTATTTTAACAATGTCGTTACTGCTTGAGCTTTGTTTAATGTGCTGCTTGAAAATCGGCTGTTGACTCAGCGACTTCATTTGGCCTGAACTCAGCTTTGCATTTTGGACATTTAAAGCCTGCTGATTCTTATTTAAAAAATTTTCAACGCTCAACTTCAATGAACTATCCATTGACTCTTTCGAATAATAGCGTGCGGAGACCTGCTGATTGGTCACAGACAATTGTAAATATCCCGCCAGCTTGTCATCAGCCACTTTTCTCTTGGCCGTATTCGTTGTTGTCACTTTCTGACTAATATCATCTTTATTGGTACTAATGAATTGTTTTCGCAGCGCCGGATTATTTGAAATAACAGCGATCTTATCCGTATTGGAACCGGAAGTCGCACTCATATAGCCAACACCAAGGGATACTGCCAACATTAAGAATGGTGAAACGACCAAAATCACAAAGCTCCATGATTTCACCTGCCGTAAATAGATTTCCAATGCCACAATCCATGTTTTATTCATGAGTCGTCACCGCCTTCATTCTAAAGATTTCATCCAGAGTGGGTGGCTGTTGGCTAAATTCTTGAATATAATGACCACCGGTTAGCTTATCAAAAACTTCAGGCCCGGTGCTCGGATCATCCAACCTTAACAGGTATCGCTGATCACGAATATGGGTCACTTTAACGACATGGGGAAGCTGATCAAGCTGATCGGACGACCAATCAGTCGTGACATAAACTTCCGATTTGCCAAACGAATCCCTGACTTCACCAATCGTCCCGTTCAAAACCACGCTGCCGGTTTTCAACATGACCAAGCGATCACAAATGCTCTCAACGTTGGCCATATCATGGCTGGAAAAAATAATTGCCGCACCTTGATCGCGGGCTTCCAAAATTGCTTTCTTCAAGAGATCGGAATTAACCGGATCAAGACCGCTGAACGGCTCATCCAAAATAATCAATTTAGGATGATGAATTAACGTACAAATCAGCTGGACCTTTTGCTGATTTCCTTTTGACAGACTTTTGATCTTATCGGTTTTTTTCCCTTTTACCGCAAACTTATCCATCCAGTCATCAATTTGCGGCCGAATGACCTTTGCAGGTTTATCTTTCAACCGGGCCAAATAGATAATCTGCTGTTCAATCGTTAACTTCGGCATCAAGCTGCGTTCTTCCGGTAAATAACCGATATTATCAAAATCAGCTTCGGTAACCGGTTCTCCATCCCATGTAATTTTCCCACCATACTTCAGAAAATTCAGAATGCTGTGAAACGTTGTCGACTTACCTGCCCCGTTTTGACCAATAAGACCGGTTATCTGACCATCCGGAACCGTAAAGCTCACATCATTAAGCGCCTTAACCGTTCCAAATTGCTTTGTTATATTCTCAATATCGAGCATGTGATCACTTCCTTTAAATTAATCATATCATAATCATTAAATGAATAATAATTAGATATGCCTTATAAAAAAGCATTGTTATTCTGAAGTGTTCGTAATTTAACGAAAAAAAATAAACTATTGTTGTATGATCATAAAGATAAAGTGAGGCGATCGGACATGACGAAAAAAATACCATAGCGCATTCGGCGTATATGGCATCATTGAAGTAAATAGTAGTTTAGTTGTTATTAAAAAGAATGGCGGTCCATATATCAATCGATACGATCTACCGGGTGGCAGCTTGGAAGATGGTGAGGCACTTCAAAACGCTATTATCAGAGAGATCAAAGAAGCAACCGGATTAGTCCTAAAAGAGATCACCCAGCTGGGGATTAAAGCTTCAGATATCCCTGGACCTACCAAAAATGGCAATATAATCAGCACATTTGCGTTTTCTACCAGATTTTTTTCACGGCCGGTGTTCTCAAAGATCAAGTTTCTCAATTTGTTGGTCAAGATTCCCTAGGCGCTGTTGGCATGCCCTTGGACAGACTCACTCTTACCAATTCGTCACCTCAGCAAACGACCCATTCCAAATGCTTTCATGGTGCCGGCTTATTTGTTCGGCCGATAAACTACCATCAAATGTTGTGTGCAAATGATGAGTAATCGCCATCTTGAAGCCCAAATCATGACCCACACGAATTACCGTATCGATACAATATTCCGTCTGCAAACCGCAAACCTCAACAGAAGATAGTTTCCGATGATGAAGTAGATCTGCCAGTCCAGTTTCAAAAAAAGAATCCGAATGGTACTTAAGCATCACCCGATCAGAAGATTGGTGATGCAGTGCTTTGACCAATTGCCAATCGTCACTGCCATAAGGTAACTCTGAATCAACATTCTGAATAAAAATAACCGGTCGTTGGGTATGAAGATATGCATCTATTCGCTGATTGATTCTATCTATCAACTCATTAAAACCGACTGCTTCTTGAAGGCCGTTTTGAACATCAATGACAAGCAATACATCTTTCACCATAAAACAGTTCCTTTCTCCTCGATCAGCCCTTCAGTCCTCGAGCCTGGCGATCCATATCTTCAACCACAATATCAAAGATTTCACCCAATGAAGCACAGTACTCCAAGATTTCCCATGGTTTGTTAGTGTGAAAATGAATTTTAATCAGTGTGTCATCACCAACTGCAATTAAGCTGTCACCCTCGAAATGGCCTTTAATATAAGCATCGATTGCGTCTTCATCCAGATCATGACCATCGATTAGACATTGGACGTCATATTTATATTCAATCATTATTTCTCCCTCCATAGTTGCATTAAAAACTATTTTCAAGTTGTTATTTAATACATTATAGCTGTATTAGCCTAAATAGCGTACGATAAACGTTACAAAAAAAGAAATCGACTGTTCAGCCGACTCCTTTCATGCATCTACGATTCTGATATCTGTGTATTCTTGACTTCACTACTTTTTAGTTGATTATACATCATTCCCCATTGCTCCATCGCTGAAACAACCGGCTTCAATGTCCGTCCAAATTCGGTTAACGAATACGTCGTTTTAACGGGAACCGTTGGATAAACCTCCTTTGAAACCACACCATCTGCCAATAATTCCTTTAACTGTAAAGCAAGCATTCTTCTGGAACAAGTAGACATTAATTTTTGTAAATCACTAAAGCGTTTCGTACCATCCAGTAAATGATAAACAATCACGCTCTTCCATTTTCCGGCAATAATCTGCAGGGTACTTTCAACGGGGCAACCTTCTTGGCAATCATAAATCTTTCTCTTCAATTTAATTCCTCCCTGAACGATTAGATATCGTCACTTTCATGTTAATTCCCGAGAGTAATCGTTTCAATCAGAAACGCTTACTCTGGAAAAATTTGTAACATAGTCCAAAAAAATTCACCTCTTGTTTCGATTCTGAATCGTTCTACACTAAAACTAACAAGAGAGGAGTCATTTATATGAAAGCTATTGGATTCACCAAACCTTTACCAATCTCGGATCCAAAAAGTCTGGAAACGTTCGAATTAGACAGACCATCACCTAAGGGGCGTGATTTATTAGTTCAGATTATATCAACTTCGGTTAATCCGGTCGATGTACAGGTACGGGGCAATGGTCATCACACTTTGAAAAAGCCAAAAGTGATTGGCTGGGACGCCTATGGTCAAGTCGTTGAGGTTGGCAGCGATGTATCAATTTTCAACATTGGTGATAAGGTATTCTACGCCGGGTCATTTATTCGATCAGGATCAGATAGCGAGTACCAATTGGTTGATGAGCGACTTGTCGGCCATGCGCCAAAGAAACTCACAGCAGCCCAAATCGGCGGCATGCCGTTAACAAGCCTGACTGCGTGGGAAGTACTCTTTGAGCGCTTGCAAATCAATCCTGATCAACCAGAGAAGAATGCTGATAAAACAATTTTAATTATCAACGGTTCCGGCGGTGTCGGCTCAATTGCAACCCAACTCGCACATATGGCAGGACTCAGAGTCATTGCGAGTGCATCTCGTCCTGAAACAATTAACTGGGTTAAAAAGAACGGTGCAGATAAGACCGTCAATCATCGCCTTAATTTAGTTTCCGAAGTTCGCAAACTTGGTTTTCATTATGTGGACTATATTTTAAATTTAAATGATCTTGATGGTCACTGGGGTGAAATTGCTGAGCTTATCAAACCTGGCGGCAAAGTTGGCGCAATTACCGAAAATAAACACGGTATTGATTTACAAAAACTAACAAAAAAGTGTGCATCGTTTCACTGGGAATGGATGTATTCGAAATCCTACTATCACACCGACGATATGGTGACACAACACCAGATTCTTGATCGGGTTGCAACACTGTTGGATAACGGTGTGATCCATTCAACGGTCACCAAAACGTTAACCCCCATTAATGTTGATAACTTAAAACGGGCTCACCAAGAAGTCGAGACAAACCATATGATCGGCAAAATTGCGATTTCTAACGAATCGTAACAAAAAACGCTTTTCCGGCAGAATCGCTAACCGGAAAGACGCTTTTTTGATTCTAGTATCGATATACTTTTGGAATAACCACATGGCGCTTGGTCTTAAACGGTAAATATGCCATCTGCCTATCTAGTAGAATTGACCGATAATAATGTCCATTTACCAGAACTCTCGCAGGATGGTAAAGGCCAAAGCAGCCATCTTTAACCCGTTTATCGAAGAACGAATATTGATAATGGTCCTCTAACTTGATTCTCTGCATGATCAGGTTCTTACCGAAAACTTTGTGTTCCCCCTGCTGAACTGAATTTGCTGTTATTTTCATATTTTCAAACTGATGATGATCTTGATCGTAGAGATGCCAAGAACCGATAAATGATGATGGCATTGTATGTGATTGAACAACTTTGGGACCAGCTTGGGCATTGGCCTGTACTCCAAACGCGACTGTTAGCATCGTTATCCCAGCTATCAACAGTAATTGTTTTTTATTAAAAATGCTTTTCACTTCCAAAAATTTCTTTCTGATCGGTCTTCACTTTATGGTCAAAATAACGTTGCGCCCATTGTCCATAGCCAACACTGCACACTGCCAATAAAACAATGTATAAAACCAGCTTCGCTACCGAAACAAATAAGAGTGGCACGCCAAAAAGCAATATGAAAAAAGCAAAGAAAGTCCAGCCAAAAAGTCTTTTAACGCCATTCTGCCGATGCCAGCCTGACTTATCTTTAAATAACCAGTAGAGCACGAGCCCCATAATACCAAACCGCCAATTGACTTGCCAAAACAGACGCCTTGTATAATCTTTTGTAGAACTTCTCAATAAAATCTCCTTTCAATTATCTATAAAATAGTCAACTTTACGTAAATTGATTAATTGATTAATAAAAGATTATTCGAACCTTTTATAACGTCAAATCCGCCCTTTTCCAATAATCCATGTAATGCCAAACCACGTAAGTTGTTGCAATGATAACAATCATCATTGCACTCACGTTGATAATGACTGGTGGAAATGCGTTAAGCATCGCTGCATAGAGTCCGACCACCATCGCGCCAACAATCATGGTTCCCAGAATAACAAATCCAATCAGCATATTACCACCACCCCGATTAAACAGCTGAGTCGCATTTGTCCACGTTAGGTCAAGCAGTCGCCAGTCACGAGTGTAGTTGTACATACTGCTTAAAATATTGCCGAGGACAACCCCCAAGCAAAGCGTCAGCACATTGAGCCACAGCAATTTTGCAAAAAAACCAAACCCAATGGCCAAACAAATCAAAACCAAGGATTGAACAATGACAATCAATTTGAATTTCAACCAAAGATAGCCTTTGAAATCAATTGGCAATGACTTAATGAACGCCAAGTTTTGTCGATCCAGTGAAATCATCACACTTGAAAGAGAACCCTGATTAACCGTAATAATAGCTACCATAATCCCAGCCACAAACATCACACCAGCGTATTTAGCGGTAAGGTTCGCCAATGAAAAACCATTTTGAACAAACATGGCAATGCTGTAAATCACTACCGGGAATATTGTGATCGATATGGACTGGGTTAACAACGTTGGATTTCCAAGCAAGCCAAGATTATAACGGATAAATTGGCGTGCCATCCCCTGACCTTGTCGATGTTTGCGTTTTACGGTTCTCGCTTGCACATTTGCACCGCTCATAACCTTTGGCAGTAACCACTTCTGTAATAGGACACCCATGACAAATACTGATATCAAAAGAACGGCAATCGTTACAAGGCTGACCAGACTAGTCGGATCAACGACGATCTGATGTAATTGCGCAAACCCCGGAATAGCCTTAAGACTTGTGGAATTATCGTTGTTTGCCATATTCATCACAAATACTGCAACAGCCATTGCAACCATTGTGATACCCGTCATCAGGAATGTCATTAATTTTTGATGATGTCGATAAATCCCCGTTTGAGCAAAACTAAAAATTGCGATTGAACAAAATAGAAATAAAAATATGTAGTAGAGAATAAATAATAATGTCCCGACTGTAAATCCGATGCCAATGAATCGTCCCGTTTGAATGCCTGTAATCACAAACATCATCCACACAGGCAATGCAGTTGGCAAAATGGTTAAACCGACTACCGAAAATTTGGCAGCAAAAACTGCCCATTGACTCAATGGTAGCGGCAAATAGTCCTTTAGGTCCTTACTTTCAAAAAAGACGTTATCAATCGTCGTCACACTTTGAGATAACCCAATAATCGTAAACAAACCGACAATATTGGTAAATTCGCCAATATCCTTGACCAAATTTGTTGTGAGCAGTAATGCCCCATATATAAACGCGAACAGTGCGCCCAAGAGAAGATATTGATAAATGAGTGATCGATACAGTGCCGCACCCGTCTTGCCGTTTTCACGCTGCTTTCGAGTTTGTTGAGGATTAACATACAAAATATTGATTTTAATCAGTTGCATTAATTGCCGATTAATCATGTTTGTCTTCCCCCTCAAGTTGATTGATCATTTCATTGTCACCTTGACGCCCGGCCATCTTTAAGTAGATCGTTTCAAGAGTCGCGTTTGGCATAGTACTTAGAAGCTGATTAACAGAGCCATTATAAATTAACTGCCCATGACGTAAAATTGCCAATTCATCGCATAATTCTTGCGCAGTTGCCAACACATGGGTTGAAAATACAACGGTTTTTCCCTTTGCAGCATGAGAACGCATTAACGTTTTTAAATCATAGATTGCTTGGGGATCCAATCCCGTCATTGGTTCATCCAACACCCAAATATCAGGATCGGGTAAGAGTGCACCAATCACAATCGTCTTTTGTCGCATGCCATGTGAGAAATCACCAATCGCTTCATCTGCGTGTGAATCCATATCAAATAACCGAGCCAGTTCGGTTTGACGCTGTTCCCGGGTATCCTTGGGAATCTCATAGGCAGAAGCGATTAAATCCCAGTAATCATTAGCAGTTAGTTCGAGAAACATATCCGGAGAGTCAGGCACATACCCGATCTTTTTCTTAATAGATAAACGATGTTCGGCCAAATTATAGCCGTCCACGCTAATTGTCCCCGACGTTGGTTCAATAATACTGACCAGACTTTTTAATGCTGTTGATTTACCAGCACCGTTATGACCTAGAAAGCCAAAAATCTTACCGCTTGGAATGGTCAAAGAAAGATCTTTTAATGCTTCAGTTGAAGGATACACTTTTCTTAGATGGTTAAATTCAATCATGTTATACACGCCCCTATCCCGAGATTTGTTTCATTATACACCGGACGCCTATCGTAACAAATCGCAAACTGAAACACAACCGCGATAAACATTGATAAATCAAGATTGCCATCATTCAAAGCATCCATTCACGCCGCTAATCAAGTATTAGGTTATACCGATTTTGTGAAATAAATATGAATTTTTTATGGATAAATAATGAATTTAAAATGGTTAAGTGGGTGAAACCATTCTTTAGGTCAACAAGCTTATACACGAAATAATGCAAACCGATAACCTTGGTTTGCATTATTTGACATGTGCCATCACGTTAGGAACCATTAGAATCACAAAAAATTGAAGTTTGCAATTTCCATAAAGCTCTTAAAAATTGATTTTTTAAGCTTTAGAGACCCCTATCAAATAAATTGTTAGTTTTTTGGTCATATCTATGTTTAAGTAGAATTGAACAAACGTAAAGGGGTGACTTAAATGCACGATGCAGAAACAATCGGAAAACGTATCAAAAAAATTCGTATTAAAAATCAGTTAACCCAAAATCAACTTGCCGAAAAGTTATTTGTCACACAACAAACTGTTGCGCGCTGGGAAAACGATAAACACCAGCCCCCGATCACAGCGGTCCAGGATCTGGCAAAATTATTCGACGTTGATGTTTCATATTTTTTCGGGGAGGATCTGATTATCGTGAGAAAATTCAATTTCTTTGCATTATTGGGAAGTCTCGTATTTAATTTCTTGTTCTTTTGGATCGTCGCGCTGGTTGTCATTACTTTATTCATTACCATTTGGGGAACGACTGCAGGCAGTCTACTATCTCCCATTATTATCTTATTCCAAGCCTATCAAGGAATTCGTGCCTTCACATGGATCAGATTTGCATCAACCATTTTAATGGCCGTGGTTGCCCTTATTTTAATACCGTTATTATGGATGATCACCAAATACCTCTGGAAGATCTTACGTGCCTACTACCGATATAATATCAGTTCAATTATCTATGAAGTAACGCCTCAGCCACATCATAAAGGTTAAGACACTGATCGTTTGTCATTACGCAAAGGAAGGTGACTAATAATGAGTCAACAAGTTATCAACGTTCAAAATATCAGCAAAAGTGTTCCTATTGGTAATTAAGATGCAATTCCATGATTATAAATTTATGACACCATTTTTATTAAAATTATTTTCAATTTACAAATTAACTGGCAAAGGAATTTGTAGGAGGCACTAAAGATGCAAAATAATAAAGTAATAGTTGGTAACAATATTTCTAAGACCTTTAAAAAAGGAAAAAATATTACTACAGTTTTAAAAAAGGTCAATTTAACTGCAAATCGAGGAGAATTTCTAAGCATTGTTGGACCCTCAGGTTCCGGTAAGAGTACTTTACTACAGTGTATTTCAGGAATGCTTAAACCAACTTCAGGAGAAATTGAACTGCTGGGCAACAAAATATATAACCTGTCCAACACTAAAATGGCAAAGTTACGAAGAACTACAATTGGTTACATATTTCAAAATTATAACCTTGTTCCTTATTTGTCAGCTTTTGAAAATATTGTTTTGCCCTTAAGACTTTCAGGAATAAAGTGGAATGCAACCAAAATCAATAACTTGCTCAAAGAAATGCGTTTTACCGCCAGTCCTAATAGTAAAGTTGAAGATTTATCTGGTGGTGAACAGCAAAAGATAGCGATTGCCCGTTCGTTTATTAAAAATGATGAGATTATTTTTGCTGATGAGCCAACTGGTGCACTTGATACTCTCTCAAGGAGATTCATTTTCGATACTTTGAAGAAGATGGCAGGAACTGGAAAATGTGTCATTATGGTTACTCATGATATCGAAATGGCTTCTCAAACAGATCGATCTTTAGTACTTATAGATGGTATGGTCAGCTCAAATATTGTTAAACCAACTGAGGATTCCTTACTTAATGCATTTAAAAGTTTGGAGTGAAAATAAATGATAAAAGTAATTGTGGCGCAGTTCAAAAATTCGTATAAACAGTGGGGCGGAGTGCTCGCCCTCCTAAGCATTAGTGCTGTAATGATTGGATTTTGTTTTAATGGTTCAGTCTCTGTATTTTCACTAAGTAAGCAAACATTTCTGAATGCACATAACCCACTCCCAATCTTCATACTGCCATTAGTTTTTGGAGGAATAACACTAATTATAATCTCAAGTGGGGTTATAAAGTTAGCCATTGTATCTTTGCAGAAAGAATATGTTCTTTGGTCATTATTAGGAACTTCTCCATTACAATTAACCTTATTGATTGGCGGGCAATTATTTTTAATAGGAAGCGTTTCTGGGATAATTGGTTATATTTTATCACTACCACTTGGTAATTTTCTTTACTCGATACTACAAAAAATTGTCGGAAAATCATGGCTTCCTAGCATCCCAATGAATCCATCTCTAATTGCAATTTTTATTACGATTTTGTTAACTGCCATGCTTGCTTTTGTTTGTGGATTCATACATGCAAATTCTATATTTAAAGAAGTAGGAATCCTTCGGGGTAAGGAAAAGCATAGTCATGATATCGGTTTCATAGTAAAGGTATTAATAATTGTAGGGTGCTTATTTTTGCTATTTAAAAATTACACAGCACTGAGCTTTGCTTCTAAAGGTATTCAAGCGATAATAGCAAAAGGCCAAGTTTTACACGCGGCCAGTTTCTACGTTGCTAACCTGTTATCAATCGCTTTGTTATTAATGATTCTTTTTGGATTAACGGCCAAGGAAATTCTACCATTCTTAATACATGCTTTATTTATTACGCCTTTCGGTCATAAAGTAACCGGTCCAAAAATTGCTGGACGGATGCTTATATACCAAAAACATTATCTAGGTTCGTTGATAGTACCCTTTATTATTACGTCAATTCTATTGACTGATACCCTTTTTATGACGCTTGGCATACCAGGAAACAATGGCGCTCAAAATTCTAGTGGAACACTGGTTACGTTTATTGTATATGTAGCCGCTCCCTTAATCATAGTTCTTGCTAACATTTTTTCTATGATGCTAATGGTTACAAATAAAGAACAGCAAATAAATCATCAGTTGCGTATTTTAGGCACAAACACGACTCAACTTGTTGCAACTGTCTTTTATAAAGCCTTTATTTGCGGAATAGTTACAGTTATTTGGGGAGCCCTATTTAATAGCATACTTTATCTAGCTTTGTATAAGATCAGTTTACTAGTCCGATCACCTGCTAAGCTAAATATATGGTCAATCCTTTATTTCCCCGTTGCTAGTTCTATCTTATCCTTTTCATTTATTTTAATGATAGGTTGTTATTCAATTACCAAGAGTCATCATTTAAGAGAATAGAAATAATGCAATTGTCTTATCAATGTACAGAGGTGTCGGTACCGTTATTTCTGCTCGTTCAAAAGATTGGTTTCAATCTCCATCATCCCATGAACGTTTCACTCAGTACGATCACTTATTGGCCGACAATCTCATTTTTGATTATTTTGATTTTTATCATAACAGTCGATGTCGCCCGGATAATCAAAGTACAGTCATCGAACAATATGTCTTAACTCCAATATTGTATTAAAAAAACAACCCGTCGTGTCATGACCTTTTCGCATCTATCCGGGGCGGTAGAAATCGAGGCACCACAATTGACTGGTAACGATATTCTGTTTGGGATTGAGCAAGGCCCATCTGGTCATAAAACCCATTATATTTACAGCGTTAAAAAATCTATTTTTTAGATAAAAAAGCCCTTCCTGAGTAAGGAAGGGATACATATTATTTACTTTATTTGGGAATTCCCAATTGAATTGAGCACGCTCCATAATCTCGCATGTCCCGAAAGTCTGGTAAGGTAACTGGATATCGGTACTGATTAGCTAAGTTAAAGCCCCTTTGGTCATCATAAGAGTCCGCATAGCCGACAATGTCTAAGCCAATGTCGTAATTAGACATGCTATTTCTCTTGTCTTGATCGTACCCCAGCTCTGTAAGCCTTTGGTCAATCAGTTTAACGGCTTTAGAGGGTGCCATACGTTCATAGTAAGTATAATTTCCCTCGCTATTAAACGAATTCAAATCTATAGCTTTAGTACTTGTAAATTCGTTCAATAAATAAGTTTTTTGGGGTAAAGAAACATACTGTAAAAGGCACCCGTAAAATGTAGGAAAACGGCAGGTTAGAACTGTTGGTTTTCCTACATTTTTTGTATCATGAATCACAT
>Ga0214925_100333_pt1 | contig 28202 bp, 24 predicted proteins | sample Stichaenrichment_FD_168299 | JGI IMG/M metagenome (GOLD analysis project Ga0214925, IMG submission 168299) | Xylose enriched microbial communities from anaerobic bioreactor in Madison, Wisconsin, United States - 63SRT | ecosystem: Engineered > Bioreactor > Anaerobic > Unclassified | place: USA... | reverse complement strand
TGCTTCCGTAGGTGCTCTGCGTGTCATCATCGGAACAATGGCCATCAAGGACCCGGAGTTCACCGCGCGCATGATTAAGAAGCACGGAGACAATGTTGCGGTCGGCATCGATATTTCCGGAGCCAACGCGGCAATCAACGGATGGACAGAAGTCACCAAGGTCACGATCGATGAGCTGGTAAAGACGCTGATCGATGACGGATGTCATACCATCATCACGACCGACATTTCCAAGGACGGCGCCATGAGCGGCACCAATCTGGAGCTGTATAAGAAGCTGGTTGCTGATTACGGCGGCTACATTGACATCATCGCTTCCGGCGGAATCTCTTCCATGGACGATCTGGGCGCACTGGCCGAGATCGGAGTGGACGGCGCCATCATCGGACGCGCACTGTATACCGGCGCTCTGGACATCGGTGAAGTCATCCGTGAATTCGACGAGTAATAAATATTGGCAGAGTTACTGCTGAGAAGCCGGAAAACCGGCGCGTATAAACCATCCTCTGTGTGGCAGGGAAGGACCCTGGGACGGTAAGGCCGGGGGAGGCACAGGGAGGATGGACAAAAAATAAAATACCAAGAATCCAATTCTGCGCGGGAGATCTTATGAAGGGGTCTCCCGCGTTCTCTATTCAACATAAGATAAAAGGGGCAGACTATGATTACAAAAAGAATTATTCCGTGCCTGGACGTGAAGGACGGAAGAGTTGTGAAAGGTGTGAATTTTAAGGATTTATCGGATGTATCTTCTCCGGTGGAACTGGGAAAATATTACAGTGACCACGGGGCGGACGAGCTGGTGTTCTATGACATCACCGCGAGCGCGGAAGGCCGTCAGCTCTTCACGGACATCCTGAAAGAAGTGGCCTCTACCATTTTCATTCCGCTCTCCGTCGGCGGCGGAATCCGGACCATCGATGATTTTGACCGCGTCCTGAAGTGCGGCGCAGATAAGGTCTCCGTAAACTCAGGAGCCATCGCCAATCCGGAACTGATTAAGGAGGCAGCAGAAAAGTACGGCGACCAGTGTGTCGTTCTTTCCGTGGACGCAGCAAGATCCGACGGCCATTATACGGTATTTACCCGCGGCGGCCGCGAAGACACCGGCATGGATGCCCTGGAGTGGATCGAGAAAGGCCAGGAGCTTGGCGCCGGAGAAATCGTGCTGAACAGCATCGACACCGACGGCGTAAAGAAGGGATTTGACCTGGAGATGCTGAAGGCGGTAGAAGAGATCGCGCATGTTCCGGTCATCGCATCCGGCGGGGCAGGCTCCATTCAGGATTTTATCACCCTGTTTAAGGAAATCCCGGACATTGACGCAGGACTGGCCGCTTCGATTTTCCACTTTGGCGAAGTTTCCATCGCCGACCTGAAAGACCAGCTTGCAGCGGCCGGCATTCCGGTTCGTCCAGTCAGACGCGCAGAGAAATAATCCGCTGATCACACAGTCAGAGACAAAATTCACACGGGACAAGGGAGTAATGAGCATGGTATCCATCGATGAACTGAAATATGATGAAAAAGGACTGATTCCGGCAATTGTCCAGGACGCGGAAACAAAACGCGTCCTGACTCTGGCCTATATGAACCGGGAGAGCCTGAGAAGGACACTGGAGTGCGGCCAGACCGTATTCTGGTCCAGATCCCGGCAGGAGTACTGGCATAAGGGGGAAACTTCCGGAAACTATCAGCATATCGTAAAAATGATCGCCGACTGCGACCGGGACGCCCTTACGGTCCTGGTCAGAAAAGACGGTCCGGCCTGCCATATGGGAACAGAATCCTGCTTCGAATACCCGGTGACCGAAGTAGAGGGAGAAGAAAAGAAGCTGGAAGAAAAGAAAAAGATCACGATGCAGTCCCTGTATGAGCTTCTGGAAGAACGGAAAATGACGAAGCCGGAGGGAAGCTACACGTCCTATCTCTTTGATCAGGGAATCGATAAGATTCTGAAGAAGGTCGGTGAGGAGGCGGCAGAAGTCATCATCGCCGCCAAGTCCGGTGACCGGGGAGAGACCGTTTATGAGACGGCAGACCTAGCCTACCACGTCATGGTCATGCTGGCGGAAATGGGCATTCCTCTCAGCGATGTGGAGGACGAGATGAGAAGACGCCGCGTGATCGACCAGAAAAAGAAGCAGACCTATGAGACCGCTCCAGTTACTCCGGAAGACGGAGACGCAGAGAAAAAGTAAAAGCAGGAGGGTGAAATGGCAGAACGCATTCGCGGCCTGATCGGGCCGGCGGGAAAATATAACCTGCATACGCATTCCGTATACTGTGACGGGAAAGACAAGCCGGAAGATATGGTAAAGCGGGCCCTGGAGCTGGATTTTCAGCTTCTGGGATTTTCCGGACACGGCTTTGCGCCTCATGACCTGGACTGCTGCATGACGGCAGAAGGTGAAGAAGCCTACAGGCAGGAAATTCTCGGCCTGAAAGAAAAATATAAGAATCAGATCGACATTCGTCTGGGCATCGAAAAAGACCTCTATGCGGAGGACTCGCTGAAGGAGACCGGAATGAAGGCCCCGGAGCCGTTTGATTACGACTATATCATCGGTTCCACCCACTATGTAAAGAAAGACGGCGTTTACCTCAGCGTGGATAATACGGCGGAAATCATGGAGCATGCCATCGAGGAGCATTTCAGAGGAAGGGTCAGAGATTACGTGGAGTGTTATTTCGAGACGGAAGCGGGAGTTCTGGAGAAGACAGGCGCGGATATCGTCGGACACTTCGACTTGGTCTGCAAGTTCAACGAAGGCGGGCACTACTGGGATGAGAAGGCAGAGTGGTACAGGGACTGCGGAATGGCGGCACTGGAGAAGATCGCGTCGCAGAGATGGATCAGGAGGAAAGGCATCTCAGATTTCCTGGGTGAAGAGGGAAAACCGGTATTTGAGATTAACATGGGCGGTATGGCAAAAGGATACCGTTCAAGACCCTACCCGGATTTCTTCTTCCTGGATCAGATTCAGAAACTGGGCTGTCCGTTGATTTTATCCAGTGACTGCCATAACCGGAAATTTCTGGATTATCATTTTCAGGATTTCAAGCCGGAATAGGGAAAGAAAAAGTATCATACGCATATAAACATTGAAGGAGTTGCTTCCCTGAGCTTGCATGAGCATAGGGCAGCAGCCCTTTTACTATGTTCAGGATAGGGAGGAAAATAGGATAAGTCTGATAGACTGCAGCACAAAGTGTATGGAAATGAATGCGAAAGTTACATAAAATTCACCGTAATCCGGGGGTATTTTATGTAACTTTATCACATAAAATCCTTAATTGACAACAGATGACAAAAATGTAGTTGTCAAAAAAATAACTTACATTATAATTTACAAGGGGATTTACCTGTGAAATTTGTGTGAGAAATACAAATTTCACGGAAATCTCCTTTTTTCAACTTAATAATTCTTATGATTTCATTAAGAAGAAATAAGCAATATGTAGTTTCTGTGTGGATGTCACTTTATTGCTTTACTTTCATAGCAAAATGGTTAAAATAGCTTTCAGCGAAGTGAAGAAATGCTCCGCTGCAGATTCCCGATTCCGTCAGTTGCTCCCTAAGCAGTGCTGCAGAACTGTATTTCAGGGTGCGCGAACGCAGGATTCTGCTGGAAAAAGGAGGGAAAGCCGTGATTGATTTAAATCATATCGGACCGAGGATTATCCTCACGTTCGGAAATGGTCACGTCTTTCTGAGTGAGAGTGTCTGCTTTGAGATTCTGATCTGCATCATCTTATCGATACTCGGCATCTGGATGGGAAGCAATCTGAAACCTGTCCCAAAAGGAAAGCAGGTGGTTGCAGAGACCATCGTCGGGTTTGTCTATAACTTTGCACACACGAATCTCGGCAGAAAAACAGGAGATGTATACGCACCTTACCTGGGAACGCTGGTAATATTTCTGCTGTTTGCCAACAGTCTGGGACTGCTCGGACTGCGTCCGGTTACAGCGGACCTGAACGTTACCGCCGCACTAGCGCTGATGTCCTTCCTGATTATTCAGGTAAGCTCGGTAAAACACCTGGGCTTCAAGGGAAGACTGCGTGAGCAGACGGATCCGTATCCGTTCATGATCATCATGAATATCATCAGTGATATTACATTCCCGGTAACGCTTGCACTGCGTCTGTTCGGTAACATCTTCGGCGGCATGGTCGTTGTCGATATGTGGCTGGCATTCATGGGCAAGCTGAGTCTGAAATTCTGCTCCGTGCCGATCTTACGGTGCGTGACCGGAATTCCGCTGAACTGCTTCTTCGATATCTTCGAACCAGTCATTCAGGCGTATATCTTTACTGTATTGACTGCTGTCAACCTGAACAGCGCTCTTGCCGGAGAGATGCCCGAGACAGCAGAGAAGCGCAGACAGAAGAAGCTGCGCCGTCAACAGAAACGTGAGCTGAAATCAGCTGAACAGGAGGCATAATAATGGGTGGACTTATCGCAATTGGTGCAGGACTCTGCATGGGTCTTGCCGCAATGGGTGTAGGAATTGGACAAGGTATTGTATCTAACGGAGCGATGCACGGAATTTCCCGTCAGCCGGAAATGAGCAATAAGATGGTTGCTTACATGATCGTCGCTATGGCCATCATGGAGACCGCGCTGGTATTAGGATTCGTTGTCGCACTGATTCTTTTGGCAAAGATTTAATGTATTCAATGCACAGTATACAGACAAAAGGCGGCCGGGCCAGAGGGCTCCGAGACGGATGTGCGCGGAGGTTCACACAGGGCTCCGGGACGGATGTGCGCGGAGTTTCCGGTATGGTTCTCCGGGACGGATGCATCCGGAGTTTCCTTGCACGGCTGGCTTTTGTCTATAGAGTAGGGTAAAGGAGGTCAGAGGATGAAAGTTACACAGGGACTGTTTGAATTCAACTGGAACTTCCTGTTTGCGATCATCACCTTCCTGGTGCTGTTCGGCATCCTGAAGCACTTCTTCTTCGAGAAAGTGCATAATTACATGGAAGCCAGAAGCAAGTCTGTACAGGATACACTGGATCACGCAAGTAAGACGAGCCGGAAAGCGGAGAAGACGCTGAAGGCATATGAGAAACAGATTGCCGGTGCAGAGGAAGAGGGACGCCAGATCATTCAGGATGCCCGCAGGCAGGCACGAGTGCAGGCGGACCGTATCGTCGACGAAGCCAACGAACAGGCGCATCAGGCAGTTATGCGCTCTCAGCAGGAGATTGAGCGTCAGCAGCAGGCTGCAAGACGTCAGCTGCGTACGGAAGTCGGCGACCTGGCCGTAGAAGCAGCCGGCAGAATTATGGAGAAGGAAATTACTCCTGAGGACCATAAGGAGATCATCGATAAAGTATTGAAGGATGCCGGTGAGAAGAAGTAACCGGATCTGGAAGAGGTGAAACGGCTATGGAAATTGCAATCGCTGAAGTATACGCGAGAGGCTTATACGGTGCCGCAATCGACAGTAAAAATACCGGAGAAGTCCGGGATGAGCTTCACCAGCTGGAGAGCATATTCAATGACAATAAAATGTTCTGCAGATTTCTGCAGGATCCGGCGATCTCTAAGGTCATTAAGAAGCAGAAGATAGAGGATATCTTTAAAGACAAGATTACGGATGTGAATGAACATTTTCTCTGTCTGCTTGTGGATAAAGGCCGTGTCGCGCTCTTCCACCAGATTGTGAAAGAGTACGACGCAATTGATGACCATGAGAAGAATGTCGGTGAAGGCGTGATTGAATCTGCCGTTCCGCTGAGTGATGATGAGATGGATCGTTTTAACCGTGAGATTTCAGCCTTCTATCATAAGAAGATCAGGCTTCATAATCGTATCGATAAGAGCCTGATCGGAGGGGTGAAGATTTACGCGGAAGACCAGCTGATTGACGCTTCGCTGAGAAGCCGTCTGGAGGAGCTGCATGAGAAGATTCAGAATGGATCGCTTTAACGGAAGCCATCTGAATGATGCGGCGGAGATAAGCCTGGAAAGTCGGGGAGGAAGATCGTTATGGATTTAAAACCTGATGAGATCAGTACATTAATAAAAAATGAAATAGAAAATTACAGTAGTGAGTTAGATGTTTCCGATTTCGGCCGCGTCATGCAGGTCGGAGACGGAATCGCCAGGATTTACGGCCTGCGCCACTGCATGTCCGGAGAACTGCTGAAGTTTCCGCACGATGTGTACGGCATGGCGCTGAACCTGGAAGAAGATAATGTCGGAGCCGTTATTCTGGGTGATGACTATGAAATCGGTGAGGGCGATATCGTCAAGCCGACGGGTCAGGTTGTTCAGATGCCGGTCGGTGAAGAAATGATCGGCCGTGTCGTTGACGCGCTGGGCCGTCCGATTGACGGAGGCGCTGCCATTCACACAGAAGAGTCCAGGCCGGTCGAGTGCCCGGCACCGGGAGTGCTGGACAGACAGCCGGTTGAGCAGCCAATGCAGACCGGAATCAAGGCCATCGACTCCATGGTTCCTATCGGAAAGGGTCAGCGTGAGCTGATCATCGGAGACCGTCAGACCGGAAAGACCGCTCTGGCCGTTGATACGATTCTGAACCAGAAGGGAAAGAACATGATCTGCATTTATGTCGCAATCGGGCAGAAACAGTCCACGGTTGCGCAGCTGATGCAGACACTGAAAGACCACGGCGCAATGGAATACACCACGATTGTATCCGCGACGGCCAGTGCCGCTGCGCCGATGCAGTACATTGCCCCGTACGCAGGATGCGCGCTGGGTGAGTATTTTATGTATAAGGGAAGGGACGTGCTGATCATCTATGATGACCTGTCCAAGCACGCGGTGGCATACCGTGCAATGTCTCTGCTCCTGAGAAGACCGCCAGGGCGTGAAGCTTATCCGGGAGACGTTTTCTATCTGCACAGCAGACTTCTGGAGCGTGCCGCCAAGCTTTCTGACGAACTGGGCGGCGGTTCGATGACGGCGATTCCTTTGATTGAGACGCAGGCAGGAGATATTTCCGCCTACATTCCGACCAACGTTATTTCCATCACCGACGGACAGATCTTCCTGGAATCGGAGCTGTTCTTCTCTGGACAGCGTCCGGCCATCAACGCCGGAATTTCCGTATCCCGTGTAGGAGGAAAAGCGCAGATCAAGGCCATGAAGAAAGTTTCATCCAAGATCAAGCTGATCCTGTCCCAGTACCGTGAGCTGCAGTCCTTCGCGCAGTTCGGATCGGATGTCGATCCGGCTACAAAGAAGAGCCTGGAGCACGGCGCCACACTGATGCAGATTCTGCGCCAGCCGCAGTACCATCCGCTGGATGTCGCCGACCAGGTCATGATTCTGTACGCGGCAGTTCATAGTATGCTGGATGAAGTTCCGAATGAGAGACTGGGACGTTTCGAAGAAGAGTTTTATCCGTATATGAATGACCGTTATCCGGAAATTGCGCAGGAGATTCATGAGACAGGCGACCTTACGGAAAAGGCGGAGCAGTCTCTGGTTAAGGGAATCCATGCGTTTAAGGAGCAGTTTAAGAAGGAGATTGAACAGTAAAGGAAGGCAGGTGTGAAGTATGGCGGAACATATGCAGGACATAAAGCGCCGTATCCGGAGCATTCAGAGCACCGAGCGCATTACCAACGCCATGAAGCTGGTTTCTGCCTCCAAACTGAGGATCGCGAAAGCAACGCTTCTGCACAGTCAGTATTATCTTCACCGTCTGATTGAATCTGCTCAGGAAGCCTTTGCGGACGCCTCGCAGGTGCCGCAGCGCTATATCCTGGGCAGGCGTGAAGTAAAAACGACGTGTTTTGTAGTTATCACCAGCAGCAGCGGACTTTGTGGGTCATTTAACGGAGACGTTATCCGTGCCGCCCAGGAAGCCGTTGACCACTGTGAACATCACGTAAAAATGCTGTGCCTCGGATCCCGCGGCGAAGAATATTTTAAACGCCGTGGATACGAGATGCTGGACAGTAAGCTGGATGTGGACGCGTTTGCGGACAAGGTTGATTACAGTGCCGTGCACGAAATCGCCCAGCCGCTCATGCGCGAATTCCATGAAGGAAAGATCGATGAGATCGTTTTCGTTTCCACAGCCTACGTCAACCCACTGGTACAGAAAACCGCCACACAGCGGATTCTGCCAATTGACGTAAATAAGCTGAAGAAGAAAGAAGATAAGGAAGTAAAGAAGAGCGGATTCCGCCATCCGGTTGAATACGACCCTTCACCGGAAGCCGTGTTTGAATACCTGGTTCCGGAGTACGTCGAACTCCAGCTGTACAGAGCGGCAATCGAGTCCGTGACCTGTGAGCACGCCGCAAGACGTGAAGCCATGGAGAATGCCAACGACAATGCGTCCGATCTGCTGGATCAGCTTCAGACGCAGTACAACCGCGCTCGCCAGACACAGATCACCAACGAGATTATCGAGATCGTATCCGGTTCGGAAGCGATGGGTTAGAAATAGAGGAGGTAAGATCATTGAACAAGGGAAAGATTCATGAGATTATCGGACCAGTTATAGATATTAAATTTAAGCCGGACGAACTTCCGGAACTGATGAACGCCATTGAGATTAAGACAAAGGACGGCGGCAAGATCGTCGCCGAAGTCGCTCAGCATAAAGGAGACGACCAGGTCCGCTGCGTTGCCCTGTCCTCCACGGACGGACTGTCCAGAGGCATGGAAGCTGTCGATACGGGCGCTCCGATTTCCGTACCGGTAGGAAAGAAGGTCCTCGGACGTCTCTTCAACGTCCTCGGCGATCCGATCGACCGCAAGGGCGAAGTAAAATGTGATGAAAAATGGCCGATTCACAGAAAGGCCCCTGCCTTCGAAGACCAGGATACATCATCCCAGATTTTCGAAACAGGAATCAAGGTCATCGACCTGATCGCCCCGTACACACGAGGTGGAAAGGTCGGCCTCTTCGGCGGAGCTGGAGTAGGAAAAACCGTTCTGATTCAGGAGCTGATTCACAACATCGCCACAGAGCGTAACGGAATTTCCGTATTTGCCGGCGTCGGAGAGCGTACCCGTGAAGGTAACGACCTCTACGGAGAAATGTCCGCATCCGGCGTTCTGGATAAGACCGCCATGGTATTCGGACAGATGAACGAGCCGCCAGGGGCCAGAATGCGTGTAGCCCTGACCGGACTGACTATGGCCGAGTACTTCCGTGACCATGAGAAGCAGGATGTACTGCTCTTCATCGATAATATTTACCGTTTCACCCAGGCAGGTTCTGAGGTATCCGCGCTGCTGGGACGTGTTCCTTCCGCAGTAGGCTACCAGCCGACCCTGGCCAATGAAATGGGTGACCTGCAGGAAAGAATTACTTCCACCAAGGACGGATCCATTACTTCCGTTCAGGCGGTATACGTCCCTGCGGACGACCTGACCGACCCTGCGCCGGCCACCACATTCGCCCATCTGGATGCGACCACCGTACTGGACCGTTCCATCACCGAGCTGGGCATTTACCCGGCCGTAGATCCGCTGGCATCCACATCCAGAATCCTGGATCCGCTGATCGTCGGCAAGGAGCACTACGAGACCGCGCGCCGTGTACAGGAGATTCTGCAGAAATATAAAGACCTGCAGGATATCATCGCTATTCTGGGTATGGATGAGCTGTCTGAAGAAGATAAGAAGACCGTATCCCGTGCCCGTAAGATTCAGCGTTTCCTGTCCCAGCCGTTCACAGTCGCAGAACAGTTCACCGGCATGAAGGGCCGCTATGTTCCGCTGAAAGAGACCATCGCAAGCTTCCAGGGCATCCTCGACGGAAAATACGACGAGATTCCAGAGGAGATGTTCCTGTTCGCAGGCGGAATCGACGATGTCGTCGAGAAATATAAGAAGTCCAAGGCAGACAGCCAGGTTTCCATGGCCGGAGCCGAAGACCATGATAACGACGATAACGCAGACGACGCTTCTTCCGACAAAAAGAACTAAGCAAGAGGCCCAGCTTTCTGAGGGTATATAATGCGGAGGAATCAAAATGGCTCGTAAAGTAAAAGTAGAGGTAATGACCCCGGAAGAATTATTTTACTCCGGTGATGTGAATTCCGTTACCGTACGGACAATCAGCGGTTCAGAAGGATTCCTTCCCGGACACGAGTGGTGCTGCAAACTTCTGGCCGAAAACGGATCCCTGAAAATCCGCGAAGACGGCTCAAAAGTAAAGACCGCCGATATCAAAAACGGATATATTGAAGTCCGCGATGATATCATCGTGTTCTGCGATCAGGCAGAATGGAATAAATAACCGGTTATAATATAATAGGAAATCCCCGGACCTGCCGGCAATTCAGCGCCGACAGGTCCGGGGATTTTTCTGCTGTCTGTCGGTCAGACGATAACAAGCTTCCCGGACAGCCGGCTGCTTCAGCTTCTTCATTTGTTTTGACAGGGAAGATGTGGTGAAAATATCCAAAAACCGACAAATCCCCGCGAGGGGGATCTGCCGGTTGCGATATTTATTATTAAGAAAGAACGTTCAAGCAATGATTACTCACCACTTGACAAAATCATTATACACTGAACCGAAGCTGTGGTATGTGTTGAATATGTGAAGATTTTAGTCTTGAACATTAATTTTGCCGGAAGGTCAATTCTATAATTCATATCAGAATAGTAGGAAGCTGGCGGAAGGAATGGCATGGGCGTATCGAATGTAAAAGTATTGAGCCAGTGCTGAGTCGATAGATTTCTGCGATATCTGTGGAATTTATGTGAAATACAGGGAAGAGGTTTGAATTAGGGCTGTATTGATGATAGAATATGCAAAGATGTGTGCACGTAGGGGATGTGTTCTTATCCAGTGCACGCGGAATGATCAATTGTATATTTAAGGAGTAATAGTATCATGACCAAAAAGAAAAAAATCGTAATTATCGTTCTGGTCATTATCGCTGCACTGGCAGTGATTTTCGGATGTCTGATCAAGGGCGGTTATTTTGATGCGTCTAATTATCAGCATCTGAATTATGACAAGTACATCAAGCTTGGAAAGTATAAGGGACTGACCTACACCAAGACGAAGGCGACGGTAACACAGAAAGAGATTAATGCTCAGATCAAGTCCAATGTTCAGGCAAAGGCAACGACCAAGACCGTTAAAACCGGAACGGTTAAGAAGGGCGATACCGTAAGCATCGACTACGTTGGAAAGATCAATGGAAAGACATTCAGCGGCGGATCCGCAAGCGATTATACGCTGAAGATCGGTTCCGGCACAATGATCGACGGATTTGAGAGCGGACTGATCGGTGAGAAGGTCGGAAGCAAGGTCAAGCTGCACCTGACATTTCCGAAGAACTACAGCACCAAGAAGCTGAGAAATAAGAAGGTTGTCTTCACGGTTACGATCAATTCCAAGAAGGTTACCAGCACACCGACATATAATACAGCTTTTGTAAAGAAGTACACCAACTATAAGACCAAGAAGGCTTATGAGGCTTCCATCAAGAAGCAGCTTCTGGCAACTAAGGAACAGCAGAATGAGTCCACCCTGCAGAGTTCACTCTGGCAGCAGATTCTCACCAGCTCCAAGGTTAAGAAGTACCCGAAGCGCCAGCTGAAGTATGAGAAGCAGAAACTTGATGAGAATTACACTAAGGCTGCCAAGCAGTACGGCATGACCAAGAAGAAGCTCCTGAAGGCTCAGGGCATGACGGAGAAGGACATCACCACGCAGGCAAAGGCCACGGTCAAGGCAAAACTGGTCATTTACGCTATTGGCGACAAGGAAAACATCCATCTGTCCGACAAGCAGTATAACAAGGCACTGAAGAAAATGCTGAAGAATGCCGGATTCACCGAGAAGACCTTCAAGAAGCAGTATAACGAGACGATTGAACAGTACGCTGAGGAGAACGGATTCAGAGAGAGCATGACCCTGACCAAGATCCTGAAGAAGGTTGAGAAATGGGGCAAGCCGCAGACAGCTTCCTCTACGAAGTCTTCCTCTTCTTCCTCCAGCAGCAGTAAGTCCAGCAAGTCTTCATCCAGTAAATCCAGCAAGTCCTCTTCCAAGTAAGGAATTTCCTTTCCGGAAGCAGCTGCAGGAATCAGAAAACTGAAAGAAACGATGATATGGGCTGCCGCCCCGGGAATAAACACGCACATCCCGGAGCGGCAGTTCTTTATATATCTGCGGCCGTAACAGGGCCCCGGGACACTTCCGCTGCTCCAGCACTGCGGAAGAGTCCCGGGATGCTGAAAGCATCAGGAAAATCGGAGAAATCCCACCGGGGAAGCCGCGAAGAATATAAAATCACCATAAACACATGGAAAACACGGTGGTAAATTGCAGTATACTATAGTAAAATGAGGGAATGTGTTTTGAAGGTAACAGGGAACAGCAGAGAAAGGCGGAAGAAATATGAAATGCCCATTTTGTGATCATGGTGGAACCAGAGTCATTGATTCCAGACAGACGGATGACGGTCACGCAATCAGAAGGCGCAGGATCTGTGATCACTGCGGAAGGCGCTTCACAACCTATGAAAAGGTTGAGGAATCGACCCTGATGGTTGTAAAGAAAGATGGGCGCAGAGAGGCGTTCAACCGCAGCAAGGTTATCGGCGGAATCGTCAAGGCAACAGAAAAGCGCCCGGTTTCCATGAAGCAGATTGAAGAAATGGCAAGCAGGATTGAACGGAATCTCAGCAGCCGGATGGATAAGGAAGTTCCGAGTGAAAAAATCGGCGAGCTGGTCATGGACGAGCTCAGAGCGGTCGACCAGGTTGCCTACATCCGCTTTGCGTCCGTGTACAGACAGTTCACAGACGTTGAGACTTTTGCCAGAGAAATAGACAAGCTCCGCGCAGAGCATAATGAACAGGAGGACTGGAAAGTGACAGCATTGCCTGAAGGAGAAATCATCCGCATCGCGATTGACGGGCCGAGCGGCGCAGGAAAGAGCACCATTGCGAAGAAGGCGGCAGAGAAGCTGCATGTCGACTATATTGACACGGGTGCCATGTACCGCGCAGTCGGGCTGAAGATGAGAAGAGAAAACATCCAGCCGGAAGATGAGAAAGCACTGAAGGATATGCTTGGACGGACCGAGATTAACTTCATCGATGGAAAGATTTATCTGGACGGAAGAGATGTAGAAAAGGAAATCCGCACGCCGGAAATTTCTGCAGCGGCTTCAGAATGCGCACAGGTTGGCGCGGTCAGAGAAAAACTGGTCGCGGTTCAGAGAAAGATCGGTCATGAAAAGAGCGTCATCATGGACGGCCGCGACATCGGAACCAACGTCTTCAAGGACGCGCAGTTCAAGTTCTATCTGACGGCGGAGCCGGAAGAGCGTGCACGCAGGAGATATAAGGAACTGCAGGAGCGCGGTGAGCATGTCAGCTATGAGGAAATTCTGAAGGACGTAAAAGACCGCGACTACAGAGATACGCACCGCAGGCTTAATCCGCTGAAGAAGGCAGATGATGCCATGGAAATCGATTCTACGAACATGAACATTGAAGAAGTGGTCGATGAAATCTGCACATCCATCCTGGAACGGTGCAATCACGCGCAGTAGAGCGGATATTCATCGTTTAACCCGTCTTGTATAATGACGGGTTCGATGGTATAATTTAAATTACGGTTTTGCGCCCGAATAAGAAAGGGCTGTGGAACCGGCGTACGTGTGTAACCGTTTTCTGTGTGTGGATATGCGTACACAGAAAGGAATGCTCTGCTTCCTTCAGATTGTAAAGTCTGCTGGGAAATCAGAGCAGAGACAAGTAAGGCAGACAGGGAACAGGCTTCTTCGGAAGCGGAATCCATAATGCCATAAACCTGCATGTGACCGGCCGGACGGGAAAGGATGGAAGGATTCATGAGTATCCAGTCAATGCCGCCGGCTGAACGGCCGCTTGAGCGGGGTCTCTCCTTGGGCGTTCAGGCTTTGTCGAATATCGAGCTGCTGGCTCTGATTATCCGGACAGGAACGCGGGAGCGGTCGGCGCTGACTCTGGCAGAAGACATTATCGCGCAGTGTCCCGGCGGTCTGTACGACCTGGGAACGCTGCAGAATGAGGATCTGAAAAAGATCCGCGGCATGGGCGATGCCAAGGCCATGGCCGTGCGGGCAGCCGCAGAGCTCGGAAAGAGGATGGCGGCAAGCCGTCAGCCGGAGCGGGCGGCGGCGGGAAGTCCGCAGGAAACCGCAGACCTGTTCATGGACCGCCTGCGTTTTGAGAAGAAAGAGCACTTCATCTGTGTCTGTGTGAATCAGAAGTGTGAGATGATCGGCTGGGAGGAGGTTTCCGTCGGGGAATTATCAAGCGCGCCGGTGCATCCGAGAGAGGCATTCCTGAAGGCCGTCAGGATGAGTGCTGCGGGAGTGATTTTCCTGCATAATCATCCGACAGGGGATCCGGAGCCGAGCCATGCGGATTTTCAGGTTACGGAGAGACTCGTGGAATGCGGAAGGCTTCTGGGGATCCGTGTTCTGGACCACATCATTCTGGGAGACGGCGTCTTTCAGAGCATGACGGACTTGGGCGTGATTCCGCAGGACTTCTATGAGGGCGAGCGCACGGGTGAAGACGGAGAGGCGGACTCCATAAGAAAACGCGGCCTGCAGTAAACCCCGCAGGCGCTGCAGAATTGTGTTTATTCATTGGGATGTTCAGCATTCCGCTTAATACATACATATTGACATCAGTTGGAGGTATTTGCATAAGATGGGTATGTTTAAAATCATGACGAAGGACATGGGAATTGACCTGGGAACAGCGAACACGCTGATCTATATCAAGGACAGCGGAATCGTGCTGAACGAACCGTCTGTCATCGCATTTGACAAGCGCAGCGGAAAGGTGCTGGCTGTCGGTCTTGAGGCAAAAAATATGATCGGCAAGGCGCCGACGAATATTGAGGTCGTCCGTCCGCTGAGAGACGGAGTCATCTCCGATTTCGACCGCACAGCGGATATGCTGACCAAGTTCATCGAGAAGGTTGTTTCTTCTAATAAGGTAAAGAATTTCCGTGTAGTCGTCGGTGTGCCGAGTGGTGTCACAGATGTTGAGAAGAGAGCGGTAAACGAGGTCGTCCGTCAGCTGGGCGCTTCTGAAGTATATATTCTGGAAGAGCCGATGGCAGCAGCAATCGGTGCCGGACTGGATGTAGACAGTTCCAATGCCTGCATGATCGCAGACATCGGAGGCGGCACAAGCGACATCGCCATCATCGCTCTGGGCGGAATCGTTGCGTCAAGCTCCATCCGCTACGCAGGAGATAAGTTCAACGAAGCGATTATCAACTATATGAGAAAGCGTCACGCACTGGCTATCGGAGAGCGTACAGCTGAGCAGCTGAAGATGAAGATCGGCTGTGCGGAGCTTCCGGTTGATGAAGACGGAAATGAAATGATCGAGACCACCAAGGCAAGTGGAAGAGACCTGATCTCCGGACTGCCGAAGACCATCGAGGTATCGAATAAGGACATGATGCTGGCGCTGCAGGAATCTGTAGAGGTCATCGTCGATGGTGTAAAGACCACCATCGAGAAGGCACCACCGGAAGTTGCCGCAGATATCGCCAACAACGGCATGATGCTTTCCGGAGGCGGCGGACTGGTCAGAGGACTTGACCATGTCATCTCCAAGGCAACGGGACTGAAGGTAACAACTGCAGAGAATGCGTTCGAGGCGGTTGCGGCCGGAACCGGAATGAGTCTGAACGACATTGAAAAGCTGAAAATTTATGCGACGAGCGTTCGCAGAGGATAGAAGAGAGACAGGCGGCCGGCACGAACCGGCCGTTTGTCGTCATCGGGGGTAATTCTCTATGAGGTGGATCAGAGAACATAAAGTTGTTAGTTTTCTATTGATAATTATTGTGCTGGCGCTCGCCTTTATTATTTTTGCGGCAGCGACAGGCGGAGACGGCGGAGTCATCTCCAGCACAGCCGGTACGGCAGCCGGCAAGGTTGTGCAGCCGTTTTCTTCACTGGGACGTAAAATCCACAGCGGTTTTGCTTCCTTTGGCTCTGAGGGATCACTGAAGAGTGAAAATGAGAAACTGAAAAAAGAGAATGAATCACTGAAGCGCCAGGTCGCGTCGCTGACCATGACGCAGAATGAAAAGAGCGACCTGAAGGCTTTGAAAAAAGCACTGAAGTATAAGGGAACGGGAGATTCTACCGATATGGTATCCGGCGATGTCACTGCCATGGACGGAACCAACTGGATGAATATGCTCACCATCAACCTGGGCCGGAATAACGGCGTGAGCAAGGGCGATCTGGTTGTCAACGGCGACGGACTGGTCGGAACCGTAAAATCAGTCGGTGCCGGATGGTCGAAGGTGGCCACTCTGATGGATCAGGACCTGCAGCTCAGTTTTATGGTCAAGAGCAATCATAAGATCCTGGGCCTTCTGAACGGCAGTACGGCTACAACTCTGACCGGATATACCCTGGACAGCAGCGCTACGATCGTTCAGGGAGATACCATCGTTACATCTGGCATGGGAAGCTATCCGGCCGGAATCACCATCGGAAAAGTTACCAACGTCCGTTATGACAGCAATCAGCAGCTGCAGAAGATCACCGTCGCACCAGCGGTTGACTTTGAGGCTCTGCAGCAGGTTGCTGTACTGATCAAGTAAAATGACCGGATTTTCCAGCCTGAAAGATTCTTGGAAGGGGATCATCGCGTTTACGGCGGCACTGGTGCTGCAGCCGTTTCTGCACGGCCTCTTCCCGGGAATGCAGACGCCGAACATCATTCTGATGCTTACGGCTGCGCTGACCATGGTTTATGCGGATAATCTGCTGTGGATGGTTATGGGCATGATTTACGCCCTTCTGGAAGACGCGGTGTTCGGATATTTCCTGGGTATCGGCATGGTATCAACCTTCGGGGTGATCCTGCTGATCCTGTTTACGCGGCATCTGTTCAACAGCAGAAGTGCCCTGGTCGCGCTGATTGTTTCGATCCTTGTTACCATCGTCTATTCATTGATATACTGGGGACTTGCACATGCCGCTTCAAGTCCTTACAGTTTCATGACGGCACTGAAGACGATGCCGGAGCAGATTGCGGAGAATACGATTGTATTTATGCTGATTTACTGGCGTCTGTCCGTGGATGAGCATAAGAGAAACAAGAAAAACTGGTATATCTAGTGAGGTTTAGCGAATGAATGGAAATCGCAGGCATAATGTATTCAGTAATCGATATTATATGATCGTCGGCCTGATCCTGGTGCTGATGTTCATTCTGGCACTCCGCCTGTTCATTCTTACCGTCGTACAGCACGATAAGTGGGACAAAAGTGCGTCCAGCCAGAGTACAAAAATGATCTATACTTCTGCGCCGCGTGGAAACATCTACGACCGCAACGGCCAGGTGCTGGCGAGCAACAAGCAGATATTCTCGGTCACCTTCAGCTCCTCCAGCAGCGATACGAAGAAGATCAACCGGAATATTCTCAAGCTGATGCGTCTTCTTGATAAGGACGGAGACAGCTATATCGATGAGTTCCCGATCAAGCTGAAAAAAGACGGATCGATGTACTGGACCTATGACAAGCAGCAGAAAGAATGGCTGAAATCCATGGATCTGAAGGAAAACCTTTCTGCCGAGCAGGCGCTGAAGGCCCTGCGTACACGTTACGGAATTCCAACCAGCGACACCCGCTATGAGGCGATCGAGGAACTGCAGAACACTTACAACGTTACGGTCCCGATTACACCGTCGACCATGACCTATACCTACGACTCGGAGAAGACCAATTTCTTGACCAAGTGGGGATGCTTCTCCAGTAAACAGGAGTCAAATGGTGTATCCGCAAAGACCGCATTCAACAAGCTGCGGAAGAACTTTAAGATCAGCAGCAGTCTGAGTGATAAAGACGCGAGAAAGATTCTCATCGTCAGAAATGAGATGAAATCCACAGAGTCCTATATCGCGGCCACCGTTGCGAAGGAAGTCTCTAAGAAAACCATCGTCAAGGTCGGCGAGAACACGATCCCTGGCGCGTCCATTCAGTCCCAGTATAAGCGATATTATCCGAATAAGAATACCGCCTGCCATATCATGGGCTACATGGGAAGCATTTCTGAGAGCAACAGCAGCTACTACGTCGACAAGCTGGGTTATGCTTCTACCGACCTGATCGGAAGCTCCGGAATCGAGTCCGCTTATGAGACCTATCTTCATGGAAAGAGCGGTGTAAAAAAGATTCTGGTCAACAGCAGCGGCCAGTATGTAAAGACCATCAGCAGGACAAAGCCTAAAAAGGGCAAGGATGTCTACCTGACCATCGACCTGAATCTGCAGAAAACCGCAGAAAGTGCCCTGCAGAGCGCCATCAGCGCGGCAGGTTCCCAGTGCCAGAGCGGCGCAACCGTAGCGATGGATACGAAGACTGGAGAAGTCCTGGCCATGGCCAGCTATCCTTCCTATAACCCGAATATCTTCGCGAACGGAATTACGGCCAAGGCATGGAAATCCGTTCAGGCGAAAAACACCCGTGATTCCCTTGCGCCTGCGCCTTTGTACAATAACGCAACAATGGCGTCCGTAGCACCTGGATCCACATTCAAGCCGGTCACAGCCGTAACCGCTCTGGAATGCGGCCTGGACCCGAACCACTACATCACCGACCCGATGTACATCGAGCTGGGCGGCCATAAATGGGGTACTGCGCAGTACAATGACGGCGGCGGATCTTACGGTGCCGAGAATCTGGCACTTGGTCTGCAGCATTCTTCCAACACCTACTTCATCGCCATCGGAACCGGTTATGACTGGGGAGCAAAGAAGTCACTGGGCTATAGTAAGAAGATCACGATTCCGAGAATCATCGGTATGTCCAAGCAGTTCGGACTGGGCCAGAAGACCGGTATCGAGCTGGGTGAGACGGTAACGCCGTCCCCGACCAAGGCCCGCAAGCTCGCGACCTATAAAACGAGTCTGTGGAGCTACCTGTATAACAGCGCGCATACTTACTTCCCGAAGGATGTGTACTCCAATTATTCTAAGCTGAAGAAGAACATCAACACGATCTGCAGCTGGATGGAAGCCAACCCGTCCTACACAAAGCTGATTTCCAGGCTTTCCAAGGAGACGGACATGAAGCAGTCCAAGATTGCTTCCGCGGCATCCGTAATCAAGTACACCTACTTCGCGCAGGCCACATGGACGATCGCCGACCAGTTCAATATCAGTATCGGACAGGGAGACAACGCCTACACGCCGATTCAGATGTGTACCTACATCTCCGCACTGGCCAACAATGGCGTTTACAACCGCGCCAGCCTGGTTTCCGGCGTAGAGAACAAGGGCACCGTCGACAAGTCGAAAGACCGCAGAACGATCAAGCTGAAGAGCAGCACGATCCCTGCAGTCGTCACGGGCATGAAGCGAGTTGCGAAATACGGAACCCTGCAGACCGTGTTCGGAAGCTATAAGTACTCCGTAGCCGGAAAGACCGGAACCGCGGAGAACCAGGGCACACCGCAGCCGGCCAGCGAAATCAAGTACCTGAAGCAGCACCTGGCCTCCTACAACAGCCAGGCAGGCACCAGCGTCACATGGAAGCAGGTCGATAAGAATATTAAGAAGCTGATGCGCGAGCAGCCGGAAGTTTACTCCTCCGAGGAGGACGCAGCCGACATGGCCCTGCGCATGGCCAGCAACTATAAGATCACGACCAAGATGATCGACGCGGCCAAGGGCTCCTACGACTACTATTCCTGGACCGAGACCTTCGCGCCGGCCGATAATCCGCGTATTGCCGTCGTCACCCTGCTGATTCAGGGAGGCACATCCATCCACGCGGCCCCGGTAAACAAGGCCATCTTGACTAAGTATTTCCAGCTTTACGGCAAGAGCAGCGGAAAGACCAGCACGACCACACAGACTGGAAGCAACACGGCGGATTAATCTCCGCCTTTTTCCCCGGCGGGACAAAAGCAGCACGCGCAAGGGGCCTGACGGACGGAAAGCCGCCGGCGCCGCGGTATGATCTGAAGGCCCGGCGCTCTGGAAGCCTGGAAACCTTGCTGCCCTGAAAACGCAGTAGGCCAGGGGCAGCTGGAAGCCGCCGGGAAATCCAGTCTCTGCTGCGATGTTCACTGGCGGGCAGAAGAAAAGAAGGCCGGCAGGCGGGGCTGCCGGAAAAGAAAATAGAGAGAAGGATTTATTCACACATGGGAGGCAAAAATGGGCAAAGTCTACTTAATTGCATCGGGTAAAGGCGGAACGGGAAAAACAATGTTCTCCGTAAATCTCGGCGCGACATTCGCCCTTCACGGGCTCAGCGTCGTGATCCTGGACATGGACATGGGAATGCGCAACGTAGATCTCTACTGCGGACTGGAAAACAACGTTGTTTACGATGCCTATGACGTCATGACCGGACTCTGTAAAATCAAACAGGCCCTGGTCAGAGACTCACGCTTTGAGAAGCTGTACATCATGGGCGCCACACCCATGCGCGACGACGGCACCATCACTCCGCTCCACTGCAAAGTCCTGTGTGAAAAGCTGAAAGAGATGTTCGACATCGTTATCATCGACGCCCCGAGCGGCATCGACGACGGCCTGGTCACCGCTTCCGGCGGAGCCGATGCCGCTGTCATCGTCACCACACCGGAATACGCCGCCCTGAGAAACGCCGACTCCGTAGACCGCGAACTTCTCCAGCTCGGGATCCACGAGCGTTACGTCGTCGTCAACCGCGTCATCGCCGAACTCATGCGCCAGGGCTACACCCCGAAACTGGAAGAAATCACCCAGATGATGCGCCCGGAGCTCATCGGCGTCATCCAGAGTGACCGGAACATCAACATTTCCACCAACCTCGGTGTTCCGATTGTCCTGAAGCCAGACACCTATATCCGGAAAAACTTTGAGCTCATCGCGCGCCGCCTGCTGGAGAACATTCAGCCGGAAAGGGCGGAGTAAGTGCAGCCGCTTCCAGATCCTGCTCCGATCTGGCCGGAAATGGAAGGCATCCAGAAAATGACGGGCGCAGCCGCAAACAGACAGAAGAACTGTGCGGCTGCTTCTCGTCATTTTTGCTGTCTGCCTTCTGTTCCGGCAGCAGATCTGCGCAAAGTTCTGTCAGCGGCTGCACTTACTCGGATTAATATTCGGACATCAGCCTGCCTCTTTGCGTTGCGAAAAAGCCGAAAACGGCCAAAAGCAAAACACCTCACGAAAACTTGTTTTGGAATTGAATAATAATCATGTTTACTAAACGCGAAAAGAGTCCTTCAGATAATTGTCTGAAATCTTTCCTTGGTATCATTGTGAAATACCTCTTAGCCAGGAGTGGGCTCCGCATTGTAATTCATTCATTTGTTAGATAAGTAGACGTTTAGATATAAAGGACAGAATATATAGTGTATTACAGCGAAAATACAGCATTTCAGCATGTTATTTCATGGAAAAATTGAGCGTAAATGATTCCCTGCGTAGCAATCATACATGATACAGCCCTGCAATCTGCTGGATAGAAGCATACGTGTTATTTTTCCGGAAATATTGAGCATTTCCAAAACAGGACATTTCAAACTCCTTCCTGCACCAGGCAGTTCCTGAGAAACTACGCTTCCGGATGGGAAAATAATTACCGCTTAAGTCGTTGACAAGAGAAGGAATATCCGCTGCTGAGAGTGCCTTGCGGAGATCTGCAGCTGGCACAGAAAACGTATAAAAAATAACGAAGAAAAGCGCACCGTATGCATTTACGTTTGCGTTTTTCTTCGTTATAACACGAATGTTTTCTATTGCCGGCCAAATCGGAATGGGTTGAAGAACCCGGCTGCTTAGAATTCGATCTGCCGGCTCCTGTCCCTCACCGCCAGAATAAATCCCAGCGCCATCATATTACACAGAATCGACGTTCCGCCGTAGCTCAGGAATGGCAGGGTGATTCCGGTAACCGGCATGATGCCCATGGTCATGGCGATGTTCTCGAAGATCTGGAAGATGAACATGCCGATGAAGCCGACGACGATCAGGGCGCCGAAGAGGTCAGCAGCCTCCAGCGCGATGCGCATGAAGCGGACCATCAGGTAGGCGAAGAGACCGATGACGATCAGACCACCGATCAGGCCCAGTTCCTCGATAATTACAGAGAAAATAAAGTCGGACTTCTGAACCGGAATAAAGTTCAGCGCCTTCTGCGTGCCGTGGAAGAGGCCTTTGCCGAACACACCGCCGGAACCCATGGCGATCTTCGATTCGTAAACCTGATAGTTGGAGCCGATGCTCAGGTTGTCCGGGTGCAGGAAAGAGCTGATACGCTCCTTCTGGTAAGTCGCCATAACCATATAGGCAGGCGGAATCATGCAGGCCACCAGGACCAGGAATTTTGCGAAGACCTTCAGGCTCAGTCCGGCAAAGAATACCATAGCAAGCCACATGGTCATAAATACCAGCGCACTTCCCAGGTCTTCTTTCAGAATAATGCCGATAATCGGCGCAGCCAGAATGCCGGCCTTCAGCAGGCCCCTGAAATTATAAAGTTCATCGTGATGCTTATTCAGGTAGTCGGCCATGAGCAGGCAGAACAGGACCTTTACGATTTCAGACGGCTGAACGGTGGTGAATCCCAGTGTGATCCAGGAACGCGCACCAAACTGTGTGACACCCAGTCCCGGCACATAAACCAGGAGCAGCAGGAACAGCGAGAAAATATACAGCTTCCTGATCATTCCCTGAAAGATCTGATAGCCGATGGCCATAATGATCATCATTAAACCGATGCCGATGACGTAAGATCCGCCCTGAACGATCGTGTTGCGGTTCCAGAACGAGCTTGTGCTGATCGTCGTGCTTCCGATCATCAGAAGACTGAGCACCATGAAAATCGCCACAATGCCCAGACATATCTTATCAGCGCCTTTAAAACGCGAAATTATATAACGCATGAATTTCATCCCTTCCGGTTATATGGAATACTTGACATAAAAACCACTAGAACATTATAATGTAAAAGATGTAAGTATATCAAGGCAGAATTGCAGAATGGTGTATCGTGATTAAACGATATGCGAGGCGGTCGGCGTAAACCGCTTGTTCAGCGGCGTTTACGATGTGCCCGGATGTGCATTTCCACCTATCTTAGAATATACAGAATATCACATTTACGGGCCGTTTTCCGGAAGTTTAAGAAAGATTTAAGATCTTTTTTCATTATACATTCTGCTATGCAGAACACAGGGCAGGTATGCCCGCAATGCAGCGAGGCGGGGAATATCCGTGTGCCGCCATGGCATCCGATGTTTTCAGCTGTGCTGTTTACATAAATAGAAAATCTTTAACATCTTCAACCTTAGAACCTTTCGGGAGCGCGTCCGGAGCAATTTCAATACCGCCGGACTGTGTTTTGCTGCCGATTTGCGACAAAATCCAAACAGAGCAAGAGTGAAGCCGGCTTGAGAAAGCCGCTTTTTTTCTGCTTTTGACAGGAATCTTCATGAAAAATGAGGGTGAATCGGTAATAGGCGATGCGTATGAGGATGCAGTTACTGTTGAAATGCAGTCATGCAGCTGCGCAGATCGTTCAGCAGGCAGAACACGGCAAGCAAAGACGGGAGGTCGGAGCTCTGGCAGGGCACGCAGAAATCCCGCCGCGCAGGAAGACGACAGAATCGTAAGAGAGTTGAATATGAGGAAGGAGGTGCTTCCTTGACAGTACCAGTTTTCGGTATGATCATCGGAATCGTCCTGGCGCTGGTTCTGGGCGTTTTGATCGGCTACATCATCCGCAAGAATGTCGGAGAGAAGGTCATCGGAAGCGCAGAGCAGCAGGCGAAGAATCTGATTCTGGATGCGAAGAACCATTCAGAGACGATCCGGAAAGAGATCACATTAGAAGCTAAGGAAGAAGCACACAAGATCCGTGATGACGCGGATAAGGAAGTAAGAGACCGCCGCAGTGAGGTTGCACGCCAGGAACGCCGTGTACAGCAGAAGGAAGAGGCTGCGGACAGAAAGCTCGAGCAGTTTGAGAAACGTGAAAAACGCATGGCTTCTCAGGAGCAGGAAATCGAGAAGAAGAAGCAGAAGGCAGAGGAGACCCTGCAGCAGCAGGTTCAGGAACTGGAGCGGATTTCCGGATACACGGCAGAAGACGCCAAGCAGATTATTCTGGAGAAGGTCGAGAAGGACTGCCGCCACGAGGCGTCCAGAATGATTAAGGAAATCGAATCGCAGGCCAAGGAAGAGGCCGACGAGAAGGCAAAGAACATTATCACCGGCGCCATCCAAAGATGCGCGGCAGATCAGGTTGCGGAAAGCACCTTGTCCGTGGTTAATTTGCCGAATGACGACATGAAGGGAAGAATCATCGGACGTGAGGGCCGCAACATCAGGGCGATTGAGACCCTGACAGGTGTGGACCTGATCATCGACGACACGCCGGAAGCCGTCATTATCTCCGGATTCGATCCGATCAGAAGAGAGGTCGCGAGAATCGCGCTGGAGAAGCTGGTCATGGACGGACGTATTCATCCGGCCAAGATCGAGGAAATGGTCGAGAAGGCACGCCGCGAGGTTGCGCACGTCATCAAGGAAGAGGGCGAGCAGGCAACTTTCGAGACGGGCATCCACAACCTGCATCCGGAGCTGGTCAAGCTCCTGGGACGCCTGCACTTCCGTACATCCTACGGACAGAATGTCCTGCAGCATTCCATCGAGGTTTCCCACCTTGCCGGCCTGATGGCAGGAGAGCTGGGACTGAACGTCAAGCTCGCCAAGCGCGCGGGCCTGCTGCATGATATCGGAAAGGCGCTGGACCATGAATACGAGGGCACCCACGTCGACATCGGTATCCAGATCCTGAAGAAGTATAAGGAAAGCAGCGCAGTCATCAACTGCATGGCTTCCCACCACGGCGATTACGAGCCGAAATGCATGGAGGCCGTCCTGATCGCAGCTGCAGATGCTTTGTCCGCCGCAAGACCGGGAGCACGCAGAGAGACGCTGGATGTATACGTCAAGAGACTGGAGAAGCTCGAGGACATCGCAAACACGACGCCGGGTGTATCCAATTCCTACGCCATTCAGGCGGGCCGTGAAATCAGAATCATCGTCAACCCGGACGAGGTTCCGGATGATGAAATGCCGCTGCTGGCACGCAGCGTCTCCAAGCGCATTGAGTCTGAGCTCGAATATCCGGGCCAGATCAAGGTCAATGTCGTCCGCGAGACCAAGGCCGTCGACTACGCGAAATAACGGAACATCAGAAGAAGCCTTTCGGGACCGGTTCAGGAAACGAAAGGCTTCCTTAATACATGAGTGATTTTAGGACAAAATTTACACAGGACAAGGAAACAATGCATATGATTTACCTGGACAACAGTGCGACCACCCGCCAGGCGGATGAAGTCACCGACATTATGGCAGACGTCGCGAGAAACACCTTTGGAAATCCTTCCTCTTTATATTCCCTGGGAATGGACGCCGAGAAAGTCGTGGAAAATGCGAGAAAGACTTTTGCGAAGACTATCGGCGCGGATCCTTCGGAAATTATCTTTAATTCCGGCGGAACGGAAGGGGATAACACGGTTTTACGAGAAGTCGCTGACGCGAGAAAGCATCAGGGAAAACACATTATCGTCAGCGCTGTGGAGCATCCGGCAGTCTTGGAGAACTGCGAACGTCTGGAGCATGAGGGCTATAAGGTCAGCAGAATTTCTGTAGACTCCCTCTGCCATCTGAACATGGAAGAGCTGGAGGACGCCATCGACGAGGAGACAACTCTGATTTCCATTATGGCGGTAAATAACGAAGTCGGAACCATCATGCCAGTCAGAGACATTGTGAAGCTGGCCAGAAAGAAGGGTGGACAGCCGGACAAGGCCAGCGGAATTCTGGTGCACACCGATGCCGTGCAGGGCTACGGAAAAGTCGACCTGAAGAACACAGGTGTGGATTTTCTCACCGTCAGCGCCCATAAATTCCACGGCCCAAAGGGAGTCGGCGCCATGTATGTAAAGAAGGGAACCCTGATTCCTGCGCTGATTCTGGGAGGCGGTCAGGAAAGAAATTACCGCTCAGGCACAGAGAACGTGCCGGGGATCGCCGGACTTGGCAGGGCAGCAGAACTTGCACAGGAAGATTTTGTCGAAGGTCATAAGACCATGAAGGAGTGCAGGACGCGCCTCCTGAACGCCATTCAGGATCAGATCGATGACATCATCATCAACTCGCCGCTGGACGAGACTGGAGCGGATTCTGTACTGAATATCAGTTTCCTGGGTGTGCGGGGAGAAGTTCTGCTTCACGTGCTGGAAGAGGACGGGATTTACGTGTCCACAGGATCCGCATGTTCCTCCAACCACAAGGGACAGAGCCACGTCCTTCAGGCCATGGGAAGAACGCCGAAAGAAATCGAGGGCGCCGTCCGCTTTAGTTTCAGCAGATATAATAAGCCGGAAGACATGGACTTCGTCGCGGATAAGGTAAAAACCGCGGTTCAGCGCTTCAGAAGACTGGGAAGTTTCCAGTAACGCGCAGCCTCATATATAGAAGAAAGGAAAAAACATGAACGAACAGAATATTTTCATCGTGCGTACCGGCGAGGTCGCGCTGAAGGGAATGAATAAACCGTATTTTGAGCGTGTGCTGGTCCAGAGAATCCGGGCGGCGCTGAAGAAGACCATCGAGCAGTCGAAGGCAGAGGGTAACGGGGGAATTGACGTCTACCGCCACGAGGGCCTGATTTTCATCAAGAGCCCGAAGACCATTCCGGAGGACACGATCATAAAACTGGTCAGCCGGGTATTCGGCGTTGCCTCCATCAGCCCGGCCTGGGAGTGCGAGAGCAACCTGGACGCCATCGGCGAAATGGCCGTCAAGTTCATGCTGAAGCAGATCGAGGAGCGCGGCGTAAAGACCTTTAAAGTCTTCGCCAAGCGCGCGGATAAGACCTTCCCGATCAAGAGCCCGGAAATCGCCAGAATCATCGGCGCCAAGGTTCTGATCGGCTGCAAGGTTCTGAAGGTCGACGTCCACAACCCGGAAGTCCGCCTGCATGTAGACCTGAGACGCGGCGTTTCCTATATCTATGATGAGAAAGTCGCAGCCATCGGCGGACTGCCTCTGGGAACCAACGGCAGGGGACTGATCCTTCTCTCCGGCGGAATCGATTCCCCGGTAGCCGCATGGATGATGGCCAGACGAGGCATGCTGATCGAGGCCGTGCATTTCCACAGCTATCCGTACACCTCCAAGAGAGCCCAGGAAAAGGTGGAGAAACTGGCGGGCATCGTGGCCAGCTATTCCGGCCGCATCCGCATGCATGTCATCAACCTGCTTCCGATTCAGGAGCAGATCGTCCAGCACTGCCCGGAGGAAGAGACCACGATTCTGGTGCGCCGCTTCATGATGCGGATCGCTCAGGAAATCGCGAAGAAGAACCGCTGCATGATGCTGATCACCGGCGAGGACCTGGGCCAGGTTGCCTCCCAGACCGCAGAGGCCATCACCGTTACCGACGCCTGCGTGGACATTCCGGTACTGCGCCCGCTGATCGGTATGGATAAGGTAGACATCATGGATAAGGCCCGGGAGATCGGAACTTATGAGACATCCATTGAGCCTTTTGAAGACTGCTGCACTGTATTCCTGCCGAAGCATCCGACGACAAAGCCTAAACTGGCAAGGATTGAACAGTCTGAATCCGCGCTGGATGTTGAAGCGCTGGTTAAGGCAGCCGTTGAATCCGAAGAAATTGTGGAGTGTGAACCAGAAGTTTAAGTAAATGTAAAATAGTGACAGATGAAGGCGCGTAAAGCATAATTAAGGAAAGATTAAGGAATGAGTAATGTTTTAATAGCGGTGCAATTGTACGGAGCGCTTACATTATGAACATGAACAAACCGCTCAATTTCAATGATTTGACACGGTTTGCGCACCAAACCGATATCTTAATTTTACTTAAGAAAATTGCGTCGCAAGACCTTCACAAAACCGAAATACACTTGACACATAGGGCCCCATGTGGGTATAATGTGTTATGAAATCTGTGGGAGAGCAATAACGTTTTTTCACAGATTTATCCAATTGCGTGATTGACGCGCCCCGGTTCTTGTCGTCCGGAGACGTGAAGATCATGCGTAAATTAAATCTCATTTTTATTTTATGGAGGTATAACATGACAAGAACGAAAAGCTCTAGAGCGCTTCTCAGTGTTGTACTTGCTGTACTGATGGCGGCAGCTTTCATGCCTTCCCTGACGTATTC
>Ga0214925_100329_pt1 | contig 28267 bp, 29 predicted proteins | sample Stichaenrichment_FD_168299 | JGI IMG/M metagenome (GOLD analysis project Ga0214925, IMG submission 168299) | Xylose enriched microbial communities from anaerobic bioreactor in Madison, Wisconsin, United States - 63SRT | ecosystem: Engineered > Bioreactor > Anaerobic > Unclassified | place: USA... | reverse complement strand
AGTCCGAGGGGAAGGGATGGGAGTACCCCCTCACCGCCTCCGTCGCGGGCATGGGCGCCGGCATACGGTTCGGCGCCGCCGTGGACCTCGTCTAGGAGGGGCCGCCAACATCAAAGTAATGCCGACCGAGTTCCTTCGCAGGTTGACAGAATCGCTCGGGTTGGTAGAATAGCCTGCAGATAGCAAAACCTTCACGGTTTTAGGGGCGGACTTGCGCAAGCGACTCTGCCCTATTTTTATATTCACTCGCTATAGGAGACGGATGATACCTGGGTCAATGACAGAACTGAGAAGCCCGGAATAATGGAGCCAGTTAGAAACCCTCGGGTTTGCGGGGCGGGATCGTGAGAGCGATTCTGCCCTATTTTTTTCCTCCGTCTGCCCCAACCAAGTAGTTCGAAGATAGCCTGTAGGTGTCCTCGTGGGCGCCTTTTATTTTCAGGGAATCGGCCGCTTCATGAACGAGCGACCGGCTTGACCTAGATCGAACCGCCTTCATCTCCGTCTAGGCGCCGGCAATCAACATCGTGAATCCGCGCGTGCTACAATGCGGGCACCAGAGATGAAAACACAGTCCCCGTCGGGTAGTCGTGGGCGTGCGGGAGTCCGCATCAGTAACCTGCCTCCTTGGTTGTCCCTTCTCTGCATGGTCATCTACATAAAGGAGGAACCAGCCATGCAGATCAGCGTGTCGTCCACCCTGACCGTATATCACGACGGCCAATTCTGGGTCGGGCTGGCGGAGCACGTCGAGGACGGCAGATACGGCGCCGCCCGCATCGTCTTCGGCGCAGAACCGTCCAATGAGGAGATCCTGCGATTCGTTGTCAGCAAATGGGCGAAGCTCTCGTTCTTCTGCCACGGTCCGGCCGAGGCGAGCAAGCCCGCGAAGAACCCCAAGCGACGCGCCCGCGAGGCGGCGAAAGCCCTCAAGCAGCCGGCGATGAGCACCAAGGCGCAGCAGGCGCTCGCGAATCAGCGGGAGACGATGAAGCGGAAATCGGCTCAAGCAAGAAGCCAGCGTCGCGCGGATGAGGCGGAGGCGCGCTTCGAGCAGCGAAAACTGAAGCGCAAACAGAAGCATCGCGGTCATTGATACCACCATCAACCCATATATAGCAGCAGGCGTAGCTTCGATTGAAACTACGCCTGCCACCTGGTGCTATAACGTTATACAGAACGTATGTTCTATACCCACTCGATGACTAACCCAGTCCGAGCACTACCGATGCGTGTCGCGTCATACCGCCTAAGAGCCGATTCGTTCAGAAAAGGTTCAGGGGGATCGTCGAGTTTATTGCACCCTCGCGTTTTACAAAAGAGAGTACAAGGCCCTTTAGCTCGAATTATTGCATTTAGAACCCAGCCGCTCATCCATCCTAGCTTGCCCAAACAGCCCTCCCGCGATGTCCATGTTCCAACGGATGGGTACCATTTATCCGGGTGCACCTGGGGCAACGGGCCAGCAGGCCCGCGCAAGGTCGCTCGCATAACACGCAACATCAAACACGACAGAAGAGGCGAACGACAGATGCCGGACCCCGGACGACAGCACCGCGGAAGACGAGCATTCCGACCACAACCGAACAACTCCAGCTACTAGGCAGGCGCCCGCATGGGCGCCTTTTACTTTTCAGGGACTTAGCTGAGAGCTAAGGCACGCGGCTCATGGCCGTTTCGTGAAGGCACGACCAGCTCGACCCATCTCGACCCGTCTCCGCTCCCGCCGTGCTCACCAATCGACATCAGGCGGTTCAATCGTCGCGCAGACGAAAAGGGACACGGTGCCGTGCGGTGTGCTCGCGCGGTGCCGCACGGGAAGATTGGAGGAACCATGGCACACACAGCCGAATGCGCCGCGCCCGAGGGAAGCCAAGATCGCGACGAATGGATGACGGTAATCGAGATGCAAGAGTACATGAGGGCGAGCCGAAACAAGGCGTACGACCTCATCTGGTCGGGAGAGATCGACTCGTACAGGCTCGGAAGGAAGCTCCTGGTGTCGAGGGCGTCAGTGGACGCCTACATCGAGTCGAGGAGCGGCAGGAAATGACGGCGGCGACCGCCCCAGGAGCCGCCCGCGGCCGGGCACGCGAGGGAGCCTCGAGACGAAAGGAGCTCGAGGACGACCATGACCAAGAGCATTAGCAGGAGCCAGGTGAGGCTCATCGCATCGACCAACGCGATATTCGGCGCCGACGAGGCGTGCGCGATGCTGCGCATCAGCCGCGACGCCATGTACCGGCTCGCCAAGGACCCCGACGACCCGTTCCCGATCCGCTACATCGGCGGCAAGACTCGCGACGGCATCGTGCTGCACGACGAGCTCGTCGCATGGGTCGAGCGCAACAGCGTCGTCGGCTCGCCCAGAAGGGGCTAGCGCCGATGGCGGCCACAGGCCCGAAGGGGCGCGACGGCCCCTCCCCGCGCGAGTTCACGACGGTACGGCACTTCATGATGGCGGACCTGGGCCTCTCCGGCCTTCCCCTGCTCGTCTACGCGCGCATCTTCGGCTTCTGCGACGCCGGGTGCGGCTACTTCGAGAGCAAGGGCGGCCTGGCCCGCTTCCTCAACGTGCAGGAGCGCAGCGTCCACCGCGCCATCCGCGACCTGCTCGACCGGGGCCTCATCGAGGAGTGCGGCGTGCACGCCCCGGCACGCGGGCACGCCACCAAGCGGTACCGCATCGTGCGCGAGAGGCTGCCGCCCGGAGCGCTGGCAACCCCTGACGGTTCGTCAGGGTTCCCGGCGCGAAAGGGTGACGAAATGACAGGGTTCGCCGCGAACAAGGGTGACGAACCGTCAGGGCTCGCAGCCCGAACCCCTGACGAGATGACAGGGAAACCCCTGACGATTTGCCACCCAATAAGCAAAAGGGACAACAAGGACTTCAGAAGATAAGGAAGGGGCGCCCGATGGACCGAGCGGGACTCATCACCCTGGAGCAGGCCCGGGCGGCCGGGCTCTCCTTCGACGAGCCGGAGCCGAGGGCGTGCCCGCACTGCGGCGCCGCCCTCGATCCGCTCGGCGCGGCGCTGGCGGGCAGGGTCGCCTGGGTCTCCGCCGCCCCCTGCCCGTGCGAGGGCGCGGCTCGTGAGCGGGAGGCCGAGGCGCGAAGGCGCGCGGCCCTCGCCGCCAAGGAGGAGGCCGCCCGCCGGGAGAAGGCGCTCTCGCGCGCGGGCATCCCCAGGCGCTACCGGGCCGCCGAGGCCGACCGCCCCGAGTTCGCCGAGTACATCGCCTCGTTCGCGGGCAACGGGGGCGCCGGGCTCTACATACACGGGGGCGTCGGCGCCGGCAAGACGCACTCCGCCTCCGCCATGGCCAGGCTGTTCGCCGAGGCCGGCTACGACGTCGCCTTCACGACGGCCAAGGGCATGCTCGAGCGCGTGAAGGCCACGTTCGACGAGGGCGGCACCGAGGCCGCCGTCGCGCGGTACGCCAAGTGCGACGTCCTCGTGCTCGACGACCTCGGCAAGGAGGACGCGACGGAATGGTCCGTCGGCACCGTGTTCAGCGTGCTCGACGCGCGCTACGAGGACATGCGCCCGACCATCGTCACGTCGAACTACGCGCCGGGCGCGCTGGCGGACAGGCTCGCAAGGCGCGGCGAGCGCGTCACGGCAGAGGCGATCGCGAGCAGGATCTCCCAGACCTGCAGGCCCGTCTACCTGGGCGGAAGGGACAGGCGCCGGCTCGGCTAGCTTGTGCGCTTCCCGTGGAGGCGCGGACGGCTCGACCCAGCTCGACCCATCGCGGGCGGCCCCGGTCGCCGCCGCAATCGAAATCGCTATACACGTCTTGGGCGGCGCCGACGCGCCAGCACGCACGCCTGCTCCGACTCGCACCGTGCCCCCATCGCGAGGACGCCGCCCGCCAAGCAACAAACGAAAGGCGGAGGGCCCATGGACGGCTTCGAGAGGATAACCGGCCGCGAGCACGACGGGCTCGTGGAGAAGTGCCAGGAGAACGGCTGGCTCAAGGTCGGCGGCTTCGACTGGCAGGACGACCCGTTCCTCGAGGAGTACCCCTACGAGTTCTCCCGCACGGAGAGCGTCGACAGGCTCCGCGAGGCGCTCGGCTCGGGCAACTGGGCCATACGCCAGGGGTTCTGCTACCGCGACCTCGCGTTCATCCAGCAGGTGAACGGCGGCGACGAGTGGTGGACGCTCAAGCGCGACGGCGACGCGTGGACCGGCTTCGAGAGCTGGAGCTTCGGCGCCATCGCCCAGGAGCCCGAGCGGTTCGAGCGCGCCATGCGCGACATGTGCGAGGCGACGCCGGAGCAGTGCCGCAGCGGCGAGTGGGCCCATCTGCACGAGAAGGCTCCCGAGCCGCTGGCGCAGCGCGCCGCGTCCGCCCGCGAGGCGAGCCGCGCGCACGCCGGGCAGGAAGCCCGCGCCCCAATGGCGCGCGAGAGGGCCGTCGGGGCCGAATAGGGACGACCGGGGCGCGAAGGCGCCCCTTTTCATCTCGACTGGAAGGGAGGCGCGGGATGGCGAGCGACTACGGGGACGAGGCGGGCGGCAAGCTGCTCGACTGGATGCTGAGGATCGGCCAGGAGGCCGGCGCCGAGGCAATGGCGCGCAGCGCGAGGGAGCTCTCCGAGCGCCTCGCGGGAATCCGCGGGACCATCGCCGGCGGGCGCGCCGAGGCCATCGCGGCCGACGGCGCGCCGACCTACGCGAAGCTCAGCCTCGAGGAGCTCTCGGGGCTTCCCGAGTACGCGACGATCAAGGAGGTCGTCTCCGACAAGCTGCGCGCCGCGTCGGTCGAGCACCACATCATCCCCGGCGGGGGCCGCGACTGGCTGCTCTTCAAGGTGGAGGACGCCCCCGAGGTCGACGAGGCCTTCCGACAGCTCGAGCAAGAGACGGGAAAGGCCGCCGAGCGCGCAAGGGAGAGGCTCTCCGAGATAGCCGAGAGGCGCCAGGCGCCCGAGCGGCTGGCCGAGCGCGCCGAGCGGGCGCGCGAGGCGTCGAGGGCCCACAGCCAGGGCCTCGGCCGGGACCGCGGCCCGCGCCAGATCGAGGGGCCCGAGAGATGAGGTGGCAGGCGGCGGCCGCGCTGGCCGCGGCGGCGTTCGCCGCGGGGGACTTCGCGGCCGCGGCAATCGCGGCGTCGGGCGCGAACCCGATCCTCGACCCGGAGGCCGCCATGGCGGCGATCCCCGCGGCGCTCCGCGCGGGGCGCGTCTTCTCCGCGGAGGCGCTTCCCCTGTGCGCCGGGACCGCCTGCGCGTGCGGCGCGCTCATCGCCTGGGCCCGCTCACTGGGGACCAAGGGGGCCCGGCGCGACGGCGAGGAGCACGGTAGCTCCAGGTGGGCCACGCCTAAAGACATCGCGCCCTTCGGCGACGCCAAGGACCCCGACAACAACATCATCCTCACCGACAACGCGCGCATCCGCCTCGTGAGCCGCAGGTTCGACCTCTCCACCGACACCAACGACAACGTGCTCGTGGTTGGAGGACCCGGCACCGGCAAGACGCGCTACTACGTCAAGCCGAACCTCCTGCAGGCCAACGCCAGCTTCTTCGTGACCGACCCGAAGGGCACGCTCATCCGCGAGATGGGCGGCGCGCTGGCGGAGCTCGGCTACGAGATCCGCGCGTTCGACACCATCGACTTCACGCGCTCGATGCGCTTCAACCCCATAGCCTACATACGCGACGAGGCGGGCGTCATCCGCTTCGCCCGCGGCATCGTCGCCAACACCGAGGGCGAGGCCGACCACAAGGGCGACCCCTACTGGGAGAAGGCCGAGCGCCTGGTCTACACCGCGCTCACGGCCTACCTCGTCATGCACTGCGAGCCTGCCGACCGAAACCTCGACGGGCTGCTCACGCTGCTCTCGCTCGCCGACGCCCGCGACGACCCGGGCTACATGAGCCCGCTCGACATGGTGTTCCGCGAGCTGGAGACCGGCGAGCGCTACGTCAGGCGCGGCGGCGCCTCGGCGGAGGGCGGATCGCTGCGCGGCTTCGCCGAGGAGGACGGCGCGTGGGAGTGGGTCAAGGTCCGCGAGCCCGCGCCCCCCGACGACTTCGCGCTCGCGAGCTACCGCGAGTTCCGCGTGGCCGCCGGCGACACCATGAAGTCGATGCTCTCGAGCTGCAACGTCCGCCTGAAGCCGCTGTCCATCCGCGCCGTGCGCGACCTCACCTCCAAAGACGAGCTCGGCCTCGCCCACATGGGCGACGAGGGCGCCAAGGTCGCGCTCTTCGCGTCCATGAGCGACACCGACTCGACCTTCGACTTCCTGTTCGCCCTGCTCATGGACACAGCCGTGAGCGCGCTCTGCGCCGAGGCGCTCGAGGCGCACGGCGGCTCGCTGCCCACGACGGTGCACTTCGTCTTCGACGAGTTCGCCAACATCGGGCGCATACCCGACTTCGAGCGGACCATCGCCGTCACCCGCAGCCGGAACATCGCCGTCTCGATGATCGCCCAGTCTCTCTCGCAGCTGAAGGAGACCTACGGCGACAACAACGCCGAGACCATCGTGAACGCCTGCGACACGCTGCTCTACCTGGGCGGAAAGGCGAACGAGACCAACGAGGAGATCAGCAAGATGGCCGGCAAACAGACGGTGGCGAGCGAGACGCAGAGCGACTCGCGGGGCGCCGGCTGGACCCGGACCGTGAACCGCGGCATCTCCGAGCGCGACCTCATACAGCCCGCCGAGGTGGCGCGCATGCCGCGCGAGGACGCGCTCGTGCTCGTGAACGGGTGCATGCCGCTCATGGACCGGAAGTACCGGCTCGAGCGCCACCCGCGCTCGCGCCTGCTCGAGGAGGCCGCGCGCCGCGGCCCGTTCGACTTCGCGGAGTACCGCAGGCAGAAGGAAGGCAACTCGTGACGGGGCCGCGGCGGGCGCGGGCCTCCCCCGCCGCGGGGGAGGAACGGCAAGGAACATCGTCAACCGAAAGCAAAGGAGAGCAGCATGCTCGCAAACGTCATCAAGCTCGTGTCGGGCTGCGTGACCTTCCTCGGCGGCTTCCTGGTCGTGTGGGGAGCGGTCTCGCTCGGCCTGGCCATCAGGGAGCAGCAGGGCGGCCCGCAGATCGCGACCGCCATATCCACCATCGCCGGCGGCGCGATCATCATCGCCGCGTCGGTCTACTTCGGGCAGCTGGACACGTCCTGGCTGCCGGCATAGGGGGCGTCGCGGATGGCGCTCAGGATACCGGTGCAGAAGGACATCGGCGAGTACGAGGAGAAGATCGTCGGGAAGATGAGCCTGCGCACGCTCGCATGCGTGTCGCTCGGCTTCGGCAGCGCGGTCGGGGCGGCGGCCTTCGTCCACCTGGGCCTGCGCGCAGACGTCGCGGACGCGGCCTTCCCGATCATGCTCTGCAGCATGCCGTTCTGGCTCGCCGGGTTCTGGCGGCCCTTCGGCATGCGCGCCGAGGAGCTGCTGCCGCTTTTGGCGGCCCACGAGCTCTCCCCGCAGCTGCTCGCGTACGAGCCCTGCCTCGCCGGGAGCCTCCCCGAGGGCTCGCCGCGCCCGGGCCGCCCGGGACGTCGCGCGAGGCGCAGGGCAAGGAAGAAAGGAGCCGAGCTCTATGAGCCGAGCAAGAACCAACAAGGAGAATAGGCCGAAGCGCCCGAGCACCCTCGGGCTGCTCCTCGGCGGCACGGGCGGGCGCAAGGACGCCTCGAAGGGCGCGGAGGCCGAGCGGCAGAGGCGCCGCCGGGAGCGCGACCGCTCGCGCGAGATGGCCGCCTACGTCGGCTACGACGCCATGTACAGGGACGGCATCGCCCAGGTGATGCCCGGGGTGTTCAGCCAGACGGTCGAGTTCTCCGACATCAGCTACCAGTCCGCGCGCAAGGAGGCGCGCGAGACGGCCTTCACCGTGATGAGCTCGCTGTTCAACTACTTCCCGGCGGACTCCCACGTGCAGCTCCAGGTCGTGAACGCGCCCATCCCCGCCGACGAGGTCGGCCGCAAGGTCTTCTTCGAGCCCGGGGAGCGCGCCACCGCCGGGCTCGCCGCAGAGTACAACCGGATCCTCAACGACAAGATGCGCGAGGGCGTCTCGAACCTCGTGCGCCACCGCTACCTGACCTACGCCGTGGGCGCCGACGACGTCGACGCCGCGGTGCCCAAGCTCGCGCGCATCCGGGGCGACGTGGAGCAGACCCTCGCGCGCATACGCTGCTCGTCGCGCGCCCTCGACGGCGCCGAGAGGCTCGAGCTCCTGCAGGGGCAGCTGCGCCCGGGGTCGCGCTTCGAGTTCTCCTGGGACAAATTGTCCCCGACGTCTGGCGCGCGCACGAAGGACTTCGTCATGCCCTCGTCGCTCGACTTCAAGCCCGAGGGCAGGTCCGACTGCTTCCGCAGCGACGGGCGCTACGGCGCGGTGCTCGCCGTGCGCAGCTTCGGGTCGGTCATCGAGGAGACCTACCTCGCCTCCATCATCGACCTGCCGCTGCCGCTCAACGTGACGCTGCACGTGCAGCCCATCGCGCAGAGCGAGGCGCTCGCGCTCGTGAAGCGCCAGATCGACTGGATGGACAAGGAGATCATCGACGAGCAGATGAGCGCCGTGAAGAAGGGCTACGACTACCAGATCCTGCCGCCCGAGCTGCGCTTCTCGAAGGAGGAGGCCGAGGAGCTGCTCGACTTCCTGCGCAACAAGTCCGAGCGCCTGTTCGTCTACACGGGCCTCGTCTACACCTGGGCCGACAGCCTCGAGGAGCTCGACCGCCGCGTCCAGCAGGTGACGAGCGTCGCGCAGGGCTGCACGATCGGCCTCGAGCCGCTCCACTTCCGCCAGCGCCAGGCTCTCAACTCGGTGCTTCCGCTCGGGGACAACCACGTGACCGTGAGCCGCTACCTCACCACGGGGCAGGTGGCCATGCAGATGCCCTTCGCCAGCCAGAGCCTCGACGAGGCGGGCGGAGGCTACTACGGGCAGTCCAAGGAGAGCGGGAACCTGGTGCTGTGCGACCGCAAGCGCCTGGCGAGCCCCATGGGCTTCGTGTGCGGCAAGCCCGGCTCGGGCAAGAGCTTCTCGGTGAAGCGCGAGATAACCAACACCGTTCTCGCGCACCCCGAGGACGAGGTCGTGATCTTCGACCCGGCCGGCGAGTACGGCAACCTCGTCGGCGCGCTCGGCGGCGCGAACGTCGAGCTCGCCCCGGGATGCTCGGCGGTGCTCAACCCCCTCGACACCGCCGACGTCGCGGACCGCGCCGACGCCGCCAAGCTCGCGTACAAGACCGACGCGGTGCTCGCGCTCTCGAGCGCGCTCATGGCCGAGGGCCGCGAGGGCCTGCCCGAGCGCGACCGCTCGATCATCGCCCGCTGCGTCGGCGAGGCGTACCGGGAGTGCGCGAGGGACGGCCGCCTGCCCACGCTCGGCGACTTCCACGCGGCGCTGCTCGCTCAGCCCGAGCCCGAGGCCGCCGACATCGCGCTGCGCTACGAGCGCTACGTGAAGGGCGCGTTCTCCTTCTTCAACGGCCAGAGCAACGTGGCGCTCGACAACCGCATCACCAACATCGACATGCACGGCCTCGGCCAGAACATGCGCGTGTTCGGCATGATCACGGCGCTCGAGATGGTGCGCAACCGCGTGATGGTAACGCCGCCGCGCCCCAACTACACCTGGCTCTACATCGACGAGGTGCAGAGCCTCTTCGCGCACCCGACGGTGGTCGAGTACTTCGCCCGCCTGTGGCGCGAGGGGCGCAAGTTCGGCCTCATCTGCACCGGCATCAGCCAGAACACGAGCCACATGCTGGCCAACGCCGAGGCCCGCGACATGGTGCTCAACTCCGAGTTCTTCCTGCTGCACAAGCAGTCCACCGCCGACCTCGACGCGTGGGCGGAGATGCTCCAGCTCTCCGCCACGGAGCGCGGCTACATCGGCGACGCCGTCAAGCCCGGCGAGGGGCTGCTCATCAGCGCGGGGATCCGCGTGCCCATCACCGACGACTTCCCGAAAGGCCCGCTCTACGACCTGTGGAACACCAAGCCCGCAGAGGTCGCCGAGCGCGAGATGCGCCGGGCGGCGCGAGAGGCGGAGGAATAGGAATGGCCGGCCCGAGCGAGGGCGGCGGGATGCTCGAGGTGGTCGGGGCGCGGCGCCGCGACGTGCTCACCGCGGGCGACGTCGCGGAGACCGAGCGCGACGCCCTGGGAAACGTCTCGGAGGGCGCCGGCCCGCTCGACGAGGCGGGAGGCCCCGCCGCAACGGCGAAGGGGCGCCCTTCCAGGCTCGACGCGCCGGAAGGCGGGCTCGGGGACAAATTGTCCCAACCAGCCGGCGACCGGCGCGCGGCGGCCGCGATGCGCTCGCGCGTCGATGCGGCGAAGCTGGCGATCGCCCGGGAGGCCGTCTCCCAGCTCGACGACTCGGAGGAGCTCGAGGGCGCCTCGGGCATGTACGACGCGGGGCGCGCGGCCAAGAAGGCCGCGGGAAGGCTGCGGCAGAGGAAGGCGAAGAAAGCAGCCCAAGGCAGCCGCAAGGCGGCGACCGCCCTCGGCGCCCCAAAGGGAGGCGCGCGCGGCCCCGAGGCAGCCGGCGCGACCGCCCCGGCCAAGCACCAGGCGGCCCAGGCGGCCGCGCAGGCGTCGGGCGGGGCGGCCCGCGCCGCGGGGTCGAAGGGCGCCGCCTCCGCGATCGCGGGCGCGGTCTCGGGCGCGGCGCCCGCCCTGCTCGGGGCGGTGGCCGGCATCGTGGCCTTCGTCGCGTGCGCGCTCGCCGTCGCGCAGCTGCTGAGCGCGCTGTTCGGCTTCTGGGACGACGCGGCCTCCAAGCGGGGCCTCGAGGGGCTGCCGCCCTACATCACCTACGAGATGGTCGAGGCGGCGCTCGAGTGCCAGGAGGAGTACGGGCACCCGGCGGGCTGCACCATCGCGCAGATCATCCAGGAGTCCGGCCAGGGCGACCGCATGAGCCAGCTCGCAGAGCGCGACCACAACCTCTTCGGCATGAAGTGGTGGTCGGGCTACGCGGGCTGCCCCGAGGTGGCCGGCAAGGCGAACTGGGCCACCAGCGAGGAGTACGTGCCCGGCGAGCACACCCAGATCACGGCGAGCTTCATCCGCTTCATCGGCGACGCCGAGTGCATCCGCTTCCGCAGCAGGGTCTTCCTGCAGGCGGAGCGCTACTCGGGCAACGCCCTCATCCGCGAGGCGGTCGAGAGGCGCGACTCGGACAGGATGGCCGAGGGGCTCAAGGACGCCGGCTGGGCGACCGACTCGTCCTACGTCGAGTCCCTGAAGTCGATCATGGCGCAATGGGGCCTCTACAGGTTCGACTCCATGACGGTCGAGGACCTGAAGGACCCGGCCGCGAACGGGAACGCGATCGTCGAGGCGGCGTACAGCCAGCTCGGGGTGCCCTACGTGTGGGGAGGCTCGACCCCCGGCAAGGCGCTCGACTGCAGCGGGCTCACGCAGTACTGCTACGCGCAGGCGGGCATCCGCATAAGCCACTACACGGGTTCCCAGTACGAGGAGCTCAGGCGCATACCGCTCTCGGAGGCGAAGCCCGGCGACATCCTCTACCGCTCGGGCCACGTGGCCATCTACATCGGCGACGACAGGTACATACACGAGCCGCGAACGGGCGACGTGTGCCGTATAGCGAGCGGCATCGGCAGCTTCAGCTGCGCGCTCACCGCGAGATAGGAGAAACCAATGCAGGGAAAGTCAAGGGTCATGGCCGCCGTCGCGGCAAGCGCGCTCGTCGTGGCGCTCGGCGCGGGCGCGGCGCGCTGCGCCATCGCCCCGCAGGAAGGCGCGCAGGATAGTCCCCAGGAGCAAGAGCAGCCCGCGGCTGCAGGCGCCGACGTGTCAACCGGGAAGGCCGCCTCGGGCGCCGAGGCGCTCTGGAACACCGCGTGGACGGGCGCCGACGACCCGACAGCCACGCTGCGGATCGTCGAGGGCGCCATGGTGGAGAGCGCCGGCGGCACCGAGCGCGCCTGGTTCTTCTCGGCCGAGGAGCCCTCCGAGGCCGGCGGCGTGCTCAGCGTGCCCATCGAGGTCAAGGGAACCGGCGACAAGGCGGGGGGCCTGTCGCTCATCCAGGTCTCGGGCGACGGGGGCGCCCGCACCCTGGCATGCGACCTCCTGACGCAGGCCTACGCGCCCCAGAAGGCGCAAGACGGAGCGTTCTCCGTGACCGGCACCGACGGCCGCCTCTCCGAGGCGCTTGGCGCGGACGTCGCCGCCATCGAGGAGGCCGTCGCCGGGAAGGCGGCGGAGGTGTCCCCGCAGGCGACGGGAGCCACCTGGGACAAGGAGGTGTGGCTCGACTACGCCGGGAACGTCGCGTCGACGACCTTCACGCTCGACGACCCCGCCTCGACGGTGGTCACCGTGGTCTCGCGCGGCGGCTCGCTGGAGGTGATGTAGCCGTGCGGGCGCTTGAATCGCGACGCCGAAGGGCGTTCGCCGTCTCCGCCGCGACCGCCTTCGCCCTCTGCGCGCTCCTGCTCGTCCCGGCGCAGCCGGCATACGCCGACATCGCCGGGGACGTCAACGAGTGGCTGTGCGGCCTCCTGCGCGACTGCTGCAACTGGATGTTCAAGGCGCAGACGGGCGTGCTCGGGTCGATCGGCGCGAACGGGATCCTCTCGGCCGACTTCGCGCACATGCTCACGAGCTCGAGCGACCTGACCATGCACGACGTCGCCCGCGGCGTGTGGCAGGTGGCCATCCTGCCGATCGGGTGCGGGGTGCTCGGCCTGGTCTTCACCCTGAAGCTCATCGAGATATCCCAGCGCATGGACGGCAGCCAGAGCCTTCCCGGCGTCAAGGAGGTCGTGTTCCTCCTCGTGTTCTTCGCCGTGTTCCTGTTCCTCATACAGAACAGCTTCGACCTGATGGCGTCGATCTACGAGGTCTGCGGGCTCGCCATCGACCGAGTCGAGGCGCTCTTCGGCGCCGGTGGCGCGCTCGACCTGCCCGAGGTGTCAGTCGTCACCACCGACGAGGACATCCCGTCGCTCATCGCCATGCTCGTCGTGAGCCTCATCAGCTGGGTCGTGGTGCTGGCGGCCTACGTCGTCGCCCTCGTGGTCTGCTGGGCCCGCGCGCTCCAGCTCTACATCATGGCCGCGTTCGCCCCGATCCCGCTGGCGTTCCTCGGCATGGACGCCACGCGCCAGATAGGCGTCGGCTACCTGAAGAGCTTCGGGGCGGTCTGCATCGCCGGCGTCATCATCCTCGTTCTGCTCATATCGTTCCCGCTCGTGCTCGGCGGGCTCACCGGGGCGAACCCCGGGACGGGCACCCCCGCGGACGCGATAGCCAACGGGCTCACCTACGCGCTGCAGTACCTGGCCATGTGCGTGCTGCTAATCCTGGCCCTCGTGAAGAGCGGCTCCTGGGCGCGCGACATCGTGAGCGGCTTCTAGCGGAAAAGCGAGGAAGGGGGCGGTCGCCATGAGATAGGGGCGCCGCGCCGGGGCACGCGTCCCGGCGGAAGAAGACAAGCACGGACGAACGACGAAAAGGAGGAAAGACATGGAAGAGAGGAAGAACGTGTACCTCTCGCTGCACAAGAGCTTCGTGCGCGAGGGAATCGAGTACACCGACCGCGCGACCGGCGAGGCCAGGACCTTCAACTCGGCGACCCTTCCCAAGGGCACCGTCGTCGACGGCGTGGACGTGGGAGGCTACGAGTTCAGCCCCATGTTCGTGAACGAGAGCCGCTTCAAGGGGGCCGACTTCCGGGACATACCGCTGCTCGCGAACCGCGAGGTGTGGCTGAGGAAGACGGTGATGGGGCCGGACGGCCAGCCCGAGCTCGACGAGGGCGGCCGCGCGGTCAAGGACACCGTGAAGGTCATGCCGGCGCAGCTCAAGGAGGCCGTTGACGCAGGGCGCTCGCGCTACCTCGCGGAGCGCGCCGAGCACGCCCGCCAGGCGAGCCGCGCCGCCGAGCACGAGGCGCCCCGCGCACAGCGAAGCGTCGAGAGATAGGGAGGCGGAAAGATGAACGCAGCGAAAGACTGCACCCTGCAGGAAAAGCTCCTCCGATGCGCCATGGCGCTCATCCTGGCGGCGGGGGCGCTGCTCGCCTCCGCGGCGGCCTCGCCCGCCTACGCCGCACCGAGCACGGTAGACGTGTCCATCGGCGGCAAGATCCCCTACGGCGGCTTCGCCACCACTTGGATGAGCGCCGACGGGAACATCGCCTACTGCGCCGAGCCCTCGTCCCCGACGCCCGCGCCGGGCTCCTACTCGACGAGCCCCGTGCCGAGCGGCGACGTGACAGCGGCGATCTGGTACTCGTTCGGCTCTCCCGGCTTCGACGCGTCGATGTTCCCGGGCAGCTGGTACGACGGCGGCGGCTGGGACGACGCCAAGTACGCGGCGGCGAGCCACGTGCTCATCGCCTACGCCTACTCGGGGTCCGAGTCGGCGGCCGTGCACGGCACGAGCGCCGAGTTCGCCTCCTGGGCGAAATCCGAGCTGATCGACGAGACCTACTCCCGGATGAAGGCGGGCGCCGGCAAGGTATCCGCCGGGTTCGAGGCGTTCTGCGTCAGGACCGGCGGCGGCTCCCAGACGCTCGTGAGCTTCAGCTGGTCCACGGGCGGCGTAAAGGTCGCCAAAGAGGACTTCGAGGCGGGCGCCGGACCCCAGGGCGACGCCTCGCTCGACGGCGCGAGCTTCTCCGTCGTGAACGAGACCGGCCGCTACGTGCTGGTCGGCGGAAAGTACTACGCCGACGGAGAGGTCTGCGCCACGATCAAGACCGCGCCCGAGGACGGCTCGCACGTCGCCGCGACCGGCGCCGACGCCCTTCCCGCGGGCAGCTACCGCATCCTCGAGGCTGGCGCGCCCGAGGGCTACGACGCCAGCGACGCCCCCGTCGCGTTCACCGTGAAGGCCGGCGAGGTGGCCGACCTCACGGGCGACCCCGTGACCGACGAGGTTTTCCGCGGCGGCGTGCAGGTGACCAAGTCCGACAAGGAGCTGCAGGCGTCCGAGGCGCTCGCGGGCAGCGGCCACAAGGAGGCGCCTGGCGAGCACCCCGGCCTCGACGGGATCGAGTTCACCGTCACGAACCGCTCGGCGCACAAGGTCCTCGTTGACGGCGAGTGGCGCGAGCCGGGCGAGGCCGTGGCGACGCTGACCACCGCATGGAACGAGGAGGCCGGCGCCTACACCGCGCAGACCGCGGCCGACGCCCTGCCGTACGGGACCTACGACGTGCGGGAGACGGCGACGAACGGGAGCTACCTGCTGACCGACGGCGAGCCCCGCACCTTCGAGGTCCGCGCCGCCGGCGAGGTCGTCAGCGCCTCCTCGGACGGCGCCGCGCTCGAGTTCCGCGACCAGGTGGTGCGCAACGACCTCGAGCTCTCCAAGAAGAGCGAGGCCGACAACGCCGGCCTCATAGTCCCGTTCGCCATCGAGAACGAGGCCACCGGCGAGACGCACGTGCTGGTGACGGACCGAAACGGCGACGCGTCGACCGCGAGCAGCTGGAACAGGCACTCGAGGGACACCAACGCCAACGACGCCTTGCTCGGCCATGAGGGACCGATCGTTGCCGCCGACATGGACCCGAAGGCCGGCATCTGGTTCTCGCTCGGCGAGGACGGCTCCTCGGCGCCGGTCGACGACTCGCTGGCGGCCCTGCCGTACGGCGCCTACACCATGACCGAGCTGCGCTGCGATGCCAACGAGGGCCTCGAGCTCATCACGAGGAGCTTCTGGATCGATCGCGACTCGACGGTCGCGAGGGCCGTGTGGATGGGCCTCGACGACCAGGAGGGCCCGCGCATCTCCACCACGGCAAAGGACGGGGCGGACGGCGACAAGGACGTCTCGGCCGACGCCGAGGCCAAGGTCGTCGACACCGTCACCTACGAGGGCCTGAAGGCCGGCGAGGAGTACGAGCTCTCGGCCACCCTCGTCGACAAGGCGACCGGCGAGCCCGTGGCCGACGCCTCGGGCATGCCCGTGGAGGCCAAGGCTGAGTTCGCCCCCGCGCTCTCGACGGGCAGCCGGGACGTCGAGATCTCCTTCGACGCGAGCCTGCTCGGCGGCCGCGACCTGGTCGTGTTCGAGAGCCTGCGCAAGGACGGAGCCGAGGTGGCGTCGCACGCGGACCTCTCCGACGAGGGCCAGACAGTCCACGTCGCCGTCGAGGTGGGCACGCAGGCGGCCGACGCCGCCGACGGCGACCAGGTCATCGAGGCCGGCAAGGCCAAGGTCATCGACACGGTGGCCTACAAGGGCCTCGTCCCCGGCGAGACCTACATCGCCGTGGGCACGCTCATGGACAAGGGCACCGGAGAGCAGTTCCTCGACAAGGACGGCAGCGAGGTGACCGCGCGCACGCCCTTCGAGCCCGAGGCGCCCTCCGGCACCGTCGAGGTGACCTTCGAGTTCGACACCGAGGGCCTGGCCGAGGGAGACGAGCTCATCGTCTTCGAGAAGGTCCTGGACTCCGCCGGCAACGTCGTTGCGGCCCACGAGGACATCGACTCCGCCGAGCAGAGCGTCGTCGTGGACAACCCCGACACGCCCGAGGTCCCCGAGGAGCCCTACGCCAAGACCGGGGCCGACGCCCCCGACGGCACCGGCTACGCCGTGGCCGCGGGGATCGCGCTGGCAGCTGCGGCGGGCGCGGGCGGAGCGCTTGCGTATCGCAAGCGCAAGACGGCCGGTGCAGGCAAGGACGCGGCAGCCGAAGAGCCTGCCGAAGAGCCGGAAGAATAGCGGCGCCGCATCGACACCGAACCAGAGGCCCTGGGCGCCCGCCCGGGGCCTCCCCTGCGAACGGGGGAGGACATGAACAAAGGGAAAGCCGCCACGGCGCTCGCCGTCATCGTGGCGTTGCTGGTGCTGGCGGCGCTCGCCGTCCTGCCGCTGCCCGAGAGGAACCCGTACGAGGTACACGAGGTGCCTACTGCGGAAGAGGACGCGGCAATGGAGGCTCAAGAGACGGGAGGCGGCATCGACTGGAACGCCCTTCCCGCCTCCGTCGTCGCATGGGTGCGCGTGCCGGGCACGACCGTCGACTACCCGATCGTCCAGGGCCGGACTGAATCGCCCGACTTCTACCTCACGCACGACGCCAGCGGCGAAAGATCCGCATGGGGCGCTCCCTACATCGACGCCGGGTGCGCGCAGGGAGCCGAAAGCCCGCTCGTCATCGTCTACGGGCACCACATGTCCGACGGCACCATGTTCGCGCCGCTCGCGCAGTACTCGTCTCGAGACTTCGCCGAGGGCCACCGCACCATCCGGGTCTTCACCCGCGAGAAAACAATCGAGCTCGAGGTCTTCGCGGTGGACGTGGTCGACGCGAGCTCGGAGGGCAAGCGGACCGGCTTCGCAGACGCGGCGGAGCTCGACGCCTACCTCGGGGACAAATTGTCCCGGTGCGAGGTCGTCCTGGAAGAGCCGGCGGACGTCGAGCAGGCCTGGGCCTTCGTGACCTGCAGCTACCAGACGAGCAACTCGCGCACCGTCGTCTACGCGAAGGAGGTGGAAACATGGGATTCGCGCCCTTCGGAATAGGGCTCCTCATGGGGCTCCTCACTCTTACGGCCTACGCCTGCTGCGCAGCCGGCGACGACGACCGGAACTAGGAATTGCAAATCGAAACTAAAACCGAATATGGCCCTTCGACCCCTTGCCGCTATATCTCGGCAAGGGGTCTTGCATATGGTGAGATAATTTACGCACTTGATGAAAACAAGACACCGCCGAAAGCTGCTCGATGAGCTCCCGGTGTCCGTGAACAGAGGCGCGCAATTGGGAAAGATAAAGCTGCAAGACGTCAAAAGGGCTATCGACATAGGAAAGGACGTTCGACCCTTCGTTGAACCCGCTGTGAACAAATACGGGCCTACTCTGATCGACTGGACGCAGTAGAGGGGGAAGCAGGCGGCAGATAGCCTGGGAGGAGCCAGGGACTCATTCCTTTCAAAGAGCCAGGCAATCAAGGACAAGAAGGAGCGGCGAAAGTCACTCGAGGCAGCCCGCAAGAAGGCTGTGGCAAGCTCGCTTCCGCCGATCTCCGCAAAAGAGTTCTTCGAGAACTTCGAGAACAACGTCTCCAGCGAAGCCGACCTCAACGATGGGTACATGGCAATCGCTGGCTGCTACGCCATCGCCACGATGAAATCGGCACGAGAGAAAGATCCTTCCGCCTACGAGGTCGTCTATGTCGGTTGCGGCAAATCCATGGGCTTCAGTATCTACACCCAGCTTTGCGGTTTCGGCAACATCGACGTCTACGCTGACTTCAAGTTCAAAAGACCAATGATGATTCTGCTCTTCCCGTGTGAGGAGAAAGACCTCGAGACCCGCTATGAGGCCCTCGTCAGGGATCTTCAGGCCGAGGGCTCGTACAACAAATGGGACGTCCTGGCGCGTTCCGATGAGGCGAGATAGGCGCTAAGAGCATGAGCGACAAAGAACTTGCGCCAATCAGCGTCGAGGTCGTTCCCGTCGAGGACTTGGAGAACATCAGGCTCGTCGCGAACGCCGATGCGGGCAAAGAGAACAACGTCGGCATCGGAGAGCGGGCGGACGCCATTCTCGGCCTCGCCTCGGACGTCATAGACCTCGTCGAGGGAAAACAGCTCTACAAAGTCGAGGTTCCCGAAGGCTACAGCCTTAAGGACCTCGTCGCCTCGAAGAAGGATCCGGAAGCGGTAAGGGCCCTCGTCCGAGACCCGAAAGGTCGCCTGAGCGGCGACGTCTCCCTCAAAGCCGCTGGGGTCAGCCCCGCACAGATCGCCAGCGTCGGCCTTGCCGCAGCGGCGATGGTTGTCGGTCAGGCGTACATGACCGAAATCAGCGACAGCCTCCAGTGCATCGACGCCAAGCTGGAATCGATCGCCTCCATGATCGCCGGCGACCAGAGGGCGAAGGTCAAAAACGCCCTGGACATCGCTAGGACCTACGCAGCCCTTCATGACGATTACCTCCAAAAGCCCGCCGAGGCACGACAGGCGGCAAGAAACGAGATCGAGGGCAGGTACAACGACGTCGGTCAGGTAATCGATTGGATTACCGAGCAACTCGCCGGCATCGAAGACAAGGCCAGGGACGCCGCTGAGCGCGAAAAAGACCTCGAACCGTTGCTTAAAGAGGTCCAATCCTACGAGGCTCAGTTGGGGGTGCGGCGTGGAGTATGGACCACCGGTTTCTCGGCGCGCGCCTCATTTCTCGACAGCGTACACACATTGTTCGCGTTCGGCGCCGCAGACCCTTTTCCCAGGATCTTTGTTCCGAATTGAGATACAGACGATCAGAGGCTATCCTGCTCATCAGGATGCTTGCATACTTTGATGGTGCGAGTTGCGGACAAGCAAGAGCTACGCATTTGGTTCGTTTTCAGCGGTGTTGGAAGTATCGGCTCAATGAAAAGCCAAGTCGACATTTTCGTGGACCGAGGCTTAGAAATGGCTTTTCTCGCTTGCGCAGACATGGTGCATAAAAGCGTTTTGCTTGGGAATTCTAACGAAATTAATAACCACATAACGTAAATGCAGCCATAGATACAAAAGGAATCGAATGGCCAGAGAGGATTGCCCTTACCGATGGTCGATTCTTGACAGGCAAACTCAAGCCTCGTTAATATTACATGGTTTGCCAGACCGAATTAACAAAGGAGGGGTGTCGTGGTTGGTCTTTTCCGCACGTGGATGAGCGCCTAGAAAGCGGCGCTGTTGTGGCGTCGCGCTGTTTTTCTGCACGCCATTTCACGATTGGACATAACCATGATATTTGAAACCTCTCGGCGCAGGTCTGTTTCGCTGTGCCATTCATGGCAATTCAAGCTTTGTTTCGTATGGGGCGGGGAGCTCGTGTCGACATTGACGAGCTCGATTCTCCAAATGGGTCTCATTTGGCATATCGCCCTCACGACAGGATCATCTTCCCTCCTCTCCCTGGCATCGTTAGCAGGCTTTCTGCCGATTGCTTTGTTCGGAGTCCTTGCGGGCGCCGTTGTCGACAGGCTGCCTTTGAAACGTGTTCTCATCGGCGCCGACCTCTTCGTTGCCGCGGTGGGCGCCGCCTTGGCGATTGCCTCGTTGGCCGGCAGCTTACCTGCGTGGTCAATACTCATCGCCCTGTTTCTCCGCGCAGCTGGCACTTCGTTCTACACGCCGGCCTCCCAATCCCTCACGCCCCATCTCGCCCCGCCAGAGCATCTCGTTCGCCTATCGGGAGTGATGCAAGCGATTCAGTCCGCCGGATACATTCTTGGCGCCGCGCTCGCGGCAGTGATTTATCCTGTGGCGGGCATTACCGCCATGATTGGCCTCGACGTGCTGGGGGCGCTTTTCGCTTCTCTAGCCGTCCTCGCCGCTCAGATAGACGCAGGAGGACTCGACGAAGCCGACCGCAGCTCGTCCTTTTCCAATAAAGTTCGAGAACTTTTCTCTGAGATTTCGGACGGCTACAAGCTGATCAGGGGATACAGGGGGCTGTTCGCCCTTCTTTGGTGCGGGTTCGTCTTCGCTTTCGCGTTCTCTCCGCTCGCGGCATTGTTCCCAATAATGACCTTGGGGCATTTTGGCGGTAGCACGGGGGATGCCGCTTTGGCGGAAATCCTTTTCTCCGCAGGCATGCTGGCTGGGTCCGGCATCTTGGCGGTTACGGGAGGGTTCCGCAATAGGTCGCTCACCATGGTCGCCGCGATCGCCGGCTTCGGCATTGCCGCAATCGTATCCGGATCGCTCGGCCCGTCGCTGTTCGCTGCTTTCCTGCCGGTGAGCTTTCTTATGGGCGCATGCTCCCCGTTGTACGCGGGAACCCAGACTGCCCTTATGCAGGAGCAGATACCTCCTGAGTACCTAGGCCGCGTTTTCGGCCTCTACGGAACCATCATGGCGTGGGCCATGCCCATGGGCCTCGCGGCCCCCTCCGTTTTTGCGGATATGCTTGGAGCTCCGTTGTGGTTCGTCGGCTCTGGAGCGACCATGGTACTGCTTGCGATGGCTATGCTGCTTGCTCCGAGCGTCCGAAACGTGGGGAAAAGAGATACCGGGCGGATTCAATAGCCCAAGTATTCGAAAAAAAGAGGCGGCAGCCATCGGTTCGCGCGTCAGCCTTCAAGCCCTTGCGACGACGAGGTATTGCGCCGACATCCCACATCGCGCTCCTTATTCGTCGCCAACTATCATTTTCGGATTTGCCGGCTTGCGCAAGGTCAAAACGCTCGCGCCGGCAATTGGGCAAAGGCGAAAAATCGACGTGAACGATTCTTTATTGGCATGGCTGCGCTTCCAGTAAAAGGCTAATACACAAAAGGCGGTTCAACCTATGGAACTCATAGTCAAAGCTAAAGACATCTTTTTGGAATATGCCGGCCGCGATATCCTGGATATCGAAGAGTTGGAAATCTACTCCTACGATCGCATCGGCTTGGTGGGAGACAATGGCGCAGGCAAAACCAGCCTGCTTAAAATTCTGAGCGGCAATCTTACCATTGCGGACGCCGACGTCAGGCGCTTCGGCAGCATTGCCCTCATCGGCCAGCTCGATGAACTCGACCTTGATGCGGCTCAGGACAACGGTGAGATGCTCTCCCGTCTCAACGTCGCCGGAGTGGCGCAGGAGACGATGAGCGGCGGAGAGGAAACACGCGCCAAGATTGCCTCTGCGCTCTCCCAGCATGCAAGCGCGATCTTTGCTGATGAGCCTACGAGCCACCTCGACCAAGACGGCATCAGCCTTCTCGTCGGACAACTCAAGGCATTTGATGGGGCCCTGCTCATCGTGAGCCATGACCGTCATTTTCTCGACCAGGTGGTAGACAAGATCTGGGAGCTCAAAGACGGCGGTATTTCCGAATTCTGGGGTGACTACTCCGACTATCTGCGACAGAAAGAAGAAGAGCGCAAAGTTCAGGCGGCTCGATACGAAGAGGCGATGCGCGAGCGCGAGCGCCTTGAAGCCGCCATCGAAAAACAACGGAAAAAAGCACGGCAGGTCGACGCCAAGCAGAAGGGCGCAAAGAAAAGCAACGAGTATGCAGGTCGATTGGGGCATCAGAAAGCAACCGGCACCAAACAGAAGAGGATGTACCAGGCGGCTAAGGACATGGAGAAGCGCCTCGAAGCGCTCGAAGGGATTGAGGCCCCCGACAGCATTCGCACCGTGCGGTTCCGCCAGAGCAAGGCCCTGGAACTGCATAGTAAATTTCCCATCTCGGCAGACGATTTCAGCTTGAGCTTCGGCAACTGCATGCTCTATGACCACGCGAAATTCGAGATACCGCTCGGTGCCAAAGTGGCCATCACCGGTGGCAACGGCACAGGAAAGACCAGCCTGCTGAAGGCAATCGCTCGACGCGCCGACGGTATCAACATCTCTCCCAAGGCAGAGATCGGTTACTTCGAGCAAACAGGCTACAAGTTCGACGCCCGTCAGTCTGCGATCTCGTTCATGCAGGATGGTTGCGAGTACAGCATGACCGAAATCCGAAGCATCCTCGCCTCTATGGGAATCGGACCGCGTGACCTGGCAAAGGACGTTGGCGTTCTCTCGGGAGGCGAAGTCATCAAGCTGCTGCTCGCGAAGATGCTGCTGGGCAGATACAACATCTTGCTCATGGACGAGCCTGGAAATTACCTGGACATCAAGAGCGCCGAAGCCCTCGAGCAGATGATGAGCGCCTATGCCGGAACGATAGTGTTCGTCTCCCACGATAAGAGGCTGGTCGAGAACGTCGCAGACATTATTTACGAAATAAAGGACACCAAGCTAGTCAAAATCTTTCAGCGCGAATAACCCTAAATGAGCAGGATATATTCCCAGAATGGAGACAAAAGGCCTCGAAGGGGGGTGCCTCCAGGCCCTGTCGGCGCTCGCCATGACGCGCATGTACTACGACGGCAGCATGGACGACCGCAGCGCCCTCATCGAAGAGCAGCGGATCCTGGACAAATCTCAGGGCTTTCTGAAAAAGAGGCAGGTCCTCGCAGCGCTCATGGAGATGAAGATCGGGGGCATGAAAGGGGCGCCCATCGCGCTTCCGCGCGGAGCCCAGGGGAACGCCCTCAAGAGGCTGGTCTCTCAGACGCCCAGAGCCGCCGCAAAAGAGCAACTCCTCGAAGCTAAGGTCGAGATGCGCGCGAGCCTACGCTCCGGAGAGTCGAAGCTGAGGTCCGAGGCCGAAGATCGAAAAGGCGAAATCCAACGCATCGCGGCGGTATCCCGGTCAGCCAGGACGCTGCTCACTGATGGGACCGACTGCTGGCTCATCGACGATCAGACAGATTAGGAAAGACAAAGAGGCGGGCAATTGCCCGCCTCTTACTACATCACCCATTTGAACACGGCGCGGAACAGCCAGACGAAAAAGCTCAGCGTGACCTTAAGCGCCGCCATGAGAAACCTACCAAGCCTCTTCATCGACGTCACCCCAATCTTCATTGACCTTGCGGGCGCCCTCGTCGGCGCCCTCTTCCTTCTCTTCCGCGAGCAGCCTCGCCAGCTCGTCGGGCACGCCCGGGACCTCCGCCCTCCCCAGCGCGCGCTGCAGGTCCCTTATCTGCGACTTCAGCGGTTTTGAGGGAGGGCCCACGTGCTCGCGGTAGCAGGCGCCGATCGCTGCCGCGTCGCACAGGTACCCCCGCACCCGGGCGAACGCCTCGTCCCCGTCGAGCAGGACGCGGCGGGCGTGTCCGAGCTCGGCCTCCGAGGCCAGCATGAAGCGCCACCCGCGGGACCTGCGCGCCGCCGGGATGCCGTCCGCGGGCGCGTCGGCGCGCCAGTCGTCGCGCACCTGGTGCCAGTTCGCCGTGAGCCAGAGCCCCTTCTCGGGCTCCTCGCGCATCTCGAGCTCGAACTCCGTGAGCATGTTCGCGCCGGAGAACGGCGACCCCTCCGTGAACGAGAGCGTGTCGAACAGCGTCGTCCTGCCGCCCTCGTACTCTATCCTCACCATCATCTCCGGCCCCTCTCCCTGCGCTGGTCCTGCTGGGCCCGCTGGCGCTCGGCGGCGAGGATGCGCTGTCGCTCGTCCTCGCGGCGCCCGTCGCGCGAGCTTCCCTCGGCCGCACCGCGCCCGCCATCGTCCCCGTAGCGGGTCTTGAGGGGCATGAGACCGTTCTCGGCCATGTAGGCGCGCGCAGCCTCGAGGCGGCGGTACCCCTCGCCGCCCGCCTGGCCGCGGCGCTCGAGCGTCGCCATCCTGAGCCCGAACTCCTCGATGGACTCGACGTCGAACTTCGCGCAGGTCTCGAGCGCCGAGGAGAGCCTGCTCAGCTCCGAGAGGTCGTTGAGCTCGAGAGCCCGCTCGGCGGCCTCGCGGATGCGCGCGGCGCTCGCGTCCGTGGGACGGTAGGCCCCCTCGCGCTCGAAGCGGCGGCGCAGCATCTCCTTGCCGTAGGCGAACCCCAGGCGCTCGCCGCTTACCTTCTTGGACGGCTCCTCGGCCAGGCTGAACACCCAGTCGTCCCGCCGCGCCTTGGCCGAGTTGTCGGCGACGTGCACGCCCAGGGCGTCGAGGATGCCGAGGAACTCTGCCTCGTCGCGCGCCGTGGTCTTGGCGAGCGCGACGCGGGCGCGGATGTCGCCGACCCACGAGTAGCCGCCCGAGCGCATGATCTCCTTCTCGGCCCGGCCCAGGTAGACGCTCCTGCGGCTCCTGGGCCCGCCCGCGCCAGCATGCCCGCGCGCCTTTGAGGGGGATTCGGGCGCCCGGTCGTTGGAGAGACCCGACAGCCCGCGCTCGCGGGCCATGTCCTGTAGGTCCCGGTTGAGGTCCTCGGGATGCTGGGTCTGCATGCGGTAGCCGGTGCGGAGGTTCGCGTTGTTCACGACGATGTGCGCGTGCGGTATGCCGCGGGCGTTGTCGTCGTGGTAGACGATGGCGATCTCGTGGTCGCCGAAGTGCTTGAGCGCCCACGAGCACGCGAGCTCGCGCAGCGCCGCCAGGTCGATGTCGTCGCCAGGGTCAGGCGAGAGCACGAAGTGCTTGAACGTGCGCGCGGGCTTGCCCCGCCAGGGTGCGTCCGTGCCGAACGCGGCGCGCGTGGCGTCCATCTCGGCGTCCCAGGCGCAGGCCTCCTTGGCGCCTTCTCCCAGCGCGCCGGCGTCGCGCTCGTCGTAGCTCAGGTTGAACAGGTCGCGCGCGAGGGCGCGGCCTCCCTTCTCGAGGTAGCGGCGGATGCCTCCGGTCGAGCCGTGGCCGCTTATCGGCTTCAGGATCGGCATGGCGAGCCCTCCACGAGCGAGTCGGCGCCGATGCGACCGAGCTCCGCCGCCATCTCGCGGGCCGCGGCGTTCACGTCGGCGAGCTCGCGCTCGATCGTCGGGACGCTCTCCGCGACGAGGTCGCGGTCGACGTGCCCGTGGCGCGCGTGGAAGTTGATGAGGTTCATCGCGTGCACGGCCTGGTTGTAGTGGTAGCCCCACTTCGTGAGCTCGCGCGACATCGCCCACAGGGCCTTCCGGTCGACGAGTATGCGGTGCTCGTCTCCCGCGTTCGCCTCCGTCGCCAGCGGTATGCGCACGAGGTAGCGCAGGTACTCCGACTTGCTTAGGCCCGCGCGCTCGCACCGCTCGCAGAGCGCGTCGTAGTCGCCTCCCTCCATGCGGAACGTGACGCGGCGCTCCTTGCCCCCGGCGCCGCCGGTGCTATCTTCCATTGCGGATTCCTTTCCTCGGGCCCGCCGCGCGGCGGGCGCGTCTCTCTAGGGGCGCGGGGGATCCCCCGCAGGCGGCGGCCCGGCTCGGGCGCCGCCTCTGGGACCGGGCCTCGCGTAAGCGGGCTCCCCAACGGCCCGCGGCATGACGGGTCCGAGGCCGCCCGGTCCCCAAGTGCTATGGACGCCCGACGCGATGTCGGACGCCATAGGCTACTTGCTGGATTTCGGGCCTGAGGCCCTTCTGCGGCGCTTTCGGACATCGCTGCCCGCATTCGCGTACGGGGCGGTCATGAGCGCCATCTCGCGCAGCAGTGAGAGGTCGGCCGCGCTCGGGTTGTCGGGCGGGCTCTCCAGGAAGTCGGCGATGAGCCTCGCGGCCTTCGCGATGCGCCCGTCGGGGCCGGCCTGCGCCTTTCCCTCGCCCCTCACGTAGTCGGAGAGCTCCCGCTTGGTGCGCCGCCAGGGCTCCATGGCGGCGTGCATCTCCGCCTGGCGACCCTTCGGCATGCCCGCGAGCGAGCGCACCGCCTCGGCGCTGAGGTTGCCGCGGTCGGCCTCGGCGGCCCACTCGGGCGAGAGGTCCTCGGCGATCATGCGGGCCAGCCTCTCCTCGCGCGCGATGGTCTTGCCGGAGACCTTGCGGCCCGTCTGCCGCTCGATGATGGCGGCCTTCACGTCGTCGACGCGCATGCCGGAAAGCGACGGGTCCTCGGAGCGCAGGCGCACGGCGTCGCCCCTGAGCGCCTCGGTCGCGGCGGCGCGCTCGGTCACGGTGAGCGCGCGGGTGAAGTAGTTCGCGGCGTGGAGCAGCGTCACCGCCCGCTCGTCGTCGATGCCCTCTATCACGCGGCAGGGCATCCTCTCGTAGGCGGGGTCGTCCTTGGCGAGCAGCGCGTAGGCGGCCTTGCGCCGGTGCCCGGAGACCATCTGCCACGAGCCGTCGCCGACCTTGCGCACGAGCGGCAGGTCGGTGAGGCCGTCCTCGCGTATGGACTCGGCGAGCTCGGCTATGCCGGCCGGGTCCATGGAGTACGCGGCGTTCGCCGGGTGGTCGGCGATGTCTGCCACCGCGATCTCCGACACCGGGTAGCGCCCGCGGGTGCGCGACGCGCCGTCGAGGAGCCCCGTGATGGTGAAGCCCGCGGCCACCTGGCTAGGCGAGCTCACGGGACACCTCGTCGGCGAGAGCCTCGTAGTCGCGCGCGGGGCGGCTCCCCGGCTCGAAGGCCGCCACCGGCTTCCACTGCCAGCTGCCCTCGCAGACCTTGCTGCTTGCGTGGATGACCGTCTCGAACTGCTCGTCCGGGAAGAACCCGTCGAGCACGGCCGCGCCCGTGGCCTCGGCGTTGGTCATGCGGCCGGGCACGCAGGTGCGCAGTATCCTCCAGCGGGGCGTGGGCATGCGCAGGGCGTCCGCGATGGAGCGCGTCGCCTCCACGGTGAGCGCCGTGCCGCGCATCACGGTGGAGTCGAGCTTCACGGGGATGACGACCATGCCGCCCTCCGCTGCGGCGAGGTAGGCGTTGAAGGCGAGCCTGCGCATCACGGGGCTGCAGTCGATGAGGCAGGCGTCGTAGGAGGCCGAGGCGTCGTCGAGGGCGAACTTGAGGCGCTGCTCGCGCAGGAGCATCTCGTTCTGGTCGACGAGGTCGATGGTCGAGGCCACCACGTCGAGGCCCTCCCCGGCGGCGTAGGCGACCTCCTCCACGGGCGCGCCGCCGTAGAGCAGCTCGACCGAGGTGCGCCGCTCGGAGGCGGCCCGGTCGTAGAGGCCGAAGAAGTCGGTGGCCGACGCCTGCGGGTCGAGGTCGACGAGCAGGGTCCGAAGGCCCCGGGCGACGAAGATCGCCGCCAGGTTCACGGCGGTCGTCGTCTTGCCGACGCCGCCCTTGTAGTTGGAAATGGCTATCGTGCGCATGGGTCGCGTCCTCTCTAGCGTGGGGCGCGCCTCGCCGCATTCGGTCCGGCGCGCCCCGAGTCTCGGAGCGTCGGGACAAAACCGTACGGATTTGTCCGACAAGCGGAGTGTACCACGAAAACGTACGGATATGTACGCTTTCGTGGTACAGGGGGGGCGGATTTCGGGAAAACCCGGCCCCGGGAGCCCGGGGCCGGGCGAGCCGCCTAGGAGAGCGGCTCCATCTCGCCGAAGCAGTTGACGTGGTGGCGCAGGAGCGCTCGGTTCTCCTTGACGACCATCATCGCCACCTCGTCGAAGCGGACCGGGGTGTCGGCGTAGTCGTCGCCGTTGCCGGCGAGCCACGCCGCCGCCAGCGCCTCGCGCAGCCCGCGCGCCCTGTGGGCCTCGGGGAAGCCGTCCGTCCCGATCCGGACCGTGGCATCGACGAAGACCAGGGTCCCGTCCTCGTCCACCGCCACGAGGTCGATCCCGCCGATGCCCTCGGGGCCCTGCCAGGCCTCGTCGACGATCTCGTAGCCCTTGCGCTCGAGGAAGGCCTTGACCGCGCCCATCGCCTTTTCCTTCATGTCGTTCATGTCTTGCTCCTTAGACTCTGAGGCCCGCCCCTGTGGCGTGCTGATTATTCTCCGCGATTAGCACCACCGTTCGCGTAAAGAGCACCGCCGCTCTCGGCAGGTGCACCACCCCGTATCGATATATCAATCCCGCAACCAGCACCGCCACCTAGCCTCCATTCCAAGGC
>Ga0214925_100328_pt1 | contig 28364 bp, 23 predicted proteins | sample Stichaenrichment_FD_168299 | JGI IMG/M metagenome (GOLD analysis project Ga0214925, IMG submission 168299) | Xylose enriched microbial communities from anaerobic bioreactor in Madison, Wisconsin, United States - 63SRT | ecosystem: Engineered > Bioreactor > Anaerobic > Unclassified | place: USA... | reverse complement strand
GAGGGCCGCGAGGGGCTTCAGAAACACGTCCTACTTCGAGACCATGATCTTCCTCAGGCTCGGCCGCCTGGACTTCTCGGCGCAGACGACCGTCGCATGCGCTACCCACTAGAAACGTCGAAGAGCCCAAGTTCGCCTACGACCCCAACACGGGCACGTGGAAGACGGGCGCCCTCAAGATCACCGAGGGCACGAACTACAACGGCAGGTACACGCTCACGCTGCCCGCTGGCGTGACCGCGCAGACGGCCAACGGCACTGCGGTCACGTCAATCGTGGCGGGAACGAGCTTCTACCTCGTCTCTCCCACGAAGCCCACGTCGACGGACATGGAGGTCAAGGCGGACGACACGCTCACGTGGCTGCAGGAGTACCGCCAGTACTCTCCCAACCCCGAGAGCTTCACCGCCTCCGACGGCAAGAACTTCCAGCACATGATCGGTGCGGTCATCAAGCAGAAGCCGGTGTCGGCAAAGCTCGCCCTGTCTCCCGCCAAGGACGGCGGCCTCAGGGTCTCCAAGACGGTGACGGGCGAGGACTCCTCCTCCACGAGCTTCGAGTTCAAGGTGACGCTGGGCGACACGAGCATCAACGGCACCTACGGTGGCATGACCTTCACCAACGGTGTGGCGACCGTCTCGCTGAAGTCGGGCGAGAGCGCGACCGCCGAGCACCTGCCCGAGGGGACGACCTACACCGTGACCGAGACCAAGAACGACGACTACGCGTCGACCTCCCAAGGCGCCACGGGCACGATCTCGGACGAGACGACCTCCACGGCCGCCTTCACCAACGCGCGCCTGTACAAGCTCACCGTGAGCAAGCAGGTCTCGGGGAGCTCCGCGAGCAAGACGCAGGCGTTCCCGATCACCATCACGCTCTCCAACTCCGACGGCAGTCCCATCTCCGGCAAGTTCAGCTACACCGGGGGCACCGTGAGCGGCGTCGATGGGGCCATCGCCCCCGCGAACGGAACGCTCACGTTCACGAACGGCACGGCGACGGTGAGCCTGTCCCACGGCCAGCAGATCACGATCCAGGGCATTCCCTCCGGCGCAACCTATACGGTGACCGAGGCGGACGGCTCGCACGACCACTACGACGTGACCTACTCTGCCAACGGTGCCGCCTCGCAGGACTCGGCTCCCACGGGAACCCTCTCGGGCGACGCGACCGTGGCCGTCACCAACACCATCCGTACCGGCAGCCTTGAGGTGTCCAAGCACGTGGAGGGCGAGTTCGGCTCCAAGACGCAGTTCGAGTTCACGGTGACGCTCGACGGAACTGGCAAGGGGCTCACTGGCACCTACGGCCACATGGAGTTCACGGACGGCACGGCGACCTTCCAGCTGGGGGACGGCGAGTCAAAGACCGCCACCGACCTGCCCGAGGGAACCACCTACACCGTCGAGGAGGGCGCCAACATCAACTACTCGTCATCCTCCGAGGGCGCAACTGGCGAGATCCAGAAGGGCGAGACCTCCCAGGCCGTGTTCACCAACACCAGGCACGGCCTGACGCTCCCGCTCTCGGGCAGCACGGGCATCGGTGCCACCTACGTCGCGGGCATCGCCGTCCTCGCGCTCGCGGCGCTCTGGATGCACGCACGTCGCGCTGCCGCCGGGAAGGGAGGTGAGGACCGTGACTAAGCGCCTCTCCTCTCGCATGGGGCGTCGCCCCTGCCTGCTCGTGACGCTGGTCGTGGCGCTCCTCGCCCTGGCCCTCGTGCCCTCCGCCTCGTGGGCTAGGGCCAAGACCGGCTCCCTCACGGTCAACGTGGCCGAGGGCAGCGGGTCGTCCTCCCAGCTCAAGGCCTACCAGCTGTTCTCCGCCGACGTCGCCGACGACGACGGCACCAACAAGGTCACGTCCAACCTCGCCTGGGCGAGCAGCTCCGCCCAGGCGGTCGTGACGGCGCAGATCAAGGCCAGCGACCCCACGTTCACCGGGACCACCGCGCAGGAGTGCGCCGAGTGGCTGGACAAGAACGTGCCGAGCGACTCCTCGTCCGCCTCGTCCAGCCCCGTGGTCCTGGCCATCGCGAAGGCGATGATGACCTCCAGCGCCACCGCCGCGAGCGTGACGGCGGGGGAGACGACCGAGCTCGCCGAGGGCTACTGGCTCCTGGTGAGCGACGACACGGCCGTGGGCACCGGCCAGTCGGGCACCTCGCCCATCCTCGTGGTGGTGGGCGGCCTGCCCGTGACCGCGAGCACCAAGTCGTCCGTCCCCACCGTGGAGAAGACCGTGCTGGAGGACTCCACCGACGCCTGGCAGAAGCAGGCGGACGCCGCCGTGGGAGACGAGCTCAACTGGAAGCTCCAGGCGACCATCCCCGCCGGGATCAAGGGGTACACCACCTACGGGATCACGTTCCACGACACGCTGCCCGCGGGTCTCTCCACTCCTTCCAGCGTCCACGTGTACGTTGCGGTGGGGACCTCGGGCGACGAGTGGGAGAAGGGCGTCTCGGCACCCGACGGCTGGACCGAGCTGGACTCCTCCGAGTACACCGTGAGCAGCGAGGCACGGTCCGCGGGCTCCACGCTCGACGTGACGGTGACCGACCTCGTCAAGAGCGCCGCCGCCCACGGCATGGACTTCTCGTCCGGCCTCCGCGTGGTGGTCACCTACGACGCGCCGCTCTCGGCGGGGGCGGGCCGCGGCTTTGACGCCCCCAACGTCAACACCGTGACGCTGCGCTACCCGCGCTCGCCGTACTCGGACACGTATGCCGAGACCGAGGAGAGCACGGCCGTCGCGTACACCTGGGACCTGTCGCTCACCAAGCGCGACTCGTCCAGTGACGCCAAGCTGGCCGGGGCGGTGCTGCGCATCACGGACGACCGCGGGCGCCACCTGACGCAGGACGGTATCTGGACCACGCAGGACGCCACCGTCACCACCGACGCCAACGGGCTGGTCACCGTGAGTGGCGTGGACTCCGGCACCTTCGACGTGGAGGAGGTCTCCGCGCCCCAGGGCTACGACGCCTTCGCCGGGTCCAGGCGGATCACGCTGTCCGTCACGCTCGACCCCGACCAGATCGTGAGCGGCAAGGACAAGACGGCGAACGAGGCGGGCCTCAAGGCGGTGTCGCCGCTGCGTGTGGACTCCTTCGACGCGTACGCCGGCACGGCGCAGGTGTCCGTCCTCGACGACGCCACGCCCAAGACGCCGGCGGGGAAGGTCGCGAAGGGGATTGCCAAGGCCGTCTCGTCGATGCTCCCCAAGACGGGGGATCCCACGTCGTTCATCCCCGCGGCGCTCCTGGTGGTGGCGGGCGTCGCGGCAATCGTCGCGTCCCGCAGGCTCAGGGGGAGGGGTGACGGCAAGTGAGAGGAACGTACCCCCTTGGCCCGCCCGGTGCACCGCCGGGGCCCGCGTGCGGCGACTCGTGGTCGCCGGGGCCGGAGCCCTAGCGCGGACGAGATGGGAACCAACGGCCGACGGGGCGACCAGCACTGACTTTATTAAAGATGCCAAGCCTAGGAGAAGGGGCAGAGCGCATGAAGAAGGGGAAGAACCTGGCCAGGATCGCCGTTACGGCGGGGCTGACGATGGCGATGACGCTGGGAGGCGTGGCGCTTCCGGCGACGGCAGCGTTCGCGGCGATCACCGGCAACGTGACCATCGATAAGAACGCCAACAACGACGCGGACGCAACCACCACGTTGGGCTACCAGATCTTCAAGGGTGACGTGGTGGACAGCGGGACGTCCAAGACCGTCTCGAACATCGACTGGGCGAGCGACGAGGTCGGGACGGTGGTCGTCAACCAGATCAAGGCGCTGGACAGCACGTATGCCGGCACCACGGCGCAGGATGCGGCTGACTACCTGAGCAAGCACCTGCCGGCCGAGGGCAGCTCCGGCACCAGCACGATCATCGAGAGCAACAAGCTCTACTCAAACATCGCCAATGCGCTTCGCGCCGACACGACCCTCACGCCGACCAAGCTGACCGCCGGAACGGCGAGCAACCTCTCCGCCGGCTACTGGCTCTTCCTGACCGACACGACGTCGACCGCCAACACTGACTCTGCGTCCAAGGTGGACCAGGTGGGCTCCGCCCCCATTTACGCCGTGGTTGGCGACGGTGACCTTACGGTCTCGCCCAAGTCCACCCTCCCCACGGTGGACAAGGAAGTGAAGAACGACGCCACTGGCTCCGATTGGGGCAAGGTCGCCGACTCCGAGGTGGGCCAGGACCTGCAGTACCGTCTGACCGGCACCGTCTCCGACGCCATCCCGAGCTACGACACCTACTACTACAAGTTCACGGATACGCTCTCCGCCGGCCTCACTGCCGACACGTCGAGCGTCGCGGTGACGGTCGTGACGAACGGTACCACCTACACGGTCGCATCGGGTTCGTATGCCACTACCCTGACGAGCAACACTGACGGTACGAGCACGCTCGGAGTGGAGTTCAGCGACCTCAAGACGATCAAGGATTCCAACGGTGCCACGATTCCGGTCACCGGTGCCTCGAAGGTGTACGTGACGTACAACGCCAAGCTCGACGCGAGCAAGGCGTTCAAGGTGGCAAGCGAGCGCAACGACAACACCGTCAAGCTCACCTACTCCAACAACCCGGGCACCGACAGCAAGGGCGACTCCACGCCCTCGACCGTGGGTGACTACACCTTCAAGCTCAAGATGGACAAGGTCGACAGCTCCGATAAGTCGAAGACCCTCAAGGGGGCAAAGTTCACCATCCAGGCGACGGGTGCCGACGAGGGTGCCGGCAAGCTGTACGTCCAGAAGGACGGTACGCTGGGCTCCAATCCCTATGAGTTCACGACGACGACCGACGCCGATGGGTACGCCTCCATCTCCGTGTCCGGCCTCGACGTGGGCAAGTACACGGTGGTCGAGACCCATGCGCCGAGCGGCTACAACACCGTGGGGTCGTTCGACTTCGAGATCAAGGCCACGTACGACAGCACTGGCAAGCTCACCAAGGTCGAGGCGAGCACCACCAACGCCAACGCCGCCGATGCGTCGACCGACACCACCGGGTTGGTCACCGTCACGGTGAAGGACAAGGCGGGCATGTCCCTGCCCCTCACCGGCCAGGCGGGCGTGACTGCCACCTGGATTGCCGGCGGCATCGTCCTCGCCATCGGCGTGACCCACCTCGTCCGCTCCCGCAGGGAGAACGGCTCCGAGGAGTAGCCGACAGCGCCTCTCGCCCGGAGGGGGTTCCGGAGTACCGGGACCCCCTCCTTTTGCGTGGGTGCTGCCGCTACAGCGTGATGCTCACGTTGAGCGAGGCGGCGGGGTCGCTCGCGCACCCGAGCGCCTCGGCAATCCGCTCCAGGGGGAACACGTGCGTGACGATCGAGGCGATGTCCCAGCGGCGCGACCCCATATCGCCATCACGTCGCGGACGTCCTCGGGGAAGTAGCCGCCCGAGCCCACGAGCTCCTGCTGGGCGTAGGTCATGCGCAGCAGGTCGACGCTGCGGCTCTGCCTTCCCACCGCGACCGCGACCATGCGACTCCCGATCTTTCCGTGCGCGAGGAAGTCGTCCAGCACGGAGTCTGCGCCCGCCGCGTCAATCCACACGTCGACGTTGGCGGTCTGGCCGTCGAGCCCGCGGGCCGCTCCAAACTCCTTGCGGGCGCGCGCCATCGCGTCCTCGCAAGCGGGGTTTCACGTGGGGAAGCCGAGCGCTGCGGCCTTCTGCAGGCGCAGGTCGGAGAGGTCGCACACCAGCGGGGGCTCGGCGCCAAACCACGTGAGCGCGATGGCGGCGGGGATCCCGATGGTGCCGGCGCCAAACACGATGGCGTGCGTGCCCTCGGAGGGACGGCCACGCCTCGCCGCGCGGCATCCCACTGTGAACGGCTCGATGAGGCAGGCGACCTCGTCGGGGATGCTATCGGGCACCGCCCAGAGCGACACGTTGCGCCGCGGGCTGGGGCACAGCACGTACTGGCTGAATGCCCCGAGCGTCCCCGCGCGCCGCGGGTCGCCGCGGGCGAGGAGCGGGTAGGGGTACACGCGCTCGCCGACGGTGAAGTCGCGGACGTTCTCGCCGACCTTCGCCACCACCGAGGTGGTCTCGTGGCCGAACTCGCCTCCCACGGTCACCCTGTGGCCCGTGTTGGGGCCGTGCGTCCACACCGCTGCGTCGGTGCCGCACACGCTCGACCTGACGTTGCGGATCAGGACGTCATCCGGCCCGCAGGTGGGAATGGGCACCTCCCGCACCTCGACGTCGTGCCTGCCCTGGTATATCGCCGAGAGCATCGTCGCGCCCTCGTTCCTCTCGCCCGTGTTCATGGTGGCCCCCATCTGGTCGGCTTCCGTTTGCTGGGGTCATGTTCCTCTCCGCGATGACTCGGTACAATCAGCAAAACACCGATAAGTATCGTGTTAATGGGAGGCCCCGTGAACAGGCGGAACAACGCGAGGTATCGCGCGAACGAGACGCGCATGGAGGCGGCGGCGCTCGAGTTGATGCGCGCTCGTGACAAGGTCAACGTGCGGACCGTGTGCGAGCGGGCGGGTGTCAACCGGTCGACGTTCTACGCGCACTTTCGCGACGTGTCCGACATGCTCGCGAAGATGGAGGCGACCCTTCACGGGGAGCTGATGGAGTCGTATGGGGGCCTGGGGACCGAGCCGCTGAGCGAGGAGTCGTTTGTCCCGCTGCTGGAGCACGTGCGCGAGCACGCGTACTTCTACGGCGTGGCGCTGGAGCGTCGGGTCGACTTCCCCATCGAGGAGGGGTACGAGGGCCTGATGGAGGCGGTCGTGCGGCCTCGCTGCGAGCGGGCGGGGATCGACGACCCTGAGGAGATGGCGCGCATGCTCGTCTTCTTCCAGGCGGGGTTTACGATGGTGCTGAGGCGGTGGGTGTCCCGCGGGTGCAGGGACGATGTGCGTTCCGTTGCGCGGACGCTTGCGGCGTGTGTGCCAGCGGCGTGGACGGTAGACGGCACGCGTGCGGTGGGGGAGCGGGCGCTTGCGGGCGGTCCGGGTGGGGTCCCGGGTGGGGGCTGCTGAGGAAAGTGGAGTATTGGCAATCCGAGGGTGGCTCCCGCTGAGGAAAAGCGAGTATTGGCAGCGGATGGGCCTTTCGTGGGCCCTTTAGGCAGCCAAAGGTCGCGATTCCCAGACTTCCGACGGGTCCGGATTGCCACAACTCGATATTCCGCAGCAGCCATCGCCCTCCGGGGTCCAGTTCGGGGTTGTTGTTGTCGGCATTTCCTCGGCGGGACTCCGGCTGGGCGACCGTCGCCAGCCGAGGCCAAAGAAGGGGCGGGCTGGTAGGGACACATGCCCGGGCGATCCCGTGCCGCGTTCGGTGGTTGTCACGTTCGTCCTCCGACCCAGCACGGCGGCGAAGGCCGTCGTCAGCAGTCGAGCCATGGCAGCGAGCTCCTGATGTGAGCGGCCTGCGTTCACGGACCCCGGCCGACTGCCTGGAGTTTCCCCAGTTGTCCGGCTGCCAAGGCGGTGATCCTGGCAGCAAGCTCCCGACGTGAGCACTCATATCGGGATTCCCTTGCCATTTGGGCTAGAGACGGGGTCGGGATGGCAGCAAGCTCCCGACATGAGTGCTCATATCAGGCTCCCCTTGCCACCGGAGGGGTCAGCCATGGACGGGCGACTGACCTACCTGGGCAAACGTGCGGACACCCTGGGGGCACGCCGACTGCCGGTAACTCGAGACCGCTCACATCGGGAGTTCGCTGCCATCCCCGGGGGTCGAAGGGCCGCGAGAAGGGGGCTGGCCACCGAGGGCGCCCCGCCCTCTTCTCTGCCTTTGGAGCGGCAGCCCCCATGCCGGCGATCGCGTCCCAGGGACTGTAGCTGCCACCTTTCAATGAGCCCATCTCCCGAATGGCCTTGGGCAAGTCTCCCGTCCGTCTCGCCCAGCCGGCATCGCAAACGGTGCCACGCCTATACTTAGTGGCGCCCAACGTGACCGGCGAAGTGAGGGGGAGGGCCATGCCGAAGGCGAACGCCACGACGGAGCTGGAACCCGAGCGCCTGACCGAGGAGCTGCTCGAGCGGCTGCTCTCCAGTACCAGCATCGAGTCGTACCTGGATGGACCCGGCGTCGTGGACCGTACCCTCGTGTCGTACCTCTCGCAGCTGCTGGCGAGCCACGGCCTCACGTGTGCGCAGGTCGCCCGCGCCTCGGGCATCAACGCCACGGTGGTGTACGACGTGTTCTCCGGTAAGAGCCGCCCCGGCCGCGACCATGCCATCATGCTCGCGCTCGGCCTGGGGTGCGACCTGCGCGAGACCCAGCGCCTGCTGCGCCTTGCCGGCGTCTCGGAGCTGTGGTGCAAGGTCCGCAGGGACGCGATTCTCATCTGGTGCGTGGAGCACGGCCTTTCGCGCGTGCAGGCAGACGACGAGCTGTGGCGCTTCGGCGAGCGGACCCTGCTTGGCACAGGACCGCTCCGCGCCCGATAGCGCCGCCGACTCAGCTGCCAACTGAGGAACGGGGACCCGCTGCTAGTATCATCTGGGACTGGGCGCGCGTCCCCGGCGGGACCGCAGCCCTCCCTTGACCCCTGCGCAGGCGGAACTCTTGGACCCGAGGACAGGCGTTGGACGACGAGCAGGTGCTTCATGCCATGGGCTTGGACGACAGCTATCGCGTGGAGCGCGTGCTTGCCGACCACCCCTCGGGCGTCACGGAGCTTGTGACCCTGGACGGCGCCGGCCCGTTCGTGCGCCGCCGCATCCCGCTCAAGATCGCACGTCGCGACGTGTGGGCGCGCCTGGGCAGCTGCGACAGCCCCCGGCTCCCGCGCGTGCAGGCGACCTACGAGCTGCCCGACACCTTCGTGGTGGTGTGCGACTACGTTCCCGGCCCCACTCTGGAGCAGCTGGTGGGCTCGTCGGGCCCGCTCGACCCGCACCGCGCGTGCGAGGTCGCGCTCGACGTGTGCGAGGCCGCCGGAGAGCTGCACGCCCACGGCATCGTCCACCGCGACATCTCGCCGGGCAACGTTATCGTGGCGGCCGACGGGGCGCACCTCATCGACCTGGGCATCGCCCGCCTCGTGGTGGAGGGCGCCAGCCATGACACGACAGCCCTGGGAACCTGGGGGTTCGCCTCTCCCGAGCAGTACGGCTTTGCGCAGACGGACGCCCGATCCGACGTGTACTCCATCGGACGGCTCCTGGGCTACATGGTCACGGGTCTCACGCCGGGGTCGGACGACTACGAGGCGGCGCTTGCCGACGGGGAGAGGGTCCCGGCCAACGTGCGCGCGGTCGTCTCGCATGCCTGTGCGTTCGAGCCGAGCGCGCGCTACCAGACGGCGGGCGAGCTCTCGGGGGCGTTGCGGGCCCTCCTGCGCGGGGAGGACGTGGCCCAGGCTGCCGGCGGGGAGCGCCCGGGGCGGGTGGACGCGAGCCTCTCGCCCGAGGCTGACGTGGCGGAATCCGAGCAGTCGCCGGGTGCCCCCGTGCCGCCTGGTGCAGGGGAGAGGGACGGAGGCTCCGGTGCCCCGAGCCCCCACCGCCGGCGCATCGTGGGGGTCGTGGCCGCGGTCGCGGTGGCGGCGGCCGCAGCGACGGCGTACGCGGTCCTCTCGCCCCGGACGTTGGATGGCGGCGCCTCGGGGTCTGCGTCGTCCGTCTCCTCGTCCGGCACGTCCGCGTCGGGGTCCGATGCCTCCGCCGCGCCTTCCGTAGGCGGGGCCGACTCGGCGTCCGGGACGGCGGCGAGTGCGGGCTCGTCCTCCCCGACGTCGACGACGGGCAAGAGCATCCTCGAGTCTGACGGCGACGTCCAGGTGACCGAGGCCGGCTGGTACCTGGCGGACGGCAACGTGGTCAACGTGGCCTATGGGGTCCGCAACGCGGGGTCCAAGACCATCCTGTATCCCTCGGTCAGCATCACCTGCCTGGATGCGGATGGCAAGGCGATCGCGACGACGCAGACCGCGCTCATGGCCGTGGCACCGGGCCAGACGCTGTACTTTGCGACCTTCGTGGACGGCACGGACGAGGCGGGGAGCATCGCCTCGGTGGAGTTTGCTGCCGACACCCAGGGCATGGGCGCCAGCGTCTCCAGCCTCGTCCCGTCGCGGTACGCCACCGCGGACGTGCGCGAGCGCTCGGACTCCTCGGGTGCCACCATCGTGACCGGCACGGTGACCCTGGACAGCCAGGGGACGGACGAGACGGCCCAGGGCTCGGCGGTGTGCGCGGTCTATCGTGCCGCGGACGGCTCAATCGTGGGCGGCGACGTGGTCTTCGTGGGCATGCCCACGGCATCCGACCCCGCGCGCTTCCAGATCGAGGACTACGGGGTGCCCGCGCATGCGTCTGTGGACGTGCAGGCGTACCCCTGGTAGGAGCGCAGGGCTTGAGCCGGGGCGTCCCCTGTGGGCGCGGGTTGTTCGCTTGAGGTGCGAGTTCGCGCGTAGCCGACAGCCGCGTGGCATCGCGCGTGGGCGCGAGAGCCGCGGTGGGGTCGGCGCGGCTTCCGCTCGGGGTGAGTTTGGCTCAGCTGCCCCCATGGGGGACACGTGGGTACAGGTGTCGCACGCAGGGGAGACGTGCCACGGCCCTACAGGCCCAGCACGTCTCGCTTCTTGGCGTCGAACTCGTCCTGCGTCAGGATTCCGGCGTCCAGCAGCTCCTTGAGCTTCTTGACCATCTCCACGCGCTGGTCGAAGGAGGGACCATCCGTGGTCGAGGGGGAGGCGGCCGACTCCGACGCTGCCGGCATCCCGCCTTCTACCGGCGCCGGGTCCGCAGCCCGCTGGTCGCCCGCTGCCGGCACGCCGCCCGCGCCCGTCTCGCCTGCCGCCTGCGCGCTGCCCACAGTCGGAATCGGCGCCGCCTGGCCGCCCGTCGGGACCCCTGCCGTGCGCGGGTCAAGCCCCGACGCCAGGTTCATGCCAAACAGCATGCCGCCCGCGTCTCCCAGGCCGTTCTCGCGCACGCCCTCGGCGATGAGCTGCTGGGCGGAGATGTCTGCCGCCTGCTGCGACACGCCCTCGTAGGCGCGGACGCCCATCTTGCGCTCGGAGAAGCCGCGCACCAGCTCGCGCGACTCGTCGGTGAACTCCACGTCCTCGATGCCCACCGACACCAGCCGGAGGCCAAAGCGCTCCTCCCAGGTGCCCGCGTTCCTGTCGTCCGTCACCACCTGGTCTGCGATGCGCGTGGACTCGCCCGGCAGCTGCGAGATGCGCACGGACGCCGAGAGCCTGTTGATCGCGGTGAGAAACGACTGCAGGAACTCGCTGGTCAGCTGCCCGCGGGCCTTGGGGTTGTCCAGGCTGTACGACGTGGCGTTGGCGGGCACGAACGACCGCACGAGCCGCTCGGGGTCCACCACCTGCACGCTGAACGTGCCGTAGGCGTAGACCTCCAGGTCGCAGCCGTAGAAGGCGTCGTTGTAGGCCAGGGGCCCGTGGGTCCCGAACTTGATGCCGCGGATCTCGCGGAGGTTGACGAAGGCGACGCGCTTGCTTTGGGGCGACATGCCCGAGAAGCCCACGCGCTCGGCGGCCTGGTCCAGGATGATCTTGCCCAGGCCCCTCTCCGCGCGGTCCTTGGCGTCGAAGACGGTCGCCTCGCCGTCGCGGTACTCGTAGCCGCCCGGCTGGGAGATGACCCGCTCGATGCCCGACTGGCTGAACACGAACGCCGCCGTGCCCTCGGGCACGTAGATCACGGAGCCGTTAGTGAGAATGTCCTCGGCCCCCCGGTTTGCGCCCCTGCCGTTCTGGGAGGCGCGCCTCACGGCTGGGGCGACCACCGTGTGCTCGTCGAAGTGGCCGGCGGTGATGACGTCCTTCCACTGGTCGGACAGCACGCCGCCCAGCGAGTCAAACGCGGCATCGATGATTCCCATGGCAGTTCCTCTCGCCTAGAGCGTCTGTTTGGTGTCGCAGTACGGGCACGTGACCACCTGGCCAGCGCGGCCCGTGAGCGGGGCGTGGCAGCCCATGCAGCGGATCGTGACCATCTGCGGGCGCGTTGGCTCCGCCTTCGCCCTGTCGCGCCTGGGGCGGATGCCCAGCGCCTCTCTCGCCTGGTCGATCATGCCGACGGCTGACTCCCGGCCCACCGCGTTGGTGTCGATGCCCGCGAGGTCGCCCGTCGCCGCCATGGAGATGGCTTCCGCCCAGCGCTGGGCCTCCACGCGGGGGACGCCGCGCATGACCAGGCGGACCGGCTCGCCGCCGAACATCGCGTTGAGGAGGAAGTCGCTTCCCGACTTGGACACGATCACCTGCGGCACGCCGTTGTCGTCCGGCAGCTGGTCGAGGGGGCAGCGCTTGACCATCCGGTGCTTGCCGTGGAACAGGCCCTGGTCCACCTCGGCCACCAGGATCAGGTTCTTGTTGGTGAGGACGACCTCGCGCAGGTCGTCCGTGCCGCTGCCGCTCAGCAGGCTCGCGCGGTTGGTCCCCATGATCACGAACTCGTCCGGCGTCAGGTTGTATGCGTCCACTGGCGTGCCTCCCATGCTTGGTCCAAGGGCCATGCTAGCTGGGACGAAGGCGATTTCCTCAGTTGCCAGCTGAGACGCCCGCCGAATTCAGTTGCCAGCTGAGGAATCGGCTTCACCCCCTTTTCAGAATGTGTCTCGTCAACAGGCATAAGCTGCGGAAAGGAGCCCACATGGACTGGGAGGTAGCTGGAAAGCCGGGGGAGCAGGGGACTTCCGACGGCGGGGTGCCCAAGCCCCGCAAGGGTGGGAAGGGCAGGGTCGTGCTCATCGTGGTGGTGGCGCTGGTGGCGGTGTTCGCCGTCATGAGGTGCACCCGGCCGTCCAACGACGCGTCGTCCAAGAGCCTGGACTGGCCGACCTCTGGGCTCGCCACCCGGCTGCCCAGCCCCGACACCAACAAGGGCGAGGTCACCACGGACAGCGACACGATGCTCAGCGCGACGCTCGCGGGGTACGACGACGGCAAGTACGACAGCTACGTCAAGGCATGCCAGGACAAGGGCTTCACGGTCGACGAGAAGAAGGACAGCGCGTCGTTCGAGGCGTACGACGGCGACGGGTATCACCTGCAGCTCTCGCACTTCTCGAGCAAGGAGGAGCTGTCGCTGACCCTTCAGGCACCCGAGGAGCTTGGGACGCTGACCTGGCCCAAGTCGGGAGCGGGTTCGCAGGTGCCGGCGCCCAAGTCCACCAAGGGGAAGATCCAGAACGACTCGTCCACGTACTTCACGGCGACGGTGGGCGACACCCCGAAGGACGACTACGCGGCGTACGTGGAGTCGCTCGTCTCCGCCGGGTTCACCGTGGACTACTCCAAGTCCGACGCGGTGTTTACGGGGAAGAACTCTTCGGGAGTGAAGGTCAGGGCCGAGTACGCGGGCAACGAGCTCATGCACGTGACCGTCTCGGTACCGGATGACGCCGCTGCCACCGACAGTTCGGCGGGCGGCTCCGCGAACGCCTCGGCCACGTCGAGCGCGGACTCCTCCGCTGTGACCGCCAGCTTCAAGGAGACGATGGACTCCTACGAGGCGTTCATGAACGAGTACATCGACTTCGTCGCGAAGTACAACTCTGCCAGCGCCGCCGACCAGGCGTCGATGGCCGCCGACTATACCAGCCTGCTGGCCAAGGAGGCGGACTGGGTGACGAAGGTGTCCAACCTGGACGACGGGTCCCTCTCCGCGGCCGACGCGGCCTACTACGCGGAGGTCACGGCGCGCGTGTCCAAGAGGGCCGCCGAGCTGAGCGTGTCGGTGCAGTAGCGAGGTTGCCAGGCTCGCACGAGCCGCCCGTCCGCGTCCCCGGGGTCGTGGATGGGCGGCTTTTCGCTGTGCGCGATCGGGTTTGGAGCGGTCTGCGACGAAGGCTGCTGAGGAAAGTAGAGTATTGGCAATCCGAGGGTCGCTTCCGCTGAGGAAAGGCGAGTATTGGCAGCGGACACCCCCTCTCGGCTGCCAAAGGTCGCGATTCCTAAGCTTCCGACCGGCTCGGATTGCCAATACTCGACATTCCTCAGCAGCCACTTCGTCCGAGTTCCGTCCGGGGCCGCCGCGGCTCACGTTTCCTCGACGGGGATCCCCCACAGTTGGCCGATGGCTTGGGCGCAAGGCCGCGCTCCCCGCGGGACCTTTCCTGCCGGCCAAGGTCAGAGAAGGGGAGTGGGTTGGTAGGAGAACGCACACGCGAGTGCTCACGCGTGGTGCCTGCTGCCACGGGCTGGGGAGGGGAGCTGTCCACCATCCCCTTCGCTTACGCAAACTCAGTAACGCTCTTGATTGGCTCGTGTGGATAGCTCCCAACATCACTCCCGTGAGGCCCCTCTGCCAGCCGAGGCCAAAGAGGGAGAGTGGGCTGGTAGGGGGGGCAGATGCTCGGGAGATCCCGTGCCGCGTACGGCGGCCGTCACGTTCGTCCGCCGGACCGACCCCGGCAGCGATGACGCATCAGCAATCGAACCATGGCGGCGAATTCCCGAAGTGTGTACTCCCAGGCCCCTAATCCCGCCGATGGCCTGGCATTTCACCGGCTGCCTGACTGAGACGGCCCCAGCGATGGCAGCAAACTCCCGACGTGAGTACTCATATCGGGAGTCCCCTGCCATTTGGGCCAGAGAAGAGGTCGGGATGGCAGAGAACTCCTGAGGTGAGCACTCACATCAGGAGTTTGCTGCCACTGGAGGGAACATCCTCGGTCGGACGATTATCCTACCTGGGCAAACGTGAGGGCATCCCGGGGTCGACCGGCAGCCGCCTTCCCAGACCGCTCACATCGGGACTTTGCCGCCAGGGACGGATCGTTCCCAAGGACCCGGGGAGGGGGGAGGGCGTGGTTGCCGAGGGCGCCCTTCCCTTCTCTGCCCACCGATGGCCTTCGCTCCGCCTTGGTAGCGGAACGTCGGGCTGCCTGTCGGGTGGGCGGCGGCAAGGGGGCTCGCCGGACAATGCGCGCTGAACGGGTGGTTTCGCGGCGGCATGGCACCATGATGGAGGCACATTGGGCCCGCTCCATGTCTGAAACCCCGTCCCGCGTGTACACATGGGACGCGCTTTCTGGCGGCAGCCAGTCCTCCGTGGGTCTCTCTGTCTAAAACCTCGTCTCGTGTGTGCACGTGGGACGAGGTTTTAGACAGAGGGCCGGCAAGAAGGACGGCAGCCGGCCGAGAGGGCGCCGACCGCCGTCCTTCCATGAGCTCTTGAACGTGGCCAGGCTGCGCGGGGCGTGCGGGCGCGTGGGAGCGGAAGGCCCGTGAGCCCCAGTGCCGCCATCCCCACGGCTGGCCGCAACCGCCCCCACCTCGCGCCTAATCCAGCTCCCGCTTGCCCGTGTACAGCTGCCAGTACTCCCCGTGCTGGGCGAGGAGCTCCTCGTGCGTGCCGCGCTCGACGATGCGCCCGTGCTCCAGCACCATGATGGCGTTGGCGTTGCGCACAGTCGAGAGACGGTGGGCGATCACGAACACCGTCCGCCCGCGCATGAGCGCGTCCATCCCGCGCTCGATGAGCGCCTCGGTGCGCGTGTCGATGGAGGACGTCGCCTCGTCCAGGATGAGGACGGGCGGATCCGACACCGCGGCGCGCGCGATCGCGATGAGCTGCCGCTGCCCCTGCGAGAGGTTGGCCCCGTCCGACGTGATCTGCGTGTCGTAGCCGTGCGGGAGCCTCCGGATGAACGAGTCGGCGTTGGCGATGCGGGCGGCGTGGCGCACCTCCTCGTCCGTGGCGTCCAGCTTGCCAAAGCGGATGTTGTCCGCCACGGTGCCGCTGAACAGGTGCGTGTCCTGCAGCACGATGCCCAGCGTGGAGCGCAGGTCAGCCTTGCGGATGTCGCGCACGTCGATCCCGTCGTAGGTGATGGACCCCGACCGCACGTCGTAGAAGCGGTTGATGAGGTTGGTGATGGTGGTCTTGCCCGCGCCCGTGGAGCCCACGAAGGCGATCTTCTGCCCCGGCTTTGCGTAGAGCGTGAGGTTCGCGAGCACCGTCTGCCCCTCCTCGTAGCCAAAGGTCACGTCGTTCAGGCGCACGTCTCCGGCGAGAGGTACGGTGCCGCCTCCGGGCAGGACCCACCGCCAGCCGGCGGCACCGGCCGCCATGCGCCGTGCCCCGTCCCTCTCGCCCGCCTCGTCCATGCGCTGCACCACTGCTTTGCCCTGGTCGACCTCGGGTGGCAGCTCCATCACGCGGAACACGCGCTCGGCCCCGGCAAGCGCCGTGAGCACGAAGTTGCCCAGCTGCGTGAGCTGGTTGATGGGCATGGCCGCCTGTCGCACGAAGACCAGGTACGAGGCCAGGCTGCCCACGTCGGTCTGCCCGTTGATCGCCATGACCGCCCCCAGCACGGCGACCGCCGCGTAGTTGACGTAGCCGATCACGACGGTGCTGGGGACCATGGTGAGCGCGTAGGCCTGGGCGCTCGTTCCCGTGCGGCGGAGGTCCTCGTTGAGCCGACGGAATCCCGCGAGGTTCTGCCCCTCGTGGTTGAAGGCCTTCACGACCTTCTGGCCCGAGATCATCTCCTCCACGTAGCCGTCCAGCGCGCCCAGGGTGGTCTGCTGCGCGGCGAAGTAGCGCTTGGAGCGCGCGCCCGAGAAGCGCGTGTACAGCACGACGATGGCGTCGCAGGCAAGCGTCACCAGGGTCAGGCGCCAGTTGAGCACCAGCAGCAGCGCGAGCGTCCCCACGGTCTGGATCGCCGCCTGCATCATGTTGGCGAAGCTGTTGTTGAGCGCCTCGCTGATGGTGTCGACGTCGTTGGTGAAGTAGCTCATGACGTCGCCGTTGCGCGTGCGGTCGAAGTACGAGAGCGGCAGCCGCATGATGTGGCCAAACAGGTCGCGGCGGATGTCGAACACGATGTGCTGCGCGGCATGCACCATCACCTGCGTGTACGCGAGCGCGGAGAGGACCGCGACCCCGTAGATCGCGGCAGTGATCGCCACGTCGGCAGAGAAGCCCGCCATGTCCCCCGCGGCGATGCGGTTGACCACCGGCTTGATCATGTACGTTCCCGCCAGGTTGCCCACGCCCGCGAGCGTCACCAGCACGGCGACGGCGAGCATGTGGAACTTGGCGTGCCCCATGTAGGAGACGAACCTCCTCAGGGTGTGGCGCATGTTCTGCGGGCGCGCCCCGCCCGATGCCTTACTCTGCGCCATTGCCGTCCTCCTGGGTCGCGGTCTGCGAGTAGTAGAGCTCCTGGTAGATGGGGTCGCTGGCGAGAAGCTCCTCGTGCGTCCCCGTGGCGTGCACGTGGCCGTCGTCCAGGACCACGATCTGGTCGCTGTCGCGCACCGAGCTCACGCGCTGGGCGATGATAACCTTGGTCATGTCGCGCACCTGTGCCAGGCCCGCGCGGATGCGGGCGTCGGTGGCGGTGTCGACGGCGCTCGTGGAGTCGTCGAACACCATGACCTTGGGATGCGAGAGGAGCGTGCGCGCGATGCACAGGCGCTGCTTCTGCCCGCCCGAGACGTTGCCGCCGCCGTGGCCCAGGTCCGCGTCGAGCCCGCCGATGCGGTCGAGGAACTCGTCCACGCACGCCAGCCGGCAGGCGTCCAGGATCTCTTGGTCCGTGGCGTCCGGGTTGCCCCAGCGCAGGTTGTCGCGCACGGTGCCGGAGAACAGCACGTTCTTCTGGAGCACCATGCCAACGCCGGCGCGCAGGGCGTGAACGTCGTAGTCGCGCACGTCTCGCCCGCCCACCAGGACGGCGCCCTCGGTGGCGTCGTACAGGCGCGGCACAAGCTGCACGAGCGACGACTTGCCCGAGCCCGTGCCGCCCAGGATGCCCACGGTGGAGCCGGGGGCAAAGCGAAGGGTCACGTGCTCAAGGACGTTCCTCTCCGCCGCGGGGTTGTACTTGAACGAGACGTCGCGGAACTCAACGGAGCCGTCCGCCAGCTCCTTGGCGCCCGCGGGGTTGGGGTCCATGGCGGGCTCCTCGCGCAGCACCTCGCACACGCGCCCGATGCTGGTGATGGCGCGTGCGAGCAGCAGGAACACGCTCGAGATCATGTTGAGCGAGTTCATGATCAGCAGCACGTAGCTCATGAAGCCGGTTAGCGTGCCCACGCCTATCTCGCCCGACGCGACCATCTGGCCGCCAAACCAGAGGAGGCCGACGTTGGCGATGGCCATGGCGGTCTGGAACACGGGCATGTTGAGGACGGCCCCGCCAAAGGTGTGGGTCGCCGTGTCCGCCAGCGCTGTGTTGACCTGCTCGAAGCGGTCGGCCACGTGGCCCTCGCGCACGTACGCCTTGATGGCGCGGATGGCCACGAGGTCCTCCTGGAGGGTCTCGTTCAGGCGGTCCATCACGCCCTGCAGCACCGCGTAGAGCGGCGCCACGTGGCGCACGATCAGGGCCAGCGCCACCGCCAGGAACGGTAGGACCACGAAGAAGACCAGTGCCAGCCTGGCGCTCATGGTGCAGGCAAGGACCAGGCCCGCCACTAGCATGACCGGGCTGCGCAGGAGCGGTCGGATGCCCATCACGAAGGCGTTCTGGATCACCGTGATGTCGGTGGTGAGGCGCGTGACCAGCGAGGACGAGTCAAACTCGTCCAGGTTTGAGAACGAGTAGTCCTGCAGGTGGGCGTACTCGGCCTCGCGCAGGTTGGCGCCAAAGCCCATGGCGGCAGCGGCGGAGAAGCGCGAGTAGGCAAAGCCGCAGACGCCCGCGACCGCGGCGACCACCACCATCTGGCGGCCAGTCGCCAGCACCAGCGAGAGGTCGCCGGAGGCGATGCCCACGTCCACGATGCGTGCCATGAGGAAGGGGATCACCAGCTCGGCGATGGTCTCCACGAAGATGAGAAGCGCCGCCACCAGCAGGTGCAGGCGGTATCCGCGCAGGTAGCGCGACACGTAGCGGAGGTCGTCCATCACAGCGCCTCCCTGTCGGGCGCGGTGCCGGTGTTGGCGCGGCGCAGGTTGGCGTGGATGCGGGTGAGGTAGTCCTGGAGGCGGGCGACCTCGTCGGGGGAGAAGCCCGCGAGCATGATGGCGCTCTCCTCGTCGCAGCAGCGGTCCCAGGCGGCGAGGGCCTCCCTGCCGGCGGGTGTGAGCTCCGCGAGCCGGGTGCGACGGTCCTCTCCCTGCGTCATGCGCACGAAGCCGCTGGAGCTGAGCGACGCCAGCATGCGGCTGACGGCGGCGGGGTCGAGCTCGAAGTACTCGGCCAGTGTGCGCTGGCTGCAGGGGCCGTTGACCCAGAGGTAGCCCAGGATCTTGGGCTGGCCGGGACCCAGGCCGATCCTGGCCATGCGCGGCCGGAGGTAGTTGGTCTGCGCGTGGAGCGCGCGGTAGAGCATCATGTGCGTGTCGCTGAGGGAGCGTCCCTCCGCCGGCGCGCTGTCTTGGTTATGCATAGCTCATCCCCTTGACATGTCAACTGTTTGTCGGTGGTTAGCCTACGCCAATCGGTTGACGTGTCAAGGTTGATATGTCAATGAAATTGGGGACGCGCACGTGGGGCGTCGGCGGGGGAGTGCCGCGGCGGAGTGCTGAGGAAATGCGAGTTGTGGCAGCGCGGGCGCCGTCTGGACGCCGTCCCGGGCGGATGGGCGCCTAGGAACGTGGGGTATTGGCAATCGGAGGGCGGTTTCCGCCGAGGAATGTCGGGTGTTGGCGGGCGGAGGACCCCCTCCCATTGCCACAGGTCGCATTTCCTCAGCAGCCGACGGGCTACGATTGCCACAGGTCGCATTTCCTCAGCAGCACCGCGCGCCGACGGGCAAAGGGAGCATGGGGGGAACGGTGTCCGAGCGGCGCGGGTCGCGGAGGGTGCAGGGCGTTTGGGGTTTCGATACCCGCGCGCTAGGTGCCACGCCGGACGAGGGGTGCTTAGAAAGGTCGGTGCCAGCACGGGCTGCCGCCGGCGTGTGCTTAGGGATCCCGGCACCGGGCGGGCTTTGGCATCCCGGCGGGTGTGGGCACTCCGGAGGCCAAGGCCATGCGCGAGAAGCGCCGCGAATATAAGTACGGCAAGGCGTGCCCGTACTGCGGCGATACGTGACCGTGAGGGACATCCACGTGGTCCAGGGGAGGGGGCGCTGGCTTTCGGGAGCTCGGGCCGCTGGTGCCGCGCCGTGTCAGAAGCCTTGTCCCCCGTGTACACACGGGTTGGGTTCTCTGATGGTAGCCTTCCTTGAGTTCCCTCCGAGCAGTTCACCTGCCCGGTGGCTCGAGGCTCTGGGGTCGATTCGGGGAAAGGGCCCTCGATGGGCAAAGAAGGGGAGAGGGACGTCACCCCGCAGGTCACGGTCGTCCCACGGCTGGTTCGTTTTCGCATCAGCCTCAGCTCGCTTGGCAGACCGTGGAGCGGGGGCGCTCCACGGTCCCGTCCGTGCGCGGGCGTCCTTGCCGAGATGTCCACCCAGCCTTACGTTTTCCCAACCATAATATCAAGAGCTGAACCATGGCAGCAGGAGCCCGATGTGAGCGCCCTTGCGGCGGGCGTCCCGACGCGAGGGGTATCGGACACGACATCGTCGCAGGTAGATTGGGCGAGAGGGTCTGCCGCCCGTAACCGGTGGCAGCGGATGCCCGATGTGAGCACTCACATCGGGATTCCTCTGCCAGTCGCCCTCCATTCCGGCCCCAAATGGCGGCAAACTCCCGATGTGCGCACACACCTCGGGAGTCTGCTGCCAACGCTTCGATCATTTATGGCCTATCAGCTGGGCGAACGTGGTGTCGGCCGGTCCCCGCGGCGGCGGGCTCGCGATGTGGCACTCACTTCGGGCACTTGCTGCAAAGGTTGCGATATTGATGACAATTCCGACGAAGCCCCGCCCCGCCGGGGTGTATCGGGGCTGAGGATGGCGAACAGGTGCGGCCGCGGGGCCAGGGCCGGCGAACCGGTGCGGCCGCGGGGCCAGGGTCGACTGCCCGCCCCCGCACGGCCCCGACCGAGGTGCCCCCACGCGTCCCCTCCGCCAGCCCCCCATGCGGTGGCTCGCCTCCCACGCCGATGCCGACTCTCGTCTCACCAGCCATGCACCCAGCGCATGCAGCCTTTACGACCTCGAATCGTCTGCGCACCTCTCGCCCCCATAGAATCTAGGTCGACGGCGCAAGACGAAAGGAAGCAACATGATCGACTTCAAGATGAACGACGGGCACACCATCCCCGCCATCGGCTACGGCGTGTTCCAGATGACCTCCGCCGAGGTCGAGGAGCACCTGCCCCAGGCCATCGACGCCGGCTACCGCCACATCGACACGGCCAACGCCTACTACAACGAGGTCGCCGTGGGCAAGGCCATCAAGGCGTCCGGCGTCGCGCGCGAGGACCTGTTCGTGACCAGCAAGCTCTTTCCGCAGGACTACCCGTACGAGAAGTGCAAGCGTGCCATCGACGACACCCTCCAGCGCTTGGGCCTCGACTACCTTGACCTGCTGCTCTTCCACCAGCCCTACGGCGAGTACGTGAGCGGCTGGCGCGCCATGGAGGAGGCCGTGCGCGAGTGCATGGTGCGTAGCATCGGACTCTCCAACTTCACCAACCTGGACAAGCTGCACCAGGTCACCGACGTCGCGACCATCCAGCCCGCGGTGATGCAGATCCTCATCAACCCGCACTGGAACGCGCACGAGTACAAGGCTGCCACCAAGGACCTGGGCATGGTGTTCGAGGGCTGGTACCCGCTGGGCCACGGCGACAAGGGCCTTCTCGCCGAGCCGGTGATCCAAGAGCTGGCGGAGAGGTACGGCAAGTCGGCCGCCCAGGTCATCCTCCGCTGGCACGTGCAGGAGGGCAACGTCGTGTTCCCCAAGACGCTCAACCCCGTGCACATGCGCGACAACATCGACGTCTTCGACTTCGAGCTCGCAGACGACGAGATGGCCCGCATCAACGCGCTGCCGCAGAACTGCCCCTACGTGGTGCCCGACGAGGCCCCCGCGTGGGTCTGGGGCCCCAACGACTACTCCAAGCAGGCATAACGCAAGCTGCTTGCCACGCAGGCAGGTGAGAGGAGCGTAGCCTTCCGCTTGCGGCCCGCCCCCCCTGGCGTGGCGGGCCGCCTCGCTTGCCGTGCGTTGCGGGGGGGTGCGCCCCGTCGCGTTGCCGTTGACGGGTGCGTCCCGTCGCGTTGCCGCTGGCGGTTGCGCCCAAAGGTCGGCCTGCTTGTCGGTGGCGGTGCCTACTCTCCGTCGCCCGAGCGGTGCTTTCCCGTTCGTCCGTCTGCGGACACGTTTGCGCCCTCCATCCGCAGGAGCCGCTCCTTGCGGTCGATGCCCGCCGCGTAACCCGTCAGGCTCCCCGACGCGCCCACGACCCTGTGGCAGGGAACCATCACCAGGATGGGGTTTCTCCCCACCGTGGAGCCCACGGCGCGGGGCGACTCCGTGCGGCCGGTTCGGGCGGAGAGGCGTCGTGCGACCTCCCCGTACGTGGTCGTGCTCCCATAGGGGATGGTGAGAAGCTCGTCCCACACCGCCTGTTGGAAGGGGGTGCCGACGGGTGCGAGCGCGGGCGGCTCGCCAGGGTTGACGCCGGAGAAGTAGGCGTCCAGCCAGGCTGCCGCAGCCTCGAGTGCCGGCGACTCCCCGGGTTGTGCGGGTCGCGAGTCGCCCAGGTGGGCCCGGTCGTGCCTCTGCCCGTCGAACCACGCGCCGACGATGCGGCCGTCACGCTCGGCAAGGGTCATGTGACCCAGCGGGGATTCGAATCCACAGGTCAGGGTGGTGATGGAATCGTCGCTCGCGCGTTGTGCCGCCCTCGGGGCTAAGACGTCTCTTCCCGGTCCGTTTGGCTTTCCCGAAGCCGTGTCAGGGCTCTGCCCCGGCATGAACGGAATTCCCTCCGCCTCGTTCATGGTGACGCCTCCGCTCGTCCCATGTTTCCTGGTGGTCCCATGGAACCACGCTGGGAGACCGAATTCTAGCCAGAATCGGACACCCACAATGTCACGCACGGCAGACGGGACCACCCTAGCTGGATGAGCTGCTGAGAAATCTCGAGTTGTGGCAATCTGAAAGCCGATTCCGCCTAGGAAAGCGGAGCATTGGCGGCCCAGGGTCCGTCCCAGGGGCCCGCAACGGTTCCATTACCCCACCCAGACCCGTCACTTAGCGTGCATTCGAGCGCCCCGATTGCCACAACTCGCATTTCCTCAGCACCCTGTGACTGTCAGGACTACTGGCGCGCCTGGCACTCATCCTGCCCCCTCCTTGGCTTTGGTCCACCGGCGCGACGATGTGACCACCTACCTATTGGAGACGATGCTCAAAATATTGCAAGAATGCTCATACACGAGCCGTTTAATGCACACTTAACGGAGTGAGAGCCATCTCCGAAACAATCAGGTTGAACAATACTCATAGAGATGACGTCTGCATACGTCTCAACATGTGGTAAGACGTCTCCATTATTGGGCGGCATTCATGTTGGCCAAACACTACAACCGAACGGAGGAAGCATGAACGACCTATCCAGAAGGGGCTTCATCAGGCTTGCGGGGCTGGGCGTCGTTTCCGTCGCCGGAATGGGTCTTGTGGGCTGCGGCTCAACGAGCGGCGGCAGCACGGACTCAAGCTCCTCGTCGTCGGGCGAGAAGTATGGCAAGGGCTTCGTTCTCCGCTATGGCACCGACTGCGATTACCCGCCCTACGACTGGGTCCAGAGCGACGATTCCAACGGCGCCGTTCCCATCCAGGATGGCAGCGGGTACTGCAACGGCTACGACACCAAGGTCGCGAAGCTCATCGCCGACAAGTACGGATGGACGGTCGAGGTCGTGAAGGTCGACTTCGATGGCCTCATCGAGGCGCTCAAGGCCGGCAAGTGCGACTGCGTCATTGACGGCATGGGCGTGACCGAGGAGCGCAAGAAGTCCGTCGACTTCTCCCACTACTACTGGACGAGTAGCCAGGGCATCCTCTGCCTCAAGACATCTAAGTATGCCAAGGCCACGAGCCTGGAGGACCTCTCTGGTGCCAAGGTCGTCGCACAGCTGGGCTCCATGTGGGAGTCGATGGTCGACCAGATCCCCGGCGTCGACAAGCAGGACGCGATTGCGGACGAGGCGACGATTCTCGCGGCGCTCCAGGCGAACAAGGTCGACGCGACCATCATGGGCGAGACCGAGGCGAAGTCCGCCATCAAGACGAACCCCGACCTCACGTTCGTGAGCTTCGAGGACGGCAAGGGCTTCACCGTGGACGAGTCCGACTGCTCTGCTGGCATCGCCGTCGCAAAGGGCAACACCGAGCTCCTCGACAAGATCAACGCCGTGGTCGACACGCTGACCGACGAACAGAAGGAGAAGCTCATGAACGAGGCCTTCGACCAGCAGCCTGCCTCGACTGTCTCGGCGAGCTAGCGACGGGGGAGAGGGGCGCCCGCCCCGCTGCCAATACGCAAGATAGGGAGAGGAACACATGGATAGCACTCCCACAACGTTCTTTGGCTGGGTGGCGTACCTGCTCAACGAGTTCTGGCCGCGCTTCCTTGCCGGTACCGTCAACACGCTCGAGATTGCCCTCGTGGGTACGGTGCTTGGCTGCGCCCTCGGCTTTGTGGTGGGCATCGTCCAGAGCATCAAGGTCGACTCGCATGCCTCGCCCGTCTCGCGTGCCCTGGTCGGCCTGCTCAAGGCCATCGTGGCAATCTACGTCGAGATATTCCGTGGGACGCCCATGATGGTCCAGGCGATGGTCATCTACTACGGTTCTGCCGAGATGTACGGCCTGGACATGAACACGTTCTTCGCCGGCATCCTGGTGCTCACCCTCAACACGGGTGCGTACATGGCCGAGTCGGTCCGCGGCGCCATCACGGGCATCGACCCCGGCCAGCTGGAGGGGGCCTACGCCATCGGGTTCACCCACTTCCAGGCCATGACCAGGGTGGTTATCCCCCAGGCGTTCCGCAACCTCATCCCGCAGATAGGGAACATGTTCATCTCGTCCATTAAGGACACGTCGGTCCTCAACGTGATCTCGGTCACCGAGCTCTACTACGTGGGCCGCAGCGTCGCGAGCTCCTACTACAGGTTCTTCGAGACCTACTTCATCATCAGCATCATCTACCTGGTGCTCACCTTTGTGATCTCCAGGCTCCTGCGACTCATGGAGAGGAAGCTCGACGGTGCGCGTGACTACGAGCTCGTGATCGACGAAGGGGCGGAGGTGGCATAGGTGTCAGATACCCCGATTCTCAAGGTGGAGCACCTTGGCAAGAGCTTTGGCACCCACGAGGTGCTGCGGGACATCGACTTCTCCGTGAACAGGGGAGAGGTGATCAGCGTCATTGGCCCATCCGGCTCCGGCAAGTCGACGCTCCTCCGCTGCATCAACATGCTGGAGGACCCCAGTGCGGGGACCATCTACTTTGAGGGGAAGGCCCTCTCGTATGCGCCAAAGGACCAGAGCGCCTTCCGGGCCCGCGTGGGGATGGTGTTCCAGAGCTTCAACCTGTTCAACAACATGACCGTGCTGCAGAACTGCATGGTGGGCGTTCAGGTCGTGAAGCATGGGAGCAAGTCGGAGGCGGAGGGGCTGGCGAAGAAGTACCTGCGCGAGGTGGGCATGTATGCCTACCAGAACGCGAGGCCGGCTCAGCTCTCGGGCGGACAGAAGCAGCGCGTCGCCATCGCGCGAGAGCTGTGCATGCAGCCCGACGCCATCCTGTTCGACGAGCCGACGAGTGCCCTTGACCCAGAGATGGTGGGCGAGGTCCTCGAGGTCATCAAACGGCTTGCGGAGCAGGGGATGACCATGGTGATCGTGACCCACGAGATGCTCTTTGCACGCGACATCTCGACCCGCGTGGTCTTCATGGACCAGGGCGTGATTGTCGAGGAGGGGACGCCCGATCAGCTGTTCAACCATCCCCAGCATAAGCGCACGGCTGACTTCCTCAGTCGGTACCGGCAGGTCTGATTCAATTTTAGATATGGTCTGCGAGGAAGGCGGGGGTCCGGTGCTGTCGCACCCCCGCCTGGTGAGACTCGCGTTCTGAGTGCGTGGCACAAAGAGTCTTTGGAGAGAGGAGACATTGCCCATGGATGCACGGGAGGCGGTCGAGGGGGCTCTTGCGACGAGAGGCCACATTGACCAGGTCTATTGGGTCGGCTGCGGGGGTTCGCTCATCGACCTCATGCCAGCGGACTACATGCTGCACGCCGAATCCGGTACGGTTGAGAGCAGGGCTTATACGGCAAGGGAGTTCACCGTGGCGCCGCCCCGCAAACTTGGGGAGCACAGCTTGGTCGTGGCGCTGAGCCATTCCGGAAAGACGCCCGAGGTGCTCGATGCATGTCACCTCGCCGTTGAGCGTGGTGCGTACGTGTTCACCCTCACCTCTGAGGAAGGCTCGCCCATCGATGATCCTGCGTGGGGCACGTTCGTGTACGTGTGGGATGACAAGACTCCGCAGGCGGAGCTATCGGCAGGACAGGCCCTTCTCGTGGCGGCGGAGCTGATGAGGAGCCAGGAGGGTTACGAGGGGTATGGTGCCGTGCGCGACGGCTTGGCGAGTCTCGACACGATCATCCCTGCTGCCAGGAAGAAGGTTAACGAGGAGCTTTGCGGGCGCTTCTCTCAGCTGTGCAAAGAGCACGACTTCCTCTACGTTCTGGGGTCGGGGGCGACGTTCTCGCAGACGTATGGGTTCGCAATCTGCTCGCTGATGGAGATGCAGTGGCAGAACTGCTGCTACATCCATTCGGCCGAGTACTTTCACGGGCCGTTCGAGTGCACCGAGCCGGGCGTCTTCTACTTCCTGCAGATGAGCTCCGGTCCATCCCGCATCGAGGACGAGCGGGCGCTCGCCTTCATCCGTCAGCACACCGATACGTACCTGGTACTCGATGCCAGGGAGTACGGGATGGACGCGGTGGACGAGAGCGTGCGGGGCTACCTGGAGCCGCTCATGATGTACTACATGAACGTCGAGCTGCGCGCCGCCCGCGGACGTGTGTTCGACCATGACCCGTCCTATCGCCGCTATATGGGGAAGGTCGAGTACTAGAGCAGCCAGCGCCAAAGGTGCGGGTGTGGGCGAAACCGCCCCGGCAACCCCAATGGGTGTTGTCGGGGCGTTTTTATGTGTTGGGTTCTCGCGTGCAATTCAGTGAGAACGTTTACGCTCTTGCGGCTGTGGGGCTCGGGATGGCGGTGGTGGGGAGCCCGCGCGGACGAGCCGCCACCATTGTTCAAGGTTGCATAATTCAAAGATTGCATGAGTATGTGGAAGCAGGTTCCAAGCCCCAAACGGCAGAAGCTCTGTGCAAGCATCCGTGTTGGGAGCTGGCTCCATTTGATTAAGATTGAAGGCATCAATGGTAACGCCACACACTCACAGATTGCGCTTCAGAACACTCGAGCTCGATGGCCGGGCGTCAATATCCACTGATCTATCTGACGAGCAGGCGTTCGGCATTTATGCGTATGAATTCACTGATGGAATGTGGTATGTAGGTAAGTCCATTGACGTGCGCAAGCGACATGTAGAGCACATGCACGAATACCGTCATGAGAATCCGCCCCGCATTCCGAAAAAGATGCTGTGGGCAGAAGTCCACGGCAACGAGCGACAGCTCGACTACGCTGAGACAGAAGCTATTGCGTGGTTCGAGCAAAGGGGGTACCCGCTTCTCAATGTGATGAAGACGGGGAGGCCTCGTGGGGGCGCTGACGTCATCGTTGACACCGGAGCGGGTTGGGGAGTACCAATCCCCTGGCAGCGCCATAATCTCCCGAAGAGTACGCATCAGTTCCAATTCGAGCCCAATGAGAAGAAGCTTGATCGATTTCATAAGCTAAAAAATATAGGCTGCTATGGGGAGCTCATCGCACTACTGCGCTATTACGTGGGCGAAACGATACCGGCACCTAAAGATACAGCTGGCACGCTTTGGGTCGCCACTGCACTTCCAAGCACGAACAAGTGCTCGCGCCTCTGCGCAATATCCTGCCAGAACGCAGAAACGCTCGTCATACTCAAGGGAGACGATGAAAATCCCGTGCCGTTTGGCTTCGTAAACATGAAGTGCCCAGAGGACGGAAGACTTCCCGAATGGCGGGAACGATGCCCAAACGATTACGGGACCCTTCCGAATGCCGTTGCCATGTTCTTCGACAGTATTGAGGAGGGTGATCGGTTGTTGCATGAGCAGTATTCTCTCGATGGCTGCTATCGTGCCAATGCCGAGCTCATGCGACGTGGAGCTTCGATGTATCGCCGCTTCAATAATCCCTACCTTGTAGAGGACATCTTGAGGTCGATGTAGATAGCCGATGCTAGAAAGCGCATTACGATACAAATTATCCTAGTGAACTGGCTGAGATCCTTCGACACGAACGAGCGTTGGCTAGCGAAAGCCCATGCCTGATGGTGTCCCTATCGTAGTCCTTCTCATCTAGGCTGCCCTCTGGTTGATGCCTGTGTAGTACCAGTCG
>Ga0214925_100327_pt1 | contig 28364 bp, 29 predicted proteins | sample Stichaenrichment_FD_168299 | JGI IMG/M metagenome (GOLD analysis project Ga0214925, IMG submission 168299) | Xylose enriched microbial communities from anaerobic bioreactor in Madison, Wisconsin, United States - 63SRT | ecosystem: Engineered > Bioreactor > Anaerobic > Unclassified | place: USA... | reverse complement strand
CTGACAGTTCTGTATAATTCATAGTAAGAAGGGCCCCCTGTGTTTTTGTCGTTATTAACATTGTAAGGGACAACCCTTCTTTTTTTATTGCCTATTTTCTATTTACACAAGAATTTATACTGAACCTAAAAGAATAAAAGAACTCGGAAAAAATCCGAGTTCTTTTATTTGAGAAAATTAGTTCTTTTGGTCAACTGGTTTCTTCCAGAAGCCCATCATCAAAGCAGCTACAATTGAGCCGACAGCTACGGCGCCCAGGTAGCCCAGCCAGTTGCTGGACAAAGCGATAACCCAGAAACCACCGTGAGGTGCTGGCACGCCGACGTGCCACAGACCTACCAGGGCCCCGCCGACAGCACTGCCGACGATTGATGAAACGATAACGTGCAACGGGTCAGCACTGGCAAATGGGATAGCCCCTTCAGTGATGAAGGAGAAGCCCAGGATCCAGTTGGAAACACCGGCCCGGCGTTCATCTTCAGTAAACTTGTTCTTGAAGAAAGTAGTCGCGAATGGTGCTACCATACCACCAACCATAACAGCAGCCATCAAGATAGCTGAAGTCTTGGAAGTCGGGTCGTTGGCGAAGGCACCTGAAGCGAAGACGTAAGCGGCCTTGTTGAAAGGACCACCCATGTCGATACTCATCATGCCGGCCAGGATCGTGGTCAAGAGGACCAGGTTGCCAGTGCCCATGCCGTTCAGGAAGTTGGTAATAACCGCGTTCAAGGCACCGAAGACCGGGTTGATGATGTAGTACATGATCAAGGCAACCAGAAGCAGACCGAAGATTGGGTAGAGCAGCATTGGCTTCATACCTTCAACGTTCTTCGGCAGCTTAGCGAAGAGCTTCTTGAGGCCCAGGATCAGGTAACCGGCGATGAAACCGATGGCAATCCCGCCCAAAAAGCCGGCTGGTGAAGTAGCCTTGGCGTTGGCGTTAACGGCGTAAGAGCCACCCAATGAAGAGTTGGCGATTGAGGCCATGAAACCACCGACGAAACCTGGCATCAAGGCTGGCAGGTCACCGATTGATTCAGCGATGTAGCCGGCCAGAACCGGAACCATGAAGGCGAAGGCCAGGTTACCAGCACTGTTCAAGAAGATGAAGGCCGGACTCTTGGCACCACCCATGTATTGTTCAACCAGGAAGGAGATGGCCATCAAGATACCACCACCGATAACGAACGGAAGCATGTGGGAAATACCGCTCATCAGGTGCCGGTAGATAGTTGACCATACGCTGCCGTCGCTTGCAGCTGAGCTTTCGCTGGCTTCACCAGCTTCGGCATGGTAAACGCTGCCCTTGCCGGACAGGATGTCGTCAACCAGTTGGTCTGGCTTGTTGATCCCGTCAACAACTGGGTGCTTAACCAGTTCCTTGCCGTCAAAGCGGGCCATCTTGACCTGCTTGTCGGAAGCGATGATAACACCCTTAGCCCGCTTGATTTCGTCAGCAGTCAGTTCGTGCTTAACGCCTTCTGAGCCGTTGGTTTCAATCCGGACTTCAACGCCGCGCTTTTCACCGGCCTTGATCAGGGCTTCTTCAGCCATGTAAGTGTGGGCGATCCCGTTGATGCAGGCAGTAACGCCGACGATCAATGGCTTTTCGTCACTAGCTGCCTTAGCTTCCGCTTCCTTCTTAGCGGCCAGCTTGGCTTCGCGTTCAGCGTCTTCCTTGTCCTTGTCAGCTTCTGCTTGGCTGAAGAGGTCGATAACTTCGTCAGCGGTCTTAGCTGCCTTCAGCTTTTCAACCAGGTCAGGGTTGATCAAAAGGCTGCTCAGCTTAGCCAGGGCTTGCAAGTGGGTGTTGTCCGCGCCGGCTGGGGCAGTGATCATGAAGAAGAGGTGGACTGGCTGCTGGTCTAATGAGTCGAAGTCTACGCCCTTTTCACTCTTGGCAAAAAGCACCCGGGCCTTGTTAATGTATTCGTTTCTGGCGTGAGGCATGGCAATCCCGCCACCGATACCGGTAGTGGATTCCTTTTCCCGGGCCCAGATGGATTCAACGAACTTTTCCTTGTTGTTGACGATGCCCGTAGCTACTTCCAAGTCGGCCATTTCATTGATGGCTTCATCCTTGGTGGTAGCCTTTAAGTCCATGATCATGGACTCTGGGCTCAAAATATCTTTAATCCGCATCTTGTTTTCCTCAGTTACTAAAAATACTCTGTTACTTCTTGTTCCCTTTATTCAACGACGTCGATCTTGATTTGCGGCAATACGGCGTCGATTTGGCTCTTGACCGCGATGTCTTCAGTGAAAGCCGTTGCCCCGCCGCAGGCGCTGCCGACCCGGAGGCCTTCAGCCGCGTCGTGCTTTTCAAACCAGGTGCCGACGAAACCGGCAATCATGGAGTCCCCGGCGCCAACTGAGTTGACCGCCGTGCCCTTGGCCGCGTTGGCGTGGTAGACGTGGTCAGCAGTTACCAGGTAAGCACCTTCGCCAGCCATGGAGATCATGACGTTTTGGGCACCCAGCTTCTGCAGCTTCTTGGCTGCTTCCAGCATGTCGGCAGTTGATGAGAAGCTGGTGTCAAAGAGGTCAGCCAGTTCGTGGTGGTTTGGCTTGATAACCAATGGATTGAACTTCAAAGTCCGCAGCAGGGCTTCGCCAGTCGTGTCAACGACGAATTCCGCTCCCTTTTCCCGGATCAAAGGCAAAAGGCTTTCGTAGAAGTCAGTTGGCAGGCTTGGAGCCAGGCTGCCGCTCAAAACAACGACGTCGCCTGCTTCCAGGTCGTCCAGGCGGGACTTGAAGGCTGCGACTTCCTGGTCGGTAATGTCCGGGCCAGCCGCGTTGATTTCAGTTTCTTCCTGGGCATGAATCTTAACGTTCACCCGGGTGTCGTCGCTGATTCTTACGAAGTCGCTGTTGATCTTCTTGACGTTCAATTGGCGGATCAATTCTTCGCCGGTAAAGCCGCCGACAAAGCCCCAGGCAGTGTTGTCCACGCCTAATTGGTTAAGAATCTGGGAAACGTTGATCCCCTTGCCCCCGGCTAAGAACTGGGTGTCGCTTGACCGGTTGGTCTCCCCGTCCTTGACTTCTGGCAGTTGCAGAACGTAGTCCAAAGCTGGGTTGACAGTCACGGTGTAAATCATTATTCAGCCTCCTCAAGTTGAATACTTACTGGCAATTTCTCCCGGTCGCCAGCCTCCAGGCGGCTGATGATGGTCACCTGGTCGGTCTTGGCGAATTCGGCAAAAGTTACCGCGTTAAATTTGCTGCGGTCGATTAAAACGAAAGCCTGCTGGCTTTGCTGGATAGCCGTCCTTTTCACGGCAGCTTCCTCAGTGTCCGGCGTGGTTAAAAAGCCGGCCGGGCTCAAGGCATTGGCCCCGATGAAAGCCGCGTTGAAGTTCAGCTCCTGCAGGCGGGAGACAGTGGTCGCGCCAATGGCCGCGTGGGTCTGCCGCTTGACATGGCCGCCCAAAAGGCAGCAGTCAATTCCAGCGTCAGTCAAGGCCAGGGCCGTTTCCAGCCCGTTGGTCACCACGTGCAGACCGCTGATCTCTTTTAAAAAGGGAACCATTTCATAAACGGTCGTCCCCGCGTCTAAAAAGAGATAGTCGTGCGGGTGCACCTTCCTGGCGGCCAGGCGGGCAATGGCCTGCTTGTCATCCTTGTTCAGATTGAAGCGGATCTGCTGGGCCACGTCCTGGCCAAAAGTCTGCAGGCTCTGCGCTCCACCGTGGACCCGTTTAAGCAGGCCCCGGTCTTCCATTTCACTCAGATCGCGTCTGATCGTCGACTCGGATGTCGAGGTCAAGCGGCAAAGTTCCGTTACGCGGCAAATCTGATGTTCGTCTACATAATGGGCAATCATTTGTTGCCGCTCTTCCGTCAGCATCTTTATCTCACCTCATCATCTATTGTAAAGGCTTTCTCAATCAAAAGCAATCATTTTCCGTCAAAAATGAGCAACTTTACTAAAAAATTGACTGTTTTTGACGGAAACATACTTAAAATTAGCCAGGCAAGCAAAAAAGGCCAGGAAACCCTGGTCTTTTATTTAGTCATATAGATATTTCTGGCAGGCCTGGCGGGGGTCTTGCCCGTTTCTGATCGCCAGAGCCAGTTCGATCGACACGTCAGCGATGATCGACTGGGGGTCGATAACCTGGTAGGGGTGGTCCGGCGCCTGCTCCTGGGCTAAGGAAAGTTCCGTGCAGCCCAGCAGGATCACGTCGCAGCCATATTCGTCATGCATCTTGCGGAGGATCTCATGGTAGAGCTCCTTGTCGACGATCCCCTTCTCCTTGATGTCCCGGTAGATCAACTCCGTCACCATCGGCTGGATCTCGGGGCCGCCGAATTCGACTTCCCGTCCCACCCGGTGGATCTCATCTTCATAAAGGTGGTCGTAAATTGACCCTTCAGTCGCGATCAAGCCGATCTTGGGACTGTTTGGAAACTGGTCGACATATTGGTGAACGGCAATCCGCATCATGTGCAGGAAGGGAATGTCGGTCAAAGCCGCCAGGTCGTCATAAAAGTAGTGGGCCGTGTTGCAGGGCATGACCATGAAGTCCGGCCCCAGCTTGGCCTGGCCTAAAACATCTTCTTTAAGCGCATTGAAAAAATTCGGCTGGCTGTGGTCCTTGATGTAGGCCGTCCGGTCTGGCACCTGGGCATCATTGACCAGGATGTAGTTCAAGTAGTCCTGGTCCTTGCTGATCTTGACCCGGTGGTTGATCAAGCGGACATAGCTTTCGGTCGCGATAGTCCCCATCCCGCCAATAATGCTAAAGAAATGCTTCACTAAATATCAATCCTTACTTTTCTAATTCCTGGATCACCTGCCGGGCGATAACAATGTCGCCGGCATATGGGGTATCTACCCCGCGGATCTTCTGGAAGGCGTCAGCCCCCTTGCCGCAGAGCAGGACCACGTCGTCCGGGCCAGCTTCGGAAATGGCTTCCTTGATAGCCTTCTCCCGGTCCAGTTCGATAACCGTTTCACACTTGGAGTGGTCGATCCCGGCATCGATTTCCTCGCAGATGTCCTGGGCATTTTCAAAGCCAGGGTCGTCCGTGGTCAGGTAGGCCTTGTCAGCTTCTGCCGTCAAGCTTTCGCTGAAGCCAGGCCGGCGGGAAATCCCCTTGTCCCCAGGCGCGCCGACCACGACGATGACCCGGGGGTTGGTGAATTCACGGCGCATGAACCGCATCAAAGCCATCATGGAGGCCTTGTTGTGGGCATAGTCCACCACAATCAAACCGTGCTTTTGGGTTGTGACAGTTTCCATCCGGCCTGGGATGGTCACGTGCCGGATCCCCTTAACGCAGTCTTCATAGCTCATCCCGGCCAGGCCAGCCCCGATGATGGCGCCAGTAGCGTTGGTTTCGTTGAAGTCGCCGATCATCTGCAAAGTGTATTCACCAGAGATTGGCAGCTTGTGGGCCTTGCTTGAAGCCGTAGTCAAGGTGAACTTGGTTTCAGCCAGGTCAGTTTCCACGGACTTGTAGCGGAAGTCGATCGGCTTCTTCAGATCCGGGTTTTCAAAGCCGTCCCGGGCAAACAGGTAGATGCTGTCCGGGTTGGTCGTGGTCGTTGCTGCCGCGTAAACATCAGCGAAGCGGTCGGTTTCCGCGTTGATGATGCACTTGCGGGAGTTGACCAAAAGCTGCAGCTTGCAGTGGAGGTAGTCCTCAAAGTTCGGGTGCTCATTGACCCCGATGTGGTCCGGGCTGATATTCAAGAAGAAGCCCAGATCGTAGGTCAGGCCAAAGACCCGGCTCTTCTTGTAGGCTTGGGATGACACTTCCATAACCATGTGGGTCATGCCGTTGTCAACTGCCCGCCGCATGTCTCTGAACAAGTCCAGTGATTCCGGCGTGGTCAGGCTGGACTTGAAGGTGTCTTCCGGAGCCGGCCCGAGGATGTTGTTGACTGAGGACAAAAGAGCAGTCCGGCCGCCGTTAAGCTGGTCCAGCATCCCCTTTAAGAAGTAGGCGGAAGTGGTCTTGCCCTTGGTCCCGGTAAAGCCGACCAGGAAGAGGTCGTCTTGCGGGAAGCGGTAGAAGGCAGCTGACAAAAGGGCCATCGCCTTGGATACGTTGCGGACGATCAAGGCGTGCATCCCCGTGCCTTCCGGGTATGGCTGCTCAGCCACGTAGGCAATTGCCCCGTTTTCCTTGGCCATGGTCAGGTAGGTTGGCCGGAAGCCTGCCCCCTTGCAGAAGAAGAGGCTGTTGTTCTGGACGTCACGTGAGTCATAAGAAACAGCCTCCATCCTGGTCTGGACAGTGTCTTGGACGGCACTGGACTTGAGCAGGTGGTGTTCTTTCAAGATTAAAATACAGGTGTTTAATGAGATGCTCATTTTTACTCCTCACTGTCAATTAAGATTCAGTTCAAATTATACCACAGGTCTATGAGCGAAGTTGTTTGCCCGGGGATCCCGGGGCAAGAGAATGATAAAACTGGTCCAATCCTTGTTTGATTCACAGCGGATCGTCCCCCCGTGCAGCTCAACGACCCCCTGGACGATGGACAGGCCTAAGCCCGTGCCCCCGGTCTTGGTGTTGCGCGAGCTTTCCACCCGGTAGAAGCGGTCAAAAATCTTCTTCAATTTATCCTTGGGAATCGGTTCCCCGTTATTCTCCACCCGCAGCTCAACCTGCTCGTGGTTGATCAGGTTGGCCACCAGGTTGATCCGGCTGGCCCCAGCCGCGTACTTCAGGGCATTGGAGATCAAGTTGTTGTAGACCCGGACCAATTTTTCCACGTCAGCGTTGACGATCAAGTCAGCCGGCCGGGACTTGACGCTAAAGGCAATGCCCTTCTTCTCCGCTTCCAGCTCAAAGCCGGCCGCCACCTGCTCCATCATGCCCTTGATATTGATCGGGGTCACGTTCAGCTTGGTCTTGGTCGACTTCAAGGTGGTGTACTCGAAAAGGTCATTGGCCAGGGACTTCATCTGCTCAGCCTTGTCATAGGCGATGTTGATGTACTTGAGCATGTCCTCCTGGCTGGTCACGGCCCCGTTCTTCAGCAGGCCCAGATAGCCGATGATGCTGGTCAAAGGGGTCCGGATGTCGTGGGAAACATTGGTAATCAGTTCGTCTTTAGACTGTTCGATCGCCTTTTCTTCATTGATCGCCCCCACGGTTGAGTCAACCAGGGAGTTGATGGAGTCGATCACCTTCTGCATGTCGGTGTTGACGCTGAAGGAAATCCGGTGGTCAAAGTGGCCGTTGGCAATATAGTGCAATTCGGAAATGATGTGCCGCAGCTGCATCTGGTGGTAGCGGCGGATCAAACGCCAGTATAAGACGACGACGTCAGCGATCCCCATCAAAATGATCCCGATTCTTTCCCAGGACCAGATATGGTAGCCCGGTCCGATCGTCATGGTCTTTTTTAAAAAATAAATGCCGTTGACCAGGCTCTTGTCCTGCAGGACCGCCAAATGGTAGAGGATGATGACGGACATGTTCAAGAGCAGCATGATGATGACCGTCACCACGCCTTCAGCAAAAAGCTCGCTCTTCTCAGCCGCGGTCAGCTTGACCTGGGGCCGCTTGCCCTGAACGACTTGTTTTTCTTTGTCTTGCTTAGGCTTCAACCTTGTAACCTACACCCCATACAGTCTTGATGACTTCTTCGCCGTCGGTGGCCTTCTGGATCTTATCCCGCAAGTGGGAAACGTGAACCATGACCGTCTTGGCGCTGACGATGGACTCTTGCTGCCAAACCCGCTCGAAGATCTCATCAGCTGAGAAGACCCGGTTGGGGTGGCTGGCCAAAAGGTAAAGAATGCCGAATTCCAGGGCCGTCAGCTGGATTTCCTTGCCTTCGACCGTCTTGACCTCATGGGAGTCCTTGTTGATGATCAAAGGCCCGACTTCCAAAACGTCAGGCTCCTCTTCCTTGACCTGCTTCTGACTGCGGCGCAAAAGGGACCGGACCCGGGCCATGACTTCCAGGGGGTTGAAAGGCTTGGACACGTAGTCGTCGGCCCCGGTGATCAGGCCCTGGATCTTGTCCATGTCGCCGGTCTTGGCGCTGACGATGATAATCGGAATGTCAGAATCCTTGCGAACTTCCTTGACCACATCGATGCCTGACATGTTTGGCATCATCACGTCCAGAATCATCAAGGCAATATCCGGCGTGGTTGAGAGCTTGGTCAAAGCTTCCTTGCCATTGTAGGCGGCAATCGGCTCATAGCCTTCGTTCTTCAAATAAATGCTTAAGAGTTCCACGATTTCGTGGTCATCATCGACAACGAGAATTTTCATTTGCAAAACCTCTTCTATTCCAAACTTATCTATCCTATATTGTAACCTTTATTTTAACCAATATACCAAAAAGAGCGTACTTTGACGTACGCTCTGACTTGGATTTTAGCAAAACATAAGATTCGCTCTTATTGGATTTCTTTTTTGCCGGTGTAGAGCTCGTAGTAGTAGCCCTGCTTGGCCAGAAGCTGGTCGTGGTTGCCGGCTTCCAGAACCCGGCCGTGGTCCAGGACCATGATCAAGTCGGAGTTGACGATGGTGGACAAACGGTGGGCGATGACGAAGCTGGTCCGGCCAGCCAAAAGGTTGTCCATCCCGGCTTGGACCAGGCGCTCAGTCCGGGTGTCGATGGAACTGGTGGCTTCGTCCAGGATCATGACCGGCTTGTCAGCGATCATGGCCCGGGCGATGGAGAGCAGCTGCAGCTGCCCTTGGGAGAGGTCGCTGCCGCCCCCGTCGATCACCGTTTCATAGCCATCATCCAGGTCATGGATGAACTCGTCAGCCCGGGCCAGGCGGGCTGCCTGGTAGACGTCGTCATCTGAGGCGTCAGGCCGGCCGAAGCGGATGTTTTCCATGATGTTGCCGGTAAACATGTGCGTTTCCTGCAAGACGATGGAAACAGACTTGCGAAGGTCATCCTTCTTGATGTCCTTGATGTCGATCCCGTCGTAAGTGATCGTGCCGGAATTGATTTCATAGAAGCGGTTGATCATGCTGGAAATGGTGGTCTTCCCGGCCCCGGTTTCCCCGACCAGGGCCACCTTCATGCCCGGCTTGGCCTCAAGGGAGATGTCGTGCAGGATCTGCTTGCCTGGCACGTAGCCGAAGTTGACGTGGTCAAAAACGATATGGCCCTTGACTGGCACGTACTTAAAGCCGTTTTCGGTCGGCACCTTCCACTGCCAGGCATTCTTGACGCCCGGCTTTTCTTCGATAGTCACCTGGCCGTCGTCGACTTCGACTTTTTCATCCAGAACCTGGAAAATCCGCCGGGCTCCGGCAATAGCCAGAACGATGGCGTTCAGCTGCTGGGAAATCTGGGCGATCGGCATGATGAAGGCCTTGGACAGCTGCATGAAGGAAGCCAGGGCCCCCAAGGTCAGCGGGATATTGCCGGCTAAGATGGCTGCCCCGCCGAGCAAGGCGATCAAGACGTAGAGCAGGTTGCCGATATTGCCCATGATTGGGAACAAGATGGTAGCATAGGTGTTGGCCTTGCCTGAGGCAATCCGCAGCTGGTCATTGTAGCGGTCAAAGTCGGCCTTGGCTTCCGGTTCATGGGAGAAGACCTTGATGACCTTCAAGCCGTTAAGCATTTCTTCGTTGTAGCCGTTGACCGTCCCCACAGTCTTCTGCTGCTGGTCAAAGTAGTAGCTGGACTTGCCGGTCAAGTAGCGGACAACGCCTAAGGACAGGAGAACCACTACCAGGGAAATCAGGGTCAATTGCCAGCTGAGGTAGAACATCCCCGCCAAAACGAAGACTACTGAAAAGACAGAGTTAGCGAACATCGGCAGGGCCTGGGAGATCATCTGCATCAAGGTGTCGATGTCATTAGTGTAGCGGGACATGATGTCGCCGTATTCGTTCTGGTCGAAAAAGGCGATCGGCAGCCGCTGCATGTGGGTAAACATTTCATTTCTGATCTGCTTTTGCACCTGCTGGGACAAGACCATCATCAGCAAGGTGAAAAGGTAGTTGGCTACCAAACCGATGGCGTAAATGCCGGCCATGAGCAAAACCGCGTGAGCCAGAGGGCCGAAGTCCGGGCTCTTTTGCTTGAGCATCGGAGTGATGTAGCGGTCGATAACCTGTTCAATGAACAAGGAGCCGACAACGGAAGCTGCCGCGCTGATGATCACGGAGACCAGGGAGATAATCAAAGACGCCGGAGAAACCCGGTAGACGTATTTCAGCAGGCGGTTCAAGGTCTGCATTTGTGATGGTTGCTGAGCTTGTTTTTTAGTCATCGATTATCACCTACTTACTGTTTTCTTCCTGGAACTTGGCGATGGATGAGTACAAGTCGTTGCGCTTGATCAGTTCATCGTGAGTTCCGACGTCTTCGATCTGCCCGTGGTTCATGACCACGATCCGGTCGGCATCCTTGATGGAGACGATCCGCTGGGAAATGATGATCTTGGTCGTTTCCGGCAGGTCCCGCTTCAAGGCTTCCCGGATTTCCCGTTCAGTCTTGGTGTCGACGGCACTGGTAGAGTCGTCCAGGATCAAGATCTTCGGCTTCTTCAACAGGGCCCGGGCGATCGTGATCCGCTGCTTTTGCCCACCGGAAACGTTGTTGCCGCCTTGTTCGACCATGGTGTCATAGCCGTCCGGCATTTCCCGGATAAAGCCGTCAGCATGGGCAATCTTGGCTGCCCGGACGATTTCCTCGTCGCTGGCCTTTTCATTCCCCCACTTGAGGTTGTCCTTGATGGTGCCGGAGAAGAGGACATTCTTTTGCAAAACGACTGCCACGTTGTCGCGCAAAGTCTTGAGGTCGTAAGAGCGCACGTTGTGGCCGCCTACTCTGACTGCCCCGCCGGTCACGTCGTAAAGGCGGGGAATCATGGAGATCAAGGTTGACTTGGAAGACCCGGTTTCCCCGATAATCCCCAAAGTTTCCCCGGACTTGATCCGGAGGTCGATGTCCTTTAAGGCATAGTGGGCATCTTCCTTGTCGTACTTGAAGTCAACGTGGTCAAAAACGATTTCCCCGTTGGTCACGCTGGTCAAAGGTGACTTGGCCGGGTTGACAATAGTTGGCTTGGCCGTCAAGACGTCAGCTACCCGGTGGCCGCTTGACTGGGCCATCATCAGCTGGGTGAAGATCATAGACAGGATCATCAAGGACATCAAGATAGACATGGTGTAAGAGAACATGGAGACCAGCTGACCGGTAGCCAGTTGATGGCCAACGATCAGTTTTGCCCCGAACCAGGACAGGGCCAGCATAACAGCATCGATCATCAGGGTCATGACCGGGCCGTTGAAGGCCATGATGAACATGGCCCGGCTGAAGAGCTTGTAAATCTTGCTGGTGGACTTTTCAAAGTTCTCGATCTGCTCTTCTTCGTGGACGTAAGTCTTGACTTCCCGGACCCCGCGGATGTTTTCCCGGACCTTCCGGTTCAGTTCGTCATAGGCCCGGAAGATTCTCGGGAAGTATGGCCGGGCATTCTTGATAATCAAGATCATGGCCAGAGCCAAAACCGGAACAGCCACGAGGAAGACCAGGGTCAGTTTCCAGCTGATCGAAACTGCCATGACCAGGGAAATGATCATCATGAACGGAGCCCGGACAGCCATTCTGATGCTCATCTGGTAGGCCTGCTGGATGTTGTTGGTGTCGGTCGTCAGCCGGGTCACCAGACTGGCGCTGGAGAACTTGTCAATGTTTTCAAATGAGAAGTCCTGCATGTGATAGAACATGTCCTGGCGGAGGTTGGCGGTAAAGCCGGCTGCCGCGTGGGCTGAGAAGTAGCTGGCGCTGGCCCCCAGGACCAGGGAGACCAGGGTCAGCAGGATGGTGAACAGACCCATCTTGCGCACGTAGTCCATGTCGCCCTTGTTGATCCCGTTGTCAATCAAGAGCCCCATGATATATGGGATATACATTTCAATGAAGACCTCGACGAACACGCACAAAGGAGACAAGAGCGTCTCTTTTTTGTACTGGCGGACGGACTTCAATAAAGTCTTAAGCATTAATGACCTCCTTCTTTTATTGCTCATTGCTTTTATAAAAAAATCGTTAAACAAAAACAAATAGATGCTCAGCATCTATTTGTTCTTTAATTATCAGCTTATTTATTTTACACCCATCGGGATTAAAAAGCACGCTATTGATTTACTTTTTCTTCATGGTCAGCTTGTCCGGGCTGAGAGAGGTCCCTTCAATCCCGTAGTGGCGGCGAACCAGCCAGCGGATCCCGTAAGCAATAGCGGCTACCAGGATGTCAGCCCAGCCTGGCAGAACCGGGTTGATGACGGACAAGGCCGGAATTGAGAGGACAAAGACGATCAGCATGATGATCAAAAGTGACCCCAGAAGGCCCCAGATTACCTTGCCCCAGGCCGGCTTGCCGGTCTTCGGGTCAGGCTGCATCCAGGAGTTGTATTTGGTGAAGTACCAGCCCATGGCCAGACCCATCACGATCAAGGTCACGATCCCGGAACCGGAGGAAGTGGACTTGCTGTTGTCCGTGAACAATTGCAGGATCCCAAACAGGACCGTCAGCATGGCCGTGTAAAAGAGGGCCCCGTCCAGGGCAACCAGCTTGTCCGGCACCTTTTCCGGCTTAACGACCGGGTGCAGAATCTGGCTGGCCTTCAGCTTAGGCGCGGCACCAAACAAAACGTTGGCCGGCTGCCCCTTGATCTGGGCGTCGTAGATTTCCGGCAAAAGGCCATCGATCTTGGCGTCAGCGTCGCCTTCGCTCAAGCCCCCGGCAACCAGTTCCTTCTTCAAGCGGTAGATGTAGTCCTTGTTCTTGTTGGACAATTTCCCCCGGAGTTCTTCCGGGTTCTCCTGCTTGATGCTTTCCGTCTTGGCTTCTGCCTGCCCCTGCTTTTGCAGCTTGGCTTGAGAAGCGTTCTTCACTTGCTTTTCTTCGCTCACTTCTGTCTCCTGCCTTATACGTTAAATCTGAATTCGATGATGTCGCCGTCCTGGACTTCGTATTCCTTGCCTTCCAGGCGGACTCTGCCGGCTTCCTTGATCTTCTGCATGCTTTCGTACTTGTCCAGGTCTTCGAAGGAAACGACTTCGGCCCGGATGAAGCCCCGTTCAAAGTCGGAGTGGATGACCCCGGCGACTTGCGGTGCCTTCATGCCCTGGTGGAAGGTCCAGGCCCGGGTTTCCTTGCCCCCGGCCGTGAAGAAGGTTCTGAGGCCCAGCAGGTGGTAGGCAGCCCGGATCAAGCGGTCCAAACCGGATTCTTCAACCCCTTCAGCCGCCAGCATTTCTGCCTTTTCTTCATCATCCAGGCCGGCGATTTCTTCTTCGATAGCCGCGGAGATGCCCAGGCAGCCAGCCCCTTCCTTGTCGGCGTGGGCCTTAACAATTTGGTAGTACTTGTCGCTTTCCGGGTCAGCCATGGATTCTTCCGCGATGTTGGCCACGTAGATGACCGGCTTGGAAGTCAGGAGGAAGAGACCCTTGACGATCTTGGCTTCGTCATCAGTGAACTTGATGGACCGGACCGGGTCGCCGGCTTCCAGAACTGGCTTGATCTTTTGCAGGACATTGTATTCAGCCATGGCTTCTTTGTCCTTTTGCTGGGCCATCTTCTGCACCTTGCCGATCCGGCGGTCAACTGAGTCCAGGTCAGCGTAGATCAGTTCCAGGTTGATGGTGTCGATGTCTTCTTCCGGGTCAACCTTGCCGGAGACAGAAGTGATGTTTTCATCGTCAAAAGCCCGGACCACGTGCACGATGGCGTCGGTCTGGCGGATGTTTTCCAGAAACTTGTTGCCCAGGCCTTCACCCTTGGAAGCCCCCTTGACCAAACCGGCAATGTCGGTGAATTCAAAAGTCGTGTGGACAACCTTCTTGGCCGGGATCAGTTCCTGGATTCTGGCCAGGCGCTTGTCCGGCACTTCAACCATCCCCACGTTCGGTTCAATGGTCGCGAATGGGTAGTTAGCCATTTCCGCGCCCGCCTTGGTAATTGCGTTAAACAGAGTTGACTTGCCGACGTTTGGCAAACCGACGATACCAGCAGTTAAAGCCATATTTTGTAATTCCTCTTTCTTGTTTTTTCTTGCTTGCGTGTTTAATTCTTGGCCTTTTGGCCAGATTAGTCAATGCCTAGCCGAAATTTGGCCGGGCGATGTCTTCCTTGGCCACGTAAAAATCGTTCTTCAAGTTGACGGGATCATTGCTCTTGGCCAGGAGCTTCTTGACCTTCTTGTTGAAATCAGCCCGCGGCATCATGACCACGTGCCCGCAGCCCATGCATTTGAGGCGGATGTCGGCGCCCAGGCGCAGGACCTCCCAGTTGTTGGTCTGGCAAGCGTGGGGCTTCTTCATTTCAACCGTGTCCGCCAAGTCAAAAGTAATATTTTTAGTCATCGAGATTCACACCTAACAAATCCAGAATCCGGTTCAGTTCATCTGGGGAAGCAAAGTCAATTGACAAGTGCCCCTTCCCCGTCTTGTTTTCCGTAATGCTTACCGGCGAGCCGAACTTGGCGGCCAGCTGGCTTTCGCTGGCCCGCACGAAGGCTGACTTGCCGGCATTCTTTTTCTTCTGCTTCTGCCCGCGCTCGTTCATCTTGGCGACCAGCGCCTCGACCTTGCGGACCGGCATCCCTTCCTTGACCACCCGCTTGGCCAGTTCATCGATCCTGTCCTTGTCCTTTAAGCCCAGAAGGGTTCTGGCCTGGCCCATGGACAATTCCCCTCTTTGCAAAAGGCCCTTGGTCTTCTGCGGCAGGGTGAGCAGGCGGAGGTAGTTGGTGATGTAAGGGCGGGACTTGCCCATCTTCTTGGAAACCTCTTCCTGGGTCAGGCCCAGGTTCTTTTGCAGCATTTCATAAGCCTGGGCTTCTTCCAAAGGAGTCAGGTCTTCCCGCTGCAGGTTTTCCAAGATGGCCACTTCCATCATCTGGCTTTCGTCAAACTGGCGGATGATGGCCGGGATGGTGGCCTGGCCAGCTAATTCTGAAGCCCGGTAGCGGCGCTCGCCGGCGATGATCTCGTAGCCGCCGACTGACCGGCGGACGATGATCGGCTGCAGGACCCCGTTTTCCTTGATGGATTCAGCCAGTTCGGCCAGCTTCTTTTCGTCGAAGTTCTTCCGTGGCTGGTAGGGGTTGGGCCGGACTTCTGCCAGAGGCAGGTCTTCAATTTCCTCGGCCGGCTTTACCTGGGGCTCTTCTTCAAAAAGCGCCCCCAAGCCCCGGCCCAGGCCGCCCTTCTTCTTTTCCTGTTTCTTATTTCTTGAGTCTCTTGCCATGAGCCTTCAGCACCTCTTTTGCTAAGTCATCATAAACCTTGGCCCCGCGCGAACTTGGCGCGTATTCCGTAATTGCCTCCCCGTAGCTTGGCGCTTCAGCCAGCTTGGTGATCCGCGGGATAATTGTCTTGTAGACCCGGTCGCCGAAATATTCCTTGACCTGCTGGACCACGTCGGCCCCCAGGTTGGTCCGGGCATCCAGCATGGTCAGCAGGACCCCTTCCACGCCCAGATCCTTGTTAAAGTGCTTCTGGACTAAGCGGATGGTGTTGAGCAACTGGCTCAATCCTTCCATGGCGTAGTATTCGCTTTGAACCGGAATCAAAATCGACTGGCTGGCCGTAAAGGCATTGATGGACAACTGCCCCAAAGAAGGAGGACAGTCGATAAAGACGAAGTCGTACTTGTCGCCCAGGTCTTCAATAGCCCCCTTCAAGCGGGTTTCCCGGGCCATCATGCTGATCAGCTCGGTTTCCGCCCCGGCCAGGTTGATCGTGGCCGGCACGATGTCCAGCTTCTTGCTGCTGGTCGGCTTGATGGCTGAGGCGATCGGGATTTCATCGATCAGGACATTGTAGATGTCGTACTCGATGGTCGACTTCTCAATCCCCAAGCCTGAGGTGGCATTGCCCTGCGGGTCAATGTCGACAATCAATACCTTGTAGCCTCTTTTAGCAATGGAAGCGGCCAAATTGATGGTCGTCGTGGTTTTGCCAACGCCGCCCTTCTGGTTGGCGACTGCGATGACGCTGCCCATGCTAGTCCTCCTTCTTCTTTCTCTGATTCTTCATCACGATAGTAATCTGGTACTCATCCGGGCTCTTCGCCTCGGTAACCTTGACCTTCACGCCGGATTCCTTAGCCAGTTTAACCGCCTGCTTGATCGTATTGATCTGCAGCTGCATGTCCCGGCCGTAGCGGACCACCGGCTTCTTCTTAACGGCTGGCTTAGGATTGGCCAGCCTGGCCGCCCGCTCTTCCGTCTCTTTCACGCTGAGCCCTTGCTTGACGACTTCTTCAGCCAATTTGACCTGGTCCTCTTCGCTTAAGCCCAAGATGGCCCGGCCGTGGCGGGCACTGAGCTCGCCTTTGGCCAGATACTCTTGGACAGGTTCAGCCAGCTTGAGCAGGCGGAGCTTGTTGGCCACGTAGGACTGGGACTTGCCGATGTCCTGGGCCAGCTGGGTCTGGGTCAAGTCGTTGAGCTGCATCAGCTGCTCATAAGCCTGGGCCTCATCAATCGGGTTCAGGTTTTCCCTTTGCAGGTTTTCGATCAAGGCCAAAGAGGCCGTCTGCTGGTCATCAAGATTGTTCACGATGGCCGGGATCTTTTCCCAGCCCAGGCTCTTGGCCGCCCGGAAGCGGCGCTCGCCGGCAATGATTTCGTAGCCGCCCTGGTCTTCACGGACAATGATCGGCTGCAGGAGCCCTTCTTCTTGCAAGGTCTGGGCCAGCTGCTGGATGGAATCGTCGCTAAAAGTCCTTCTTGGCTGGTAGCGGTTCGGATGGATTTCCGCTAAAGGCAGGTCCTGGACCTGCTTGTTTTGGGGAATTTCATTTCGATGGAAAAAACCAAAAGCCATTTGGGCACCTCCAAAAAACTACAAGGGTTTCCGGTTTGGCGTGCCTGCCTGGCGCGGGTACTTGCCCGGAGTTGCCTTGACCTTGTCAACCAGGACGAGGGTCCGCTCTTCAGCGCTGCCTGGCAGGGTGAAGACCCGGCTGAAGACAGCTTCACCGCCCAATTTCTCCAGGGCACTCTTGGCATCTTCCAATTCTTCGTCAGCCCGCGGCCCCTTTAAAGCCAGGAACTTGCCGCCGACTTTGGCCAGGGGCAGGCAGTATTCGCTCAAAACGCTCATTCTGGCCACGGCCCGGGCAGTTACCAGGTCAAACTTCTCCCGGTAGTCCGGGTTTTGCCCCACGTCTTCAGCCCGGCCGTGCACCAGGTTCACGCCTTCGATGCCAAGCTTCTCCAGCAAGTCAGACAAGAAGTTCAGCCGCTTGCCTAAAGAGTCAACGATGGTGACTTCCAGGTCCGGGCGGAGGATCTTGATCGGCAGTGACGGAAAGCCGGCCCCGGCCCCGACATCGCAGAGCTTGGCCCCTTCGCTAAAGACCTCTGGCCAGAGCAGGAGCGGGGTCACGCTGTCGTAGAAGTGCTTGAGGTAGACCTCGTCTTCGTCCGTAATCCGGGTAAGGTTGACATGTTCGTTGACCCGGACCAATTCCTTAAAATATGTTTTAAATTGTTGCTCTTGGACAGGAGACAACTTAAAATTATATTTTGACAATGTTTCTGCAAAAAGTTCAGGATTCATTCTTTCACCTGTGAAACCGTGTTTCACACCCTTAAATGTAACGCAAAAAGCAATCTTGCGCAAAAAAATGTTACACAAACTATCTTAACAATTATGGATTATTTTTGCTTGAAGGTCAAAAAGAATCCATGGAAAATTACAGCTAAAAACAAAGGATAAAAAAATGCTCTTAGTTATTTTCGTCATTCTCTACATCGCCTGGCAAACCTACAAAGGTTACCATGTGGGTTTCTCCAAGCGGATCGTCAACCTGATCTTTGCTGGTCTGGTCTTCATGCTGGCCATCATGCTGCAAAATCCGGTCGGCAACTTGATCTACACCCAGTTCGTCCAAGGGCAGGCGGGCGACTCCAGCATGGTCCTGCAGGCTTGCCGCTTCGGGGCCTTCTTCGCCCTCTTCTTCATCCTCAAGCAGGTGGCCAAGATCTTCAAGGCCTGGCTGCCCGCCCAGGAGACCAAGACTGGTTTCACGGCCACTTTGGACCACATTGCCGGGGCCATCGTTTCTTTCGTGGCCTCCTACTTCTTCATGTACGTGGTCTTGTCCATCCTCAACTCCGTCGGCGTCAGCCAGCTGAGCCAGATGATCAGCGATTCCCAGCTGCTCAGCTTCATCGTCAACGACACGCCAGGTCTGTCAACCGGGGTCTTCAAGACTCTCTTCAGCGTCAGCCGGACCACGGCCTAAGAAAAAAGCAGCTTCACCAAAAGGTGAGGCTGCTTTTGCTTTCTTTTAGTAATCCAGGCCGACTTTTTCCACCCGTTCATCGTTATAGACGTAAACGGCGCCTAAGCGGCGGTCATTGACCCAGTTGGCAATTGGCTGGCCGGCAAAGAAGCAGCGCTTGCACTCGATTTCCGCGTCAACGGAATTCTTGGTGAAGGTCGTCACCCCGGCAATGTTGGTTTCCACCGGGTAACCAGTCCGGGAGTCGATCAAGTGGTGGTACTTATGCCCATCCACTTCCAAAAAGCGCTCGTAAGTCCCGCTGGTGACCACGGAGCATTCCGGGATCATCATGGCCGTGATGTTTTCTCCCCGCGGCTTCAAAGGATCCTGGACGCCTACCGTCCACATCCCGTTGGCCCGCTTCGGGCAAGGGTTGACGAAGAGGACGTTGCCTCCTAAGTTGATGATGCCGGCTTCGACCCCGTAGGCCCGCCAGAGGTCCCGGATCCGGTCGGCCGTCCAGCCCTTGGCGATCCCGCCCAGGTCCAGCTCCATGCCTTCCTGCTTCAAAAAGACCGTGTGGTCATCGTCATTTAATTCGACCATCCAGGGGTCGATCAGCTTCATTTTTTCTTTGATTTCCGCGTCACTCGGTACGTGGGCGTCCTTAAAGCCGATGGACCAGAGCTTGACCAGGGGGCCGATCAAGGCGTTGAAGCCGAAGTTTTCCCGGCTGGTCTCAACGGCCAGCTTAATCAAGCCGTAAACGCTGCTGGAGACCTGGGCAGGCTCTTTCCCCGCCTGGTCGTTGACCCGGGTTACTTCGGACAGGCCGTAGCGGGGGTGGTCCGGCTTGCGGTTGACCGTCAGCAGGTCTTCAAAGTGGTCGATCAGGGCCTTGGTCTGGTCCAGGATCTTTTCCGGGTCTTCCCTTGCCCCGTAAATCTGCAGGCTGATGTGGGTCCCCATGGCCTTGTGCTGGGCCATGACTTGGTCAGTTGATATGTATTTGATGATTCCCATTTTTAAAATCCTTACTCTTCTAGATACTTGGCCCGGAGCTGGTCACGAAGGGCCGGGCTGACGCCCAATTGCCGGGTCAAAAAGGCTTCCATGCCGCCATAGTTCTGGTCGATGGTGATCAAGGCGCTGTCTAAGTACTCATTGTTCACCGTCCCCAGAGACCGGAGGTTGGCCCGCTGAATCAGGCTTTCCCCGTTTTCCCGGGCTTCCTTGTCCCTTTTAGCCCGGTAGCCGTTAAGACAGGGAGCGGATAAAAGATAGTCCTGGCGGATGGTTTCTTGGTCAACCCCTAAGACTGTCAGCAAAAAGACGGTCATCAGGCCTGTCCTGTCCTTGCCTTCCGAGCAATGGTAAATAGTTCCGCCTTCAGTTTCAGCCAGGTAGGCTAAAACCTGGCCAAAAGCCGCCTGGGCGTGCTCTTCCGTCACCATCAGCCGGTAGCTCTCCACCATGTGGCGGAAGCCCGCCAGGGGGTCTAAGCCGTACTGCTTGGCTAATTCCGCCAGGCTGGCTCCGGCCTTGGTCTGGTCCCGGCTGTTGATGGGAATGTTGACGTTATGAATCCCGGCTAGCTTTTTATCCGGCCGCTTGCAGCACTCTTGCGGAGAACGGAGGTCGATGATGGTCTTCACCCCGCGGGCCCGCAAATAATCGCCGTCTTCTTCACTGATCGCCGCGACCGTCCCGGTCCGCAGCAAAAGTCCGGCCTTGATCTTCCTGCCGGCAAAGCCGGTGTAGCCGCCAAGGTCCCGGGGATTGCGGACTGTCTTCAAGGGTAAAAGTTCCTCTGCCATCTTTTCTCCTCCTTCACTTCTCTCTATAATTTTAAAACAAAACAAGGCGGAAGCGCTAAGCTATCCGCCTTATTTTGCAGTTTTTTCTTTTACATTACTTCTTGGCTTGGTCAACGAAAGCAAAGAAGGCTTCCATAACCTTGTCCAGTTGAGCGATTGAAGCTTCGTCAACCAGGTCGCCGCTTTCCTTGTCAAAGCTGCTGTAAGCCCGGCCGATCAGCAATTCGTTGCCTGGCAAAACGTTGGCCGTCATGTCCGGAGCCAGCAGGATTTCCCGGGCATCTTCCTGGGCGCGGGAAGCGCCTTGGCCGCCCAAGGACACGCCTACAACGCAGACTGGCTTGTAGGCCATAACCTTGCTGCCAGCGTGGCTGCCCAGCCATTCCAAAGCGCTCTTCAAAGCAGCTGGAATAGCGTGGTCGTATTCTGGAGTAGCGATGATCAAGCCGTCAGCTTGGTCAACCTTTTCCCGCCATGCCGTAACGCGGGCATCAGCTTGCCCTTCCTTGTAGAAGGCTGGCAGGTCGCCAATTTCAGCGACTTCGATTTCCGCCTTATCGCCGAAGCGCTTGGCGATGAACTGGCAGAGCAGACGGTTGAAAGAAAAATCGGCATTAGTTCCGACAATAGCTAATAATTTCATTTGAAATCCCCCACTTACTTCGTGATTTGTGCGTACCAGGCGTCGACTTCGTCAAAGAAGTGTTCCAGGAAGTCAACGGTACCAGAAATCTTCAAATCGCCATTTTCGTCAAAGGCAGTAGCTGCCCCGCCCATCATGAATTCATCGTCGTTGAAGACAACCGGGTGCAGGCCTGGGGAAGCCAAAACCGTCTTCAGCTTGGTCTGTGACCGGGCAGCCCCTTGGGCCAGCGGTGAGGTTGACACAACAACGACTGGCTTGCCGTTGAAGGGGTGAGTATTGGTTGACAGCCATTCCAGGGCGCTCTTCAAAGCGCTGGTTACTGAGTGCTGTTGTTCCGGTGACCCGATCAAAACCAGGTCAGCAGCGGCAACTTGGTCACTCAATTTAGCCACGTCAGCCGGGTCTTCCTGGCCTTCCTTAAACATCGGCAACCCCTTCACGGTCGCGAATTCAAAATCATACTTATCAGCGAAGTGCTTGGCAATGAACTTCAGCAGCATTTCGTTGTAAGACTTGTCAGCGTTAGATCCGTTAAGAGCTAAAACTTTCATAAAAACCACCTTTCAGATTTTCCATTACTCCCCTTATTATACCCAAATTAAAGGGATTTCAGCAGGGTTTTTGTGAAAAAATTACAAGGATAGAAATGCCCGATTGATAGTTTGATTTTTTAAATGGATCAGCGGTCAAAAAGGCTTTCCAGCTGCCGTTTGATGATCCGGACGAAGTCGTCCTGGTTATAGTCAATCAAGCCATCGACCAGCATTACGGCCAGGCCGTTGACTATAATCCAGTTAAGGGCGATGAGCCACTTCTCCAGTTCCGGGTCAAGGTCGCGCTGGTACTGTTCGCGGAGCTTGGTGTGGCCCAGGTCCATCAAGGTATCGCGGATTAAGTCGTTACCAAATTCCCCATTGACGAAAATCGTTGAGAACAGGCTCCGGTGGTCGCGGGCAAATTGCAGGTAGGAGAGGTCAACATCGTATAAGGGCTCGCCAATAAATTTCTTCTGCAGGATTTCATCGCGCAAGGTGCGGGAGACGCGCTTAAGCACTTCCTTGCGCAGGCCATCCATATTCTTGAATTCCAAGTAGATCGGCTGGGTTGAAAAGTGGCCAGTCTGGGCAATGCTGCGGGCAGTCAAGTTCTCGATCCCGTCGGTCAAGGCCTTCTTGTAGGCGATGTCCAATATTCGCTCGCGATCAATCTCTTTCCTTCTGGCCATCATCTGTTCCACCTAATTTCATCATATTTTGTAAACACTTTAATATTTCATTCCTAACCAGAACAAGCTTTTTCAGCTGATTCTATTAGCTTAGACTAATGGATCATCAGCAATCAGCCTATAAAAAACACTTATTCGTACTAATTTATATATTAGCACAATATCAAACCAGCGGCGTATTTTTAGTAAAAAGTTAAGCAGATAAACCCCGTCCCTGCGGGCGGAGGCAAAATAAGGTAAAATCTAAACAAGAGCACAAGGAGAAAAGAGGACAAATTATGACAACACACGGACGTTCATCCTGCACTTCAATCTTGATCGGGAAAAAGGCTAGCCTTGACGGCAGCGTGATTATTGGCCGCAATGAGGACTCACGGACGGCCTGGCCCAAGCACCTGGCCTTCCACCAGCGGCAAGCAGGAGCCCAGACTTTCAAGTCACATGATAACAAGTTCACAATCGACTTGCCGGAGGAAGCCTTTGCATATTCATCCACTCCAGAATGGACGAAAAAGTACGGGCTTTTTGAAGAAGACGGGATCAATGAGTACCATGTGGCAATGAGTGCTACGGAAAGTGCTTATGCCAACGAGCGAGTTCTGGCCATCGACCCCTTTGACGCTGAAAAAGGTCTTTTGGAAGAAGCCATGGTGACTATTGTTTTGCCTTACGTCAAGACGGCGCAAGAAGGGGTCAAGCGCTTGGGCGAAATCGTGGAAAAGTACGGGACCGCTGAATCAAACGGGATTCTGTTCGCGGACAGAGACGAGGCCTGGTACTTGGAAATCGGGTCCGGCCACCACTGGGTTGCCCAGAGAATCCCAGACGACTCCTACACGGTGGTTGCCAACCAGCTGTCAATTCAGGAGATCGACTTTAATGATCCGGCCAACTTCCTTTATTCAACCGGCCTGCAGGAATTCGTTTATGAGCACCAGCTGTGGCCAAAGGAAGCCAAGTTCAACTGGCGGGAGATTTTTGGCACGAGAAGCGAGAGCGACCTGCACTACAACACCCCGCGGGTTTGGTACGGGCAGAAGCTGCTGACCCCATCAGTTAAGCAGGAGCCGCAGTCTTTTGACCTGCCATTTATTCAAAAGGCGGACCGGCCGCTCAGTGTCCAGGACGCCCAGACTGTGCTGGCCAGCCACTACAGCGACACGGAATATGACTTGACCAACCCGAAGAACGCGGGTCAAGCAAGCTTCCGGCCGATTGGGGTGGCGACGACCCAGGAATCCCACCTCTTGCAGCTTAAGGGCGAGGACATGTACCACTGGCTGGCCATGGGGGTAGCCGAGCAGAGCGTCTACATTCCTTTCTTCCCGCAAGGGACCAAGGTGCCTTACATGTGGGGCAACGGCAAGGTCGACTACAGTCCGAACTCTGCCTACTGGATCTTCAAGCTGGCCGGGGTCCTGGTTGACCGGAACTGGGGCAAGTACGGCAAGGAACTGGCCAACGCCCAGACTGAAGCCAAGGAAAAGGTCCTGCACCTCCGGTATGAATACGACCAGAAGCTGCATGCTGACCCAAGCCAGGCCACGGCGATCGCGGATGAGGCCAATGCCAAGATGGCCAAGACGGTGACGGACATCTACAACAAGCTGATCAGCAGCTTGATTACCCAGCAGACAGGCGATTCCCCGCTCAGCTTCCAGATGGACCCGAACTTGTAAAAGAGCATATTAAAACAGGCGTGAACCCGCATCTCTGCAACGTTCACGCCTTTTTCTTCATCTAAATTAATGGTAGCTGATCGTCTGGACCGCTCTTTTGGCATTGATCTCCCTAAAGAAGACCGGTGCCGAAACCCCTTTTAGGATCTGGTCGTTGGTATAAGTCACGATCACCGTATCGTCGTAGCCGAGCCCGCGGAGCAGCTTGCGGTTCATGGTCGCCAATAGCTGCCCCTTTTTAACTTCCTGGCCGGCTTCAACTAAAATGTCGCAGCCGCCCCCGCCCAGCTCTACCGTGTTCAAACCCAGGTGGATCAAGAGATCCAGCCCTTCCTTGGTCCGGATGCCAATCTCATGGTTGGTCGGAAACAAGGAAGTAACCGTGCCATTCAAGGGAGCGTAAATCAAGTCGCTGGACGGCTGAACCGCGAAGCCCTCGCCCAGTCCCTTGCTAGCAAAAATCTCATCGTTGACGTCCTCGAGCGGGAACAACCTGCCCTGGACCGGAGCCAGAACCTTGCTCAGCCGGTCCCTGCTCTTTAGCAAATCAAAAATTCTAAACATAAATCAACCTCGAAATGATATTCAGACTAAAATATGTAAGCGCAATCATCACTGTCTAGTTTATCATTTTGATGGTAGTTTTACTATATGTTCCCGCTAACAATTGTTATTTTCCTAACGGAGCAGCCGCTTTGCCGCCGTTTCTACCTTCCAATTATATTCGTCAACCAATCTGTCCATCTCATGCCGGAACCTCCGTGAAAAGCTTAGAATCTCACCGTTCGGCATGACAATAGTCCGTTTGCGCAAGTTGATCGCCGCTACATTTTTGGGGTTTATCAGACAAGACTGGGATATCTTAGCCAAGAAATCATTTTCTTCATCAACTCTTCTCGCTTCATCCTTGTAGCGCTTTTGCGCAGGGCGAATCAGATAGCCATAAATAAGCTTGGCCGTGGTTGACATGTCTTGGTACTTTTCATCAGTGAACAGCTTGCCATTTAGGACAATGCTGGTATTCCGGAGGTCTATTCGGGCTGGGCCATCGTCCTAACTGTAGAATAGGGGATTCCTGTTTCTTTAGCAATGCCTTGCCGACTTAATTTGGACTGCAAGATCTTTTGAGTCTTCTTGAGATAGTCCAAGCTGGTGCTGCTTAGACCGTTCAGTGTCTTCGTATCGTTTGCATCAAGCAGCTACATCAAGCTGCTGCAAAGCCTTGCCAATCATCCGGCCGTATGGTGATACAAGCCGGAAACATGTCGACAGTTCATTCAGCCCAAGCCGGAGATGGCCAAAAAGCTCCTAAACACTAACCCCCTGGTTGATTTTCATCTAACCAAGGGTTTTCTTGTCAGTTATTTAGTTTAGATTTTTTGCTTAACTTCTTGCACGTGGACAACCAGGACCTTCCGCAACCAAGGCAGATCGGCTTTCATGAGATCAAAGTACTCGCCGGCTTCAACGAATTCGCCAGTAGCATAAACGTGATAGCCACGGCCTGGACCTTCAGTGCCTTCAAACTTCATGGAGCCGAAGGTCAGGATCAGCTGGCTGTTTTGAGCCGTAATATCTGCTTCAATCGACCGCATCCCAGCAGCAGGCACGAGGAAGGTTGAGTCATCAACCACCTTGATGTAGCTGCTCCAGGTGTTGACCACATGAGCTGGACTGGCTTGGTAGGAAACGATCGTTACTGGTTGCGGATCGCTGATTACCTCCAAAAAGTTTTGGGTTAAAGTAGTGCTTTCTTCTAACATATTTAAATTCTCCTTTTCTTCTTGTTGTAGATATCATAAAATGAAAAGGTGACAATTTGCGGCACCTTTTAACCAAAAAAGGAGAAAAAATTGCAAAAATCTGAGCGGCTCAATCAAGAGCTGATTTTTTTAAGTGACAAGAAGCGCTTTAACCTGCAGGACCTGATGGACAACTTTCAGATTTCCAAGCGGACGGCCCTAAGGGACATTGCCAGCCTAGAGGAACTTGGCTTGGCCTTATATGCCGAGGCAGGCCGGGCTGGCGGCTATTCACTGATTCAAGAGGACCTGCTGACCAAGATATACTTCAATTCAGATGAAGTCGCCGCGATATTTTTCGCGCTCAAAGCCATGGAGCAGCTAAAAGAAACACCATTTAACGAATCTTTCCAGATGATCAGCCAAAAGCTGCTCAAGAACCTGGCAGCTAGCCGACAGCAACAGGTCTTAGCCTCACAAGCAGCGGTTTCTTTCTTCAACACCCCAGCAGTTCACCACAACCCTTACTTGCGCATGCTGATGGAGTCAATCCTGCACGATTCCCTGGTCCGGGCCAACTTCAAGGGCCAGCAAGTCTTGCTGCAACCCTGCCAACTCTTTTTTAGGGACGGCAACTGGCTGTTTGCGGCCTATGACTTGCTGGGCCAGGCCTTTTGGAACTACCGCTGCGACCAATTGCAGAATTGTACTGAGCAGGTTGCTGTTCCTAATAAGCTTAGTTTAGCTGAATTGAAGCAAAAGCAGCTAGAGTTTGAGCATGACAGTTCAGACCAGGGATTTAAAATTCTCCTCAACCACCGGGGCCAGGAACATTTTTTGAAAAATCGCTACCCAAATATGCAGCTTGAGCATGAAGGCGAGATTACTTATTTGACCGGCTCATATACGCCACGCACCTTTGAGTACTTAATTGACTATCTCTTGACTTTTGGACTGAATGCGAAAATCATCACGCCAGAAGAGCTAAGAAGGAGCTTTAAAGAGCGGCTGGCTGCCATACTTGACCAATACAGCTAAAAAGCCCCTAATTGGACTATATTCCAATCCAATGTCATTAAGTTAAGGGATTGACATCAAGAAAGAACCGTATTATCCAAAATTTGGGTAGTACGGTTTTGTCATGTAAGATTCCGCGTATGCAAGTTCAGAATCAACCCTGATGATGCTCCGAATAAGGAACAGTGGGAAGTCCTGGCGACTAATCTTGACGCAGATAAGTTTCCGCTCGACAGAATGAAAGAACTATACAATTTGCGCTGGGGAATTGAGAAGTCTTTCAAGACGCTTAATTATGATGACTGCGGTATCCAGTTCCATTCCAAGAAAGACGAGTTTGTAAAGATCGAGCTGGATGCCCATCTAATTGCCTACAATGTGATAATGATCATGGTGAACCAGGCTTATGCCCCGCATACTAAGTCAAAATCTGACAGCACATACCAAATAAACCTATCCATGGCGTTCTTTTTAGCACATTATTTACTAGGTGCTGGATGGCTAAAGAAGGATTATGAGGAGTTACGTTACTGTATATGATTGCGATGTATATCGGGATGACCAGGCCTAACCGAAGTTACAATCGAAATATACATCCAAGAAGTGCCGTAGTTTTCAATTACAGACTCTAATTTTGTAAAGTTTGCATAGTTTTCAAGTCCTACTAAGGACTGTTTTGTCATGCGGAGAAACAAAAAACTTGTTCAAGGATCATACCAAAAAGGTGTGATATTGAACAAGCTTTTATTTAGAACCACTTTATGGTCAATGTCAATCCCTTAACTTAATGACATTGGAACTCATCTTCAATCTTTTTCTTTTAACAATCGCCATTTTCCAAAGTCAATTCTCCGCCAAAGGCTTCCAAGCGATCGACTTCAGCCAGGTTGATCTGGCCAGCAAAAGTCTCGTACTTGCCAGACGGATATTGCTCAAAGCTTAAGGCATCCCCTTCCTTGCTCTTCAAGACGCCATATTCTGCTTCTTCCTCATCTTTCATGACAAAGGACACGACTTGCCCGGCAACTAATTGCCAGAAGTCCTGCATCTGCTTGATGTTTGCTGCTTTACCTTGAACTTCAAAGGGATCTTCTAATCCCCTTTCCTTAAGCTGGCACCGGCAACGGCTGATATCTTGCAAATACTCTGATCGATCAATTACTCTGTCAACGGCCGACTTCTTAACCAGCAGCAATGAGTCATCCCGGCCAATTTCGTCGACAGTCAAATACAAGCTGAAGTCGTCATCATCACACAAGAGCCGGCCAACCGCGAATGAAGCTGGATCTTCTTTCAGATGAACTTCACGCAAACCATCTACAGTTGCATCTTCAGTATCCCGCAACTTAGGATTGTCCAGCAACCATTCACCGGAGAAAGCGGCTAACCGCCGGAGTTGACTGACAGCAACTTCTCCTACGAAAGGTTGATATTTTCCAGAAGGATATGCCGCAAAATTAACTTGCCCGGCAGAAATTTCATCAATATATCCCCATTGCTGGTAATCTTCGCCTTCCAGGCAAAAATATACAACCTGCCCGGGCAATAAGTCCATAAAGCTTCCGACTGACTTGATTAAGCTAACTTTGTCTTCCAGCTTGAAAGGATCTGCCAGGCCTTTTTGCGCCAGCAGCTTCCGCCGGCGCTGGATCTCTGCCAAATAATCCGATTGATCCAACAGCCGCGTGACCGCCGACTTTCTGATCAAGAGCAGGGAATCATCCCGGCCCAGCTCATCCAAAGTCAAGTAGAGCTGCCAGCCGTTTTCTTCAAATAATAATTTCCCGACTTCAAAACTGTCCTCAGCAGCGTCTGTGTAGATTTCGTATAATTTTTCCATCCCTAACGACCTCACATTTCTCACTCGTTTTCTTATTTAATCATGCCCTTTTTCCAGATTTTTTCGGTTCAGTATAAATTCTTGTGTAAATAGAAAATAGGCAATAAAAAAAGAAGGGTTGTCCCTTACAATGTTAATAACGACAAAAACACAGGGGCCCTTCTTACTATGAATTATACAGAACTGTCAGTT
>Ga0214925_100326_pt1 | contig 28369 bp, 11 predicted proteins | sample Stichaenrichment_FD_168299 | JGI IMG/M metagenome (GOLD analysis project Ga0214925, IMG submission 168299) | Xylose enriched microbial communities from anaerobic bioreactor in Madison, Wisconsin, United States - 63SRT | ecosystem: Engineered > Bioreactor > Anaerobic > Unclassified | place: USA... | reverse complement strand
CCCATGCCCGAAAGCTGCTCCCTGACCGTGCTTGCGAGGTCCTGTGCCATTTCATGCCCCCTTCATTCTGAACCAAGTATAGTGCATGGTAAAGACACTGTATGTCATTTCTGCTTTAACAGAGCCAACTTCTTTCATCGAAGAACACAATGTTCTATAGTATGAACAAAGTAAACAACTCCCGGATGTGTCCTGAAGGCAATGCACTTGTCGAAACTAGGCTGACTGAATATGAAGCGTAGAAAAGATAGCAAGAAAAAGCTTTCAGCAAGTGGAAAGAAGCGCAAGAGTGCTCTCCTGAAGGCTACTGCAGCTGCCGGAACCATATTTGGGACCACCATGCTGGCTCCTGCCAATACGGTATATGCATCTGAGCTTGATTCCGCGAGCAACGGAAGCATTGATGCCGATCTGGAAAGTGCGGCATCTGCCTCCCAGACGCCTTCCGAATCTGCTGCGCTGCCAGAATCCCAGCTCGCTAGGAAGACGGTGGAGTCCGAAGCGATAGCCACGTCAGCAAGCAGCACATCTGAAGCTGCGGCAGAATCCCAGGCCGTGGCAGACTCGGAAGAGCTGGGCTCTGAAAGCATCAATGACAAGATGCCGCAGACAGCGCAGGCGCAGTCTCAGACTGTCGCAAACGAGAGCGTATCTGAAGAAGGGGCAGAAGCTTCTATTGCCGTCGAAGATGTCGAAGCTCCCGAAGGCATGTCGGTGCAGTCCGGTTCTGCCAGTGCAGACATGTCCGGATCGGCAAGCGTCTCGGAGGCAGATAGATCTTCGAGCGCAAAGACTTCTGAGAGCACTGCCTCCGATAGCGCAAACAGCTATTCTTATCTCAGGGACAACCAGCAGTCGAACGGCAATGACTCGATTCGTGCCGCCAGCGAATCTGCAAGCGATTCGGCATCCCTCTCTGCCAGCGGAGCAAGCTCAGCTTCTGAGTCTGCATCTGCACGCTATGCAGCAGAGGAGTCCGAGCTTGTCTCTGAGTCTTTGTCTGCATCTGTATCCGATAGCGACAGATTGGCATCAGAGAGCGTTTCCAGGGCATCGGCCGAATCCAGAGCAGCCAGTATGTCGGCAAGCCTTTCGGAAGAGACAAGCGAAGCCAATTCCGCCTTTGAATCTGCCTCCACATCGTTCTCAGAGGCAGGAATGCAGGATGACTATCTCGAGGACCTCATCATCAAGATCGATGCCGCCAGGAAGGATATGAATGACATCCTGGCGAAGGCACTCAGCCATCATAAACAGACTGTCCCTGCCAGCTACTGGCAGGCGGGAGACAGGCTTGCCAACCTCCTGGTGCAGTACAGCTTCTACCAGGATGGGGATGTGCGCAACATAGCCTATGGAGATTGGGAGAAGGACTCCGCGAGCAGCAACTATGTCCACGTGAACTATATCAACAAGTACGGCAATTTGAGGGACGCCTACTTCGATTACATCACGGTAGACAAAAATGGAAATGCGATGACGGACCGCTGGGGTGAATCGCTCGGGGGTTCCGGTGATCCGACGAAGATCAGCGGCATCATGGTGCTGAAGAAGACTCCGCAGACTGACTTGTGGGGCAATGTTCTCCATGATTGGCATGGCAATGTGATGTTCAGACCCAGCTTTGCGTATGTAACCTACACTAATGCAAAAGGTGAAGAAGCTAATGGCAACTTCGGCGTCAAGGGCCGTTACTATTTCTCAGAAGCTGATTTTGCAAAAGGCAAAGATGAGTATTCGCATCAGAGAAGTGAACTGAGCTCAGTATCTCAATCAGCAAGCCAGGCAGCGCAGTCGGAAGAAGCGTTTGCCAGCGCTTCCATGTCGGACTCGACAAGCGCCAGCCAATCAGTACATGAGTCAGTGAGCGCAAGCGCCTCCGCATCTGGCAGCAATTCCATGAGCCGTTCTGCAAGCCTTAGCGGCTCAAACAGCATATCGACGAGCGCGTCTGAAAGCGCCTCATTGAGTGCATCTGTCAGTTTGTCATCGTTCAAATCCGATTCTGAGTTGGTGAGCGAGTCTGAATCCACCTCCGAGTCGGAAAGCGAATCCGAGTCCGAATCGGAGTCTGAGTCCGAATCGGAATCCACAAGCGAGTCCGTCTCCGAGTCCACAAGCGAGTCTGAGAGCGAATCCGAGTCCACCTCCGAGTCCTCAAGCGAGTCGGAGTCCGAGTTGGAGAGCGTGTCCGCCTCCGAGTCCTCAAGCGAGTCTGAATCCGAATCCACAAGCGAGTCGGCATCCGAATCGGAGTCCGAGTCCACCTCCGAATCGGAATCCGAGAGCGAGTCCGAGAGCGAGTCGGCATCCGAATCGGAGTCCGAGTCCACCTCCGAATCGGAATCCGAGAGCGAGTCTGTCTCTGCCGGCGATTCGGAGTCCTCAAGCGAGTCGGAGTCCGAGTCCACCTCCGAGTCGGCATCCGAATCGGAATCCACAAGCGAGTCCGTCTCTGCCAGCGATTCGGAGTCCTCAAGCGAGTCTGAATCCGAATCCACAAGCGAGTCGGAGAGCGAATCCGAGTTCACCTCCGAGTCCTCAAGCGAGTCGGAGAGCGTGTCCGCCTCCGAGTCCTCAAGCGAGTCTGAGAGCGAATCCGAGTCCACCTCCGAGTCCTCAAGCGAGTCGGAGTCCGAGTCCACCTCCGAGTCGGCATCCGAATCGGAATCCACAAGCGAGTCTGTCTCTGCCAGCGATTCGGAGTCCTCAAGCGAGTCGGAGTCCGAGTCCACCTCCGAGTCGGCATCCGAATCGGAATCCACAAGCGAGTCCGTCTCTGCCAGCGATTCGGAGTCCTCAAGCGAGTCTGAATCCGAATCCACAAGCGAGTCGGAGAGCGAATCCGAGTTCACCTCCGAATCCACAAGCGAGTCCGAGAGCGTGTCCGCCTCCGAGTCCTCAAGCGAGTCTGAATCCGAATCCACAAGCGAGTCGGAGAGCGAGTCGGCATCCGAGTCGGAGTCCGAGTCCACCTCCGAGTCGGCATCCGAATCGGAATCCACAAGCGAGTCCGTCTCTGCCAGCGATTCGGAGTCCTCAAGCGAGTCGGAGTCCGAGTCGGAGAGCGTGTCCGCCTCCGAGTCCACCTCAGGATCCGAATCCACAAGCGAGTCGGCATCCGAGTCGGAGTCCGAGTCCACCTCCGAATCGGAATCCGAGAGCGAGTCCGTCTCTGCCAGCGATTCGGAGTCCTCAAGCGAGTCGGAGTCCGAGTCGGAGAGCGTGTCCGCCTCCGAGTCCTCAAGCGAGTCTGAATCCGAATCCACAAGCGAGTCGGAGAGCGAGTCGGCATCCGAGTCGGAGTCCGAGTCCACCTCCGAGTCGGCATCCGAATCGGAATCCACAAGCGAGTCCACCTCCGAGTCCTCAAGCGAGTCTGAATCCGAATCCACAAGCGGGTCGGAGTCCGAATCCACAAGCGAGTCGGAGTCCGAATCCACAAGCGAGTCGGAGAGCGAATCCGAGTCCACCTCCGAGTCCTCAAGCGAGTCGGAGTCCGAGTCGGAGAGCGTGTCCGCCTCCGAGTCCACCTCAGGATCCGAATCCACAAGCGAGTCGGAGAGCGAGTCGGCATCCGAGTCGGAGTCCGAGTCCACCTCCGAGTCGGCATCCGAATCGGAGTCCGAGTCCACCTCCGAATCGGAATCCGAATCGGAATCCACAAGCGAGTCCGTCTCTGCCAGCGATTCGGAGTCCTCAAGCGAGTCTGAATCCGAATCCACAAGCGAGTCGGAGAGCGAATCCGAGTTCACCTCCGAATCCACAAGCGAGTCCGAGAGCGTGTCCGCCTCCGAGTCCTCAAGCGAGTCTGAATCCGAATCCACAAGCGAGTCGGAGAGCGAGTCGGCATCCGAGTCGGAGTCCGAGTCCACCTCCGAGTCGGCATCCGAATCGGAATCCACAAGCGAGTCCGTCTCTGCCAGCGATTCGGAGTCCTCAAGCGAGTCGGAGTCCGAGTCCACCTCCGAGTCGGCATCCGAATCGGAATCCACAAGCGAGTCCGTCTCTGCCAGCGATTCGGAGTCCTCAAGCGAGTCTGAATCCGAATCCACAAGCGAGTCGGAGAGCGAATCCGAGTTCACCTCCGAGTCCTCAAGCGAGTCGGAGAGCGTGTCCGCCTCCGAGTCCTCAAGCGAGTCTGAGAGCGAATCCGAGTCCACCTCCGAGTCCTCAAGCGAGTCGGAGTCCGAGTCGGAGAGCGTGTCCGCCTCCGAGTCCTCAAGCGAGTCTGAATCCGAATCCACAAGCGAGTCGGCATCCGAATCGGAGTCCGAGTCCACCTCCGAATCGGAATCCGAGAGCGAGTCCGAGAGCGAGTCGGCATCCGAATCGGAGTCCGAGTCCACCTCCGAATCGGAATCCGAGAGCGAGTCTGTCTCTGCCAGCGATTCGGAGTCCTCAAGCGAGTCGGAGTCCGAGTCCACCTCCGAGTCGGCATCCGAATCGGAATCCACAAGCGAGTCCACCTCCGAGTCCTCAAGCGAGTCTGAATCCGAATCCACAAGCGGGTCCGAGAGCGAATCCGAGTCCACCTCCGAGTCCTCAAGCGAGTCTGAATCCGAATCCACAAGCGGGTCGGAGTCCGAGTCCACCTCCGAGTCGGCATCCGAATCGGAATCCACAAGCGAGTCCGTCTCTGCCAGCGATTCGGAGTCCTCAAGCGAGTCGGAGTCCGAGTCGGAGAGCGTGTCCGCCTCCGAGTCCACCTCAGGATCCGAATCCACAAGCGAGTCGGCATCCGAATCGGAGTCCGAGTCCACCTCCGAGTCCTCAAGCGAGTCGGAGAGCGTGTCCGCCTCCGAGTCCTCAAGCGAGTCTGAATCCGAATCCACAAGCGGGTCCGAGAGCGAATCCGAGTCCACCTCCGAGTCGGCATCCGAATCGGAGTCCGAGTCCACCTCCGAATCGGAATCCGAGAGCGAGTCCGTCTCTGCCAGCGATTCGGAGTCCTCAAGCGAGTCGGAGTCCGAGTCGGAGAGCGTGTCCGCCTCCGAGTCCACCTCAGGATCCGAATCCACAAGCGGGTCCGAGAGCGAATCCGAGTCCACCTCCGAGTCGGCATCCGAATCGGAATCCACAAGCGAGTCCGCCTCCGAGTCCACAAGCGAGTCTGAATCCGAATCCACAAGCGGGTCGGAGTCCGAGTCCACAAGCGAGTCGGAGTCCGAATCCACAAGCGAGTCGGAGAGCGTGTCCGCCTCCGAGTCCGCCTCAGGATCCGAATCCACAAGCGAGTCGGCATCCGAATCGGAGTCCGAGTCCACCTCCGAGTCCTCAAGCGAGTCGGAGAGCGTGTCCGCCTCCGAGTCCTCAAGCGAGTCTGAATCCGAATCCACAAGCGGGTCCGAGAGCGAATCCGAGTCCACCTCCGAGTCGGCATCCGAATCGGAGTCCGAGTCCACCTCCGAATCGGAATCCGAGAGCGAGTCCGTCTCTGCCAGCGATTCGGAGTCCTCAAGCGAGTCGGAGTCCGAGTCGGAGAGCGTGTCCGCCTCCGAGTCCACCTCAGAATCCGAATCCACAAGCGGGTCCGAGAGCGAATCCGAGTCCACCTCCGAGTCGGCATCCGAATCGGAATCCACAAGCGAGTCGGAGAGCGAGTCGGCATCCGAGTCGGAGTCCGAGTCCACCTCCGAGTCGGCATCCGAATCGGAATCCACAAGCGAGTCCACCTCCGAGTCCTCAAGCGAGTCGGAGAGCGTGTCCGCCTCCGAGTCCTCAAGCGAGTCTGAATCCGAATCCACAAGCGGGTCCGAGAGCGAATCCGAGTCCACCTCCGAGTCGGCATCCGAATCGGAGTCCGAGTCCACCTCCGAATCGGAATCCGAGAGCGAGTCCGTCTCTGCCAGCGATTCGGAGTCCTCAAGCGAGTCGGAGTCCGAGTCGGAGAGCGTGTCCGCCTCCGAGTCCACCTCAGAATCCGAATCCACAAGCGGGTCCGAGAGCGAATCCGAGTCCACCTCCGAGTCGGCATCCGAATCGGAATCCACAAGCGAGTCCGTCTCCGAGTCCACAAGCGAGTCTGAATCCGAATCCACAAGCGGGTCGGAGTCCGAGTCCACAAGCGAGTCGGCATCCGAGTCCACAAGCGAGTCGGAGTCCGAATCCACAAGCGAGTCGGAGAGCGAATCCGAGTCCACCTCCGAGTCCTCAAGCGAGTCGGAGTCCGAGTCGGAGAGCGTGTCCGCCTCCGAGTCCTCAAGCGAGTCTGAATCCGAATCCACAAGCGGGTCGGAGTCCGAGTCCACAAGCGAGTCGGAGTCCGAGTCCACAAGCGAGTCGGAGTCCGAATCCACAAGCGAGTCGGAGAGCGAATCCGAGTCCACCTCCGAGTCCTCAAGCGAGTCGGAGTCCGAGTCGGAGAGCGTGTCCGCCTCCGAGTCCTCAAGCGAGTCTGAATCCGAATCCACAAGCGAGTCGGAGAGCGAGTCGGCATCCGAGTCGGAGTCCGAGTCCACCTCCGAGTCGGCATCCGAATCGGAATCCACAAGCGAGTCCGTCTCTGCCAGCGATTCGGAGTCCTCAAGCGAGTCGGAGTCCGAGTCGGAGAGCGTGTCCGCCTCCGAGTCCACCTCAGGATCCGAATCCACAAGCGAGTCGGAGAGCGAGTCGGCATCCGAGTCGGAGTCCGAGTCCACCTCCGAGTCGGCATCCGAATCGGAATCCACAAGCGAGTCCGCCTCCGAGTCCTCAAGCGAGTCTGAATCCGAATCCACAAGCGAGTCGGAGAGCGAGTCGGCATCCGAATCGGAGTCCGAGTCCACCTCCGAATCGGAATCCGAGAGCGGGTCCGTCTCTGCCAGCGATTCGGAGTCCTCAAGCGAGTCGGAGTCCGAGTCGGAGAGCGAGTCGGCATCCGAATCGGAATCCACAAGCGAGTCCGTCTCCGAGTCCACAAGCGAGTCGGAGAGCGAATCCGAGTCCACCTCCGAGTCCTCAAGCGAGTCGGAGAGCGTGTCCGCCTCCGAGTCCACAAGCGAGTCTGAATCCGAATCCACAAGCGGGTCGGAGTCCGAGTCCACAAGCGAGTCGGAGTCCGAATCCACAAGCGAGTCGGAGAGCGAGTCGGCATCCGAGTCGGAGTCCGAGTCCACCTCCGAGTCGGCATCCGAATCGGAATCCACAAGCGAGTCCACCTCCGAGTCCTCAAGCGAGTCGGAGAGCGTGTCCGCCTCCGAGTCCTCAAGCGAGTCTGAATCCGAATCCACAAGCGGGTCCGAGAGCGAATCCGAGTCCACCTCCGAGTCGGCATCCGAATCGGAGTCCGAGTCCACCTCCGAATCGGAATCCGAGAGCGAGTCCGAGAGCGAGTCGGCATCCGAATCGGAGTCCGAGTCCACCTCCGAATCGGAATCCACAAGCGAGTCCGTCTCTGCCAGCGATTCGAAGTCCTCAAGCGAGTCGGAGTCCGAGTCCACCTCCGAGTCGGCATCCGAATCGGAGTCCGAGTCCACCTCCGAATCGGAATCCGAGAGCGAGTCCGAGAGCGAGTCGGCATCCGAATCGGAGTCCGAGTCCACCTCCGAATCGGAATCCGAGAGCGAGTCCGTCTCTGCCAGCGATTCGGAGTCCTCAAGCGAGTCGGAGTCCGAGTCGGAGAGCGTGTCCGCCTCCGAGTCCACCTCAGAATCCGAATCCACAAGCGGGTCCGAGAGCGAATCCGAGTCCACCTCCGAGTCGGCATCCGAATCGGAATCCACAAGCGAGTCCGCCTCCGAGTCCTCAAGCGAGTCTGAATCCGAATCCACAAGCGGGTCGGAGTCCGAGTCCACAAGCGAGTCGGAGTCCGAATCCACAAGCGAGTCGGAGAGCGAGTCGGCATCCGAGTCGGAGTCCGAGTCCACCTCCGAATCGGAATCCGAGAGCGAGTCCGAGAGCGAGTCGGCATCCGAATCGGAGTCCGAGTCCACCTCCGAATCGGAATCCACAAGCGAGTCCGTCTCTGCCAGCGATTCGAAGTCCTCAAGCGAGTCGGAGTCCGAGTCGGAGAGCGTGTCCGCCTCCGAGTCCACCTCAGGATCCGAATCCACAAGCGGGTCCGAGAGCGAATCCGAGTCCACCTCCGAGTCCTCAAGCGAGTCGGAGTCCGAGTCGGAGAGCGTGTCCGCCTCCGAGTCCACCTCAGGATCCGAATCCACAAGCGAGTCGGCATCCGAGTCGGAGTCCGAGTCCACCTCCGAGTCGGCATCCGAATCGGAATCCACAAGCGAGTCCGCCTCCGAGTCCTCAAGCGAGTCTGAATCCGAATCCACAAGCGGGTCGGAGTCCGAGTCCACAAGCGAGTCGGAGTCCGAATCCACAAGCGAGTCGGAGAGCGAGTCGGCATCCGAGTCGGAGTCCGAGTCCACCTCCGAGTCCTCAAGCGAGTCGGAGTCCGAGTCGGAGAGCGTGTCCGCCTCCGAGTCCTCAAGCGAGTCTGAATCCGAATCCACAAGCGAGTCGGAGAGCGTGTCCGCCTCCGAGTCCACCTCAGGATCCGAATCCACAAGCGAGTCGGCATCCGAATCGGAGTCCGAGTCCACCTCCGAGTCCTCAAGCGAGTCGGAGAGCGTGTCCGCCTCCGAGTCCTCAAGCGAGTCTGAATCCGAATCCACAAGCGGGTCCGAGAGCGAATCCGAGTCCACCTCCGAGTCGGCATCCGAATCGGAATCCACAAGCGGGTCCGTCTCTGCCAGCGATTCGGAGTCCTCAAGCGAGTCGGAGTCCGAGTCCACCTCCGAGTCGGCATCCGAATCGGAATCCACAAGCGAGTCCGTCTCTGCCAGCGATTCGGAGTCCTCAAGCGAGTCGGAGTCCGAGTCGGAGAGCGTGTCCGCCTCCGAGTCCTCAAGCGAGTCTGAATCCGAATCCACAAGCGGGTCGGAGTCCGAGTCCACAAGCGAGTCGGCATCCGAATCGGAGTCCGAGTCGGAGAGCGTGTCCGCCTCCGAGTCCACCTCAGGATCCGAATCCACAAGCGAGTCGGCATCCGAATCGGAGTCCGAGTCCACCTCCGAGTCCTCAAGCGAGTCGGAGAGCGTGTCCGCCTCCGAGTCCTCAAGCGAGTCTGAATCCGAATCCACAAGCGGGTCCGAGAGCGAATCCGAGTCCACCTCCGAGTCGGCATCCGAGTCGGAGAGCGTGTCCGCCTCCGAATCGGAATCCGAGAGCGAGTCCGTCTCTGCCAGCGATTCGGAGTCCTCAAGCGAGTCTGAATCCGAATCCACAAGCGGGTCCGAGAGCGAATCCGAGTCCACCTCCGAGTCCTCAAGCGAGTCGGAGAGCGAGTCGGCATCCGAGTCGGAGTCCGAGTCCACCTCCGAGTCGGCATCCGAATCGGAATCCACAAGCGAGTCCACCTCCGAGTCCTCAAGCGAGTCGGAGAGCGTGTCCGCCTCCGAGTCCTCAAGCGAGTCTGAATCCGAATCCACAAGCGGGTCCGAGAGCGAATCCGAGTCCACCTCCGAGTCGGCATCCGAATCGGAGTCCGAGTCCACCTCCGAATCGGAATCCGAGAGCGAGTCCGTCTCTGCCAGCGATTCGGAGTCCTCAAGCGAGTCGGAGTCCGAGTCGGAGAGCGTGTCCGCCTCCGAGTCCACCTCAGGATCCGAATCCACAAGCGGGTCCGAGAGCGAATCCGAGTCCACCTCCGAGTCGGCATCCGAATCGGAATCCACAAGCGAGTCCGCCTCCGAGTCCTCAAGCGAGTCTGAATCCGAATCCACAAGCGGGTCCGAGAGCGAATCCGAGTCCACCTCCGAGTCGGCATCCGAATCGGAGTCCGAGTCCACCTCCGAATCGGAATCCGAGAGCGAGTCCGAGAGCGAGTCGGCATCCGAATCGGAGTCCGAGTCGGAGAGCGAGTCGGCATCCGAATCGGAATCCACAAGCGAGTCCGTCTCCGAGTCCACAAGCGAGTCGGAGAGCGAATCCGAGTCCACCTCCGAGTCCTCAAGCGAGTCGGAGAGCGTGTCCGCCTCCGAGTCCTCAAGCGAGTCCGTCTCTGCCAGCGATTCGGAGTCCTCAAGCGAGTCGGAGTCCGAGTCGGAGAGCGTGTCCGCCTCCGAGTCCTCAAGCGAGTCTGAATCCGAATCCACAAGCGAGTCGGAGTCCGAGTCCACAAGCGAGTCGGAGTCCGAATCCACAAGCGAGTCCGAGAGCGTGTCCGCCTCCGAGTCCTCAAGCGAGTCTGAATCCGAATCCACAAGCGGGTCCGAGAGCGAATCCGAGTCCACCTCCGAGTCGGCATCCGAATCGGAATCCACAAGCGAGTCCGTCTCTGCCAGCGATTCGGAGTCCTCAAGCGAGTCGGAGTCCGAATCCACAAGCGAGTCGGAGAGCGAATCCGAGTCCACCTCCGAGTCCTCAAGCGAGTCGGAGAGCGTGTCCGCCTCCGAGTCCTCAAGCGAGTCTGAATCCGAATCCACAAGCGGGTCGGAGTCCGAGTCCACAAGCGGGTCGGAGTCCGAGTCCACAAGCGAGTCTGAATCCGAATCCACAAGCGGGTCGGAGTCCGAATCCACAAGCGAGTCGGAGAGCGAATCCGAGTCCACCTCCGAGTCCTCAAGCGAGTCGGAGTCCGAGTCGGAGAGCGTGTCCGCCTCCGAGTCCACCTCAGGATCCGAATCCACAAGCGAGTCGGCATCCGAGAGCGAGTCCGTCTCTGCCAGCGATTCGGAGTCCTCAAGCGAGTCGGAGTCCGAGTCGGAGAGCGTGTCCGCCTCCGAGTCCTCAAGCGAGTCTGAATCCGAATCCACAAGCGGGTCGGCATCCGAATCGGAGTCCGAGTCCACCTCCGAATCGGAATCCGAGAGCGAGTCCGTCTCTGCCAGCGATTCCGAGTCCTCAAGCGAGTCTGAATCCGAATCCACAAGCGAGTCCGAGAGCGAATCCGAGTCCACCTCCGAGTCGGCATCCGAATCGGAGTCCACAAGCGAGTCCGTCTCCGAGTCCACAAGCGAGTCTGAATCCGAATCCACAAGCGGGTCGGAGTCCGAATCCACAAGCGAGTCGGAGAGCGAATCCGAGTCCACCTCCGAGTCGGCATCCGAATCGGAATCCACAAGCGAGTCCACCTCCGAGTCCTCAAGCGAGTCGGAGTCCGAGTCGGAGAGCGTGTCCGCCTCCGAGTCCACCTCAGGATCCGAATCCACAAGCGGGTCCGAGAGCGAATCCGAGTCCACCTCCGAGTCCTCAAGCGAGTCGGAGTCCGAGTCGGAGAGCGTGTCCGCCTCCGAGTCCACCTCAGGATCCGAATCCACAAGCGAGTCGGAGAGCGAGTCGGCATCCGAGTCGGAGTCCGAGTCCACCTCCGAGTCGGCATCCGAATCGGAGTCCGAGTCCACCTCCGAATCGGAATCCGAGAGCGAGTCCGAGAGCGAGTCGGCATCCGAATCGGAGTCCGAGTCCACCTCCGAATCGGAATCCGAGAGCGAGTCCGTCTCTGCCAGCGATTCGGAGTCCTCAAGCGAGTCGGAGTCCGAGTCGGAGAGCGTGTCCGCCTCCGAGTCCACCTCAGAATCCGAATCCACAAGCGGGTCCGAGAGCGAATCCGAGTCCACCTCCGAGTCGGCATCCGAATCGGAATCCACAAGCGAGTCCGTCTCCGAGTCCACAAGCGAGTCGGACAGCGGGTCCGAGCCTGAATCCGAATCGGGGTCCGCAAGCGAATCCACAAGCGAGTCGGTGTCCGAATCCGTCTCTGCCAGCCATTCGGAGTCCACAAGCGAATCCGAGTCCGGATCGGAGTCCGTCTCCGCCAGAGAGCTGATGTCTGAATCTGTCTCTGGGGCTATGTCGGTGAGTGCTTCCGTGACTGCTTCGGTTGCAGGGTCTACGACTGCAGCTGTGGATGGTACGGTTCCTGCTGCAGACAACATGGCATCGGCTAGCGTAACGGCAGCTGTTGCGGGTGCAGCTGGACAGCCTGCAGGTATGTCTTTCTCCGAGGCTGCAAGCACAAGCAGCAGCCAGGGCGTGGCGAGCATGTCGGCAGCTGAAGCGAGCTCTGTGAGCGAAAGCGGCTCTGTTTCGCAGAGCAGGAGCCAGAGGGCGAGCACAAGCGACAGTGGCAGTGCTGCGGCAAGCGAGAGCAAATCTGCTTCTGCTTCGACGGCCGCGTCCGAATCTGAGTCAGAGAACAGCAATAGCATCTCGAACAGCATCCGGATGTCGGCATCCGAGACGTTCAGCGAGGCCTCGAGCAATGCTGCATGGATGGGAGCAGCTGATTCAGGCTCTTCTGCGAGCGCTTCAAGAGAGGCAGGGGATACAGGACTTACCACTTCGGAACTGGAAGAGCTGAATGAAGTGGTCTCTCTGCAGATCAGGCGCTAAGCATAGTGTGATGAGTGTATGGCCATCTGCATCCTTGGCAGGGTGCAGATGGTGCTTTGCAGGTCTTTCCTGCGAAGAATGGTGATAGTAGACAGGAAGGAGGCAGTGGCAGTGGGATTGCAGCGGACGCATGAGCTGCGCAAGCGGACACTCTTTGCCCTGCTTGTTGTTGTCATATATATGCTATGTCGCTCCATCTCGCTCTATGGTGTCTCGATGGACAACAGTGCAGGAGGCTCAGGATCGCAGTATTTCCTGACGATGCTGCTGAGCGGCAGCCATGACCGTGCTACGGTCATGGCTTTGGGAATCGCTCCCTATATCAACGCATCGCTTCTGGTGCAGATCGTATTCGCATTCAAGAATGCTGCCTCGCGGGCAAAGGTCTCGAAGCTGGAGTCTGACCGCTGGATGCTTGCGGTCTCTGTCCTCATTTCTCTCGCTATGGCTGCATTCCAGTCATTCGAGTTCGAGTACGTTCCCTCCGCTGGTCCTATCTGGGCACTGAGGCTGCTGGCGGCTTTGGGGATGTTTGCTGGCGCCATGCTCACGAGCTTCCTGTGCTCGATGAACGAGAAGCACGGCATCGGCACCTCGATGCCGATCATCCTCACGAACATCCTGACGTCACTGTTCCAGAGCCTGGGGAGCAGCCACTTCATCGAGTATCCGGCAGTGCTCGTGCTCTGGATCGCAGCGGTTGCAGGGACCATTGCGATGGAGAACTCTTTCGTGAAGATTCCACTCCAGAGGGTTTCGATCCATAACATCCATGCAGACCAGAACTATCTCGCCTACAAGCGGGCACCGATGGGCATGATGCCGGTCATGTTCGCCTCCTCCGCATTTCTGGTTCCGGCTTTTGTTATGCGGATGCTTTCGGAGCTTTTCCCTCAGAATGCTGGCCTGGCGGCAGCGGCAGACGGCATGTCCCTGATGAGGCCTCTGGGAGCCTGCGTCTATCTGGTGCTGATCGTCGTGCTGTCTGTCGGCTTCTCCTTACTGATGCTCAATCCCAAAGAGACTGCCCACCAGCTGCAGCGCTCAGGGGATTCTGTCGTCGGCATCTATGCCGGCAGACAGACGGAACGCTATCTGGTGCATACAGTCCTTGTCCTGAGTCTTCTGAGCGGATTTCTGCAGGCAGCATGCATGGCTGGCTCTCTGGCACTTTCCTTCAGCAGCCTGGTTCCTGTCTCTCTTGCTATGATGCCGGCAACGATGATGGTTGTGGTGAGCATTGTCTGCAGCCTTTGCCGGGAAATAGCGAGCTATCGCCGATATGATGCATATCGGTTCTTCATGTAGGAGAGGGGGAACAATGCAGTATTTCATGCCGGCATGGCATGCCGATGGCAGCTGGATGGAGAACGAGCAGGCCTGGTACCGGTCGCGGAAGGTGACCGAGTTCGATGACACGGTCAAGCAGGTCCAGCTCTTCTTCCGCCGCCATGTCGCGCCGTTCGAGATCTGCCTTCTCGACTTCTCTCCGAACTTCCGGCATTTCCTCCACCGGCAGGGTGTCCTGCATGCACCTTGGTGGTCATGCTTCGATGCTATGCAGGGCATAGGTGCCCGCTCGATGCAGACCTTCTCGTTCCATGACCTCACATGGCCCGAAGGCACGGAGTTCGTCTATTCTCCCTTTGCCGTGATCGCGCTGGTTGAAGGCAGAAAGTATGCCCAGATCGAGTTTGGCGAGGATGGCAACATGTTCCGCGTCGACCTGTTCCGCGGCGATGTGCTGGTGTCGCGCAATCTCTACGACGACCGCGGCTTCGTCTCATGCCAGATCTCCTATCAAGATGGGGCAGCTGTGCGCGAGCGCTATTTCGCGGAGGATGGCACCTGGAAGTTCGCACGGTATCTGGATGATGGACATGTCGTCATAAATCACCGGAGCGCCTGGTTCCTGCATGGAGAAGGCAAGACGGCAGTGCGCGTGCCCTATCGGCAGGAGCGCTACGGCTCGATGGATGAGCTCATATCGGAGGTGCTCCAGGATTTCCTTGCCGACACGTCTTCCAGCGATGCCTTTGTCATCGCTATGGATTCCTGGCACTCCAAGGTGCTCTCGGAGGTCCTGGAAGGGCGCAGGACGATCCTGTCGTTCTTCGGCAGGCGCAACGGCGGCCGTGGCATCTCGGAAGCAGGCAGGAAGCTTCTGGCAGGTGCCAGCTCGATCGTGGCAGACACACGCTCGGATGCGCGCGAGATCGAGGAGCTGGCAGGAGGCATTGCAGCTCCGATCCATGTGATCACGCCCTATGAGGCCCGGGTCGAGGTAGGGATGAGCCTGCACCTGCATGTGCAGAACATCCTTCTTGCGGTCGATGCGCTGGACGCTGATGTGCTGGATGCGGTGGCAGTCGAGCTTGCGGCATATGTGCTGGGGAAGAACCGCCAGGCACGGGTCTGCCTCTTCACGCGCTCTGCGGCCTTCGAGGCGCCGGCACGCATCCTTCAAAAGGTCCAGGATGCCCTTGCTGCAGCCGGCATGGATCCGGCACTTGCCCAGGAACCAGCAGGGGTAGCAGAGAACGGACCCGATGAAGGCGATACGCCGGAGCGCATATTCACGGTTGTGCGCTGCGTCGACGAGCTCCATGTGAGCCGCACGATGCGCGAGCAGCGCGTCGTGGTGGACCTGTCCGAGGTGCCGGACCAGTTCCTGCAGATATCCGCCATGAGCATGGGGGTTCCGCAGATAGCGATGCATCCGACCGAATATGTAGCGGATGGCAGGAACGGAAAGATCCTGTCTGAGCTCGAAGATCTGCCGGCAGTCGTGGACTACTATCTTGAGAGCATCGAGCACTTCAACGAGGCGCAGATCGCCTCCTACGACCTGGGAGAGCGCTTCAGCTCCTCCGAGCTCGTCAAGGCCTGGAAGGAGGTCATATCCTGTGGTGAGCATGCGCGTGATTGAGCTGGGCAGCACCGACTACTCGACGCTTGCCGAACTCGGCCAGGATGTGTCCTGGTCCTTCGAGCCTGAGCTCAAAGAGGAAGATCAGTATTGGGATGTCGCCTTCGTGGCACGGCAGGTCTCTGACAGCGAAGCCGCCTATCTGATCGGCCATGTCAGAGCATACTGCCTCTTCGTCGAAGAGCATATCGTTCTGAGTGCCGCGATGGAGCGCCTGTACCGGAGCCGGCAGGGAAGGCGCTACAGCGAGAAGAACATCAGAGAGCTTCTTGCCACCAGGCTCAAGGACTACTATGCGAAATCATATGGCGAGAAGTTCAGTCCGGACCGGCTCGCGGTGTCTCCGAGCTTTTCCGGGAGCGTCCAGCTCGAAGGCTCTGTTGCCATGGTGCTTTCAGGCAGCTTCGGCGACACGATGCAGCAGGCTGCCTTCTGGCGCAGCAATATCCCGGTAGAGCAGGGACAGGCCATCGACTTCTGGCTCGAATACCAGAAGAGCGGCACGGTCGAGATCGAGCTCGTGATACGCCAGTTTGTCCAAGGAAGCATCTCCACGGTCCAGAATGTCTGGAAGTTCTCCGAGAGAGACCTCCGCGATGTGGTGACGATCGAGAACCGCAAGCTTCAAGGCCCGGTCTTCGTCTCGCTCAATGCGAGAGGCGAAGGCAGCCTCAGGATCGTGGCCCTGCATGACCGCTATTCCCGCCATGGCCTGGGTGCCTTCCTTCCGGGCGGCGTCCGCGCGGTCACGAAGGACCGCGAAGAGCTCTTTACCTATTTCGATCCGGGCAATCTCAAGCCACCTCTGGCGGTCTATTTCTCGGGCTACAAGACGATGGAGGGATTCGAAGGCTACTACATGATGCGCCGCTTCGGATGCCCCTTTCTCCTGGTCAGCGATGCCAGGCTCGAAGGCGGGGACTTCTATCTCGGCGATGCGGCATATGAGAAGCTTGTCGTAGATGCAATCGAGAAGGCACGCACCTGGCTGGGGTTCGCACCGGACCAGATGGTCTTCACCGGCCTCTCGATGGGGACCTTCGGTGCGCTCTATTATGCGACGAAGCTTCCCTGCCGCGATATCGTGGTCGGAAAGCCGCTTCTGAGCCTCGGCGATGTGGCGGCAAATGAGCGTCTGCATCGTCCGGGCGGCTTTCCCACCTCGCTCGATGTCCTCGAGAAGGAGTGCGGAAGCCTCGGTGCTGCGGCACAGGAGAGGCTCAACCGAAGGTTCTGGGACCGCTTCGACGGGACCGACTGGTCGGGGCGCTCCATCTATGCGGCCTATATGATCGAGGACGACTATGACGGGCGGGCCTATCCAGACCTTCTGCGCGGCATGCGCGGCAGGGGTGCCAAGGTGGTCGGCAAGGGCCTCCATGGACGGCACAACGACGATACGCATGGCATCGTGGTCTGGTTCAAGGGACAGCTCAAGCGCGTGCTTGCGCAGTATGGCGAGGAACGTGATGGCTGTGCATGATAGGATATGGACCGTATACTGGACGGAATGGGGGGCAGAGACCTATCTGTATGGGTCCAAGATCTGCTTCCATGCTCCGGGCGACGTTGAGTTCGAGAATGCCCTGATGCCTCCTGGCACGGTCATCAAGACCTGGCATTCGATGGTGGACTACCAGGAAAGAAGGCTCGAGCCGCAGCTGCCGATCATCGACGGCGAGGGGTCCTACCACGTGAGCGTCAGCCTCGAGGCAGATGTGCCCGAAGGGATATATCTGCGCTTCGTGTTCTTCGGGAAGAACGGCGATGAGGCCGGCTCTGTTGTGGTGGACCAGCCCGAAGCGGACCTCAGATGTCCGCTCAAGACCTATAGCTATGACGCGCAGCTGATCTGTGCCGGAGCGCATGTCTTGCGCTTCCATTCCTTCACGATCGAGGAGCTGGACAGCCAATGCTAGAGAGAAGGTTCAGGGCGGCAGTCGATGCCGTGAAGGCCGCTGCAAAGAGGGCGGACCGTCTCTCCGACCAGGAACTGGCAGAAGAGACGGTCCGCCTCAAGGACGAGATCGCGCATGGACATGCGCTCGACGATGTGATGGACGAGGCCTTTGCCGCGATTGCCGAGGCTGACCGCCGGGTGCTCGGATTCTATCCCTACGACGAGCAGATCTATGGGGCGGCTGCCCTCGAGGCAGGATGCCTTGCCGAGATGAATACCGGCGAGGGCAAGACGCTGACGGCGACGATGCCGCTGTACCTGCATGCCCTTTCCGGAAAGAGCACGATCCTGGTCACGGCAAACGAGTATCTGGCCTGGCGCGATGCCGAGCAGATGCGGCCGGTCTTTGCCTTCATGGGTCTTGAGGAGCGTGCCGGCGTCACGAAGACGCCGGGCACTGTCTTCACGAACGACGAGAAGCGCCAAAACTACGCGGCGGACATTCTCTATACGACCCACGGCGTGCTTGCGTTCGACTATCTGCTGAACAACCTCGTCACGCGTGCCGATGAGCGCTTCCTCAGGGATTTCGGGTTCGTCCTGATCGACGAGGCGGACTCGGTCCTGCTTGACAGCGCACAGATGCCGCTCGTGATTTCCGGCTCTCCGCGCGTGCAGTCAGACCTCTATCCCACGGCCGACTTCTTCGTGTCCACGCTCAAGGAGGGGCGCGACTATACGGTCGAGGACAAGGCGGTCTGGCTCACTGACGAGGGCGTGGCGCGTGCCGAGCGCTTCTTCAGCATCAAGAACCTCTTTGCACATGAGAACTTCGAGGTCAACCGCCATATCCAGCTCGCGCTCAGGGCACATGCGCTGTTCCGCCTGCGCAAGGAATACATGGTATCGGACGACGGACAGATCGTTCTTCTGGACAACAGCACCGGACGGAGCCTCCCGGGCATGAAGCTGCGGGGAGGCGTCCAGCAGGCACTCGAGCAGAAGGAGCATCTGGAGCTTTCGCAGGAGCAGCGCTCCGTCGCCTCCATCACCTACCAGAACCTCTTCCTGATGTTTCCCGAGATGTGCGGCATGAGCGGCACCTTCTCAGATGCACGGCGGGAGCTCTGGCAGGTCTATCGCAAGCGTGTGGTGGTCGTGCCGACACACCGCAGGATCCAGCGGATTGACCGTCCCGACCGCTACTTCCTGACAGCGCAGGACCAGTTTGCAGCCGCCCTCGAAGAGACGCTTGCCCGCCATGCTGCCGGCCAGCCGGTCCTTGCGGTCACGGCCACGATACAGGACAGCGAGATCTTCTCGAAGATGCTCGTCGACCACCATGTGCCGCATTCGGTCCTCAATGCAGACAATGCCTTCTGGGAGGCAGAGATCATCGCCGCTGCAGGCCAGCGGGGCGCGGTCACGGTATCGACCGGCATGGCTGGACGCGGCACCGACATCAAGCTCGGAGACGGCGTCGCCGAGCTCGGCGGCCTTGCGGTCATAGGCATCGGCCGCATGGAGAACACGCGCCTCGAGCGGCAGGCACGCGGACGTGCTGGCAGGCAGGGGGATCCGGGATCGAGCCAGTTCTTCGTGTCGGCCGAGGATGAGACCGTGAGCGAGATATATCCCGAGAAGGCAGAGGCGCTCATCGATTCGCCGCATCCTGTCTCCGAGCGCAGGATCAGACATCTTGCACTGCGCGCGCAGAGGACGCTCGAGGAGCAGGGCGTATCGTCGCGGGAGCAGGCGATCCGCTATGATGAGATACTGCGCCGCCAGCGCGAGATCCTCTATGCTGCGAGAAACAGGCTTCTTGACGGCGAGGCAGTGCCAGAGGACGAAGTCAGGCGCATTGTGCACAGCAACCTGCGCCGCTTCGCAGGAGGCAGAAAGACGGTCCTGGCGCCCGATCTCAGGCGCTATGTGCTTGACAACCTGAGCTATGAGCTCGACGATGAGATATCCCGGCTGCTGGACGAGATGCCGGCAGGACCCCGGCTCCTGAAGAGCCTTCTGGGGTATGCCGACAGGCTTTTCGAGCAGAAGAAGGCATCGTTTGCCACGCCGGACGAGTTCGGGGAGTATGTGCGTGAGTGCATGCTGCACGCCCTCGACGAAAGCTGGATCGAAGAGATCGACTACCTGCAGCAGCTGCAGTATGCAATCGCTGCACGCAGCATGGCACAGAAAAATCCGATCTTCGAGTACAGCCGGGAGGCATACCGCTCCTTCCAGGAGATGGAGCAGACGATGCAGGAGCATATCGCGCGCAGCTTCTTCCTTGCCGAGCCTCTGGGATATGAAGACGGCGCGCTCCGGATACTTTTCCCCTAGGAAGGCCTGCATGGTTTACAGCTTCAATCTCGGCATCGGATGGGCATCGAGCGGCGTCGAATATGCCCAGCTCTACCGGGCACGGATGTTCCGGCGCCTGGGCATCGATGCCCGCTTCGTCTTCACGGACATGTTCCCGACCGAAAACATCGAGCACTTCACCAGGCGCATGGGCTTTGCGGATGAGGAGGTCATCTGGCTCTATGCTGCCTTCACGGACTTCCATACGGCTCCGGTGAGCTATACGTTGGAGCGCTTCGTGGCAACCCTTGCCGGCACGGACTTCAGGATCTCCCGTACCGGCAGAAAGGGACGGGTTGCCTCTGCCACAGAAGATGCCTACTGCACCGTCTATTTCACGGACGATGAGCACGACCTGGTGCACCGTGTCGAATATGTCTTCAAGGGACGGCTGGTGCGCAAGGACTACTTCACCTACGGCAGGATCTATTCGGAGTACTATGCTCCGCTCGATGGACGTGCCCATCTCTATCTCAGGCGCTTCTTCAACGAGGATGGAACGGTCGCCTTCGAGGAGATGCCCGATGGAGCAGATCCTGTCTTCCGCTTCCCGGACGCGATCCTCTATTCGAAGCAGGAGCTCGTCGCGCACTTCATGCAGAAGCTCGGCCTCTCGGCAGACGACACGGTCCTGATCGACCGTACGACCGGCATCGGGCAGGCGGTGCTGGCCCATGCTGCCCCCGCCAGGGTCGGCGTCGTCGTGCATGCAGACCACTGGAGCAGGCAGGGGACCGACAGCACCCATATCCTCTGGAACAACTACTACGAGTATGCCTTCGATATGCAGCGCCATATCGATTTCTTCGTCGCGTCGACCGAGGCGCAGAAGCGCCTGATGGAAGAGCAGTTCGCCCGCTATACGGGACAGGTGCCGAAGATATGCGCGATTCCGGTCGGAAGCATCGACGCGCCGGTGCACCCCCAAGCTCCGCGCCGTCCCTTCTCTGTCGTCACTGCCTCGCGCCTTGCGCCGGAAAAGCATATCGGCTGGGCCATCGAGGCCTGCGCAAAGGCAAAGGAGCGCCTGCCGGAGCTCACGTTCGATATCTGCGGTGAAGGCTCCGAGCGCCCGCGCCTCGAGAAGCTGATTGAAGAGCTGGATGCGGGCTCCTATGTGCATCTGCTCGGGCAGCAGGACATGGGCACCATCTATCCTTCCCATGAGCTCTATCTCTCGGCATCCACGAGCGAAGGCTTCGGGCTCAGCCTAATGGAGGCAGTGGGAGCGGGGCTTGCGATGATCGGCTTCGATGTCCCGTATGGCAATCCGACCTTTATCGACGATGGGAAGAACGGATATCTCGTGCCGGTCCATGACGGGATGGAGGAATCTGTGCGGACGGAGGCGCTGGCCGATCGGATCGTCAGATATTTCCTCGAGGACGACCGGCGTGCCTTCGAGAGAAGATCCTATGAACTTGCGGAAGACTACCTTACGGAGCGTGTGGCACTGAAATGGAAGAGTGCAGTCGAAGCTGGGTGAGAGGGCAGGGAGTCCTGCTGCTCGATGGGTATGGCGAGATGGCACAGATGCTCAAGGATTCCTTCAGGCTGGCAGGCTTCGAAGGCCCTGTCATCGTGCTCTCGGAGGAGGCCTTCCTGCCGGCCGATGTCATGTCCATCTGGCGCCTGGCTGCCGAGGGCTTGGAGCCAGACGGTCTTCCTGGCACCGTCCGCAGGGCTGCCCTGCCAGATAAGTCCGAGCAGACAGCCTACAGCCTTGCCCATGCTGGATGGAAGGCGGGGCAGAGCCGCTATTTCGACCAGATCGAGGCGCCGGACTGGTGGGAGATATCGGCCGATGGAAGCTCTGGCAAGATCCAGGACATGAACCATCTGCGTGGCAGGATATACTATGCCCCGATCGGCCGGTCGCGGATAGCAGCCGATGTGGACTGGCTTGACGAGTCGGGGACCCCGCGCTTCACCGACCACTATGACAGGGACGGTGCGCTTTTTGCCAGGACCACGTTCAACGGGAAGGGACAGCGCTTCTGCTGCACCTGGTTCGACTCCCTGGGACGCGAACGGGTCGTCTCGAACTATGTGACCGGCGACATCATCCTTGCAGGGGGCGGCAAGACGCAGCATTTCGCTGATCGTACGGGCCTGGCAGTGGCCATCCTGTCCAGGCTCGGCCTCGCCGGGGAGAGAATCTTCTACAACTCCCTCTCATGGCCTCTGTTCGTGAGCGAGAGGCTTGGCAGGAAAGAGCGGGACAATGTCCTGTTCTGGCAGGAGCGTCCAAGGCCGGATGTCCCGGGCAACATGCAGATGATCCTCGAAGGCCGCTCCCATACCAGCAAGATCTATGTGCAGGATGCCAAGAGCGCACAGAAGCTCCTGGAGCTGGGTGCAGAACCCTCCTATATCTCCACCTTAGGCTTTGCCTATGACTTCTGCCGCACGAACGCTTCGTCGGACAACGTCTTGATCTGCACGAATTCGGACCAGATCGAAGGGCTCGACGAGCTTCTGGATGCCCTGCCGGATATGCGCTTCCATATCTGCGCTGTCACCGAGATGTCTTCGAAGCTCATGGCGGAAGGGGCGCGTCCGAACGTGCATCTTCATCCGGTCTGCAGCACAGCTGAGTTCGACAGCCTCTTTGCCAGCTGCGACTGGTATCTCGATATCAACCGTGGGAGCGAGATCGTGGATGCGCTGCGGCGCGCCTTCCTGGCAGACCAGCTGATCCTCGGATTTGCCGATACACTGCACCGTCCGCGCTTCGTCGATCCGGGCCATGTCTTTGCGGATGCGGAGAGCATGGCGGGAAAGATTGCGGATATCAGAAGGTCTTCCGGCGCCATGTCTCGCCATGTCGCGCGCCAGCATGCAGCGGCCATGGCGGAGAGCCCCGAGAGCTTCCGAAAGCTCATCTTCGGAAGAGCCTGAAATCTCTTCCAGGATTGAGCATATTGCGGAAAAGTGAATATTGGTGCGAATTTGTGCTGCATTATGGGTATAAGTACCAGACACTTTCAGAGCTTCCCGATAGGGCAGCCCACCCAGAAAGTGCAAGCAGCTGCTTCGCTGCTGCAAGGGAAGGGGTTAGCTGTGGCACCAGATATCGCTTCCGATGCATATCCATCCGAAGTGCTGTTCGATATCCTGAATTCGATCCCGATGCCGGTCTTCGTGTTCGAGCTGTGTAGAGGAGAGCGGCTTCCGGTCTACCTGAACAAGGAATATCTTGCCATGCTGGGCGTAGATACCCTCCAGGATGCAATCGATGGGTGTCAAGGACACTTCGAGCGCTATATCAGCCCTGATGATCGGGAGCTTGTCAAGAGCCAGGACGAGCGCGCCATCGCCAATATCGGCAAGACGGTATCGTTCGAGTTCCATCTCATGACGATGGAAGGCAGAAAGCACCTGGTACGGGCGTATTCGTGTGCCCGCCACGACACGTCCGGAAGCCTGATTGTCGTGAGTCTGTTCGTCAGCCTGGCAGACCGGCTCAATGCGGAGGATACGCCGCTCGATGCGGTTACCGGCCTTGTCCCGATGCAGTCGTTCTTCAAGATCATGCAGCGCTGGCGCAACGATTTCAATGCCTATCGGGATGGCTCCGAGCTCGTAGTGCTCTATATCGATATCGTGAACTTCCGCCTGATCAATTCCAGAGGGGGCATCTCGGCAGGAGACCGCTTCCTCAGGAAGGTCGCAGAGAAGCTCAGGGTGATCTTCCCGGTCAATGCAATCTCGCGCTTCGATGCAGACCACTTCGTGGTCCTGGCACATGAAGAGAACATGAAGACAAAGGCCAGGTCGGTCCGTGACCTGTTCCAGGAGATCGCCCCTTCCGGTGTCGGCATCAATATCGGCGCAAGCGTATGGACAGACCATACTCTGGCACCCGAGGAGATCTGCAATCAGGCGAAGGCAGCCTGCGACGAGAGCAGGCGGCATCTCAACACCTATTTTGCGGTCTACGACGAGAAGATGGGACAGCATCTCGAGACCAGGGGCTATGTCATCTCCCATATCGGCGAGGCGATAGAGCAGGGCTGGATCCGTGCTTACTATCAGCCGATCATCTGTGCTGCGTCGGGAGTGCTCTGCGGTGTCGAGGCGCTCGCGCGCTGGGACGATCCGGTGCGGGGCATGCTGAGCCCGGCCGACTTCATCCCTTCGCTCGAAGATTCCCAGCAGGTCTGGAAGCTCGACCTGTGCGTGGCGGAGCAGGCATTCTCCGAAATCGCGTCGCGCATGCATCTGGGGCTTGCCGTCATACCGGTCTCGATCAATCTCTCGCGCACCGACTTCTTCTGCTGCGACATCTTCTCCGAGATCGAGCGTCTTGTCGTGAAGCATGCCATTCCGCGGAACACGGTGCATATCGAGGTCACCGAAACCGCAATCGTCTCCCAGGAGGATGTCGTCGTAAAGACGCTCGACCGGTTCCGGCGGGCCGGCTACGAGGCCTGGATGGACGACTTCGGCAGCGGCTACAGCTCGCTCAATCTGCTCAAGGACTATGACTTCGATGTCCTGAAGCTCGACATGGCATTCCTGCGCAAGGACACCAAGCGCTCCCGCGCGATCATCTCCTCGGTCATCTCGATGGACAAGCATATCGGCATACGCACGCTTGCAGAAGGCGTCGAGACGAAAGAGCAGGCAGATTTCCTGCGCAGGGCAGGCTGCGAAAAGATGCAGGGATACTATTTCGGCAAGCCGATGCCGTTCGACGAGATGCTGAAGCAGTGCTCCGACAGGGGGTTTCCGGTCGAGAGCATGCGCCAGAAGGCCTTCTTCGATGCAGCAGGCTCCGTCGATTTCCCCGTGAACAATGCACTCGTGCTCTACGACTACTGGGGCGGGCGCTTCCATATCCTGCAGTACAACGAGCAGGCCGAGACGATGATGCGCTGGTATGGCTTGGATGGCGCCCAGGAATTCGAGAACGCCGTCAACGAATGGAACAGCTCGTTCAGCAATGCGCTGGCTCCGGCAATGCAGTATGCAATAGAGACCGGCAAGGCCGGAGAGCAGGCCATCATATTCAAGGGGAAGGAGATGCTGTTCCGCTTCCGGGCAGTCAGGTCTGTCGAGGGGCACAATCTGATTGTCGCTACCCATTTCGATATGCCAGACCATCTGAAGGAAGTCGAAAGAATCTCTCGGGCGCTCATGAGCCTTCTGGAGTTCTACTGCGATGTCTTCTATCTCGACCTCGGCGGAAAGACGATTCAGAGCCTGCGCTTCGGCATCAATCTTTCGGGATCGAGCGACGTAGGAATGATTCCGATTCTAAACAGCGACGGCAGCCTGGCATCGCTGATGCCGAAGATCTTCGAGGCAGACCGCACGCGCTACCGCCAGTTCCTCGATCCTGCAATACTCAAGGAGCGTCTCGAGAAGGCTGAGGGCGAGACCTTGAGCGACGTGTTCCGCACGTCCACCTCCTCGGGCCACTACCAGTGGATGGAGCATACACTGCTCTTCGAGCATGGATCCAACCGGAACCGTGCGATATATGGCATACGCCCGCTCGAGATGCATGCCCTGGCAACGGAGTCCGACCTCATGAAGACAGGCTCCCAGCAGACGCCCTTCGAGGACCCGAATCAGGTGGGAAGGACGCTCTGGGCGAGCCTGATCGAGAACCTGCCGATCAAGCTCTTCTGGAAGGACGCGAAGCGCCGCTTCGTCGGCGCGACGAAGGCCTTCCTCGACTATTACGGCTTCGGCTCGATTGCAGACATCGCCGGCAAGACCGACGAAGAGCTCGGCTGGCATCCGGACGAATCTGACTACCGCGACGCAGAGCTCTGCGTCCTCGAATCCGGCAAGGCGAGCCGCAATGTCCGCGGCAGATGCATCCGGCAGGGCAGGAGCCAGCCGATCATCGCCAGCAAATGGCCGATCTACCGGAACGGCGAGATCATCGGCCTCATGGGATATTTCGTCGAAGCCGATGCACCGGGCAGCGCCGAAGCTGCGCCCGAACAGGCTTGGCTCGGCATCGTTGGCATGCGGGGCATCGAGGCCTTTGTCGAGGACCTGATCCTGAACGTGGTCGATTTCGAGGAGAACGGCAGGATGTTCGGCTTCGTCCGCATCGCCGTCGAGCCGCCTCTGAGCGAGGGACAGGACAGGAGCAGCCAGGATATGGATGCTTCCATCAGACGGGCTGTCATCGAAACCGTGGGACACAGGGGCTCGGTCGTGCGTTTCAGTGCCTGCCACTACGGCGTGCTGGCAAAGAGCCGCTCGCACGGCGATTTTGCCGTGTTGGCCGAGAGGATTCGTGCAGCGATCGAAGCCATCCCCTGCGAGGGAGGCAAGGTCGAAGCCAAGATACAGCTTGGCTTTGCAGAGGATCTGTCGCTGCTTGTGAAGCGGCTCTGCAATGCGCTTCTGGAAGGTGCCGTCCTCGATGCGTCCGCCCATAGGGAAGATGACCGCAAGCGCATGGAGACGCTCGAGCAGCTGTTCGAGCTTGCACCCTTCGGCTGCTATATCCTGAAGCCAGACCAGACGGTGCTCTTCTGGAATCGTGACGCCGAAAGGCTGCTCGGATATCCCGCAGACGAGATGGTCGGCAGGATGAGCATAGGATCGACGCTGAAGTGCCTGTATGCCAACGGCGACCCGATCAGCTTCGGGCGCTATCCGGAAGCCTATGCGCTTGTCAACGGCGAACCGCAGACGGTGAAGATGTTCATGCAGCGCAAGGATGGCACCGAGGTGCTCGTGCGCGACACAGTCGTGCCGCTCGCCGACAGCGAAGGCAGGATATCGTGGCTCGTCGCCCTCTTTGTGCCGCTCGTGGACGAAAGCTATGAGCATGGCCTGGTCAGGCAGATCTATCAGAGCGCGACCCGGGATCCGGTCACCGGCCTGCCCGGCAGGAAGTACATGGAAGTCGCGATTGCAGATGCGCTCGAGCTCTACCGCCGCACGGGGCAGGTCTTCGCGGTGCTCTTTGCAGATATCGATGAGTTCCACGACATCAACAATACATTCGGCCACGTGGCAGGAGACAGGGTGCTCAAAGGCTTCTCGGACCTCCTGAAAAAGAGCAAGCGCAGATGCGACAGCTTCTGCCGCTGGGGCGGCGACGAGTTCGTCGGGCTTCTGCATCTCAGGACCACGAAAGATATCGATGGGCTTGTCCGGCGGTATATGGAATCGGCAGAGAACTTCTCGATCAGGATCGGAGACGACGATATCGGCTGTGCCATCTCGGTCGGCATCGCGGCAGTCAGGGAGGGAGACACCATGCAGTCTTTGATCGATCGTGCCGACCAGCAGATGTACGAGGCAAAGGGACGCCAGCATGAGCGTATCGTGACGGATAGCACATCAAGGCGAACCAGCAGCGAAAGCTAGCGGTATAGTCAGGACAGATGCCTGTTCCCAAAGATCCGGAGCAGGCATGCCGGAAAGCTCTGGCTTTCCGGCGGCAGGGAGATGAGGCTGCCAGGTGGGGCAGGCAGCTTGAGAAGGTATTGTGCCAATGGCGGTATTGGAAAGGCTGAAGTCGCTGACAGGTCCAGCCTGTACGGCAGAACAATGGAACGAGATAAGACCGGCAGTCTCCTCGGAGAACCGCCGCTGCATACTCGTAGTCACCGCGGCATTCGGGGCGATGATGGCCATCATGCTGGTTGCCTCCCGCTTCATCATGAGGATGAGGGCAGCGACCGTGCTCTATGTGGCGATGATCTTCATCGCGCTGGCCATCTTTGCAATCACCGCGCACGTGAAGCCTGAAGACGAACATGACATCGACATCCTGGTCTATCTGACGATATGCACGACCTTGGTCTATTCGACGATTCTGGGAACGGCCTTCTGCACCGATCAGGTAGCAACAGCCTATCCAGCATTCGTCCTGGCCGCCCCGCTTCTCTTCACCGACCAGGCAAGCAAGATCGGTACCTGCATCGTGGCCGATACGCTCCTGTTCGTGGTCATGGCGCTCGCATTCGATGAGCCTGCCTTCGTCGCGAATGACATCATGAATTCCTGCATCTTCGCAGGCGTCAGCATCGGCATAAATTTCTATACGCTCAATGTCAAGATCCAGCAGGAATGCACCAAGATCAGGCTCAGCGATCTCAGCTCGAAGGATCTTCTGACCCACGTCAGGAACAGGAACTCCTACGAGCAGATGCTGTCAGAGTATCCTCTGCGCTGCAGGAAGGCCCTGTGCTGCATCTTTGCAGACCTCAATGGCCTGCATGAGCTCAACGAGGTTGCTGGGCACGCGGCGGGCGATGCGATGCTGAAATGTGTCAGCACGGAGCTCAAGACAGCATTCGGCGAGGATGCGGTCTTCCGCATCGGCGGAGACGAATTCGTTGTCTTCATCTGCGACAGGAGCAGCGAGAAAGAGATTGCTTCCCAGGTGGAGGAAGTGTACAGAAGGCTCGAGAGCAGCTCTTGCCATGTCTCTTTCGGCATCGCCTGGCAGAAGGCACCTATCGTGGATATGGCAGGGCTCATCAAGAAGGCAGAGCGGCAGATGTATGTTTCGAAGCGGCGCTACTATGAGCAGGCTGGCATAGATCGGCGCGGCAGGAGAGACTGAGGCAGACGCCATACGCACCAGATCGAACGATGCCCGCCCGGGGAAAGGTTTCCCCGGGCGGGCATTCTGCGGCAATCGGGCATGCTGCAGGGGAGGCGTTGACGTGAGCCTGCAGGCTGGTTCTACAGCCTAGGCACCTATCACTTCGGTATCGTCTCTGTCGAAGAGGAGCATGAGGACGGGTAGTGTCGGCAATGTTGGTGTAATGGCCCTTCCTGTCTGGCACGAGGAGGCCGTCCTGGATCCGGAATTGCTGCCGCTATCCTATGCCGACTCCATCCCGTCCGCAAGCTCGAGGCTCGCCTCT
>Ga0214925_100325_pt1 | contig 28439 bp, 22 predicted proteins | sample Stichaenrichment_FD_168299 | JGI IMG/M metagenome (GOLD analysis project Ga0214925, IMG submission 168299) | Xylose enriched microbial communities from anaerobic bioreactor in Madison, Wisconsin, United States - 63SRT | ecosystem: Engineered > Bioreactor > Anaerobic > Unclassified | place: USA... | reverse complement strand
TGAGAATGTTTGGTTTGGCCACTTGACATTATACACAAAAACAGGGGGTGTTGCTCTTTTTTGTGCAAAATCCCTTGAAATCAAGGTTTATACATTGTTATTCATGCTATATGCATGACACTACCATCTAAATAAAGGAGGTCACATTATGAAGGAGTTTAAGTACACTATTACAGATCCACAGGGAATTCACGCAAGACCGGCAGGCCTTTTTGTAAAGGCTGCAGCAGGCTTCCCATGCAAGGTCACTATTTCAAAGGATGGCAGAGAAGCAGATGCCAAGAGAATTCTGGGCGTTATGAGCCTTGGAATCAAGCAGGGCATGGAGATCACAGTTACCTGTGACGGAGAAAAAGAGGACGAGGCTGCAGAAGCCCTCGAGAAATTCCTCAAAGAGAATCTTTGATCTGAAAAGAGCCGGGCGGGTGTTTATGCATCGCCCGGTTTTTGTGACAGGAGGTACAAAGTGCAGAAAGAATACAGTGGAAAGCCGGTATTCAGCGGAATCGCCATTGGAAAGATTTCCATTTACCATAAAAAAGAATCAGTTGTAAAACGTGAGAAGATCGACGACGCTGAGGCCGAGATCAAGAGATATCACGCAGCATCTGACGAGGCAAAAAAGCAGCTCGGCGAGCTGCACGACAAGGCTCTGAAGGAAGTCGGCGAGGCCAATGCTGCTGTTTTTGAAGTGCATCAGATGATGCTCGACGACCTCGATTATCAGGAATCAGTTGAAAATATTATCCGCACTCAGGGTGTCAATGCAGAGTTTGCAGTTGCAACGACCGGGGACAATTTTTCCGAGATGTTTGCAAATATGGACGACGAGTATATGCGCGGCAGGGCTGCCGATGTCAAGGATATTTCAAACAGAGTCGTTGGCATTTTAAACGGCGCCGGAGCAGGCGGTTTCACCGCAACGGAGCCGTCGATACTTGTAGCAGACGACCTCGCACCGTCTGAAACTGTACAGCTCGACAAGTCGCTCGTCCTCTCATTTGTTACAAAGGGCGGCTCGACCAATTCGCATACCGCGATCCTCGCAAGGACGATGAACATTCCGGCGCTCATCGGAGTTGACTTCAACGAGGAGGGACTCGAGGGCAGGCTCGGGATCGTAGACGGCTACGAGGGCAAATTTATCATTGATCCGGATGAGGACGTTCTCACTTCATATAAGGAAAAAAAGGCCGAAGAAGATGAAAAACGACGCCTTTTACAGGAACTCAAGGGCAAGCCAAATATTACAAAGGACGGCCATGAGATAAATGTCTACGCAAATATCGGCTCAGTCAAGGATATTGCAGATGTCCTGACGAACGACGCCGGCGGAATCGGCCTTTTCAGGAGCGAATTTTTGTACCTCGGCTGCGACGACTATCCGTCTGAGGAGGACCAGTTCAGAGCGTATAAGACCGTCGCTGAAAATATGGCCGGCAAAAAAGTCATTATCCGTACCCTGGACATCGGTGCCGACAAGCAGGTCGATTACTTCCACCTCGACCACGAGGACAACCCTGCGATGGGCTTCCGCGCGATCCGAATCTGCCTGAAGCGCCCGGAGATTTTCAAGACTCAGCTTCGCGCGCTTTACAGAGCAAGCTTCTATGGAAATATTTCGATCATGTTCCCGATGATCATTTCCGTTGACGAAGTCCGCAAAATCAAGGAGATCATAAAAGAAGTCAAAGCTGAACTCGACGAAGAAAAACTTCCATACAAAGACTGTGAGCTCGGCATCATGGTAGAGACTCCGGCAGCCGTCTGGATGTCCGAGGAACTCGCCAAAGAAGTCGATTTCTTCTCAATCGGAACGAACGACCTGACGCAGTACACTCTCGCCTGCGACAGACAGAACGCAAAACTCGAAGATTTCGCAGATTCGCACCATCCGGCAGTTCTCCGCGAGATCGAGTACACTATCAAAAATGGCCACAAGGGCGGTGCCTGGGTCGGCATCTGCGGCGAGCTTGGCGCAGACACATCTCTGACCGAGACCTTCCTTCGAATGGGAGTCGACGAGCTCTCAGTCTCCCCATCGCGAGTACTGGCAGTCCGCGACGCCATCCGAAACACCGACCTCTCAGTGGGACAGTAGTGGGTCAGTAGGGACGGTTCTTTTTGTCCCACTTTTTGAATATTCAGACAAATCACAACATTTAAGTTCGAAGCAGCGCCACAGATGGACGGTCTCGCTCCGTAGGATTTTTCTGTTCGTGTGCGCTCGTCTATGTGCCGCCCTCTGACCAATGTATGGTCTTATAATGGTTATGATTTTGGCAGGTGGTCACCCGGGCGGCAACATCGCGCACACTCACGACAAAAAATCCTAAGGTCGCGAGACCGTCTCTATCTGCGGCGCTGCTTCTTGATTAAAAGGCGCGCGTATCAGCAGAGCTGCTTTTTGGTTAGAAAGCGCGCGTATCAGCGGAGCTGCTTCTTGATTGATGGGCGCCCATATCCGCAGTGCTGCTTTTTTTGCACGGAAATCTGGTTGGTCACTTTTTCAGTATAGACCCTTTCGGGGCGAAATTTATATAACGGCTTTCTTCCAGTCTCAAGATAGATCGGGGAGGAAGTTAAATTCTTAAAGAGCTTTCAAGCATTCTCAAGATGCGTGTGATAATGTTCAAAAATCTTAAAGAGTACATTTCAAGTTTTTATATACAGTCATTGCTTCTGAAAATTCTACAATGCATTTAAGATTTCCAGCTCCGCGACAGGCTATATTGAGAGCGTACATTCGAGCGTTTAAGATTTTCAACGCTTCGTGAATCTATATCGAGAATGACTTTTTAGTCTTTAAGATTTTTAGTCTCATGTATATCCATACTGAAACTGCGAGAATGGAGCTTGTATATTTCCAGCTCCGCGGATGTCGATATTGAAATCAGTACTTATATACTGAGCAGCGGGCAGGCAAATTTGATTATTTTCAACTATATGTAAGCCTATATTGAAATCACCACTCTTCCGCAGAGCCGGAAGTAAACATTTTTCAGTGTGCTTACCCCATTTCCCTCCCATGCGGAGCTTCTTTGTCCCATTGGACTTCCTGAAAAATAATCCATTGCAGATACAAATGACTTCACCCCAGAAGCAGCGCCGCAGAATGGAACGGGCTCGCGACCTTAGGATTTTTCGTTGTGAGCGTGTGCGCTAGCTGCGGCCTGGGTGGCCACCCGCTTAAGCCTTAAACGTATTAAAACCATACATTGGCCAGAAGGCCGCAATTAGGCGCGCACACGCGAACAGGAAAATCCTACGGAGCGAGGACCGACCATCTGCGATGCTGCTTCGGGCTAAAAAAGGCATAATTGTCTGAATAATCTAAAAACGGGACAAAAAGAACCGTCCCTACTGTCCCAGAAATATCAGATAATGGGACAAAAAGAGCGGTTCGCCGTTTCCGCTCTGACTTCGTCCTTCGGACTCGTCAATCGCGGACGGCTATCGCATGGGCGGTTTATAATGCTCTCGCTTCGTCCTACGGACTCGCGACAGCATAACAACCGCTCCAACCGTCCCTACTGACCCATTTGCAATTTTTGACAGCTGTGATAAAATGATACAGTTGGCTTTTTATGTAAAGAAAGGTTTTTATGGACGTTCCGTTAGAATGTATCACCAGATTATATCAGAAAGTTACTGGAAGGAAGATAAGACACAGGAATTCTGAGCTCGCCGAGAAGATCGAGGGCGTTGATTCGCTCTTTTCGATTCCGGATCTGCTGGACAGGCACGAGGCAGAGAGGCCGCTTGTAGTGACCGGGCCGAACGTGTCGAAGACCACATTTTTTGAATCATTTATAAATGACCGGGAGACCGGATATGTCGTCTACCATTGGGTCCGGAAGGAGCCGACGGTCTCGCAGGCCGAGGAGATAGCAGCATTCTATGAAAAAAATGACTGCGATTCATTTATAGCGATCGGCGGAGGCAGCGCGATAGACGCCGCAAAGGCGGCGGCCGCATGTATAGCAAGACCGGGAAAGAAGCTTCAGAAGATGCGCGGGCTGATGCATGTGCGCCACGACACGCCATTTTTTATAGCGGTGCCGACGACGGCTGGGACAGGCTCCGAGACGACGGCGAATGCAGCGCTTATTGACAATGAGACCGGCCAGAAATTTTCGATAATAGATCCGCACCTGATGCCGGATGTGGCGGTATTGGATCCGTCACTTCTTATAAGCCTTCCGCAGGATGAAACCGCTTACACGGGAATGGATGCGCTTACACACGCCGTGGAAGCGTATCTTAACACGCCATACCATCTGAGCGATACGGCGGAGGATTGCGAAGACGCGGTCGAAGCGATAATGGAATCGCTTCCGAAAGCCTACGCAGATGGCGAGGATTTGCAGGCGAGAGAGGAGATGCTTATAGCATCTTATACGGCGGGAACGGCGCTGAACGTCAGCGGCTATGGAAATATTCACGCGCTTGCGCATGCGATAAGCAGAATGCTCCACATGCAGCACGGCCTTATAAATGCGGTCGTGATGCCATATGTCCTCCGCGAATACGGCGCGGCAGTAGTGCCGGAGCTTGCGAAGCTCGCCTCGGTAAGCGATATTGAAAAAGATGGCACGAGGCAGGAGCGCGCGGCAGGTTTTATCAAAGCGGTCGAGGATATGAACGAGGACATGGGAATCCCGAAGCACCTTGATATTTCAGAGAGTGATTTCCCGAAAATAGCCACCTGGGCCTATAGAGAGGTAAACCCGATCTACCCGGTCCCGGTGATCTTCGATAAAAAACGCTTCATTAAGATTTTGAGGCAGATTGCTTCTAAATAAATTTAACAGGAATTTTTCAAAGAAATTAGTATAATAGGTTGAGAAAGGAAGGTGGCAAATCCCATGGAATCTGATATTCATTATCGAGCGGAAGAGATATTTGGTAACATGAGATGGAGGATTTGTCACCATGCTGGATATATACAGGACAGATGACGCGGTAGTTCACGAGATGGATTCGTTCCAGCCGGGCTGCTGGATAAAGCTGACGGCGCCGACGACGGACGAGTGCGAAGAGGTCGCCGGGGAATTTGGAATGGACATAGTTGACGTGCGTGCCGCGCTCGATGAAGAGGAGAGCTCGCGAATCAGCGTAGAAGATGATTACACATTGATACTTGTGGACATACCGACGGCTGAGGAAAGAAATGACAGACACACCTACACGACAATCCCGCTGGGCATATTGCTAAGGGATGACGTAGTGATCACGGTGTGCGGCGAAGAGACGTCGGTGCTGCGCTCATTTATTGACCACCGCATCAAAGAATTTTCTACAAAAAAACAGATGCGTTTCACATATCAGATCCTCTACAACACGAGCATGGTCTATCAGTCACTGCTCCGCACTATCGACCGCCAGCGCACCGAAATCGAAGAAAAAATATCCGGCAACTTAGAAGATGCGGACCTTATCGATCTGCACGAGCTCGAGAGCAACCTCGTATATTTCGCGACTTCGCTTCGTGCGAACAACCTCGTGATCGACAGGCTGACCCGTTACTCGCGGATCAAGCAGTACGACGAGGACGAAGAGCTCCTCGAGGACGTCATAGTCGAGACAAAGCAGGCCATCGAGATGACATCGATTTACCGTGATATAATAAATGGAACCCGCGACCTGATGAGCACCGTGATCAACAACCGCTTAAATATCGCGATGAAATATCTCGCAGCAGTCACGATCGTGCTCTCCGTGCCAACGATCATCGGCGGCCTCTGGGGCATGAATGTTGACGCCCGCTGGATGCCGTTTTCGCACACGCCGTTAGGTTTTTGGATACTCTGCGCAATAACGTTCGTGGCGAGTATCGTCACGCTTATTGTTCTTCATAAAAGAAATATGCTGTAAAGCGAAAGGAAAGAGAACAAATGAAAATATTGAGTTTTTGTGTACCGTGCTATAATTCAAGCGCATACATGAGAAAATGTATTGACTCGCTGCTTCCGGGTGGAGACGAAGTTGAGATACTTATCGTCGACGACGGCTCGACAGACAAGACCGCCGAGATCGCAGACGAATACGAGAAAACTTATCCGAACATAGTTCGTGCCATCCACCAGGAAAATGGCGGCCACGGCGCCGCAGTTAACGCCGGCATCGAGAATGCGACAGGAGTCTATTTTAAAGTTGTCGACTCTGACGACTGGGTCGACCGCGAGGCCTACATGAAGATCCTCACGAAGCTCCGTGAGTTTGCAAAAATGCGCCACCCTGTCGACATGCACCTCTCAAACTTTGTCTACGAAAAATTGTCCACAGGCCACGAGCGCAGGATGCTCCTCTCGCCACTTTTTCCAGAGGACAAGATCATTGGCTGGGACGGAATGAAGCGCAATATCAAGGGCTTCTCGATCCTGATGCACTCGGTAATCTACCGCACACAGCTTCTCCGCGACTGCGGACTCAAGCTTCCGAAGCACACTTTTTATGTTGACAATCTGTATGTATACATCCCGCTCGTCCATGTAAAGACGATCTACTACATGAACGTCGAGTTCTACCGCTACTACATCGGCCGTGAGGGACAGTCGGTCGCTGAGCAGACCATGATCCGCCGCATCGACCAGCAGCTCCGCGTCAATTACATGATGATCGACGCCGTCGACCCTTGGAAAGTCCGCGAGCCGCACCTCCGCCGCTATCTCCTCTCGTACCTCGAGTCCGTAACGGTAATTTCAACCTCAATCGGCTACCTTTCGAAGGACCCGAAGAACTACAAGAAGGTCGAGGACCTCTGGGACTACATCAAAAAACACGACATCCGCACCTACCGCCACATCCGCTACGGCGTCCTCGGCGGCGCAATGCGCATCAGAGGCAACTTCGGCAAGAAGATGGGCGTCTTCTTCTACCACATCGCCCAGCGCTTCATCGGATTCAACTAAAAAATACAGTAAAGCCCCCGCTTTCCCGCGCCTGCGCGGGAAAGCGGGGATTTTTTCGATATAGAGGCACGCGGAGCAGGAAATCTACACATCACATAAACTACCGGCTCCGCGTGGCAGATGTTTTTCAATATGGGCATATGCGGAGCAGGAAATCTACACATCACATAAACTACCGGCTCCGCGTTGGCGATGCATTTCAATATAGGCATCCGCGGAGCGAGAAATCTACAAGCGCGGTTCCCGCGGTTTCAATATAGCCGTATGCGGAGCGGGAAATCTACACATCACATAAACTACCGGCTCCGCGTGGCAGATGTTCTTCAATATAGGCGTTCGCGGAGCGAGAAATCTACAAGCGTGGTTCCCGCAGCTTCAATATAGCTGTATGCGGAGCTGGAAATCTTAAATACTAACAAGAGAGTTTCAATATAGATTCAAAGTGTATCAAAAATCTTAAATGCTCCAATTTGTACTTTCAATATAGGCGTTCGCGGAGCGAGAAATCTTAAAAGCACTGTAGAAAATCCAGAATCCTTGGCGCTATATTGAAAGACGGAAATGTGCCCTTTAAGTTTTTTGAGAATTATAGCGCGTATCTTGAAAACGACTGAAGGCTATTTAAGAATTTGACTTCCTCTCTGCGCTATATTGAAAACTGGAAGAAGGTCATTGTATAAAATTCCCTCGCAAAGGCCCTATCTTGAAACCCGGGCCTCTGTGGAGCCGCAAGCGAACAGAAAGCACAAATAAGGCCCTATGTTGAAACCTGCCGCAAATCTTTTTATTGCAAAAAACAGAGCCGCGTCTTTAGACGCGGCTCTGGGAGCTATGATGTTTTTTAAAGAATATAAGTCTCTATCATGTCATTTATCAAACTATAGTCTGTAGGATGGCTCTCTGTCTCCAGGCTGTAAATAAAATTCTCATACGGGATAAGTCCATTTGCAATGTAATCATTGATCTTATCGACAGCACCTTTAAGATATTCCTCATTGTCCCACATTCCAAAGTGCTCCCAAAGAATGATTTCACCGTCTGCCGGCCGTTTGATCATAAAATCTGGATAAACGCTTCGGCAACCAAGGGGATATTCGCATTCGTAGCGGTATTCAATATTATGCTGAGCAAGCGCCATAGCAATCATCACTTCAGATTTGGAGCGCATTTTCTCTCCGCCGGGGCCAATATTCGTCAGATTTTCCTGCTTGTATGGGTTCTTGTGATAAGGAATATCATGCCAGTTCTCGTCTGGCAAAAACACAGCCTTGTCCTGGGGCAGCGTGGAATTGGTGTGTCGGTTTATCCGCTTTTGGCGGCTGGCATACAGCTTCTCAATCGCCGCACTGTCACGCTTCAAAATCGCAAGCTCTCTCTTGTACAAATCGAGACTGTCGGAATCAAGCTGCTTGTGCCAGAGCTTGCACACAAGCTCCTTCTCAGATTTCTTAATATACTGACTCTTCCCGTCAGCCAGCAGAACCATCCACCTGGAATAATTATCGTGCGTGTAAATACGTAGCTTCCCAGACGGCGCCGCCTTTATTCTGGCTTCAAGTATGGGAATCTCTTTCTCGAGAAATTTGATCCGGCGTTCTAAACAATTAAACATAAGCTTTCCCCTTTTCTTTTGTGGCCTTGATAAAAAAATATCATCTTGTCAGTCTTCGGTCAATAAAAATGGATACGATTTAATAATTGTTAATGGAAAATTCATGTGAAATTGATTTTGTTTATAAATTGTTTCGAAAATTTATAATTAGGCCGGTCTGAAGGCTGCACGCGGAGCTGGAAATCTATAAATGCGATAGCGAGCCATGCGGTATGCCGGGTTTGAATTCAATATGGGGTTCCGCGGAGCAAGAAATCTACACATCATATAGACTTCCGGCTCCGCGTGGCAGATGCTTTTCAATATGGGCTGCACGCGGAGCAGGAAATCTACAAATGCGATTGCGAGCCACGCGGTATGCCGGGCTTGATTTCAATATGGGTTTATGCGGAGCAAGAAATCTACAAGCGTAGTTCTCGCGGTTTTAATATAGCCGCACACTGAGCTGGAAATCTTAAAGGGAAAAAAGCGAGTCTCAATATAGATTCAGAACACATCAGAAATCATAAACGCCCAAATGCGCGTTGTTAATATAGGCATCTGCGGAGCATGAAATCTTAAAAGCCTTGTAGAAAATCCAAGAGCTCTGGGCGCATGCTGAAAGCCCCAGATGTGCTCTTTAAGATTTTTGAGCATTATCCCACACATCTTGAAAATGCCTGAACGCTCTTTAAGAATTTAATTTCCTCCCTGCTCTATCTTGAGAACCGGAGGAGGGCCATTGTATAAAATTGATTTGGTAAGGCTTTATATTGAAAGTAAGCAATAATGCGGAGCTGCAAGCTAAGTGTCATTGCATAATTTTCAGTCATTAAAGCTCAATCTAGAAACACGCCGAAGCGCGGATCCGCAAATTAAAAGAAATTGAATAAATTCAACCCTATTCGGCCCTATCTTGAAAGCGAGCAATAATGCGAAGCTGCAAGCTCGATGTAATTGTAGAAATTATTTCTGGTAAGGCTATAGCTTGAAACGAGAGCTGTAAGCCCGCCAGAATTGTATACCCGCACGTGAATTCCGCTCTCCCTTGACAAACCCCGGCGGTTCTTCTATTATTTAGAAAGTATATAGTTTATAGTAGATATAAATGGAGGGAAATTATGGCAGACTACAAGAATCTTAAAATCGAGCACGATGGTGCGACGGCTGTTCTTTCGATTTGCAGACCAAAGGCACTCAACGCACTGAACTCAGAGACAGTTGATGAGCTGAATGAAGCACTCACCGAGATCGAGGCAGATGACAACACGAAAGTCCTGATCATCACAGGCGGACCTTGCTACAATAAGAAGCTCGGCGGAGACGACCCGTTCAGATCATTCGTAGCAGGCGCAGATATTAAAGAGATGTATGGATTTGATGCACCTTCAGCCAGAAAATTTGGCATGAAGGCCGCAGAACCATTTTTCAAGCTGATGAATATGCGTCAGGTAACCATCGCCGCAGTAAACGGCTTCGCACTTGGCGGCGGCTGCGAGATTTCGATGGCATGCGACATTAGAATCGCATCAGAGAACGCTATTTTCGGACAGCCGGAGTGTGGCCTCGGCATCATCCCGGGATTTGGCGGTACACAGAGACTTGCAAGACTCGTAGGCATGGGCAGAGCGAAAGAGCTGATCTTCACAGCCCAGAATATCAAGGCAGACGAGGCATACAGGATTGGCCTTGTTAACCATGTAGTACCTAAGGAAGAGCTGATGCCGACCTGCAAGAAGATGGCAGAGACGATTGAAGCAAACGGCTCATACGCAGTTTCGATTGCCAAGGCAGCAATCAACAACGGCTACGACATGGACATCAAGAATGGCGTAGAGCTCGAAGCCAACCTTTTCGGCGTTGTAAATGATACCCACGACAAGAAGGAAGGCATGGGCGCATTCTTAAAGATCGACGGAAAGACAGACAAGCACTTCACCGATTTCTAAAAAATTGAGAGGGTCCCCAGCTGTTCAGGCAGCCGGGGGCTTTTTGCGTTAAAAAATGCCGGGAATTATCACTATAGCTCCTGAATGGCTTAAAATGTAACAAGTCCGGAAATGCTGGGATGTTATAAAAACGCTAGTTTATCATTATAGCTCCTGCATGACTTAAAATGTAACAAATGCCAGAAATGCTCGGGAATTATTAAAATATTAGTTTATCACCAGAGCCCAATATCCGGAAGAATTGCGACACACCCTTGGAACAAACCAGATTGATTTGTACTTATAGTGAAACTAGAAAAACATTATTTGTCACAAATCTAGTCAACTTTGGCGTATGTTAAAAACACTAAAAATTATTTGATACAAACAGCTATTTCACGTGGCCATATTGAGAAAACGCGGCTCTGCGTCGAACATGCATTTCTTTATAAAGAAATAATTGCTCAGAAATAGCCTGTATAGCAAAAAAGCCTTGATTTAATAATTCTTTTTTAGTAGAATATTGTATGCTTATTATATATGCTAATTATATAAGATTGGTTTATTGTGGGTTTATGTGAAAACCGTTTTGGTGAAGCCGACGTCGCCTGGTGCGCGGGGTGGAGCTTTGACGGAAAATATTTGTTGCCAGCTGGAGACCGGAACGGTCGCCGGATGGCGGAGCACGGCCTTCTGGCCCGTGCTGCACAACCAAGCATAAAACCACTACCACACAAATTAATGACTGCAAAAATGTATTGTCTCCATACAGAGAGCACATACACCCGCCGGGTGCGGGACGATATAGCGAAGCATGTGCTGGTCGGAGGAGAGGAAGCCTTCGTGCCGTTGACTGCCCGAAGCAAGAAGATACACGGGGAATGGACGGACGTGATGATCCCGATGTTTCCGGGGTATGTATTTTTGAGGACAGGGGACAGCACAGGGCTGTTCGAGAGGCTGAAAGGGTCGCTCGGGAAGACGATTTTTAAATATGTGAATCTGATCCGCGACGAAGAGTATATAATACCGCTGTCGAAGCACGACGAGCAGATTGTGACGGAGTTGTCGGACAGAGAGCATGTGATCCGCGAATCGAAAGGATACATGACGGGAGACAAGCTGATCGTTACGGAAGGCCCGTTGAAGGGACGCGAGGGTTCGATCATCTCGATAAACAGACACCGCAGGACTGCGATGCTCGCGGTAGACTTCCTTGGGGAAAAACGCCATGTGACCGTCGGTCTTGAGGTGGTCCGTAAAGAGTAAAGCGGTTGCGCAGCAACAAGCGACATCGACACAGCAAACCGGTTGCGCAGCAACAAGTGGAATCGGAGTAGTAAAGCGGTTGCGCAATAACAAAAGTGCACCGCAACAACAAGAGCACCAACAAAAGCACACCGCAGCAACAAAAACCTCAGCGCAATAACAAACCACTCCGATACCAAATCCCTTCCGCCCGAAAGAAAAGAATTGTTATGTATAAGAAAAGTATAAAAGGCTGGATCAAGCATCTGGACTTCATTATTTTGGATATGATAGCCATAGAGGTGGCATTCCTGCTGGCGTTCACGCTCAGGCACCATATGGATTTCTGGTATACGGTTCGGGGGATATTTGATCCGCATATCATTGCATTCTATGTGAAGAACAAGACGACGCAGATCGCGAATTTCTACAGAGATGTCGCAGTGGCGCTCGGGTTCGCATCGATAATTGCGGATGTGATGTTCGAAAACCTGAATAATGTCCTGAGAAGAGGCTTTTTAAAAGAGCTTTGGGCAGTCATCAAGATGATGATTGTCGTGACACTTGAACTCCTCGTTATCCTGTATATAGTTCATTTCTCACAGGCTCTGCCGAGACTGCTTCTGGGATATTTTGTAATATTTTCAATAATATGCCTGTATGTATACAGGATTATCTATAAGACGATCATCAGGGTGGCCCTGAAGAAAAGAAAGTACCACAGGCGCAGGATGGTGGTTTACACGACCCGTGCGGATGCAAAGCAGGTGCTTTCAGACCTGAAGTTCGATGCGATCTCGGATGTCTGGGTGTCGGGAATCATCGGAGATGACCCGGCGCTTAAGGCAGGGGAGAAGATCACAGACGAAGACGGCACGATGGAAGTACCGGTGCTTGCGCAGGGAGATGACATCATCCCGTATCTGACGAAGAACTGGGTAGATGAGATATTTTTTGCGACGCCGAGACAGGTAGACCCGGCCAGCGAGACGAACCGCAAGGGCAGAGAAAAATACGACGAAGATGTGAATGAGCTGATCACCTCATGTCAGATCATGGGAATCACGACACATCGTGAGATATATATCCAGGAGCACAGCGGAAAGCAGATTGTAGAGAATCTGATGGGCAGGACAGTCCTGACCGAGAGCCTGAAGATCACGGGTTCGGCAGGCTACTATCTGAAGCGTCTTTTCGATATTATAGGAGCTCTCATAGGACTTGCGATAACGGGAATACTTACTGTATTCGTAGCTATACCAGGCATCTTGAAAAATGACCCGGGTCCGATATTCTTCGGACAGAAGCGAATCGGAAAAAATGGCCGTATATTCAAGCTCTACAAGTTCCGCAGCATGTATCAGGACGCCGAAAGGCGCAAGGCGGAGCTGATGGATCAGAATAAGATGCAGGGACTTATGTTCAAAATGGACGCAGATCCGCGAATCATAGGATCCGGGCCGGACGGCACGCGCCACGGCTATGGCTGGTTTATCAGGAAGACAAGTATAGACGAATTTCCGCAGTTTTTTAATGTGCTGAAAGGTGAGATGAGCCTTGTGGGAACCCGCCCGCCTACAGTGGATGAGTGGGACAATTACGAGGCGCACCACAGAGCCAGGATGGCGATACGCCCGGGGATTACAGGCCTCTGGCAGGTGTCGGGCAGAAGTGATATCACGGATTTCGAGGAAGTCATAAGGCTTGACCTCGAGTACATCAACAACTGGAGTCTTGGATACGATTTCAAGATCCTCTTTGCGACGATAAAAGCGGTTGCGCACAGCAAGGGGGCTGAGTAATAACGAAAAAAGCACAGAATTAGCGCCGAATAAAGCGACAAAAAGCGCAGCAAAGGCGCCGAGTAAGATAAAATAAAGCACACAGCATCTAAGCAGAAAAATCACAAAAACTTTACAAGGGGAGAGTAGAATAACCAGAAATAAAGGATAGAAATAATGCAGACTGATAAAGTAAATCTGAAGGAAGAAGTGGTGCTCAACCCGAGCGATATCCTCTGGAAGCTGCTGATGCAGTGGAGGATGATACTGGTATTTGCACTTCTCGGAGCCATTCTGGTGTCGGGCCTTTCCTATATGAAGAGTGTATCGAATTATAAGAAGGCGCTCCAGAATTATTCGACGAAGGAAGAGGTGAAGACCAGCTATACAGCAGAGGAGATAGCGAAGCTTCAGAATAAGCTGAAGGGCAAGAGTCTGGTCAATGCCAGAAAGGCGGTCTTCGACCAGCGAAAGATCCTCGCAGATCAGAAGTATCTTGACACATCGCTTCTTATGAAGATCGACCCGTATTATAAGAAGACAGCCACAGTCGAATACTATCTCAACGGAAATGAACCGAAGGAAGCAGAGACACTCTGCAGAGCATTTTCAGGGAAGATGTGTGATGAGAGCGTCTTGAAGGAACTGGCGCAGGACATGAACCAGAAGGTCGATTCGAAAGACCTTTCGATGGTTATGAGAGAGCTGGTGAAAGTCGATTACACAGGATCGGCGAATACAGTCGGTACAGCGATATCGTCGGAAGTGAATCCGGTCATCACAGTATCAGTCATACTGCCGAAAGGGTCGGACACAGACAGGGTGATAGAGACTGTCAAGAATGAGATGAAAGCGATCTCAGGTGACCTGAACAGGACAGTGGCGAAGCACAAGCTGAACCTTCTCGAAAGCTATGTGAAGATTACATCGGATTCGAGCCTGGGTAGTAAGCAGGACAAGCTCAGAAAAGAGATCACATCCAGCCTGGATGATGCCAGGAAAGCCACGAAGTCATTTTCAGATAAACAGAAGAAGTTTTACAATGCGGAGCTTACGAATATAAGGGCGGAGCTTGGTATCGAAGAGAAGAGCACGTCGAAGCCGAAGGCAGCGCCGGCGAAGCCATCCATTTCGAAGAAAGCATTCGCCGTGGGATTTCTGGTATTTGTACTGCTCTATGCAGTCGCATATATCATATTGACAGCGCATAAGCGCCGTGTGAATGGCGGAGATGACATCGCGAAGATCACCGGCCTTAGAAAATATGGAGAGTATCACAACTATGCGAAGACAGGATTCGAAAGGTTTGTCTGGAGCAGAGGGGTATTCAAGTCGCACTACAGCAGGTATCTCGATAAGGACGAGATGTCAGAGTTTGCGTCAGAAGGAATCGGATCAGCGTTCTCGATTTTAAGAAACGAAGAGAAGCTGCCGGATAATGTTACGATACTGTCCCTCGATACACTCACACCTATAAACAAAGCATTTTCGGAAGCAGTCGTAAACGGACTGAAGAATTCAGCTATAAAGGCATCACAGAAGCAGTACAGTGTAAAGCAGCTTCTTACAGATGCAGACGCAGTAAGTTCCATGGGAACTATAGTACTTGCGGTAACACAGGGCGAGACGAAGTACTCGGAGCTCGGAGAATTTTTCAGGATGACATCAGAGTACAAGATACCGGTAATGGGGTATCTGTATGTGGACTGATTAGAAAAGCCTGAAGTGAGAAGACTGGGACGGGATCGTAGATGGTAAGGAAAGACAGATCACAAATGAATCAAAGTGATATTCCCGCTTCGGGTTCAGATATAAAGATAATAGTAGCGGCGCACAAGCCGTATGCCATGCCGAAAGACAGGATGTACCTGCCGGTGCATGTCGGAGCAGCAGGCAAGAAGACGATAGAAGGATACCAGCGGGACGACGAGGGAGACAATATCTCCAAATACAACCCGTATTTCTGCGAGCTTACAGGTCTGTACTGGGCCTGGAAGAATCTCGATGCCGATTATATCGGACTCGTGCACTACAGGCGCCACTTTGCGATGGACGGCAGGACACTCGAATACAGACAGATCAAGCCGTACCTGAACCGGATCAAGGTATTTACACCGAAGAAGAGATGGTATGTGATCGAGACACTTGGATCGCACTACGACCATACGCACTACCATATGCACCTCGAGATCACGAAGGAAGTACTCGCGGAGAAATATCCAGAGTACATCCGCTTTTTCGACAGAGCCCTAAAGCACCGCTGGGGCTATATGTTCAATATGTCGATAATGCGAAGAGATCTGCTCGACGAGTACTGCAACTGGCTCTTCGACATACTTTTCGAGGTCTACCACAGAGTCGAAGCCGCGAACTATACATCCTTCGAGAAGAGGTATGTAGGCAGGATGGGCGAGATCCTCTTCAATGTCTGGCTCGAATATATGCTGGGTACCAGCCGCATCTTCAAGAGAGAGACGATGGAGCTCCCGTTCGACGTCGAGGAAAATATGCTGGTCAAGGTTCCGGCATTCCTTAAGGCGAAGTTCTTCGGCGAGAAGTACGACAAGAGTTTTTAGGTAATCAGATGATCTATATCATAAGCTGCACGGTATCGATACTAATAAGTCTGGGAGTGACATGGAACAAACGGATATCACAGAGCGACACCAGGACTAAGAATGGAATCGTACTGATAGATAAAAACCGGCGGAACGCCACGTACCTGATGATACTGTCGGGACTGATGCCGGCGCTGGTCTCAGCACTGAGATACGGAGTCGGGACAGATTATCTGCACAACTATCTCCCGTGGTTCTACATGATTCAGAGAGGCGAGGAGACGTCCGCCGAAACAGGCTATGTATGGCTTAACCGCCTGGTCGGATTTTTCACAAACGATGCGCAGTGGGTATTCGTCGTTACATCATTCCTGTTTGTATATTTCGTCTATTACAGCATCTATAAAGCATCCGACAATATTCAGTTAAGCATCCTGCTGCTATATATCTCATATACATACCTGATATCGCTGAACAATATCCGCCAGTCCCTGGCGTCGGCGATCGCCCTCATCGGACTGATAAATCTGAGCAAAGGGCGCAATATAAGAGCGATAATATTTATCGCAGTAAGCAGCCTGTTCCACGTCTCGATGCTTCCGCTTCTTATCATAGTCCTGCTATACAGGATCCGGATAAAAGCGAGCGTGCTGCTGGGGATCAACCTGTTTTTCTTTATACTGAAAAACACCATAGTACAGATAACTTTAAAAGTACTACCCCTGATAAGCTTTAAAAAATTCCAAAACTACTACAAGCTGGACAGTCTGGAGATATATCTGCAGAAATCAATAGGAATATCGACGATAGTCCTTAATTTTTTCCTGATGTTTCTGATCGCCCTTGTAGAAGAGCGGGACAACATCAAGACAGACGAACTCAAAAAAAACGAGCTCTCGATCTGCAAATATCTGCAGTTTTTCGCGCTGCTGATATGTACGATCGACGGTGTGATCCCAGCCACCTACCGCTGGCTTCGAATATTCACATTTCCGCAATTCCTGTTCGTACCGAATCTGATCACAAACTTTGAGAATAGAAAAGATAAGATCATAATAGCAGCATGTGTGCTGGCGATGTACATCGTAGTTTGTGTCGGGTTTGTTCAAAGCGGAATGGAAGCGGTGATACCGTATGTGTCGATTTTCAGCAGAGGATAGCAGGAAGCGACAGAGGAAAGCAGAAAGGTAACCGGATAAGAAATTAACTTCTGGAGACTCATGTCCTATAAAAAGGACAAAAATAAAGTTCCAATTATAAAAAATTATTATATAATAAATGAGTTCGGTCTCAATCAAATAAAAACTGATAAAAGGATAAGGTAATGCAGAACGACAGAATAAATCAGAATAATGATGAGCAGACAGTAAATCTGGGAGACATCTTCTGGAAGATCCTGATGCAGTGGAAGCCAATTCTGCTGTTTTCACTGATAGTGGGTATAGCAGTATCAGGGATAAAGTATGTCACCGACTTCGTATCATACAGGTCAGAAGTACAGGCAGCGAAGACACAGACATCGAATACAAAAAAGACTACAAGCAGGAAAAGCAAATATACAGACGCGGATATAAAGCAGCTGGAGAACAGGCTCAGCGTGTCAGAGAGAAATGAAGTCGAGCAGCTGGTCACGAGTACGAAGCAGGTGATAGCAGATCAGAATGACTATAACAATTCACTGCTTATGAAAATAGATCCGCAGAAGGAGCACATACTCTACATAGACTACTATATTACTGGTTCAAGCCAGGAAAATGCGGCTATCATTTGCCAGACCTATCAGAAACTGATGTTCAGCAATAATAATCTGAGCAGGATAGCGAAGGCTATGAACCTGAATATAAAGAGCAGTGATCTGTACAGCCAGATGTCAGGACTTCTGGCAGTAAACTATGCCGTATCTCAGCCGGGATTTACGACTGACGGTAAAGTAACGAGCAGTACATATCCGCAGATTACAGTAAATCTGATATTACCGAAAAGCGCAAGCCTGGGCAATCTGGTGAACATCATAAAAGATCAGATGACGACCATAACCAATGATCTGACAAAAAGCATCGGATCCTACACTCTGAACTATCTGGATAACTACGACAGAACGATAGTAAATAATGATCTGAGAAATCAGCAGGACACTACAAAGAATAATATCTTGAATTCCAAGACTGATATTGAGAAAAAGCTCAAGAATTTCTCAGAGAGTCAAAGCGCACTGTATAACGCCGAAACAGAAAATCTGAAGGCTGGCATGGATATATCGCAGAGTGATACAGACTCCAGTATATCTGCTGCAGTACCTTCAGCACCGAAGTTTCCGATCCAGAATTTCGTAATCGGATTCTTGGTATGCTTAGCCGTATATGTGATAATTTATATAATAGCAGTTCTGGCAAGCCGGAGATTATACTACGGCGACGAGACAGCCGACAATTCAGGCTTGAGAAAGCTGGGAGAGTACCACAGCTATGACAAAACCGGATTCGCTGCATTTATCTGGAGCAGAGGAGTCTATAACTTCCACTATAGAAAATATCTGGATATAAAAGAAGTATCCAAATACAGTGCCAATGCCATCAACGCAGCGATGACATCTCAGAAAAATATAGCAGATGGCAAAGAACTTCCTTCAGATAACAAGTCACTAAGTGAGAATAAAAACATATCAATATTGTGCCTGGATTCAAAGTCATCCAACGCCAAGAAGTTCTCTGATGCAGTGACGATCTACTTAAAATCTGAAGGACTCAATGCAGAGAGTATAAGTCAGAGTACAAAGAAACTGCTCACGGATTCAAAAGCAATCAAGTCGCTCAGCGCAGTAGTATTAACAGTAATCGAAGGTTCAACGACCAATAAAGAATTAGATGAACTCTGTGGATTAATGTCTGATTATAATATACCGGTATTAGGATATATGTATGTAGGCTGATTGAAAGATATAAAAAGGTATGAATCCTGAGTGTAAATACGACCTATAGTTACCACACTCGATGAAGCTCAAAATACTGTAAAAGTACATGTATCCTGAGTGTAAAGACGAAGGAAAATCGCTGTAAACCTTCTAAATAAAGGTTTTCCGGACTTCGAGCTTGGAAAACAGAAGATAGTGTTAATGAGCTGAGGAATATTGAGTGTAGGTACATTAAGGGTATAAGAGAGCAGCAGAAATATAGAAAAACAGGATGTGTCCTGAGTGAAAGTTCACAGAAGAACTGGATCGTTAAGAAAGTTACCAACCCCCATTTCAAATGGGGGTTGGTAAATTCGTATTATGGAGGTATGAGTGATGAAGAGGTCCTTAAAAAACGAATAACTGGTGCCTTTTCTTCACTGACCGTGTCAGTATCATGCTTATGATGGTTTGTATTCCACACTATAGCATTCATTCACGGGTTGGTCAGCGATTGACAGGCGAGAGAATGAATGGGTCAATCTTAAAAGCCTACGGCAACCATTCACGAGGAGGTTGGGGGAGTGGCTGCAGTGAGAATCCAGGCAGAGATGATAATTCAGCAGACGACATAGATGAAATAAAGACGGATAAAAGATAATTTCTATCTGTTTTCATAAAGATTTGGATAGAGAAGCGGCATGATAGAGAGGAAGTATTTATGAAAAAGAAAATTCTAATGGTTTGTGAAGCGTTTGGAGGGGGAGTATTTACCTACGTTTCACAGCTTTGCAACGATATGGTTGATGCCTTTGATGTATATCTTGCCTATTCTATCAGACCGCAAACACCGATGAACTATAAAGATTTCCTTGATCCTAGAGTTCATCTCATTCCAGTCCAGGGATTCAGTTCTAAAGGTCTTACCAACATTTCAAACGATATCCAAGTTATTAAAAAACTTAGGGCGATTGAAGCTGAAGTTAAGCCGGATGTGATTCATCTACATTCTTCAGTCGCAGGTGGTATTGGCCGTATTGCTTTTAAAGGTAGGAAGAATGCCGTTGTTTATACACCTCATGGATATGCTCATATCTTAATGGGGCCTGGTAAAAAAAGCAAGATGTATGGTGCCATGGAGAGCATCCTTGGAAAGACTTCCAACGCCGTCACATTGACTTGCTGTGAGAGTGAGGATGCTGTTGCAGCAAAGCTTACCAAGAGACATGCCTATATTGAAACCGGTGTGAATCTGAAAGACCTGTCTGCTTCGTTGGATGGTATCCAGCCTGTGAAGCATGACAGGTTCACTGTGTTCACACTTGGTCGTGCCTGCACTCAAAAGCAGCCACAGGTATTCAATAGGATCGCGGAGCTTGTTCCGGAAGCTAAGTTTGTTTGGATTGGAAATGGAGAGCTAGAAAATCTTCTGATAGCACCGAATCTTGAAGTTACTGGCTGGAAGCCGAGAAAAGAGGCGCTTGCTATGGCTAAGGGTGCGGACGCTTTTATTCTATGCTCACTGGGCGAGGCTATTGCCATGAGCTTGATCGAGAATATGTATATTAAAAAGCTAGTTCTTGTATCTAATGTGATGGGCAATAAGAGTGTAATTCATGATGGTGTCAATGGTTATGTCTGCAATACGCCAGAAGATTATGCAAGACACATCAAAGATGCCATGGAGAAGTTCCCGACAGAGTTGCCGGAGCAGGCATATCAAGATGTTTTGAATATTTACAACACAGAGACAATGAAGAAAAAATACATTTCCTTCTATAGCAAAATTATTAGGGGGGGGGGTACAGCATGAGTTAATTGTTGTATGCCCATCAGCTGACTTCTTCAGCTATGAGAAGGCGGTGGCCTGATGTTCGATCCAGCCATTGCTCATGTTGTCTATGCATCTGATGACGGGTTTGCGGAAATCCTTGGTGTGTCCCTTGTATCGCTATTCAAGAGTAGTAAGGATATGGACGAAATCCAGGTCTACATTTTAGACTCCGGGATCTCGGATATAAATCGCAGACGAATCGAAGAAGTATGCACAAGGTATCATCGCCCACTGCCTGTATGGCTTAAAGCAAGAAACATTGCTGATGAGCTTGGCATGAAAGTCGCAGTAGATCGGGGATCATTATCCCAGTACGCAAGGCTCTTCGTTGCCAGTGACCTCCCATCTGGTATTGAACGGGTCCTGTATCTGGACTGTGACATTATTTTCTGCCAGTCGGTGAGCTTGCTTTGGAACCTCGATATGCATGGCAAGACGATCGCAGCACTGAACGATGCATTCAGCCGACAGTACCGGGCCAATATCAACCTGGAGCCGGAAGATGTGATGTTCAACTCGGGTGTCATGCTGATCGATCTGAACCGATGGAAAGAGCAGAAGGTGGAGGATCGTCTGCTTGAGTTTATATCCTCCAAGCAAGGAAAAATCCAGCAGGGTGACCAGGGAGCGCTCAATGCGATGCTGTCTCATGATACCTACTGCTTCCATCCAAAATTCAACTCTGTGACGATCTTCTATGACTTTACATACCATGAACTTTATGTGTATCGAAAGCCTGCTGGGAAGTACTACACAGAAGCGGAGGTTAAAGAGGCAACTGATCAACCAGTGATCATCCATTTCACGACGTCGTTCCTGAGTCGTCGCCCGTGGGTTAAGGATTGCCATCACAGGTACTGTGAACTTTGGAGAAGCTATAAGGCGGAGAGCCCTTGGAAGGATGAACCTTTGAGAGAGGATAATCGACCTTCATGGAAGCTTAAAGGAATAAAGGTATTTAACAAACTACCAAGAGGACTGGCAATGCACATTGCTGGATTCCTGCAGGCGTATGGAAGACCGATTAAGAATAAATGGTAAAAGGTGGACAAGACAGAAAATGTTCAGTTTAATTCGATTCTTTGAGAAAAAAGAATATGTGAATGATTTCATCGATGGGAATCTGTATATGAATTCAATTGGGCATTTTTGGACTATGGGTCAGCCAAACCCTCAGGATGATTTCTTAGAAGGAACTACAGAGACTCTATCAGCTGAGGACTTTAAGAATAAATATGGGATGGATCTACCAGAATCATTCTCATCACATATTCCAATACCTGTTATGAATCGAGTCGAAGGATATCAGTTTGTTCATGTTCTTTGCTTCTATCTGCATGAATATGATGCAGCTTTGAAGTTGGCAACAAGAATACCTAGGTCTATTAAAGGGCTTGGTAAGTATGCTGTAAAAATCGATAATGTGCAAGCGTTTGTTGACCTCTTATTTGAAAAAATTTATCGAGAACACCTGTATGGTTTGATGGGTCCTATAGAATATAAAGATCTCACTGAAGAGTATGAATACATGGATTGCTTTAACAAATATAAAACGCATCAAGATGAACATGAATGGCGCTTTGCACTAATACCAGATTTTGAGAAAGCAAAAGAAGAAGCTCAAAAGTTAAGATTTGAGAACTTGAATAAGGATCCAGCTATGCCAATATCTCGATATGATAAGAGCATATATTTCAAGGTGGGTGATCTTAGGCATATTGCTCAGATTGTTGATGCAGACTTGTTAATGCAGGAAGCTGGCAAAGTATATGGCCAAGATTATAACACGGTAGATGAGCTGTCTATCCCATGGAATGAACGTAGGAAAAAGATAGAGTCACTACTAAGTAAACATATACCGGTGCCGTATCAGGCCTATCCCGAACAATATGTCGGGTACGGCCCGAGGGAAGCATTTAGGGAAAAGGTATTCGAAATTGATAGTGGGGTTAAGCCAATTATTACGATTGGTTGAGACTTATTAGCGAGAAGAAGACTAATTAAGAATAAATGGCAATAAGGAAAACCTATGAAGATTGTAATTTTCACAGCAGATTCAAATGGAGGATATCCAGTTCCAGCCGTTAAAGGTGGGGCGGTATCCACCTTGATAGAATCGCTGGTCAATGGGAATAGCAAACAGAAGCAGTGTGATATGACAGTTGTGTCATTCTATGATCAGATAGCTGCGGATATCGCAAAGACAAAGTATCCTGATGTTCATTTTATATGGGTAAAGACACCTGGAATATTCCGGATGTTGGACGGAATAACCTTTTGGGGAGTAAAAACATTTCTAAAAAAGAAAAAAGCTATTTCATTCAAGTCGGTATTTTCTCTCCTCTGGTATATTCGCTCCTCTTCAAAGTATCTTAAGAAAAATATATTTGATGATGTAGTGCTGGAGAACAATATTCCAATCGCTGCGATAATAAAAAGATCGGGATATCAAAAGCCTTACTACTATCATTTTCACAACACGCCTAGAATAAACGCCAACTGCAAAGACGTTTTTAACAATTGCAGTGGCTTTTTGTGTGTTAGTGATTATGTCGGCAAAGAGATCGAGAAGGGTAATAATCCTATCGGCCCTGTTCCAGAAATCAAGGTGCGGACGCTTTATAACTGCATCGATACAAATTTGTTCAAGCCGATGCAAGAGACAGAGCGGTTGTTAACAAGAAAACAAATCTATGAGAAATACAATATTCCAGAAAGTCAGGAGCTTATTATTTTTACTGGTAGACTGTCAAAGGAAAAAGGTGTAGACCAGTTATTACAAGCTGTGAAGAATATGCCGAACATAACAGTGCTTATTGTAGGTGCACTACTTTCCGGATTGAACTTGACCGATTCTTATCAGGAGAAGATCCGAAAACTTGCTGCAGAGCTAGGAGAGCGAGTTATTTTTACTGGATATGTGGACCATCAGGTATTACCGAAATATTATAATGCAGCAGACCTCGCCGTTCTTCCATCCATGTGGGATGAACCAGCAGGACTTACTATGATTGAGGCGATGGCATGTGGAACACCGGTGATAACAACAAGGTCGGGTGGAATCCCAGAGTATGTTGGCGATGTGGCTTATTTGCTGGATCGGGATGAGAATCTTCCGCAGAACATAGCAAAGAGCATCAACGATTATCTAGAATTAAGTTCTGAGAAACAAGAAAAGATTCGTAATGCTGGGATTCAACGAATCAGAGAAAAATTCTCGACGGATCACTATTTGGAAAAGTTTATTGAATGTATTGATGAATAATGGATAGAGTACTAATTCTCATGTCCACGTATAAGGGTGGAGCCAAAATAAAAAAACAGGTTGATAGTATACTGAGCCAGACTGGTGTGACTACAAATATTGTGATTCGTGATGATGGGTCTGATCAAGCTACATTGAAAATTCTAAGAGATATTAAAAAAGACAACATCGATAGAGTCCGCGTAGTATTTGCATCTAATGCTGGCTGGAAGAAAAGCTTTCATTCACTTCTACAGTCGGAGTTTGCGCATGGCTTTGATTATTATGGCTTTTCGGATCAAGATGATATTTGGATGCCGGATAAACTGAGTACATGTATAAATATGATGGAAGCCGATTCCTGGGACGGGCCTAAGCTAGCACACTGTTCTGCGTTGACTGTTGATGAAAATTTACAGATGCGTGGAGAACAGGAATATCGAATTGCACAACCATTAAATCACAAGAATGCTTTCGCTACGGAATATTTTCAGGGTTGCGCGATGGTGTGGAATCAGGCGTGTATGAATCTAATTCAGAGACACCAGATGAAGGATCCTAATATCAGTCATGACTACTGGGTTGGCCTTATTGGTTATTTGTTTGGTAGGGTTTACTTCTGTGAAGAACCTAAGTTCTATCACATTCGCTACGATAACAGTGAATCATCGGACGGCAGTGTGAACAAGGGAAGGTTACGCAGAGTTAAGTCACTCATGACGAGCAAAGATGCATATATGAATCCTTCTTTGGATCTCTTAGAGGGATATAGCGATCTACTTAATAGTTCAGATAAACACTTCTTGGAATGCATGAGAGAATACAAGTGCAATTTCAAAGATAAGATGCGGATAATATCTGATAAAGACTTTAGACGGCCTTCAAGATCAGCAACAATGCTTCTGAATTTAGCGGTCTTGATAAATAGATATTAAGTGAGGAATACATGGCGTTATTTATTCTACTTATTTTAATAGAATGCTTTATTATCTTCTTAAATGGTCATGTATTCATGCATGATTTATTGAGCCCGGCATCAATCAGTGCAGTTGTCTTTTTAGTGGCGACACTCCTGGCGTTCTATTGCCAAGTGATATGGGAAATTAATCTTTCTGGCCTCACAGTGATGGTTATTGCACTTGGATTGTTGGCAATGACAGTGGGCGAATCATTTGGTCGACATATAAAGGTTGTGTATCATCCGCGAGAGTACAGTGAAGACATTGAACCAGTAAAACCAAATCCAAATACAATAGTTGTTTTAACTGTGATAGTTGTTGCGGCAACTTTACTTTATGGAGTGGATGCCTATCGTGTTGGATTAATGAATGGCGGTTCTGGACTAAATGCATTTGCCTACATGAAGGATGGATACATCAATGGCGGATCACGGATGAACCCAATCATTCGTCAAGGGTTCAAGCTTATCATGGCAAGTTCATATATTTCAAGCTTTGTATTTGCTAATAATTGCTTGGTGCTGAGACAACGATTAAAGGATAATGTAGCTTATCTTCTTATTATTATCTGCAGTATCATAGTCACAATTTTTTCGGGAGCGCGTACAGAAATACTTAGAATTGTCTCGGCACTAGTACTGGATTTTGCACTAATATGGAGGGCTTACTACGGAGGAAGTAATAAGAGATCAACAAAATATATTCTTAAAAAGTTTATACCGCTTGCAGTAATTGTTGTAATGGTCGCGTTTTTTTCGAGAACATTGGTGAAGATGAAGGGGGTTGCTACATCACAGGTTACTTCAATTACCTATTATGTTGCATATTATGTTGGCAGTCCAATTGCTGTTTTAAATAAAAAAATTAATATGGCGTTCTCTGGACCAAATATTCTGAGTAAGTCAAGGATGGAAGTTCCAGAATTTGTTTATCTGGGAAGATTTGATTATGGTGGGAATGTAGGGACTATTCTTCAAACAAAATTGCTTAATAGCGGTTTGGCTTTGATGCTAACGTGGATTTTCATTATTTACTTTGTAGGCGGGATTATTTATGAGCGTATAAATTATGATATCCGCGTGAGATCGCAGCAACCATTATTATTGATACTTTTTACAAGCTGGTATTATATCTTCACAATGTCATATTATGCGGATATTATGTCTTCTGCATCGTTTATAATAACAAATGTCTTGACGGATGTGGTACTAGTAATTATTTATCCACTGTTTTTTAGAGTAAGAATTAAATAAAACTGTGAAGAGTGAAAGTGTTAGTATGTTAATAAGTATTATTGTCCCTGTTTATAACAGAGCTGATTATATTAGCAGATGCATAAAAAGTATCGAGCAATGCTATGTGGACAATTATGAATGCATTATCGTTGATGATGGATCAACAGATGAAACTGCCCATATATGCGATAATTTTAGCGAGCAAAACCATAATATACAAGTGATTCATATTGCTAATTCTGGCGTGTCAAACGCTAGAAATATAGGAATTTCTGTAGCTAAAGGAGAGTACATAACTTTCGTCGATAGTGACGACTATATCAAAAAGATAGATTTCGGGTTTTTAAAAACAAACCATGATTTATATGTTTTAAATATGGGAAGTTCAGATGGAAATACAGAAAAATTCATCAAGCACAAAGCTTTTGATAGGCTAGAGCAGAATTTTGTAGAATTCCCTAACTTAATGAATTCTGTTTGTAATAAGTTGTTTAAAAAAAGTATAGTTGATGAGCACAGCATAAGATTCAATAAAGAGTATTTTTATTCAGAAGATCTTTTGTTTGTTACAAATTATCTTTCTTATACATCGAAATACAAATTTGTTAACCTGAATTATTATGTTTATTATGAAAACCCATGTTCTGCCACTCATGAGTATACGCGCGAAAAATTGGAATCGAATATTAGGGCGTGTAATGATGCATGCAATTATATTCGAGGATCAAATGCCTTTGCATCTCCAGAGTATTTAGTTGATTATTTAAATATGAACAATATAGTACAGTATCTCATTAATCCGTATACATATGCACCTGAGAAGTATAGAGCTTTTAATCCTAGAAAGAAAATTTGGCATTTTGGAAAACGTTTAGATTTGTTATTGATTACAGCATTGGCTAATATACACATAGACGTACCTGCCTGGATTTATGTCTCAATTAAGAAAAGACATAAAAATAAATATAATTAACCAATCTATTATATTTATACTAATACGAAATAAGCATGTATAAGTACTTTGCAATTGTAGAATAATAGAGCCTGCGGACAATCATGAGATGCACAAATATCGCATCGACATTTTGTTTCGATATATTATTAATTAAAGACGCAGGCAGCTATGATTGCGAGCATATGGAAAGTTTTAGAAGATGATATGAATAAAGCCGGAATAATTATACTGAATTATAACAGTTGGGAAGATACTATAGAATGCATCAATGGATGCTCAAATATTAAGTATCCACATATTATTATTGTTGTAGACAATTGCTCTACTGATGAGAGCTATAGACAATTAAGCGAGAGATTAGCGCCAAACATTATCTTATTACAAACGAGAACAAATCTAGGTTATGCTGGTGGAAATAATGTTGGGATTGATTATGCACTGAAAGATGGCTGTTTATTTATATGCGTACTCAATAATGACACATTGATTCAAGAAGATTTTCTAACTCCATGCATAGAGGTACTAAATAGAGATCCAAATATTGGGTTTGTTGGGCCAACTCTGATTGATTATAGGACAGGCTTAGTTCAGTCAACAGGGGGCAATGTAAATTTAAAAAGAGGACTTGCTTCTCAGATTAATAATAATAAGCGTTATGAGGATGTCCCTAAGTATGTTAAATGTGATTACATATGCGGAGCTTGCATTATTTGTAATAAGAAGACTATTGAGAAGGTTGGTTACATACCAGAAAGTTATTTTCTATTCTTTGAAGAAACAGAATGGTGCTATAGAGCAGCTAAATATGGGTTAATTAATATATGCTTGGGAGATACAAAAATAGTTCATAAAGGGTCGGTGTCAATAAATAAAACGGAGGGACTAAATGGATATTTAATGTGCCGTAATCGAGTGGCGTTTGTACGCAGAAACTTAGACAGTCGAGTGATGGCTTATTTGTTTTATACCTCTTTGATTTGGAAAAATATTATTCGATTTATGCTTGGACGAAATGATGCAATAATGAATATCAAGGCATATTATGATGGATGGCATAAAAAGGTTAATACAAAGAATTTTCCCTTTATAATCATTAATGAGTAGCACTCCATTAAAGTTGCTTTATTTCTTCTAAGAACTACACATATTAAAATGATGTTTTACGGCATATATCATAGTCAAGTCCAAATTTGTGTGTAAATTGCCTTCAGGTATAACTGTTGATAACTATGCTGCCAGAAGAGCGGCTTGTTCTTCAGCAAGCAGATGCAGTTGATTTCGAACATCCGATTTCAGTAAGCC
>Ga0214925_100322_pt1 | contig 28647 bp, 30 predicted proteins | sample Stichaenrichment_FD_168299 | JGI IMG/M metagenome (GOLD analysis project Ga0214925, IMG submission 168299) | Xylose enriched microbial communities from anaerobic bioreactor in Madison, Wisconsin, United States - 63SRT | ecosystem: Engineered > Bioreactor > Anaerobic > Unclassified | place: USA... | reverse complement strand
CTTTTAGTTGGCTAGAGAATTGTCGGCGACTTTGGAAAAATTGTGAGCGTCAATTAACCACCAGTCTGCAAATGGTCGTTTTAGCGTTTTTAGCACTATTACTTAAGAGATTTTAGACAGCTTCTAATGCGGCGGTTGTTCCAACGGTGGTGTGGACAATGAAGTTAGTGATTGGAAACATCACAGCTAGTAGAATAATAAATGGAATTGACCGCAAAAAATTGACAATTTTATCAGTCAGACTATACACATATGGATCTTCTGCAATGCCGCCCTTTTGGGTGATAACCAGTACAATGCCGATTGCTAAACCGATTATTCCCGCAATAAGGGAAGACCAAAATGTCATATAGATTGTTTCCCAAATTGACTGTAAAAATTGCGGCCAAATATTAATCACGTTAGGAAATATTTGCTTGAGCATTATTTTTCTCCCCTTTCTTCCCAGTTGCGATTAAGCGAACCTGCACACCGTTTTTGTTCAGTAAATTGATACCATCTGCGAGCTGTTTGGTCTCACCGGAAAGAATAATAATTAAGTAGCCAATTGATGTAGCACCAATTCTTTCAATATTGCCAAATAGAATATTTGCACTGAGATGATAAAGCTCGGTCAGATCGGAAATCAATGATTGCTTGGTTGCCTGGCCTTTGAATTTCAAGAATAGCAGTCGTTCATTTTTAGAAAGGTTTTGTAGACTCTTATCAGCTTTGATTTGTTCCAGTGCTTCGGTAACGTTGGCAGAGGAATCCACAAAGTTTTGGGTGAGCGCTTGTTGCGGATTTGAAAAGACGTCAGCTACGTCTCCCCTTTCAATAATTTTGCCTTCGTCCATAACCGCTACGTGCCGGCAAACAGATTTGATCACTTGCATTTCATGAGTAATCAGGACAATCGTTAATCCGAGTGTTTCATTTAAATGTTTTAATAGCTTCAAAATATCATTGGTTGTTTTGGGATCCAGGGCACTGGTTGCCTCATCACTAATTAAAATATCGGGATCGTTGGCAAGCGCCCTCGCAATTGCGACCCGCTGTTTTTGGCCACCGGAGAGTTGATCGGGATATGAGTTTTCAAATTCCCGTAAACCAACCAGTTCAAGTAACTTCTTTGCTTTGGCTTGACGTTTAGGCTTACCAATAGCTTGACTGAGCAGTGGGTATTCAACATTGTTTAAAACCGTTCTTGAATTTAAAAGATTAAAATGCTGAAAGATCATGCCGATTTTTTTCTGGCGTTTCTTAATTTTGGCGTAGATAATTTTTGAAGATCTTGATCACTCACTGTTACAGTTCCTGTAGTTGGTTTTTGCAATAAATTAATAGTTCGGACCAACGTACTTTTTCCCGCTCCCGAGTAACCGATGATTCCGTAAATATCTCCCCGACGGATTTGTAAATTAACTTTATCCACGGCGTTTAGCGGCTTCCCGTTTGATTGAAAAGTAACACTGACGTCTTGAAGACTGATAATTGGGTGAGTCGATTCTGCCATGTTTACACTTCCCTTAAAATCGTTTTTTTTACTATTGATATCTCATGCCGCCGTCTACCTGAACAGATTGGCCGGTAATATATTTTGCGTGTGGCGATACAAACCATGACACAACGTCCGCAACGTCTTCCGGTGTGGCTTCTCTTCCAAGCGAGATTTCGGTCAAAACGTTTGCTTGCTGTTCTTTAATTGGAATTTTCTTGATTTCAGCAGTTCTTTTGTCAATGCCATCCCGTAGCGGTGTCCGAACAACGCCTGGATTATAAGCATTGACGGTGATCTTATATTTGGCTAATTCTTTTGAAGCAGCTTGAGTTAACCCACGGATTCCGAACTTGGAAGCTGAATAGGCACTTTGAAGCGCCGAAGCTTCGACGCCGGCGAGTGAAGCAGCGTTGACGATTCGACCACCCTTGCCCTGTTTAATGAATTGTTTGGCAGCAGCTTGAATTCCCCAGTAGGTCCCTTTTAGGTTGACATCGAATAGACGCTCGACATCGGCCGGTTGTGAGTCTACAAAAGAATCAATAAACGCAACGCCGGCGTTGTTTACAAAGACCGCTAAATCACCAAAGTCCTCAACGGCTGTTTTTACCAAATCGAAAACCTCACTGCGATGAGCAACATCTACGTAATAAGCCTTTGCCTTGTAGCCGTCATCCTTTAACTGTTTAGCAACTTTCTTAGCGGTTCGTTGGTTAATATCTGCCACCGCAATTGCATAACCTTCTTTTGCTAAACGATTGGCGATACCTTCACCGATTCCTTGTCCTGCCCCTGTTACGATTGCTAATTTTGTCATTTAAATCACTCCTCTAAAATTTAGGTACTAAAAAAGCGCTCCTGTCATAAAAATACAGAAGCGCTTAAACGCGATACCATTCTGAGTTCACTTAATCAGTTACCTAAAAAAGTCTCATCAACCATCTCTCGTAAGAAATGGTGTGTCTAATAACGAAGACCAGCCCGTTTGATGCTTTCGATTAAGATCACATCAACCAATCATCGGCCATTTTCGTTCCCTCACAAAGATTGGCTCCCATCAGCCGCCAACTCTCTGAACAATGTTTAGAAACTACTTTCCGAATCAACTTGTTTAGATAACAGTATTAAAATCTAATGAAATTAACACCATTAAAAATAGCAGGCAATTTAGTATTTGTCAAATTATTTTAAAATAATCATCGCAAACCGAAATGAAATCGGGTTTCCGTTGATTGATAATTATATTGTTAAACGCTTGATATATCAACGGTCTAATCAATGACTATCTACACAGATACATCATAAAAATCATCGGTGGGGTCGTGATCGAATTACTAATCATATATTAATTATGTAGGGCGGTTTAATCATATAAAATACGGTATCCAAATAAAGGTTCCTATGAAAAGTTGATTTTCTGTTATTTCTTTAACGTCCGGAATATACTTATTTTGATAATTAAATTAGTTTTAGTCTTTGATCAAATAATGATTGGTTTTAAAAATATCCGCTTTTAAAATCAATTGGGAAAAGGCGATGGTTATGATGAAGCAAGACAGGAATCTGGATCAAAAAACCAACAAATCATCAAAAAAACCTTGGCTGGATGGCGCACTTTTGGCCATTCTGGCACTCATTATCATTCTATCAATCACGATTACGAATCTACATTCGGCCGAGCAGGCGAAGATGATCGGCATTTTAATCATGGTATTAGCATTGATATTGGTGCCCCTAAGCTACTTCAAAGTGAAATCATTTTACCATGGGGATTCTAAGGATCTATTTGTACCAAAGTCAATGGGTGTTGGGATTACAATTAATCCTAACAATCCTTTGGGAAAGGTCATTTGGGTTGTTATTGTGCTTGTTTTACTATACTTTTTATTCAAAATAATGTTGACGCCGGCTTAAAGATCAAATAGTGGGGGTTAATCGCATAAAAGCAGCGATCATTGATTTTAATCATTTGATCGCTGCTTTTTTATTGTTATCAAGTTTTCTTAATGACGTTTATTCGATTGAAACCAATTGGATATTGCTTGCACCGCTGACCTGTTTCAAATTATTCAGGAGATCATCAACCGTACCGGTTAGATGGCTTAGATCCAGTGAAATCACGATACTGGCAATGTTATGAATTGGGATGTTTTGGTTAATTGTTAGGACGCTGGCACTTGATTCGGACACAGTCTGTAAAATCTTTGAAAGCATGCCACGACGATTTTCAAGCATGAGAGAAATGACCGCTTTTCTATCGATCATATTTTCTTCCGGCAGAAAAACCAAATCTTTATATTTATAATACGTACCACGGCTAATGCCAACGATCTTTACGGCCTCGCTGACTTGTCTGACCTTGCCACTTTCAAGCAATTGTCTTGCCTGAATAACCTTGTCAAAAGATTCGGGCAAAATCGAACTATCAACGATGTAGTACTTTTCCACGTTCAATTACCTCACTCTGCACACCAGTCAGATCAACGGCCATTTTCCGAATTTTCCAGTCGGGAAAAGCGGCTTTGGCATTTTTTAAAATATCATCTGCTGATTTTTCGTTGGGTGTGATCGCCATCATTGTAGAACCACTACCACTAATATACATAGTACCATTTGATTGCTCGGAAATGGCCTTTGCTTGCGCATAATCAGGAATTAATTTTGCCCGGTAAGGTTCATGCATACGGTCATCACAGGCTTCATGAATTAAATGGGCATCACCTAATTCCAATGCCTTTGTCATAACGGCACATCGACTTACCTGATGAATGGCGTCCGCATAACTCATTGTCTTTGGTAAAACCTTGCGTGCTTTATGAGTACTAACTTCGTAATTTGGAATTAAAGCGACGAAGTTTAACTTTTCGTTAACGTCGTATTTTACAACGACTGGTCGATTTTGCTCGTCTAGGAAAGAAACACAGAGTCCACCAAGGATTGCCGGTGTTACGTTGTCGGGGTGACCTTCCATTTCAGTTGCAAGTACTAAAAGCTGATCAGTTGAAATGGCGTTATCAAACCAGGCACTTGCTGCTTTTAGTCCGGCTACAACACAAACAGAAGAACTGCCCAAACCACGGGCAACGGGGACGTCTGTGTCAATTGAAATTTTAACGTTTGGAACAGGCTTGTCTAGATAATCGCAGCCCTTAACGAAGGCTTCGTAAACTAAATTATCCTCAGTTTGGAATTCTTTTGGACAGCCAACAATCTCTAATCTTTCCGAGCTTTCTTCAAAGCTGATGGTTGAGTAAAAAGACACTGCCAAACCCATACAATCGAATCCGACGCCGACATTTGCACTAGTTGCTGGAACTTTGATCTTTATCATAGAATACTGCCTCCACCTGTTCTTTGACGTATTTTTCCATATCTGATTTTTGAATAACACTTTCATGTCTAACCGGAAGGTCCCAAACCTTTTGAAGATTTTCGGGAATAGGCGCATTGGTCTTTGCGGCCAGGTCTTTCATTGTTTGAAGAACGTTATCCGAGTTTGCTTCTTCGGGTAAAACGGCCGTTGCTACGGCATTTACAAATTTATAGGGACTTGCGGTACTTAATAAAATCATTGGTGTATCGTCAAGTTTTTGATAGTCACGCATCACTTTATAACCGGCGGCGGTGTGCGGATCCATCAAATAGCCGTCTTTTTCGTACACATCTTTAATGGATTCCTCAATTTCTTTATCGGTGCTGTAGCCGCAATAGAAATCTTCCTGAATGGCTTTGAGAACGTCCTTTGATACTTCATACTTACCATTATTTTCGAGATCGTCCATTAGCTGCTTAACGTATTGACTATTTTCGCCGCTCTTATAATAAAGCAATCGTTCAAAGTTACTTGAAATTTGAATGTCCATACTTGGCGCAACGGTTTGGAAGAATGGTCGATTTCGATCATAAATACCATGTTCGAAGAAGGTTGCCAGGACATTGTTTTCGTTACATGCGACAACAAATTTATTGACCGGTAATCCTAATAGTTTAGCGTAGTAACCTGCCAAAACATCACCAAAGTTGCCGGTTGGAACAGTGAAATTGACTTTATCACCTGGTTTGATGGTGCCATCTTCTACAAGCTGCTTATAAGAATCAAAATAATAAACGACCTGAGGAATCAACCGGCCAATGTTGATTGAATTGGCACTTGAAAGACTAACGGTGCTTCCTAATTGTTCTTTTAGTGTGTTATCATTGAAAATTAATTTAACATTTGTTTGAGCATCATCAAAATTACCCTTGATGGCGGCCACTTTAGTATTATTACCACCAGTTGTAATCATTTGTAGTTTTTGGATCTTGCTGACGCCGCCATCGGGATAAAAGACGATGATTCCCATGTTTTTAAGATCCTTGAATCCCTCTAAAGCAGCTTTTCCGGTATCGCCACTAGTTGCAGTTAGAATCATGACCTTATTATCATCGGTTAAAACGTGCTTCATCAGCTGGGGCAATAGTTGAAGGCCGACATCTTTAAATGCGCTGGTTGGGCCATGGAAAAGTTCCAAAATGTGGAAATTATCAACGGCCGCTACTGGGGTGATTTTGTCAGAGTCAAAGCTTGAACTATACGCGTTATCAACACTGTCGTTGATTTCACCTTTGGAAAAATCCGGTAGCAATTTGGCCAGGACGGTTTTGGCAATATTCTTATAATCCAAGGTAAGGATTTTTTCTAAATCCAATTGATCATTACCAAGATCCGGATAAACGAATAATCCCTTGTCATCGGCGAATCCTTTTTTGATTGCTTCTTTGGCTGATATGGATACTGAATCATTTCTGGTACTCGTATAATTTTTATTCATCGACTTTTACTCCTTGCATTTCTGTGACTATTATGATAATCTGTTTTCAGTTAAAAAACAAGTGTTTATTATTAATGAACAAAAGAGAGAATCGGGAGGTTACAGCTGTGAATATTGCAATACTAGGGTTTGGAACGGTCGGAACAGGCGTTTATAAAATTATAAAGAAGGCAAACCGTCTAACCCAAAACCTCCATGTTAAACATATTTTGATTAGAAAAAATAAAAAACCTGATTTACCGGAAATGACTGACAGCTTCGATGAAATTTTAAATGATAAAGATTTAGATGTGGTTGTTGAGGTAATTGGCGGTATCGAACCAGCGCACCAATACATACTTGAGGCGCTTAAACATAAAAAACACGTTATTACTGCAAACAAAGCGGTGATTGCCCGTTATATGGACGAATTTACAAAAATTGCCGACGAAAACGGCGTTAAATTCTATTTTGAATCCAGTGTGGGTGGCGGTATTCCTTGGATTCAAGGGTTGGAACGGGCACTACGGGTCGATGATGTTAACAAAATTCAAGGAATTTTCAATGGTACCAGTAATTTCATTCTTGACCAGATGAAGCGCAGTGGTGAAACTTTCAACGATGTCTTATTGAAGGCACAGGCTTTAGGGTACGCCGAAGCAGATCCAAGCGCAGACATTGACGGGTTGGATGTTGCCAACAAGTTATGTATCAGTTGTGATATTGCTTATGATTACTTTGTGAAACCGACAGCCGAATTGCCAATCTTTGGCATTCGAAATATTACGGAAGATGACATTTCTCATTTCTCAAAAGAGGGCTACACCGTTAAATTAATGGGAAAAAGTCATCAACATGGCAACGAATTTGACTATGTGGTTGAACCTACCTTATATCACGGCGATACGCTTGAAGCCAATACCTGTGATAACTACAATTTGATTTCGCTGCACGGTGAAACCATCGGCAACTTAAAGTTTATGGGGCAAGGAGCCGGGCAACTCCCTACTGCTAATGCAGTTATTCAAGATATTCTGGACATTTTCCAAAATAAAGAACATTTAAAACGTGAATTCAAGAGCAAATTAAAGTATCGATCGGATTTAACCAGAAGTAATTATATTGTTCGTTCAGAGATTGATTGTGCACATTTATTTGCCAAGTTTAATCCATGTACCAGAGGCGATTATCTTTTGGTTCAACAGATTCCGGTCGGTGAGATGCATCGATTGATGAGAAAAGTACTTGAAAAAGACGAAACGGCCTTTATGGCAAGTTTGCCAAGCAAAGAGGGTGAATCAGAATGAAAGTAGCAAAATTTGGTGGTAGTTCGGTTGCCGACTCGGATCAGTTTAAAAAAGTAAAAGCCATCGTAATGGGTAACGCGGATAGAAAGGCAGTGGTTGTCAGTGCTGCCGGTAGAAGTGAGAATGAGCCGGTTAAAGTGACGGATCTCTTGATTAAAATCGAGCAATTGCGGGATGCAGGTCAGGACTATCTACCGGTGTTTAATCATATTGCAGAACGATTTGTTTCAATACGTGATGATCTGGGATTGAATGTGGCAATAGAAGACGATCTGAGGGTAATCAAGTCTCAAATTGCTCAAGCCGGTCATGATTATTTGGTGTCACGCGGTGAGTTCTTGACGGCAAAGTTAATGGCGGATTTTCTTGGTTTCCGGTTTGTGGATGCCAAGCAATTCATGATTTTTAATGACGATCAATTTGATTATTCGGAGTCCAGGAACCTTTTAAAATCAATTGTTGCAGATAGTTCGCGAATTGTGGTTCCCGGTTTTTATGGTGTGGATGAAAGTGGGAGAACCCATTTGATGCCTCGGGGTGGATCTGATATTTCCGGTTCGATTTTAGCTAATTTGTTGGATGCAGATCTTTATGAAAACTGGACTGACGTTTCCGGGATAAAGATGGCAGATCCGCGTATTATTGACCAGTCTCGAAAAATTAATGAATTAACATATGAAGAATTACAGGAACTTTCCTACATGGGCATTAGTGTTTTTCAGGAAGAAGCTGTTCAGCCTGTGAGGGCAAAACGGATTCCGATTGCTATTTTGAACACTAATCATCCCGAAGAAGACGGTACGCTGGTAGTTGATCAGGCGCGGGAAAATACCGCAAATTTAATTACGGGTATTGCCGGTAAAAAAGATTATGTGATTATTTCCATTAATAAGTACCAGCTCAGTAAGCGACTGGACATTTTGTCGAAAGTCTTCTCTATTATTCAACGATTTGACGTTTCCTTTGACTATTTACCGTCTGGAACTGATTCATTCAGCTTTATTGCGAAGCGGGCAGCCGTTTCTAATAAGGTACAGGAAATTATTAGTGCCCTTGAGGAAGAGTCCGATCTGGACAGTGTTAAATTGGAAAAGGATATTTCGTTAGTTGCAGTGGTCTCCGATCAACTTGGAAAACGACCAGCGGTTGCCGGAAAAATTTTGGATATTTTGGATAACAGTCAAATTAAAATTCATTTGGTGATTCAAGAAAGCAGTGATATTAAATTAGTGTTTGGCGTTGCCAATAAAGATTATGAAAAAACCATTGAAAAGATTTATCGAAATGTGAGTTTGAATGAAAAAAAGTTGAGAATGGCAATCTAGGTGATTGATACTGAATTGCCAATAAGTTGAATTTAAATGAATTGCCATTAAAGGCCCGTCTTTCGTTAATGAAGACGGGCTTTTAATGTATTAAATCATTGTTATATTTAACTGGGATTGTCAACGCATTTTCTATTGCCTGTGTTATGTTATCCAGAGTATGTGTCGGCATGAAAAATAACGACTAATGTTTGACTAATTACACCTACGCAATAAACCAGAGACAAAAAGTTCATTTGCTTTTATCTCCGATTTATTGTGCCTTAAATGTTAGTTGGCAAAACAGATTTAATTAGTTCCAAAAATTGATTGATAAAGGGATCCTTTGCCCTTTCCTCCTTCACTAATAAATAAAAATCGCGTTTAAAATGATTCCCTAGGCTTTCGATGGGAATTCCCTGTGGCACATCCTGGCTTGAAAGCAGTGCTTGGCCAACTCCTTGGGAAATCATTCTTCGAATCAAGCCGCTATTGTTAACCCGTATTAATTTTTGGCGTTGAATGTCAGCTTCACGAAAGTATTGTTCGGTGTAGTAACCAATACCGGAGCCGGCTTCTCTTGTTATCCAAGTGCCGGTATCTTTACCAGCCTTCACTAGTTGATCCTTACCAATGGATAGTCGTCTAATGGTTTCGGTTACCAATGGTTTTTCGATGATGCCGATATCAACTTTATAAGTTTCTACCTGGTTTAAGACATTTTCGGAATTTGAAACGGTGATGTCGAAGTTAACATCGGGAAAATCGGTTAGAAGGCGACTAGCGGTTTTGGAAAACAAGATTCGTGAAATAGTTTGTGAAATGCCAAAATGAACATAACGGACGTTATCATTTTCAAGATGTCCGATTTGATCATGAACTGCCTGCCAATCATTTAAAATTTTTCCTGACTGTTGATAGAGGAGATCTGCAGCAGGAGTTGGGGTGATCTCACGACGGCTTTTACGTTCGAACAGGGTAGTATGTAACTGCATTTCAATTTGCTTAATTTGATTTGAAACGGTTGGTTGTGTGATAAAAAGTTGCTGAGCCGCCAGTGAAAAACTTCTGGTTTTGTAAACAGTCATAAATGTTTCTAAGAATTTAAACATCAACTCACCACCTATAAAGTTTGTCTATAATAAATATAGATATTATCAATTTTATTTATTCTAACATAGCACGTATAATAAAACCCATCAAAGAACGGAGGGAAAATGAATGAGATTATTTTTGAAAAAATTACCATTACCGATTTGTGGCTTAATATTGGGAATTGTGTCTTTAGGAAATTTATTCAAGGCCATTGGGCTGACGCTGATTGGCAATCTATGGGGCATTATTGGTTTAGGGTTGATTTTATTAGTTATTGCTAAAATCGTGATTCACTTTAAACACAGTTTTGCCGACCTACAAGATCCGGTTATCGCATCGGTTGCACCGACCTTTACAATGTCATTGATGATTTTGAGCACTTTTCTAAAATCATGGCAGTTACCGATGATGCCAATGGTTATTTGGGTATTTGCAGTTTGCCTGCAATTTCTGATAATGGGGTATTTTGTTTATAGTCACCTTCTAAAACCTTCCGTCCACTTGGATAATGTTTATCCAAGCTGGTTTGTCACTTTTGTTGGTATCGGCGTCATTCCGGTAACGGCACCTAATTTTATTCCTGCAATCGGCACACCGATTTTATGGCTATCGCTTGGATTGTATGCTATTTTATTGCCAATTGTTTGTATCCGTCTGTTGCGCCGCGAGCTCATGTTTGAAGCTACCTTGCCCTTACTAGCAATTATGGCGGCACCGGCTTCGCTTTGTTTGACAGGCTACTTAAATATGAGCCCAGCACCGTCCTGGCTGTTTTCACTAATCATGGTGTTACTGGCACAAACATTGTATTGGGGTACATTCGTAAAGATTATTAAGTACGTTCGCCTATCATTTTATCCAAGTTTTGGTGCTTTTACCTTCCCACTTGTCATTTCCGCAACAGCACTTAATTTATGGCATCATACCTTTCATCTTGTCAACGGGTTAAGTAACCTGGTCGGTATCATAGCAAATGTGGAAATAACCATCGCGACTTGTATGGTCATCTTCGTGCTTGTGCGTTACGGCATCTTCCTAGTACAATTAGCCGAACAATCTTTGGAAAATCAAAAAGTGAGCGCTTCTCAAGAAGAAACACTCACTAAATAACATGAACGACTAACCGGATGCAAGCTATAACTTGCGCCGGCTTTTTGATTTTTTGAATTTGGTTTTCCCGTAGTAAACCAGGTAACAGCCAATCAAAAATGGTATCATGTAGAATAACGCTGGTCGTTGAGTAGGGTCAAAAATGATAAGGATACATGATAAAAAACTTAGGATAAATGCGACCCAAGGAACAAACGGATACCATGGCGTTTTAAACTTTAATTCAGATTTAGTATGACCGGCTTTAAGCCATGCTTTTCTAAAATTAATTTCTGAATAGGCAATGGCCATCCAAACAATCACGACTGCTAATCCTGAAATCGAAACCAGTACCAGATAAACGGTTGAGGCGGCAACTACGCTTGAGACAAGTGCCAACACACCACCCAGCATACTAAGGACAAGTGCGATCATCGGCACACCGCGGGAATTCGTTTTAGCGTATTTTAATGGTATCATACCCTCGTGGGCCAGCGACCAGAGCATTCTCGTTGAAGCATACAGTCCTGAGTTGGCAGCGGATAAAATGGCAGTTAGCACAACGAAATTCATTAAATCGCCCGCAAAGGGTAAACCAATACTGTTGAATACCAAAACAAATGGACTTTGATTAACGCCGGCTTTTTGCCATGGGATTAGTGAGGCCATAACGGTGATGCTTCCGATGAAGAAGATCACAAGTCTGAACAGAGTTGTATGGATAGCTTTTGGAATATTTTTTTCGGGATTCTTGGTTTCACCGGCTGTTACGCCAATCAATTCAGTTCCTGAAAAAGCAAAGTTAACTGTCAACATAGTTGTAAAAACGCCTTTGAAGCCGTTTGGAAAAAGGCCGTCTTTAACCAAATTATGAAACAGCGGGGCATGAGTATAGCCTTTAATCGGGATAACCCCAAAAATTGCCAAACCACCAAGAATAATAAAAAGAATAATTGCAATCACTTTAATACTTGAGAACCAAAATTCGGTTTCCGCAAAAAACCGGACAGACAATGCATTTGAAGTGAAAATAACGATCATAAACAGCAGGCTCCAGATCCAAGTGGGAGATTTTGGAAACCAGGTGCGCATAATTAGTCCGGCTGCCGTGAATTCTGACCCTAACGCAACGGTCCATGTCAGCCAATAAAGAATGGCAACAGTGAACCCGGTCCCCGGGCCGATAAATTTATCTGCATAAACATGGAATGATCCGGTTTGTGGCATTGCAACGGAGAGTTCCCCCAGACAAAGCATGACTAAATAAACGATAATTGCGCCAATACCATAGGCCAAAATTGTGCCGACCGGACCGGCTTCGTGGATGGTATATCCAGAGCTCAGGAAAAGACCGGTTCCAATGACACCGCCTAGTGAAATCATTAGAAGATGCCGTGATTCCATTTTGCGTTCAAGTGCAATATGCGGTTTTTCTTTCATAAAAGTTATCCTCCAAACAATTGCTTTTTTCTCATTTTGAGATAAAATGATTAGAATCCAATACATAAAAGAATGCACTAAATTAGAAGAAGTTACAACCCAAAATATGTCGGAGGTAAATCATGACGGACTTAATTAAAGAAAATTTAGATAGCAAACGAGCACTGGTGCTTGATGGCGCAATGGCAACCGAACTTGAAAAGCACGGCGTGGATACAAGTAATGATTTATGGTCGGCAACTGCACTAATTAATGACCCGGATGCTGTTAAAGCTGTTCATACAAGTTATTTTGAAGCAGGTGCAGACATTACAATTACTGATACCTACCAAGCAAATGTAGAAGCTTTTAAAAAAGTTGGTTTTACCGAGGATCAAAGTGAAAAGTTGATCACCGAAGCAGTCCGTTTGGCACTGGAATCCAGGGATGATTTTTACGCAACGTTACCCACGGCAGAACGAGCCAAACGAGCCCTTTATCCACTGGTTGCCGGAAGTGTTGGTCCATATGGTGCCTACTTGGCGGATGGTAGTGAGTATACGGGTCATTATCAACTGACTAATGAGGCATATCAAACGTTTCATCAAAGAAGAATGCGGTTAATGGATGAGGCGGGCGTGGATGTCTTTGCGTTTGAAACTCAGCCAAATTTTGAAGAGACAAAGGCATTAGCTGATTTGCTGAGAGAAAAATTCTCTGATCGATTTGCATGGCTAACGTTTAGTATTAAGGATCCGGAGCATCTTTGTGATGGTACATCTTTAGCAAAAGCGGTATCCTACTTTGAAGATAATCCACAAATTAGTGCAGTTGGTGTGAATTGTACGTCCATGAATTTAATTGAGGACAGCATTAAAACGATTGCTTCAAATACGAACAAGCCTATCATTGTTTATCCTAACAATGGTGATATTTATGATCCTAAAACGAAAACTTGGACACCTAATCCCAATGCAACGACCTTTGCAGAATTAACGCCTAAATGGTTGGCTGCCGGTGCCAAGATCGTGGGTGGCTGTTGTCGGACAACGCCTGCGGATATTGAGCAGGTTGCTGAAAGCCTATTTTAATGTCTTAATAAACAATCTAAGATTAGATCCAGTTAGGCTGGGACAATAGTCAAAAATCAATACGACAACGTTCCCACTTCAAAGTGAAATTCCCGTGAAATCAGTATTTTTGTAAACTGATTTCACGGGAGTTTTTTTAAAAGTAATGTTCTTTGGAATTATGTCCCAGGCACTTATTTATTAAGTTGAATGCATGCAAGTGCTTGCATGCATTCAAAAACACTGTTATACTTCTGGCATCGAATAAAGGAAGTAGGCGTGTTTAAAATGAATTTTAAAAAGTTTATAACGAGTCGTGGTGTCATCCTGGCAACGATTGTGTCAATTTTGTATGGTTGCTTGATTTTTGCGATATATTTTACGGGATATCAGGCAATGCCTAAACATGTTGATGAACTAACAGTAACGGTGGTTAACCGAAATAAGAATACTCGGACGTTGGCAGATCAAATTGAAAAAGGGTTGCCGTTTAAGCATATCAAGAAAGTTTCTAGTCTAAGAACCGCTAAAAAGCAGTTACACAATAAAAAAACGGCAATGATTATTGAGATTCCTTGGAACTTTAAATCAAGGATTAGTAGTAATTCTAAAACCAATTTGAATTTCTATATCGATGAAGCAACCCCTTATTCACAGGTGAGTGCATTAAAAACAGTCTCTCAAAAGATTGGTTATACCGTTAATCAACAAGTGATTATAGAAAAAGGTAAGGCGATGTTGTTAAAAGAGCCAATGACGGGCTTGGAAAAAACAGTTCAAACAAAACAGGCTCAACTTCAAAATCAATTACAGGCCAAAAAACAACAGATTGCCCAAGCTCCAGAAGCTCAGCAGCCAAGACTAGAGGCGCTTCTTAAGCATCAGGAGTTGAACGCAAAACAAAAACTTGAGGCTCAAGTCAAGCAACAATCCAAAGCCATTCGCAACCGGGTATCCGATACGTATCAAGATGTTGATCACTCCGTTGGAACAAATCTTGTTCGGGTCCATCCGGTTAAGACGGGAATGAATCATGCACTGGCTCCATTTATTGCAAATATTGCCGTTTACCTCGGAACATTAATTGGTGCTCTTCTTCTCTATGGCACATATGCAAAGTTTGTACCGATAGTTGGTCGATTCAAATCATTCGCGTTTCTGGAAACAGCAGCAATCTTATTATCTATTATTGGTTCATTGTTCACATCATGGAGCATCACCGGGTTTATGGGGCTTGGAGGTTCGCAGTTCGCAAACTTATGGTTAAATCACGGATTAGAAATCTTCGGATCATTGAATTTTAATTTAATTCTGGTTTTACTGCTTGGTCAGATTGGCACCGCGTTAAATATTTTTCTAACAATGATCCAGGTTGTTTCAGGTGCAGGGATGATCCCTTTGGTAACACTCAATTCGTTTTTCAAGGGTGCTCATTATATTTCACCGATGTTTTACAGTATTCAAGCAGATTTTAATATTATGTTTGGCGGTAGTCAGGCCGGCATGTATTTGGGACAATTGGTTCTTTTGGCACTTGGAATCTTGATAGTAAATATCGTTATTGTGACCTTTAGAAAGCATCAGCCAATCCTTGATTTTCATCAACTAAGTTAATCGGATATAATGGGCTTAACAAGTCGATTCTGAAAGGTAGGGTTGCTGATAAATGGTCCAAAAAATAACGACAGATGAAAAAATTTTGAATGCTTTTTCCAAGCTTCTGGAAGAAAATGGTTATACGGAAACAACAACGAAGAAAATCGCGCAAGCTGCAGGCGTCAATGAGAGTACCTTGTTTCGCCACTTCAAGGATAAAGAACAGCTTGTTAAAGAGTTGGTTCAGAAATACATGAGCGATATTGATACAGTCAACGCAGGGTTTATACCGAGTGGCGACATTGTAACTGATTTAATGCGGGTTGCCGACTTGTATAATCATTTTGTTGAAGCTCATAAAGCGTTATTTCTAATTGGTATGCGGGATTCGTTTCAGTTTCCCAAGTTAAAAGAAATGATTATCCAATTACCGATGAAACTCAAAAAAATCTTAGTGTCCCGGATGACGGAAATGAAGCATTCAGGGGAAATTAATGGGTTGGTTAATATTGAGATTACTGCCACAAATTATATTACTTTGATTTTGGGTCACGCGCTGATCCAAAACATTTATACCGATACAGGACTGGATATTTCACAGGTCGATTTTGTACAAAAAAATGTCCGCGATTTTGCGGAACATTTAAAGTGAGCGTTGATTAGGCTGATAAAAAGTAAAAAGCGGAAACCTTTAATGCGGTTTCCGCTTTTTGGTAATTATAAATTGTTTATTCATAATGGGGTGCCCGAGTGATAGATGATACATACGATTTAAAATGCTCTTAACTAAAAGGGAACTCGGACAAGATCCTATTCAGGATTGCCTAAGTTTCTTTTTATGCGGTTCTCAATTATTAGCTAGTCATCTTCTGGTAATCGATTAGGATTATCATTCGCTTTTGCAGCATTTGGGTTCTTCCCTTTAGTTAAATAACCACGCCATACCCAGCCAGTGTCATGTTCACCATCAACTTGATAATATACCCGCTTCTTTGCCCCCTTTTGAAGTACCCAAACACCAACCACATTCCAAGTTTCATAAGGGTACTTATTTAGGTTTGTATGTTTGCTTACTGTTGGTGTTGTCCAAAGAATAGCACTTTGCTTGGGGGTTTTGGCATGATATGGAACCCCAGGATAAGCAGCTCCCTTGATAACCTTCCAACCTGACTTAAGAACAATTTTATTTTGAGCGGCTACCGGTGATGTCATTGAAGGTAGCACTATTCCAATGGCAAAGATACTCATTATCAATATTAAAAAAAATCTCTTTTTCATTGTTTTTCTCCTTTCCCGGTTATATTAGTTCTCTTATTTAGGATAATCCGAATGACTTCAAAAACGATGGTTTTATCAGTCAACAGAAAAAATCAAGGTACCACAGGAAAGATAGGTTTCGACAGAATATTGCTAAATATTGAATGCGGATAGATAATTAACAGTACCGGTAACGCCTTCAAGTCCTTTAGGAACCAATGCCTTTATCATGTATGCATCGTCCGGTGCAGGGAATGGTGCTTTAATATTAAATAGGCTGGCTTTTTTATAACCAAACCTTGAGTAGTAATCCGGCCACCCAAGAATACTGATAAAGTTGTACTTGGCCCGTTTAGCCCGTTGCTCTAATTCTGCGAGTATGGCTTGCCCAATACCTTGCTTTTGAAAAGATGGCGAGACTTCTAACGGTGCCAAGCACAAACCGGTTTTCGATTGGTTTGCGTTTTTAACTTGAACCTCGCTGAGTAGGCCGTGCCCGATAATTTGGCCCGATTGATCGGCTACCACTTCAAGTGTTTTATGGTAAGTTGGATCTAATCGAATCTTTTCTACCAGCTCTGCTTCACCGCCATAGCCGTTGGATGATTTTGAGAACGCGGTTAAAATAAGATCCGAAATAGCTGAATAGTCTTCTTTTCGAACAGTCCTGATTTGCACTTAAACATCTCCATTCAATGCGTTGAGCGACCAACCCGATTTATTTCTTTTTTGATTTTCGACTTATGAGATCGGATAATAGCCAGCTAAGTATCATGATAATCGTTCCGACAATGACGAGCGGTAGGGCCAGTGCTTCATTTCCTAAGAAAAGAAGCACTATGGCGCCGATACAAAGCAGTAGTGAAATAAGTCCCCCAATTCCAATTAATAACCTCATAGCCACTGCCTTCTTTCAATCTAACTATAACGTACGGACCGCAATTTCAGCAAATGATCACAGAGCTTTGTAAAAAGTTTTTTGTTTGTAGAAGCATTGGTATTATGGCATTTTGATGAGAAAAAAGCAAAAAATCTAAAAAAGGCGGTTGACATTGCCTTAATAAATGTCTTACACTTCATACAACATTTAAATACGACTAATTGATTTGATTCAGTGGATTTAAAGTCACAGCCTTACTAAGAGAGTGCCGTTTGGTGAGAGTGCATTAAGACTATGATTCGAAAGACTGAATTTGACAACGTCACTTTTCGAGGTGAACTGGTAGCACCCATTATTGTGCAGCGTGTCAGTGGAATTTATGATTTTTGAATCATAAATTTCCCGTGCACGTTATGAGAAGTTGTTTGTGAGAACAACTCAAATTAAGGTGGTACCGCGTTAATTTAACGTCCTTTGGTTTTGATAACCAAAGGACGTTTTTTAGTTGTATTTAAAAAATAAAATACGAGGAGTGGTCAATATGAAGTACGGCATTATAGGCGCAGGAGCAATGGGATATAGGTATGGTGTTATGTTACAAAAGAATGCCGGCGTTGATGTTGACTTCATCGACACCTGGGAGCCGAATGTTGAGAAGGTTCGCGAACAAGGCGGTGTCTCAGTTGCTCGTGACCACAAGAATCGTCGTATTATTCCGATCAATATTTTCTACCCGGAAGAGTATTCAGGTCATCCGGATGTTTGGATTATTTTTAAAAAACAGATGCAATTAGCTGAAGAATTGGATCGCGACAATGTAGCAGGAATTTTTCACGATGATCAATACGTTTTTTCAGCAATGAATGGTATGGGACATTTTGAAAAAATCGCAAAGTTTTTTCCAAAGAACCATATCATTTGTGGCACGGCGATGATTGCAACTCGAATGGATGGACCAGCGAATGTTGATTTTATGGGCGTTGAAGGTACTGAAGTGATGCATATGGCCAGATATACAAATGACAAACCTGATGAAAAGACAAAAGCGATTGCTGATGATTTTAAAAAAGCCAAGCTAAATCCAGTTTTTGCGGATGATTGGATGGGAATGTGTATGTCTAAAGTTGTTTTCAATGCCGTTACAAACACACTGTGTACGATGTTTGAAATGCAGATGGGGCAATTTATTGAATATGAGGGTGTTCGAGCAATGGCACGACAATTATTTGATGAAGCATATGATGCGTGTGAGCGTGCCGGAATTTATTTAATTCCAACCCGTCAGCAGCAAGTTGATTCAGTTATTACCGTCAGTCAAGAATACAAGTATCATTACCCATCAATGTATCAGGATTTTTCAAAAGGTCGTCCCACAGAAGTCGATTATATTAATGGCTATATCGCTAAAATCGGTCGGGAACATGATTACATTTGTCGAACGCATGAATTTGTTGTTCATGAAGTTCATATGGCTGAAATGATGAGAAAGTACCACAAACCACAGGAAAATGTTGCGGATAATAATACTCAAAGGGAAGGTGTTCGACAATGACATATCAATTTTCAGATCGTGTACCAGAAAGTGATGAGGATCCAGTCGGAAATATTTTGAAGGTTGCCGGCAGTCCGGACGTGATTTCATTTGCAGGGGGTCTACCAGCCCCGGAATTATTTCCGGTGGCACAATTAAAGAAAGTTACTGATGAAGTTTATGATGAAAGCGGTCGTCAGGCTTTACAGTACAGCACTGCAATCGGTTATCCCCAGTTACGCGAGCAGATTGTTAAACGAATGGATCACCAAGGCGTTAAAACAACGATTGATAACATTATGATTTCAACCGGGTCGCAGCAATCCATCGACCTGACCGCCAAGATGTTTGTAAATCCCGGTGATACAGTAATTGTCGAAAAGCCGACTTATTTATGTGCACTGGATGTTTTTCGTAGTTATGGTGCTCATATTGTTGGTGTTGATATGGATGAGAACGGCATGAAGATTGATCAGTTAGAGAAGGCAGTAGCTGAAAATCCCAATACGAAATTTATCTATACAATTCCAAATTTCCAAAATCCGACCGGACGCACAATGTCCGCAGATCGGCGTGAACGAATGATTGAAATCGCTGATAACTACGACATCATGATTGTGGAAGATGATCCATATGGAGCGATTCGTTTTGCTGGAGACGATATTGAGCCGATTAAATTTTATGATGATCACGAGCGGGTGATTTACTTAAGTACTTTTTCCAAGATTCTGGCACCCGGGTTAAGATTGGGCTGGATTGTTGCTGAAAAATCTCTTACTAAGAAGTTTACGTTAATGAAGCAATCTGCAGACGTTCACTCTGATAATTTAACACAACATATCGTAGCCAAATTTATGTCGGAATATGATATTGACGATCATATTGACAAAATTAAACAGGTTTATCGAAAACGTGAACGGGTTATGATGAATGCAATTGAAGCATTCTTCCCTAAGAATGTTCATTATAGTCACCCTGAAGGTGGTTTATTCATTTGGGTTGAGGTTCCCGGTGATGTTGATACCAAGGCGTTGTTTGACACCTGTATCAAGCACAATGTGGCGTTTGTTCCCGGGGAACCATTCTATCCCGATGCTGTTACCCCTGGTACGTTCAGATTGAATTACTCAAATATGTCTGAGGATCATATTAAGACAGGCATTAAGCGATTGGGGGATGCAATCAAAGAAACAATTTCGGAATCGGTTTCCAGTGTAAGTAGAAACTAATCATCAAACCAACATAGCGACCAACCCGATCTAAAGTTTGATTGGAACCAGGCATAGAGTTGCCTGACACATATTACGAATGATTCATTTATGACAGTTACTAATTGAATGCTAAAGTGAATAAGATAAAAGGGTTTGCAGTGAATGCAGACCCTTTTGAATTACCGTGTTTTTGACCGATTGTATAAAATTGATTGAATCATTACGAAAATAATGAACATGTATCCTAAGAGAATGAAACTGTTAGTTGAAACAGAAATGTCTATGAAAGCATTTGCGATCACTAAAATCGACTGACAAGAAATTGATAAACAGTAAAACAATTTTTGAGATAATTGCCAATTTCCATTGGATGACCGACTTAATTTTGTGCGGTATCCAATGTGGTTAGAAGGGGCTTTTATAGGATTAACGATGTAGGCAATACAGAATAATAATAATAAAACTAAAATAGCGATACTCGATGTTAGACCGCTCATTCAATCACTCCCCCTTCTTAAAGAGATATTTAAACAAAACCCTATATCTAATTAACTTGAATTTCAAGAGAAACTGTCATGATGCTTGAAAGGTCATTATTTCTACACTATGCAATTAAAAGCCGGCCGAACGTTTTCCGGATTCAATTAGCCACATATAGTAATCAAGTCCGTATAACATACTCGCTTTGGGCTATTAATTAATGATAAGAAAATCAATTAATAGTGGTTTTGAATAGTGAAAAAATGACTGCGGGGGGAATCACCCTGGTGCTAATTGCTTTTTAGAAGTAATTCTCAAGTTCATGTGAATAGAGTAACCGGAAAATAATTCCAATTTTTACTAAAATTATCCTTGTTTGTTTCCCCTCTATGGGTTTATCATAATTAAATGCGCACTTAACGATAAATTACTGATATGGGGGCTTCTAAACTGTGGCAGAAACGCAAACAACAATTGAAGATGAAAATAAAAAACATCCATTCTTCGTCATTTCAATTATTTCCTTAATGACATTTATGGGTGTTTTAACTGAAACGTCAATGAATGTTACTTTTCCAACGTTAATGAAACAATTTCATGTGTCGTTAACAACCGTTCAGTGGGTAACAACTGGTTATTTATTGACGGTTGCGTTGTTAATGTTGGCATCCGCATTTTTAAAACGACGTTTCACGAATAAACAATTATTTGTTTGCGCAGCGTTGTTGTTTATGACCGGGGATATTTTAGGAGGTATTGCGACCAGCTACTGGGTATTGCTGCTGGGAAGATTAATTCAGGCCGGCTGTGTTGGCCTCACTGGCCCACTGATGGTCAATATTATTATGGATACCGTGCCTGCAACAAAATTCGGAACGTATATGGGGATGGCAAACCTCATTATCTTAATCGCACCTGCTTTGGGACCAACTTTTGGCGGAACCGTTGCCTACTTTGCCAGCTGGCGGATGATTTTTTGGATAACATTGCCCATAACCGCACTTTTACTTATATTAGGTGTTTTCAAAATCAAACAGTATTCACCAACTCGCAAATATGAATTTGATTGGTTGCGGTTTGCGTTACTATCGGTGGCGCTTACCAGTTTAATTATGGGACTTAATATTATGGGCGATCCTCATGGTTTGATTAATTGTCTATGGTACTTTGCTGTGACGATTATCACTTTTGGCCTGTTTGGCTGGCGTTCCAAATACAGTCATAAAGCCCTTTTTAAATTGTCTGTTTTCAAGCACCCATCTTTTATTTACAGTTTCCTGCCATACATTCTGCTTCAAGCTTCAAATATCGGTATTAACTTTCTATTACCCAATTACGTGCAAGTTGTTGACGGTGCCAGCGCCTTTATCGGTGGCCTTGTGTTATTGCCCGGAAGTATTTTAAATGGATTGGGACAGCCGATTTATGGCTGGATGTTGGATCGCTATGGTGGCAAATTACCGTTATATCTGGGTAATGCGTTGTTTTTTATTACAGCGCTCGGGTTTACCGTGTTTGGTCGTCATTTAACGATCATCGCTATTATCCTATTATATTTGGTGTTTGCGATGGGACGTTCAATGGCATTTGGAAATAGTATGACCTATGGACTGAAGATTCTCAGTGCTGATGTGAGGAATGACGCGAATGCGGTTTACAGCACCGGCCAACAGGTTGCAGGATCAATCGGGACGACTGTGATGGCGGTTTTAATGAGTTCAATCACGGTTCCTCATTTAACAAATGCACAAAACGTTGCGGTCGGCAGTCAGATTGCCTTTGGCCTGATTCTATTAGTGGGAACCGTTAACTTTTGGTTCTTTACGAAATTATTTAAACTTAAAGCATAAAAAAACGGGATACAAGACAAAATAATCTTTTTGCCTTGTGTCCCTTTAGTTTAAGTTAACTATTATTTTGAAATCTGATCTTTTAAAAATAGTTTTATTAGCCCTTCAAAAAGTCTTTTTGCTTAAATTCGGGATTTGGATATTTATAGAAGCCTTCACCGGACTCCTGTCCAAGCTTTCCTTCATCTAATAATTCCTTTAACTTATCAAGAATTGGCTGAAGTCCCGGATTGTCAGGTAAGCTGGCCGCTGTAATGTTATAAGCGGTTCTGATCCCAACGGCATCTAAGATTCCAAATGGTCCGAATGGTGCACCTGTTGCGACAATCCAGGTTCTGTCGATAGTATGTGGATCGGCAACACCGTTAATCCAGAGTTTCTCTGCGGCATCAAGAAATGGAATTAACAATGAATTCAGGATGTATCCCGGTTGTTCCTTCTTCAATTGAATCGGCACCATGCCGATATCTCTTGCATATTGAACAATTTCATTGTAGATTGCCGGATCAGTTTCGGGAGAGCCCATAATTTCAGCAGTATTGTTTAACCAAACCTGATTTGAAAAGTGCATATTTAAAAATTGCTTAGGCCGGCCTGTGTCAGCTGCAAACATGCTTGGGACCAGTGTTGATGAATTACTTGCGAAAATCGTTTTAGCCGGGGCAAGTGTGCTGATCTTTTTGTAAAAGTCATGCTTGATATCCGGACGTTCCGGGACGGCTTCAATGACCAGATCAGCATCTGAAACGGCTTGTGCCAAATCATCCGTATATTTTAGCCGACTGATACCGGCGTTGAATTCTTCATCACTTGCTGCAATATCACGATGATAAGCATGACGTAAATTCTTAATCCGATCCTTTGCCTTATTAACGGCTTCCTGATTAATATCATAAACGGTCACATCAAAACCCTTAAAAGCGCTTTGAAATGCAATCTGACTTCCTAAAACACCGCTGCCTGCAACGGTCACTTTTTTGATAGCCATGATAAATCCCCCTTATAACACTGTAAACGGTTCCAACGATCATCACCTTAAATATATCAGAAACCTTGTGAAAATCAATGAAAATGCCTTTTGAATGATGAAATAATGACTTCACAAGATTACTATCTGTTGAAGAACAGACGCAAAAATAATTAGTTAACACATTTTGCTAGACTTTTAGTGTAAATATGCTATAGTGTAATAGATGAATATAACACTAGGGAGGTGGCACAATGAATTTCGATGATAAGATTCCAATCTATTACCAGATTAAGGAATATATTTACAGGCAAATTATTACCGGCAAGCTTGAACCTGGTGAGAAAATCCCTGCAGTTCGGCAGTTAGCAGTTGACCTAACCGTTAACGTTAACACAATCCAACGGGCCTTAAGCGAGTTGGTTACGGAAAAAATGATCGAATCAAAACGTGGGAGAGGGAACTTTGTCACTGAAGATATTAATAAGGTAAAAGAGTTGAAGGGTAAATTGATTATGGAACAACTTAAACAAATGTATGATAGTTTACGAAAATTAAATGTGAGTGATCAAGAGATCTTGGATTATGTGAGTCAATATATAAATAAACAGGAGCGTGATCAAAAATGACAAATTCAATTGAAATTAAAAATTTGAACTATCGAAAAAATATGAAACCGATTCTATCGAACGTTAATTTAACGATAGCGTCTGGAAAAATAGTTGGCCTGTTAGGTGAAAACGGTGCCGGTAAAACGACGCTTATGCGGTTAATTGCAGGAGTTGCCAAAGGGTACCAGGGGCAGATTAGTGTTGTAGATGAAAGTAAGATAGCAGCTAAAAAAGCGATCGTTAGTTTTAGTGAGCAATTGTCCGGTTTTAATCAAAATATGAAAATCGAGCGAATCGTTCGTTTTTATGAGGATGTTTATCCCGACTTTTCAGAAGATAAGTATAATCAAATGGCCGGATTTCTACAAATTAACGAAGACCAAAAGTTATCACAATTATCAAAAGGCATGCGTGAGAAGTTGATTATTGGGCTTGCATTATCCAGACGGGCAAAAGTTTACTTGCTGGATGAGCCCTTCGGTGGGATTGACAGTATGTCCCGAAAGAAGATTATTAATAGTATTATTCGCTGGAAACCCGACAATGCGACAATCCTGGTAAGTGATCACTATGTCTCTGAAATTGCCAGTGTTCTGGATGAAATTGTCATCATTAAAGACAAAACGGTTTTCGCCCAAAAGAGTACTGAAGAAATCCGTGAAAAATTTGGTGAAGGAATCGAAGAATACTACGAAAAAGTTTATGAAGGGACTGAATTACATGACTAGTTTTGGAGCATTAACAAACGCGCTTACGCGACGAAAGATACAAGTGATCAACCATCTTCTGGTACTCGATATTATTGCAATTTTACTAACTATCTTATACGCGGTTTATCAAGGAGATTTGAGTGCGGCTGATCCACTGATATACACGATGTCTTACTCATTAGTTGTCTTCTTTGTTGCATTCATTCTGATAGCACGACATAACGAGCGGATCTTCGTTAACGATTCATATCGTCTGGTGCCAACTAGTGACACCGGCTTATATTCCGCAAACCTACTTTCAGCATTTATCAGTATGATTTATCTGGGCGTTACGCAAATTATTTTCAGCATGATTGCAGCGGCGATGAACTTTCAACAAGTGATGACAACGCTTGGTCAGGCATTTGAACATTCCTCTCCTACACCGGGATCAATGAATAGTAGAAGTGAGATTATCGGTGCATTAATTGGCCTGGTAATTCTGATGATTGTGTCTACAATTTTTGCATGGGCTTCCATCAGTTTGATTCATTTGACAACAAGTGCCTTAACCGCTTTTCTGCCTGATAGTCGTTCACGTTTGTATCGATTCATTCTTTATGTGGTTGTTATTGCTGCGATTTTGTACATCTTGGGAAAGATTGTTAATCCAATCGGTGATATATTCTATGGCATGGTGAACGATAATTCTTATTATCAAATATATCTTAGTTCATTGGCATTATTGGTAGTGGCAGGTCTAGAATCTGCAGTTAACGTTTATTTATTAAGAAACTGGGTTGAAACGACGAACTGGTAAGTTTTAACTATTTGAAGAAGATTTGTTAAGGAGGCTGAAAAAGGCTTCTTTTTTTCTTGACAAATTTTCAAATAGTTGTCATAATATTAAATCGTAACAGTTACTATTTAAGCTTTGCATGTCAATCGCTAACGTTTACTCTTTTGCTGATTAATCAACCTGAATAACTGATACATAGTAATTTGGTCGATTAGCCAAAGACGGTTTGGCCGTTAATCAGGCTGTCAAACCAGCGACTTTTGGAAGGGATCGATTTCTTTTATGGCACAACATGTTTCAATCACGGTAATCGGAGGAGGTGCCGCCGGAATCGGTTTCGGTGCTGCAGTCAAATCATATGGGTTTCGTGATTTCGTCATTTTAGAGAAGGGCGAGATTGGGGACAGTTTTCGAAGGTGGAATCGCCATACCCGGTTTATATCACCTTCGTTTACTACGAACGGTTTCGGGTTTCCTGATTTAAATGCGGTTACACCAGAGACATCTCCAGCCTATACATTGGGAACTGAGCATCTTTCCGGTCGCGACTATGCTTATTACCTTCAAAAGGTGGCTCAAAATAAAAGCTTACCGATTCGGGTTCATACAGAAGTTGAAGAGGTTAAAACATTGCCCGATCACCGGTATGCATTACAGCTTGTTGGGCAGCCGCCACTCGTTACTGATTATGTGTTTATCGCGATTGGAGATTATGCCTATCCCTATGTACCCAAAATTCCGGGTTCTGCTTATGGCATTCACTATGTTGACGTTAAGGATTACAATCATTTTAAATCTGGGGAAGAACAGGTTATCATTGGTGGGAACGAGTCGGCGTTTGATTTAGCCATCAATTTGGCTGAAAAGAACATTGTTAATGATTTATTTTCAGCTGAGAGTGCGTTTAACTCCAATGACCCGGACCCCGGCCATCGGTTATCGACTTACACCTATGAGCGTTATATGGCCCACGCAGACCTGATAAACTTGAACGTTGGGAAGTCAGTTTTAGCAATTAAGCATGATCATCATGGCGATGATTATGTCATCTTGTTTAAGGACGGTTCCATTACCAAAACGGAGAATCAACCCATCTTTGCGACTGGTTTTGCTAATATTTTGAGCCCGTTAGCCGAGAAACTGTTTATTAATAAAGATAATAGGCCGGTGCTTGATGAGCATGATGAATCAACTATCCTACCCAACGTTTTTATGCTGGGACCCCCAGGTTCAACACGGAGATGCTGACTTGTGCTATGTGTATAAATACCGGCAACGATTTGCGCCGCTTGCCGAAACGGTTTTAAGACGAATCGGGATTGAAATTAATCCGCGAATAACCACGATGTATCGGCGTGCGGGAATGTATCTTCAAGAATTTGATCATTGTGACGTTAATTGTGACTGTTAATTAAATAGTGGAGTTGAAAATAATGAGAAAAAATATTGTTTTGGAATGTGTTGAGACCGGTGAACGGATTTATTTAACCAGCAAAAATGTGCGGAATAATCCGGATAGACTGGAATTGAAAAAGTATTCACCAAAATTAAGAAGACGCGCGATTTTTAGAGAAACTAAGTAAAGGAGATTATTTTATGGCAAAAAAATCAAAAATTGTTAAGTACGAAAAGCAACAAAAATTAGTTGCTAAATACGCTGATTTACGTCGTGAACTGAAGGCGAAGGGCGATTACGAGGCTTTGGCCAAGTTGCCAAAAGATTCGAACCCGATTAGAATGCGTCGGCGTGACCATATTGATGGCCGTCCCCGTGGCTATATGCGTAAGTTTGACATGTCACGTTTGAATTTTAGAAAATATGCGCACCTCGGCCAAATTCCTGGTGTCCATAAGGCTAGTTGGTAATTGTTTTCTTGAAAGAAGTGACTTAAATGGAAAAACAAGATTTGGCAAGTGCCTATCGTCGTTTAAAGAGTCCAAGTATTAAGATTCGCAAGAGAGCGTTAAAGATTATCAAAGAAGCTAAGCATCATACTTCTAAATAATGGCGTAAAAGCTGTTTAATTTTACAAGATTATCTGCTGAATTGAGAATATGATTAGAGAATTGTCGATTCGGCAGGTGATTCATTAAAATAGATGATTGATTTGATAATATCATTAAGAAAATGGTCGGAGTAAATTCTAAGTTTATTCCGATCATTTTTTATCTACATATTACTTAGTTATATTAGGCAATAAGAGGCAGTAAAATTGGCAATTAAGTATTTATGAGTTGCAAAGTAACTGTTTTACGTCTAAAATGACTATTGGTCAATATTGAATTTTGAGTTGTTTAAATGAAGGTTGGAGAATTAAGTTGAATATTTTAACAGAAAAACAACGGACGCAAAAAGCGGGTAGAATTGCTGACACAGCACTGGCTCTTTTTAAAACGCAGTCGTTTGGCAGCATTTCGATGTCCCAAATTGCGACTCAATCCGGTGTCTCTAAAGGAACACTCTTTAATTATTTTGAAACTAAGGAAAATATTTTTATGTTTTTGCTATTGAATGGTTATCAAAATTACTTTAAGAAGTTAATCAAAAAATTGCAACAGCTGCCACCTGAGCTTTCTAATGAAGTGTTTTGTGAGTTTATGATTGCACAAACCAGGTATTTAATTCGGGATCAATCTGTTTTGGTTCGGTTAAATGCACTTCGGGCGCCGGTTCTGGAGGGCCGTGCCAATATTCAGCAAACACTTGCCGGCCGTAAGAGGCTGTATGAAATCAGTCAACGGCTTGGTGAGGTGATTGCTGAACGAATCACACTCATTTCCGCTTCTGAAGCGAGTCATCTTTTTGTTGTCCAAAGCGCGATTATCAGCGGCTTGATGAACATGATGGGATTGGATGAATTCAATCACAAAAAATTGACATCCAATTTTAAGGACTTTCGTGTCAATCTCGAAACTGATGCCGTTCAAGCATTTAAATTTTATTTAGACGGCTTTCTGGCTTCAAAAACCGGTAAGTAAACGGAGGTATTCTTGTGAAACAGACACATATTCGAAATTTTGCAATCATTGCCCACATTGATCACGGAAAATCAACGTTGGCTGATCGGATTATGGAACAAACCAAAACGGTTAGTGAACGGGAAAGTAAGGATCAACTTCTCGACAACATGGAAGTCGAGCAGGCACATGGTATTACGGTTAAATCACGAACCGTTCGAAATTATTATCGTGCAGATAATGGCGAGGAATATGATTATAATT
>Ga0214925_100317_pt1 | contig 28953 bp, 28 predicted proteins | sample Stichaenrichment_FD_168299 | JGI IMG/M metagenome (GOLD analysis project Ga0214925, IMG submission 168299) | Xylose enriched microbial communities from anaerobic bioreactor in Madison, Wisconsin, United States - 63SRT | ecosystem: Engineered > Bioreactor > Anaerobic > Unclassified | place: USA... | reverse complement strand
TGCAGTCATTGCATCAGCAAGTTTTTGTTTCAGTGTTGTATCGCTACTCTTAGACCACTGATAAAGGTCACTAGCACTCACAATAGTCTTATCACTACCAGAACCACCAGCGAATCCAGGAATCGCAATGTCAGTGTTAACAGTCGGACCAGATATGCTATTCATCTGTCGAGCTGTTAACGATCCAAGATAACCATTTAACATCGGCTGAACTGTCGTAGTAGTTGTAACCGGTTGCGTATTCGTTACCGTAATCGTCACATTATCCCCGAATCGACCAGCGGCAATCGCTTGTTGCTGGGCTGATGTTAACTGCCCATTAGTTAAGAAGTAACCAGTGCCGGTCAACGCATTATTAACAATGCCGTTAATATTAGTAATGTCATCATTTGATAATGCCCAAACGTTACCATTCCAATATCCAAGATAATTGCCCTTTGTGGCATTAGCCTTAGGATAATCAACGGACCTCAAGAATGTGCCATTTGGCGTTACCATATTAATTCGAACGGCGTTATCCGCAATTGCGGTTTGCTTTGTAACTGCAATATTAACTGAACCGCCAAACGTTGCGGCACCCAACGCATTAATCTGTGTCTGGTTCAAAGCGCCAACGTAGTATCCGGTACCACTTAAGTTGGTATTAATTTGGTTCTGAAGTTGTGTCTGGTCACTTGCAGCCAACGTCCAGTTAGCCCCATTTTGTGTTCCAAGACGCGTACCCTTTTGAGCACCTGTCTTAGTGTAGTCAAATGACTTCACAACGTTGTTATTATTGCTTGAATCTACCAGATTAATTCGAATGGCATTATCGGCAACCGGCGTTTGAGTTAATGTCAAACCACTATATAAGATCCAACCATTTGCCTGGCTGTATTGGTTATCGGTTGCTTGAACCTGTACCCACTGGTCACCTTCACGGGTACGTGTTCCCACTTGAATAATCTTAAAGGTTGCGTTTGCGTAAGGCGTTGAATCAAGGACCTGACGCCCTACCTTATATTGAGTCCATGCAGGTTGCTTATATGTGACCGTCTTACCATCATTGGCAATTCCTGGGCTCGCAATTTTGTACAAGCTATTTTGTTGGGCATCACTTAAATTATTAGTGCTAAACGTTGTAAATTGCTTAGTACCACCGCCAAAATTAGCTGTACTTTTACCACCATAAATCCAACCACGTGTCTGTTGGTCAAATGATACAACCTTATAGTAAACAGATCCACGATTGGTTGTTGCTACTCGATAAGCACGGAAATTATCCGATGACGAATTTGAATTTGCCAACGTGGATAGTGTTGCCGTCGATGCAACTAATCGAGCACCACGAAGTGTTCCGGCTTTGGTATAAATGGCATTACCACCGGTAAACGAAATATTTCGAGTTGTCGGATCGGATGACATCTTGCTATTTGAAGTAACACGTGCATAAGTCTTCGCGTCTGCTTGATTTGCATTAATGGTTGCAGTTGCTGCGAATAATCCAAGAGCTGCCATTGAAACAAACAATGACTTCTTTAGATCAAACCTCATTATTAAAACCTCCCCTAATACATATATCTTCTCCTATACAACACCTTAAGTATAAATCATTATGAATGCGCTTTCCAAGAATCTGCTTACGAATGAGAAGGATTCTCATAACCTAATTGGTTGAATATTTCAAATATACATTCACCAATCATTTATTTTAATAACACTACTGCTCATATTTGATTGTGCACTATCTAAAAGAAAAAGCTGTTATACGCCGATTTTGAATAAACTCCCTGATACTTTCAATGAGGGCAACTCGAAGCATATCCCGTTCTTTACTAATTAGTTAACTAAATTTAGGTCCTCTTCATCTGCCTTATTTAAAAAGCAGAACATCAATTCTCTAATGGTAGCGCTACCAATCGCATTTCATTTCGGTACTAAGTTGAATAACCGCCGTTTACTTTAAACAAAATCGGTTACTGGAAAACAATAAAAAGATCCCGTTTCAACTAAACATCGTTGAAGCGAGACCTACTGTCATATCATTATTCTGTTAATTTTTTCAACGTTAAGTGTGGCACAATATGCCAATTCTCCTGGTTTCCCAAAACCTTTGCATTGTATTTTTGCAATTCAACTTGTTCATGACTACCGCTTTGAGCATCCAAACCGGTTCCGAATTGAATCGACCCTTGGTAGTTGGTAAACATGCCCAGATGTTCATAATATTGCGGCGTATCCAGCAAAGAATGAAACGACTGGGTTTCTGCCAACGAGTGTTTTAATTGACGGCCCCAATTAGGACTCAGCATCGATAAATCCGAATTAATCGTGGCAATTTTAGGAACCGATTTCCTCTCAGCTCCAATACCATCAATCAGGAAATAACGATGAAACACCGAGGTCACATAACCATTATTATCCGTCGCAATTTTCCAATGTTCATCAATTCTGACAAACACCTTTTCCGTTTTAACATCCGGCAGTGGGATCGTTACACCCCGTAATCGATTACCGTTGAGATCATAGCCGCCAATAATGTAAGCCGGGTGGTGAACACGATTAAACAGGTCAATATGGGCGTCCTCATACGTAAAATGACTAGCCATCTTTGCATGACGGACGGTGACTTCCTGTTTTACCGGCACAACCCCCACATCAATATCCAAGTAGCTCTTTTTAACCAAGTGGGGTAAAAGGCCATGTCCCTGATACCGAGCATCATCCATGTGCAGCGTCGGAACGTAAAAGATCACGTTGCCTGGTATCGCTAACGCCTTGTCTCGTTCATCCCCTTGTTTCCGAGGCGGTGTCATTCGCTGCTGAAATTCAGTTGACCGTTCAAGAATACCCGTTGCGATATCTACAATATTGTCCGGCAAATTTGTAAACTTATGATTTGAAAATGATTGTGACATCACACTTCTCCTTCACAAGGCCATTTCCCAAAATCACATACTAAACCAGTATCCGTATTCGGAAAATGACCCATTTGTCCAACCTCTACATCTTTAAAAAACGATTATACCGGGATTCATCTCCCGTTGCAATTACTTCCATTCGTTCCAGTATAAGCGCAAGACAATTGAAACTCAACAAAGTCCGGTTGCTTTCAAAAGCAAAAAAGTTTTGCTGTACATCCTTCAATGCGTCGCAGCAAAACTTCCTCTAAGCTTTTATTCCGTCAGTTTAGTCGCAACAACTTTAACCGTCACGTTCTTTGAAACCCCATTTTCTTGGGAAACATCTACCGCCATCGTTAAATTTGCTTTAATACCTGACTGATTAACCTGAATGGTTTGCCCATTGCCTAAAACCCGCTTGATTTTATCGGGACTCATGCTCTGGTCAATTTTATTGTAATAAGGATATCTGATTGGATAGAAAACCCGAATTGCTGCCTGCGCTGCAATCGATGGAAATGTACCTAATCCCAACTGCTTGACATCAACGTTCAACTGGCATTTCGCTGGATTTTCCGGATCAGGCACTTTTAATGACTCCGGATCCAATTTCAAGTCAACATTGACTGCTGTAATACCGTTATCATCCCGATCGATTTTAACGCCAATATCAAATTTCACTGTAATTGGCAATTCCTCAAAGAATTGTTCGACATTAATACTAAGCTGCTTACCATCACCCAACAACCGCTTAACGGTGCTATCCGACATTGGCGACATAATGACCAGCGATCCCAGATAATTGACCTTGTAGTAAAGATTGGCTGCCGACTGAATTTGAGCCTTCAACTCATCATTTATAAGCATCCCTAAAATACCACTATCCAGCCCGGATACAGCTGCCTTCGCATTAATCCACTTAATTTGTGAATACGGTATTAATGTGACCAACGAACTCCCGGTTGGATTAACAATCACCGCATAGTTGCGGCCACCCTCAGCCGTAAATCGTTTACCATGTCCCAATTTAGTTGCAATTTCGACCAAGGACATATTTTGATCGTAATTAAACGGTTCCGAAAGCCCCTTAATCACCTGTTCTTTATAACTCTTCTGGACTTTGGAAATCACAGATTGATCTGTTTCTTGAGAAAAGGCATTTTTGTAAACCTTGGCATCAGTAGAGCTGAATGTCCCTGAATAATTAAGTGTCCCTCCTGGTTTTTCCGGACTAGAAGTGTCCGGACTCGGCGTGGAAGTTGGTGCGGTCGGTTTTTGACCTGAAGCTGATTGTTCAGGCAACGTTAACCCGGGCTGATTGCTCGAAGTGTCAAATGCAGGTTCGACAGCCTTACCCTGAATCCATCCGTTAATACCTGGATGTTCTTGACTGGCAATGTAGTAGTAAATCTCGTCGCCCTTTTCCCGTTCAACCACACTTTTCACCGTTAAAGTATCGTTCACGTATGGCGCCAATGATTTAACGACTTTTGTCGGTTTATAGGTTGTCCCATATGGTGCCCGCCAGGTAACATGTCCGGTGCCGGGATTGGTAAATTGATAAGTAGCTGTCTTTTCCTCAGCTGTTAACGCCAGTTCACGATAGGTTTTGACTGCGTGTAGGCCTCCGGAAAAGCGATTTGTTTTTTGACCGCCATATACCCATCCCCGATGTTTACCGTCAAAACTGACAACTTTATAGTAAACCTGATTTTGATTCGTCTTTGCAACTCTATAAGCACGCAAATAATGATTGGCATTCTCGGAATGATCCATTTTTTTCATCGTTTTTCTGGATAAAACCAGCTTATCACCCTTTAAGGCGCTTGGCTTGGTATACAAACCGGCTTTACCAGTCGGTTCCACATTTCGTTTACTCACTTTGGTTGTCAACGCTTTGTTGCTTGTCACTTTTACCTTGGACCCCTGGACCGGCTGAATGACTAACAACAACATGCTAGCGAACGTCACAGCACAGGCACCGATCCATAAGCCTCCGCGTTTAATTTCCTTTTTCATCGTAATCCCTCCATTATCCTTATCGATACCATAAGAATAACCGAAATATTTGAATTAGATGTGACTATTGTTTGCATTTTCAATGAAATAATATCCCGATAGTAATAACAGAGGTAACTATTAACCCCCATTAGCCATTTTAAATAGACAAAAAAACGATTGGTCAAGATCGCTTCAACAAGCTAATGATCAGTCGTTATTTTATGTATCATTTCATTTATGAGTTCATGACAAACGTGATGGTGTCAAGCGTCGATACGTCAACAAACCGGCTTTGATTCAGCATATTGGTAAAAGTGAGTTTATCATCCTTAATCCCCGTTATGTACCCGACTACAGGCTCTATGTCTGTCACTTGATGTTCTTGGCGATCCCCAAAACTCAGTCGAACCATTCGACCACGGCGCATCGCTTTTACCGCCATATCTAAAACTGTTGCTTCTGCTATTTTATCCATTCGCAAAATCCCCCTCCTGACAAATACTCATTATACGAACGAGCGTTCATAAAAGCAACAGGGAAATTTGGTCTTTTTTTAGCAAACATTTGAAACCCCTTGCTACCACTACCATACGAATTTTAAATTATTTTTCTGTTAAAAATAGTGATAAGATTTATTTGTGAAGGAACTCACACTATGTTTTGCTTGGCATTCGACTTTATTTTAAGGGGTGTTTTATATCAGAAAATTCATTTATTTCCTCCTGTTTACGGTTTTGATTGTAAGCGGTGCGTCTTACCAGCAGCCCACTCAGACTGCAGAAGCATCATCTTACGTCTACGTTACCCGAACCGGTAAACATTACTTTTATCATAAACATAACCGTGGCTTAAACAATGCTAAAAAAATTTATCGCGTCAAGCTTTCGACGGCCAAAAAGCGTGGCTTAACTTTGGCCAAGACCGATTACAAGCCAAGTTCAACGCGCAAAAAAACGGTTAAGACGACACGCAAAAAGGCAAAAGCCGCAGGTAAAAAAGCTCAAAAAGTCAGTAAGCGTCAAATAAAGATTGGTCGGCAAATTATTATCATCAATCAAAATCGGCCAAAATTTTCAAAAGCGACGCTCACCCGAAAACATGGCGCTTGGCAAAGATATGGCCGGCTTGATTTCTTAAATCGTGCAACCACCGCGAACGCAATGCTTAACAAACGACTCATGCCGACCGAACAACGAGCGCCTCTCTATGTCGATCCAACCGGCTGGCATAATAAAAAAATCAGCAGTGGTTGGCTTTATAATCGTTGTCATTTGATCGGCTATCAATTGACCGGTCAAAACAATAATCTTAGAAACTTGATTACCGGTACACGCTCATTGAATACACCATGTATGGAACGTTATGAGAATCAAGTGGCAGCCTACCTAAGAAGCAGCCGCAAGCATTACATCCGATATCAGGTTCGGCCTGTTTTCAAATCTAATAACCTCTTGGCAAACGGTGTCCAGATGCAGGGAAAATCTATCGGCAGTAATCGGGTTCGCTTCAATATCTACATTCGCAACATTCAAGCAGGTGTTAAATTGAATTACAAAACCGGTACCAGCCAGGTCACTAATTAGTTAACCATGTGCACACATTAATACAGTTGTTTTAAAAGCTCATGACGCTTCTGTAACAGTCATTGTTTAAGAAAACAAAACATGGTACTTTTAACTAAGTAAGCGTTTTTTAGTTTAAAAATGCCATGTTCATCAAGTTACTGTCGCACAAGCACGATTGAGGAGCGTCATTCATTGAAAGTAAGCAGCTGCATTTATATTGCTTTGGCAACACTTTGTTTGGGGATGGGACTCATGGTCGCTGACACAAGCGCTAATGCCATCCCAACCACTACCAGTGGATTATCCATCGGCAGGTATCGAACCAAATCATTTCACGGGTATCGAATTGAAGCCAGGAATTATGTCCGCTACAATTCAGAATACAATGTTAAGCAACACGCTATTTTATCCAAATATCGACCAACCCAAAAGTCAAAAGTTATTTTTAAATATGGAACTAAAATCGTGCCGACAAGGCATCCTTGGATTTGGCACCATGGCAAAAATGACAATTTAATGACGATGTACCAGTACTCAAAGGGTGCTTGGCATAAAATGGAAATATAATTTTTACAGTGAGCCCCCGGTCTCTTCTATTTCAAAGAAAGAAGCCGGGGGGCTCATTTTTAATTGATTCTATTAAAAAAACGATTCACCTTACAAGTGTATGCCATATATTAAACGCATGCTGCTCTTTAAAATAATCACCAGCACCACTGCTTCGCGGATTTGTTGGCATTAAGTTATCACGAGTAAGCGGCTCAACAAACCTGTCAGATTATTATTCGGAAAAATTAAATGATATTTATATAAAAATAACCATATTTAGATAATCCGATTTATGCTATGATAACATTGTTAAATAAATCACATATTATATTCTAGGGCGAAAAGGGGCAGTATGATGACAAAATTAAAAACAGCCGCGATTATGATTGCGGCAACCTTTACATTTGGTGGCATCGCAGTTGTTCAGCCACCGGTTCAATCAAACGCAAGAACGACCTATGTATGGATCGCGCCAAACCACGGTAAAAAGTATCATTATTCCAAGAATTGTCGTGGGTTAAACAATGCGGGCAGAAAAGTCCATGTCACTTTGCACTGGGCGAAGTCACACCATTACAGACTTTGCGGTTGGGAAAAATAACGTGACCAGAAAAAGCTTGGGCAGTTGTGAACAACTCTGATTGACTTTCAGAGTGGTCGGCAACTGCCCAAGCTTTTTCTATTTACCGTATAAACTTCAATCATCCATTTCAACGATGTGTTTCTTAAAATAATCTGCCAATACTTCCGGATCAATCACACCGCTTTGAGGGGTCACTTTCCAAGGACGTTCACGCATTGTTTGCCGACTCAATTCCGCTGCCGTTTTGTTGCCAAACGTTTCCTGTACTTCAAAAACAATTTTTAACAAGCGGTCATCCTGATTGACGTCTCTGTAATTGACGTCATCTTCATTGGTCACTGTTCCTGTCACAAATCGTTTTCCCCTGAACCGCTGGTGGACGACTGCAATAGCCGGTCCGTACTTCCAGGCAACGACATCATTGGAGAATGCCTTTTGCCCATACAATGCAAGAAACGTTCCCTGTACATAGTATAGTAGAAACATCAGCTTCATTTGTGTCAGCTTTTCAGTACCGGGATACTGCCTCTGCTTATCCATATTCACAATAATAAACCAACTTATCAACTTTGAAATACTAATCATGATTCCACCTATGACTAACCGAAATGGTCATCCTATTTTAAATATGAACCGATCAACCGGCCATTCAAGTCTTGTGTTTCCCGATTATTGGGCTGAAAATGTGCTTTGAACCAAGCCAACTGATCTGCACTGATACTAACATTCGGGTTGGCTATCACGAGCCATTCCACCCCTTCCGTTAGCGGTGGCGTTGTTAAAGAGCCCAAATAATGAAACCCGTTTGGTCGAGCCGGCACCCAGTCTCCCAATTGAATATTCACTGATTTGGTTTGCCCAACCTGAAATTGGTCAATGATCTGCTGAAGGGTGGCATCCCCTTTTCCTTCTGAAACCAGCAATGCGACAACCACAAGCTGGCCAATTTTGTTTTGATGAACCAGATGAATTTCAAAGGGCTTTGCTTCACCATCTACTAAATGCTCGGCCGGCACATGAAAATGAACCTGTACAAAATCAAATAACCGATCAAAGATCGTTGCGGACCCATCTCCCAAAACCCGAATTGTCGTTTGATCATCAATTTCGCTGGTCAAATCATACGAATTCTTTATTTCAAATAAAAGTGATCCATTATGTTGGACCGCTTCTGAACCTTTTAAATCAATTGGTGACTGCTGCCCACCAAATCCATTTGACCACTGTGATTGTGCGTTATAATCAAGCATAAGTACGCATCCCTTCTCATTTATGTTACTCAAATAATATCACAAATATATATCAACAGAACTTGTGTTAGAATTAATTCACGAATCATTTTAGTGGAGGAAAAATTAACGTGACTTTATTTGCACTTTTATTAGACGTCATTTGTCTTGGCGGCTATTATTTCCAACTATATAGCGGTGGCCCAATCATTTATCTCTTGGGATTGTTTCTTCAGGCCATTATCACAATTGTTCTACTGTGGATGACGCTTACTTACAAAGGGAAACGTTATCGAAACCCGTGGCTTTTTGGTTGGTTCAGTGCCACCATCCGCTTTGGAATTGTCCTCATGTCACTGGGAGTCAACGCTGTCATGACCTTTATGTATGTCGTCAATTACTTTGGCATTAACGACCTGATTTTTAATCATTAACATGATCAATTTAACTAAAAAAATACGATCGAATAGCTGTCTGCGGTGTCAGTGCTGTTCCGGATATTAACCGCTTTGTTCCGCACACGGTACTCTGGAATCAAAAACGTCTTTTTCTACACACTGATTTAGGACTGCTCCTCAAAGCAGCATTCTGCATGTAAGGGATTCTTTTCAAAAATCCAAAACCGGGATTTCCGAAAAGAACGCCTTACACTCCGAATGCTAACCGCTTTGCCACGCACACTGTTTTAGGACTGCTCCGCTAACCATAAACCTGCATGTAAGCTAACAGCCATCAAATTCCAAAAGCAGGAATTAGCTGCCTGTCAACTTACACTCCGGTTTATCCCGCTTTGCTTCACACACTATTCAAATTTCGCCCTAATCACAATTCTTTCTGCTTTCTGACTTTTATCCTGCAACTGATTGAGCATAACTTCCGCCGAGCTGGCACCCATAAAATACGGATTTTGAGAAATGAGTTTTAGTCTCGGCTCTAATCGCCGGGCATAATCCGTATCCGCAAAACCTGTTGCCGTCACCCGTTTGTTATCAATAACCCGATCAAATACCAATTGTGGGACAAACTCCAAAAACCAACGTTCTTTCAGGCTAAAGATGACCGTCTTTTCATCATTCTTTTGAATTAAATGAAGCAGCTGCTGATAGGTTGTCTGATGATTATGGGCAACTTCGGAAATTTCCAATACATCTACATGTTTAAATTCAGCCGTAATCCCGCGATACCGTTCCTGACGGGTGCGGGCTTTTTTTATTTCAGAAGTTAAGACGGCCACTCTGGAATACCCTTCCTGCACAAAATGATGACTAACAGAGCGGGCAACTTCATAGTTATTAATCACAACCTGTGGCCATGGACTGTCATCAATCTCTCGATCAACCGTCACGATTGGCATCGACCGCCGAAGTGCCTCCGTAATTGTCTGTGGATTATTGGCCGGCTGCATAATCACACCGTCAAACAGCTGACTGCCGATAGTCTTTAATAATCTTTGCTCACGATCATCATCGGAATCCGCATCAAAAAGAACGCCAATGTATCCGCTGCTTTCCAAAATCGAACTGATTCCTTTAAATAATTCAGTTGAGAAGTAATCATCAACGTTTGAAACGATAACTGCGATCATTTTACTGGAACGGGTCTTCATTTGACGTGCAACGGAGTTGGGAACATAGTTTAACTTTTCAATTGCGTTTCGGACATTTTCTGCCGTCTTTTTGGACATCCGATCCAACTCCCCGTTTAAATACCGGGAAATTGTTGCGACTGATACCCCTGCTAACGCTGCAACGTCCTTAATATTCGCAGATTTTCTACCATTGTTTGCCATTTAAACCACCATTTCATTTGCTTCAAGTATGCCTAAGATTGAGTTTCAAACCAGTTTCGTTTTTAATTTTATCATGAAAAAAGCGATTAGCATCTAAAATCCGCCTAATCGCTTAATGATCAGATATGACTGTTCTTCGTAAAATAAAGGATCTTACTCCAAATTTGAGTGAGTTGCCTTTGCCGTATCATTAGAAACATGATCTCGACGGCTCAACATGAGGCAGAGTACATCCAAAGTAATGTGAACGCTTTGATCAAACAATGTACTTAATAACTGAATTGATTTAACCCCATCGCCGGCTTTGGTTGCACCTGGAACCACAATTGTCACGTCGCCCAGTTTTCCCAATGGAGAATCAGAATGGCTGGTAACGGCTACAACTTTGACACCGTCATTCTTGGCTTTTTCGGTTAATTCCAAAATACTGGATGTTTTACCGGAACCGGAAACTGCCACCAGGACATCACCGGCCTGAATTGATGGTGTGATGGTCTCCCCAATGGCATACACCGTGTAGCCAATGTGCATTAAACGCATTGCAAATCCTTTAGCCATTAATCCTGATCGTCCGGCACCCAGAACAAAAATCCGTTTGTCTTTTTGAATAACGCCCTCGGCATCCTTCAATTGTTGTTCGTCAATCATGCCCATTACTTGATTAACTTCGCCCATAACCTGTTCTACTAAGCTCATTTAATGACCTCCATAAATTGTTTTGCACTAGCTACCGGATCATCTGTTTTAATAATCTTACTGCCAACAATCACTGATTCTGCAATTCCCTGTTCAGCAAGCTTCTTGGCCGTTTCCAAATCAATGCCGCCAGCAACTGAAATGCGTTTAACTGCCGGGAACTTTTTATGAAAATCTGCGACCGTTGAAACAGCATCAAACCCGATTGCGGCATCGTGCGAGTGGTGAATCCCATAAACAGCATTTTCAAAGTCGACAATTTGGGTGGTCTTTTCATCACTGGTTTCCATCAAATCGATAAACATCTCACCCTGTCTTTTACGGGTAACATCGTAAACGCCCTTGAGCGTGTCAGTTGAAGCTGCTCCCATAACCGTCAAAATGTCCCCTTTTGCATCAAATCCCTTTTCAAACTCATAGGGACCTTCATCAAACGTTTTTAGATCAAGCAATAATTGTGCATGGGACAAATCCGGATTTCTTTTACCAATTTCAACCAACCCGTAATCTTTAACGAGTGAAGTCCCAAACTCAACAATATCGACAAATTGATCCAATTTAGCAGCTAAATCCAATGCATAATCCAACGAGACACGATCTATTGCAACTTGTAATTTCATCTATTCCGTCACTCCTTCTTTTTGGTAAAAGGCTTTTAATTGTTTCTGGTCAGGGTAGCCATCATTATCCCCATACGTTTGAACCTGCAGAGCACCCACAGCGTTGCCGCGTACCACAGCCGATCTCAAGTTCAGTCCCTCCAGTAAGGCTGTAATAACACCAAGTGCAAAGCCGTCACCGGCACCAACTGTATCAATGACTTGTTTCACTTTAAAGCCCGGAACATCATACCGTTCACCTTCAGCCGTTTTGACAAAGGCGCCGGCTGATCCAACTTTCACAATGACCGCTTTTGTTCTCTGTCCTTTTAAATAAAAATCGGCAATTTTTTCAGGATCATCCGTTCCAAGCAATATTTTGCCTTCTTCAACGCCCGGTAACACGATATCTGCTGACCCGGCCAACTCATTAATTGTGCGAATCATTTTTTCCCGACTTGACCAAAGTGCCGGCCTTAAGTTGGGGTCAAACGTAATGGTAATCTCTTTTTGAATCAGCCTCTCAAGCAATGTTCGAAAAGTTTCTTCGGCCATCTCTGAAATAGCAGGAAAGATTCCCGACATATGAGCCATTTTGACGCCATTCAAATCCACTTTTTCAATAACGTCTTTTGACAGATGAGCCGCAGCCGACCCTTTTCGATAATTGTACGTTTGCGGATCTCCTTTTGTCACCAGCTCTTTCAGTTGATGACCGGTCCAATACTTTGGATCACGGGAAATATATTTTGTCCCGACACCATGACTTAAAATCGTTTTGATGACGTAATCACCAAATGGTTCGTTTCCCACTCTTGAAATGTAATCCGTTGAATGACCCAAACGGGTCGCCCCAATGGCAACATTCAATTCGGCACCACCCATAATTTTGGTAAATTCGGTTGCATCAATCAATGACACATCCGGTTGCTTGGACGCAAAGGTGACGATCGGTTCACCAATTGTTATTAATTCACTCATATTTTAATTCCTCACTTTAAGTTAATTGACTACGATTCCATTAACGGCTTATCCGAAGAAGTAATAGACAAGGACTTCGTTAATAATCGACACCACCCACATTAGAAAAACACCATTTTTAAGGAATGCTGTTGATGTGACTTTCATATATTTCAGTCCCCATACATTCCAAGATTGGGTCAAATCGGTTGACACCGCCATAATTGAAGGTACATACAACAATGGCAGTAAAAAGGCATCATTGAAAAGACCGGTTCCGGAAAGTACGGCAGCCGTTGCCGCACCGGCACCCCAAACATGTAACGGGCCACGGAACAATGCCAACGGTGCCAAGATACCGATTGCAACGGCTAAAATCAAATGGTTGTGCGGTAGAATAGCGGCAAAAATCGGTTTAAACCGGCCGGCATCCATCTGAGCAGCCCCACTGAACATGATTAGGGCCATTAAAAACATAACCAGACCGGCAATGTCTGAAATTGATTGTTGAATCGTACTGTTCAAGAAGTCAACAAACTTCTGATACCCTTTGAACTTTCCTGTGAACAGCATTGCAATCAGTGTGGCCAAGATGAGTGCCGGAATGGCATCCCAACTAAAAAGCATATTCATTAAAACAGGAATAACCGGAACGATAAAGGCAATTTTCGGTACTTTAACAATTGAAGCTGTGTTATCTTCCGCACCAATAATTTCCAAGTTTTCCTGTGCCTTAGTCGGATCAAAGCGCTTGCGGTTAAAGAAGAGAAAAATAATAACGGCAGCTAGCTGGACTGCAGTTGCTGCCCAACCAAAGACAAGATATTTACCACCATAGACAGCTGTTGGAAAGAATGCTTTAATCTGGTTATACAAAACAACGTTTAAATACATTGGTGCACCAATCGCCATTGTAAAAGCCGATAATGCCAAATCTCTGGGAATCCCCACAGATAACATAATCGGCAGTAAAATCACGCCAATCGCAATCACTGAACCAACACCGTATGCACTGACAAATATGAATGCCGTGACCAATAGGACAAGTATTGCAGCCAAGAAAGGATGCTTTTTACCGACTTTATTAGTTTGTTCGGAAATCGCTGGGGCAATACCACTGTCTACCAATACCCGACCAAACCATGAACCAAATACAATATAAATAATTGTTGGCGCATAATTTAACGCCGGTTCGGCAAAAACTTTTTGAATCACTTGATCGGCGGGAACCATGCCAACAATCGACCAGACAATTGCCATGACGAAAAAGCCGATCATCAGGTTGCCGCCTTTAACGATGTAAACAATAAAAATTGCAAACGTCATTAATAATAAAATCGCACTTATTGTTGAAACCATGACTATCCCTCCGCTCCGGCCTTCAAAATGGCCATCTGCGCTGCAATTTTTTCATCGGTTGCCATCGGGAACTCCAAAGCGATCGGCACATCATTAGGTAGCTCATTCAAGATACGCTTCCAATCGTAAATCCCGGTATTCAGATCTGCCGATGTTTTCAGTTCCCCATGATCGCTCACGGTATTTTTTAGATGAATGTAGTTTGTATAAGCCGCCAAAGCTTTGGCACTTTGAATCGCATCATTACCTGTAAACGCCCAGTTTCCAAGATCGTATACATAACCAATCTGATTAAAAGCAACTTTTCCAGTTGCCTCAAGGAAAGCCTTAATCGGTGCAACATTTCCTGAAGCCTCAGTTTGATCATTTTCAACATTCATTTCAATCTCATTCAAAGGTAAACGACTCAAGTCCAGTTTTAGATTTCCCTGATAGCGATCAAATCGTCCTGTATTAAATTTAATTTTTGAAACGCCCATCGCCTTAGCCTCATCAAAATAGGTGGTTAACTTGGGGTTAAACTGACCATCTTCAAAAAATAATTCGTCCGGTACACTATAAGTCACCATTAAGCCATTGGCCTTAGCCCTCTCTCCAACGGCCGCTGTTTCTGTTTCCAAATCCGTAAAATATTCCCGTCGAACTTCAATACCATCTGCACCGAGCTTAGCGGTCCTGTCGACCAACTCTGCCTGAGGTGTCCCATTTTTAACATCCTGTTCAAAAATCCATGTGTTTAAGATCAGCGTCATCACGATTTCCTCCGTTAACTTTTACTGGTTAAACCCAACTATCAATTGTTCACGATAGTTATGGTAAACGATTACCTAAATAAAGTCAACTACTATTTAATCCTTTAACCAAAAGGAATTTCTATACAACTATTTTAGGTTATCGTTTACATTGATTCGTATAATTAACAGAAAATCACACCATGATAAAAACCGTTATCAAATCGAATTCATTAACTCGATTTGGTCACGGCATTTTTTGATTAATCATACGAAAAGCCACATTATCGCATTTGCAAAATTGATAACACAACTCATGTTAATGGTTCACCGGGGTATTGTTATGACTAATCACTCACAGTTAACGTATTCTTCCCTACCCATTGTTAGGTATCTTTGCCGGTTCAAATATGTTTTAGCGCTTTCGTGCTTGAACATTGACCCTATAATTACCCCACTATAAAAGTAAGGGTGTTTCTCCTAACAAATATTAACTGTAAATCTGATGAACTAAGCCTGACTTTTCGCATACGCGGTGAAGGCAGATTGTTAAAATCATACTTATTTAAGAATCATTATCACCGCGCAAAATAATTCCCTAATAAATTCCCAATCTATTTAATTGAAAAAAGAGGCATCTGTGCAATAATAATCCTGTAAATGCTAATTAATTGTAACTAACTATTTTTCAAAAGAAGGGAAATGATTTGCGTCACTAGCGGTTATTAGCTTTCATTGTCAGATGCGGTACTATTGCAAGCGCTTGCATTTATGATGAGAGGGTTTACAATTAGAAATCGTTAAAATCTTTTTACATTCTGGTTTAGGGGGGATTTACATGCGTGCGAAACATTTAAGCATCTTTTTCATCTTTGTTTTCGGTGCTTTAGGAGGCCTTTTATTTGGATTTGATACTGGTATTATTTCTGGTGCCTCCTCATTAATCGAAAATGACTTTAGTTTAAACATTGAGCAAACCGGATTCATCACCTCATCCGTTTTAATTGGCTCATCAATCGGTGCCCTATCTATTGGGACACTATCTGATAGGTTTGGTCGTAAACGATTATTATTGGTTGCTTCTATCCTATTTTTGCTTGGCTCCGGTCTTTCGATGACCGCCGTTGGATTTGCTTCGATGGTCACGGCCAGAATCATTTTAGGATTTGCCGTTGGGTCAGCTTCAGCTTTAACGCCTGCTTATTTGGCAGAATTAGCTGACGCCCCTCACCGTGGATCGCTTGGGACCATGTTTCAGCTTATGATTACGGCTGGTATTTTACTGGCATATGTTTCCAACCTGGGGTTTCTTCATCACAACCTGTTAGGCATTCGTGATTGGCGATGGATGCTTGGATCCGCTTTGATCCCTGCTGCCATTCTCTTTATCGGTTCGTTAATTCTACCGGAATCACCACGTTACCTTGTTGAAAAAGGAAACGTTGATGAAGCTCGCGACGTTCTGCATGAATTACGTAAGAACACCAATGAAGATCCCGATAAAGAATTAACCGATATTCAAAAAGTCGCCAACCAACCCAGAGGCGGCTGGAAAGAGCTGGTTACCTTTGCTCGCCCGGCTGTCATCGTTGCGATTGGTTTAATGCTTTTGCAACAATTAGTCGGTATTAATTCAGTGATCTACTTTTTACCACAAGTCTTCATTAAAGGCTTTGGATTTGCTGAAGGAAACGCCATCTGGATTTCAGTCGGCATAGGGGTTGTTAACTTCCTCTGCACGCTCTTGGCCTACCAGATCATGGACAAATTTAACCGTCGAACAATTTTGCTTTTCGGCTCTATCGTCATGGCTGTTTCAATCGGCACCCTGTCCGTTTTGAACTTCACATTGACTGTTCAAGCCGCAGCGGTCCCAACCATGATCCTAATCGCCATTTACATCTTTGGCTTTGCCGTTTCATGGGGACCGATTTGCTGGTTGATGTTGGGTGAAATCTTCCCATTGAACGTTCGTGGCGTTGGTAACTCAATCGGTTCAGCCGCCAACTGGATCGGGAACTTTATTGTCTCTCAATTCTTCTTGGTATTGTTAAGCATGTTCCATAACAACGTCGGTGGTCCATTCGCTGTCTTTACCTTTTTCGCCGTTCTGTCAATCTTCTTTGTTATCTATATGGTACCGGAAACCCGTGGCAAGACGCTTGAAGATATCGAAATGGAAATGCGTCAAAAGGCTGCTTTGAAAAAGAGCGCCAACTAATCATTCACGTAAATTCAGTATAAAAATGACCAATTGTTTTTGCCGTTATTAATCGGCTGATAAACAATTGGTCATTTTTTATTAAGTTAAGCAACCTCAATACCCAAAATCTGCAGCTGTCCATGTTGCCATAAAGCCATCAGTGTGTTCATGTAATGTGGCACCCATTCCAATAGACTTCAAGTCGGTATTAAGTAAAATATCGCGATGTCCCCAATTTGAGGCAGCATCGTCATAAATGTACTCATGGACATCGTTTTTAGCTACTGAATCACTGGTACTGTCGTCATCCCAAACATTTTGGGCAATACATTCGGCACCAAAGTTGCCAACACCAAATTGCGTGGCGGATTCATCCGCAATGGCATTGCCCTGTGTATCAAAATGACTGAAATTAGTAATCAACTGTGTCGATCGCTGTTGAGCCAACGCATCCAAATTTGGATCTTCAATATACGGTTGAAGTCCCCTATTAGCTCTTTCCTGATTCAAATATTTCATAAAGCTTGCCCGATAATCGGTCAATGAAAATGCGTTTGTCGGATTAGCCGACTTCTTGGAGGTTGAACTGGTCGATGACGGACTTGTCACCGTTACGGTTACTGTTGAACTGGCTGATGAAGCCGAATCGGCACTCGAAGAATTTGTCTGATCATTAGCGGTCGAACCGGTGCTGGTTGGGGTTGTTGCTCCCTTTTTAGACGTATTTGACATATTCGATACTTTTTTCAAATTTCCTGTCCAAATCCAACCATGAATCCTGCCATTCCGGGAAACAATATATTGATAATTTGCTTGATGTCCGTTTGATTTTCTGACCGTTACCCGCCGATTCGAGAAGAATAATGTTCTCTGATAGTTTTTGGCACTATGTACGCGCTTAGTTAGCTTAACACTCGAATACAGGTAGCCGCCACTAACGTGATAATCCGCCCCTGTCAGTTTTGTGGTTTTCACAACCTTCACTTGCCTTTTTGCAGAAGCGGTTTGACCAGTCATTGATACTCCCATATACGCTGTAACCCCAAGAGCAAGAAGCAATGCACCCTTTACCATACTTTTTTTCATAAAAACCCATCCCCTCAGATATTGATCATTAACCGTCCTTTGACATTCGATAACGGTTATAGGATTATTCTACTTCAATGATCGGCTATTGACCATAGAGAATTTCTATCGCCAATAGGTCTATTTTTTATCGATTTGACTTGAAATATTAAAATACCATGATAGTATAATGTGTAAAAGTTCAATACAAATGTGATGATGAGAAGAGTAACAATTGCCTATTTCTTTAAAGAGAACTGCTATTTGGTGAAATGCAGTAGATATGGTCATTGCGAAGATGAGCTCAGAGCATTAGGCACGTGAAAGCGATGCCTACGTTAAGACACGTTACCGTCTCAGACTTTAGTAGATAATTAGGTGATACTTCGGGTGCTAACCGCTTTGTTCCGCACACTTTTCTAGGACTGTTCCGCTAACCAGTACCACGCCACGTAAGGGATCAAATTGAAAAATCCAAATTCGGGATTCTCCAATTTGACGCCTTACGCTCTAGGTACTAACCGGTTAGCTCCGCACACTTTTCTAGGACTGCTACTCAAAGCAACGTTCTACATGTAAGGGATCCTTTTCAACAATCCAAATTCAGGATTTTAAAAAAGGACGCCTTACACTCCGAACGTTAACCGCTTTGTTCCGCACACTGATTGTTAACGAGTTTCTGAGGTGATGGCTGTAAAGTTATCACGAATTCGGGTGGTACCGCGCTTAAACGTCCCTGCAGATTTTCTGTAGGGGCGTTTTTGTTTGTTTTTGACACTGTAGATTGGAGTAGAAATAAGTCATGGCTAAAAATGAAGTTGAAGTTAATAAAGATGGTACAATCCGGGGCCTTTCAAACCTGGCCGTCCAAATGATTGCGTTTGGCGGCTCAATTGGTACCGGCCTGTTTTTAGGGGCCGGAAGCACGATTCACCGAACAGGTCCATCAATTTTGTTTGTGTATCTCATTATCGGGATCTTTTTCTTCCTTATGATGCGGGCAATCGGTGAGATGATGTACGCTGATCCGGAACAGCATACTTTTGTATCTTTTATCGGGAAATACGTTAACCCAAGGCTGGGATACTTTGCTGCTTGGAGTTATTGGCTGGAATTGGTTTTAGCCGGCATGGCCGAACTCACTGCCATTTCCACATATGTCAAATACTGGTTTCCCGGTACTCCTGCCTGGATTATCCAACTCGCTTTTCTGTTGATCCTAACCGCCGTTAACATGGCGATGGTCAGTTCATTTGGGAAATCCGAAACCCTTCTATCCGGAATAAAGATCTTAGCCATTATCGCTTTAATTGTCATCGGAATCTATTTAGTAGTCACTAATCACCGAAATCCGGCGGGTACTCAAGCTTCCTGGGGAAATATTTTTAACCACTTCTCGCTGTTTCCAAATGGTGCCCATCAATTTATTAATGCTTTTCCAATGGTCTTCTTTGCTTTTCAAGGGATGGAATTTGTCGGAATCACAACCGCGGAAACCAAACAGCCGAGAAAAGTATTACCGCATGCTGTCAACCAGATCATTGGCAGAATTCTCCTATTTTATATAGGCTCATTAATCATCATTATGGCCATCACCCCATGGAACACATTGAATCCTAATGAAAGCCCGTTTGTTCAAATCTTTAAATTAGCCGGCTTACCTGCTGCCTCACAAATCATTAATTTAGTTGTCATTGCGGCAGCCTGCTCCACTTTGAACAGCGCAATTTTCTCAACCGGTCGCCACTTGTATCAACTAGCCGAAGAATCACCATCAAAAGGAATGACATTCTTCACAAAAGTCTCCAAAAACGGTATTCCGATTACGAGCGTGCTCTTCTCGGCATTGATGATGATTTTGGCACCTATTATTAGTTCATTTAATTCTTTGGGTGTGGCCTTTTCATTCATCGCTTCGGTTTCAAGTGACATTTATATTCTGGTATGTATTTTAACAATGGTCGCTCATTATAGGTATCGCCACTCCGGTGATTTCAAACTGGATGGCTTTAAAATGCCACAATATCGCTGGTCAAATCCACTCACGATTGCCTTTTTCCTAGCAATTTTTGCCAGTCTGTTCTTCAACCCGTCCTCGATTTTGCCGGCTGTCGGAGCACTCGTGTGGGCCCTTGGATTTAACGTATTGCTGGCTTATCGACAAAAAAAATTGGATGTGGCAGATTCCCAGGATTCCTTATAGGAGGTTATTAACATGAGTTTAATCGATCTGAAAAACGAGTTAAGTTATCATCAATTAAGAGACCGTTACATCGACCTACCCTCAACCGGCGCAACAGTCAACGAAGCTGCCGAAGTTTTGCACGTTGATCCGGATGCAATTGCGAAATCATTGGTACTAAACGTTAATGATCAACCAATCGTGATCGTTCTTAGCGGCAATGCCCGCTTGGACAATCATCATTTCAAAGAAGAATTTCACGTTCGACCACATTTACTGCCACCTGATGAAGTTCAACAATCAACCGGATATCCTGTAGGCGGTGTCAATCCCATCGGTTTGGAAAACGATCTACCGGTCTATCTCGATACGTCGCTAAGAGGACTTTTGTGGCTATATCCGGCTGCCGGTGACGAGTATCATGCACTAAAACTATCACTGACGGAATTAACAGAATTGAGCCACCCGGTGAGGTGGGTAAAGGTAAGCAAATAACAAGTGTGTGGATCAAAGCGGTTAGCATCCGGAGCATAAGGCGTCAAATTGGGAAATCCCGACTTTGGATTTTTCAATTTGATCCCTTATGAGGAGTGATGCTGCTTTGAGGAGCAGTCCTAAAAGTGTGCGGAGCAAAGCGGTTAACGTTCGGAGTGTAAGGCGTCCTTTTTTAAAATCCTGAATTTGGATTTTTGAAAAGAATCCCTTATGTGCAGAATACTGCTTTGAGGAGCAGTCCTAATCCAGTGTGTGGAGCAAAGCGGTTAGTATTCGGAGCATAAGGCGTTCTTTTCGGAAATCCCGATCTTGGATTTTTGAAAAGAATCCCTTATGTGCAGAATACTGCTTTGAGGAGCAGTCCTAGATCAGTGTTCGGAGCTAACCGGGATAAACCGGAGTGTAAGTTGACAGGCAGCTAATTCCTAGTTTTGGAATTTGATGGCTGTTAGCTTACATGCAGGTTTATGGTTAGCGGAGCAGTCCTAAAGTGTGCAGACCCAATCAATTAGTATCATTTTAAACGCCTAATGTGGTCAAACTGCCGTGTTCAATCGCCGGCAGTTTTTAGTTTGTCCTTATTTTTGCAGAACCGCGGTTTCGTTCTCGCAACTTTAACAGATTTTGAGTATAATTATTATTATATAAGGGGCATTAAGAATAGATCATTTCTAATCATTTTCGTGCTCGAAATTCTAACATCAAGAAAGGACTGCACAAAAAGATGAAGCATAATAAATTACTTTATTTCATTTTAGGTACTTTAGCAACAACATTATTAGGAACGTTTGGAACGGCTCATTCAACACAGCCTGTTCAAGCAAAAACCAAGGTACAAACAACTCAGATCGTCAAAACAAAGCCAACAAAATATTGGGTTAAGCCCAACGTTTCAAATAAGGCTTATGCTTATACGGCCAAGTTGGGCAAGAAATTATTCAAACTAAAAACCCATCAAAAAGTTGTTTTCACCAGTCAATATCAACGTAAAATAAAGGTGAGTGGCAAATACCAGACCTATCGCTATGTTAAAGGTAATAACTTAAAGGGTTGGGTTAAAAGCAGCTACCTGACAAAGGCCAGCTCACCTACTGCTACAACCACAACTACGACGACACCTACAACAACCGAAACGACCACCAGCGTCACGAACTCAAGCAGTTCAAGTACGACAACTCCGGTTAAAACCCCTGTCAAAGATCCGGCAAAATCTTACACGCCTGACCAGGGCGTTAGCTGGGCATCAAGCAATATTACCTATGCCTTCTATCCAAAAATGAACAATTCCGAAAAGGCACTTTGGTATTCGGCCATTCAAGAATGGAACAGTGTCAATGTTGTTAATCTGTCCGAAACTTCTGATTATAATAACGCAAACATCAAGATCACCAATGTGGCATCGAATTCGGATGGTGTCGATGCTCATACGGTTGGCATTTCCTATATTCAACGTGCTACTACCAGAAACCCAGCAGGTTTTTACGCGATGAAATCCGCGGTGATCGGCATTCTGCCTGAGCAGGCAATCAAGTTTAATTTTGACTATGCCTATACACAGTTTATTGCTGTTCACGAAATGGGCCATGCTTTAGGACTTGCCCATAGTACCGACGAAAATGATGTGATGTATCCAAACGAAAAAGATCCTTATACCCAGAAAATTACAGAAGCTGACATAAATACCTTAAAGTATTTGTATAACAAGCAATAATCCGAGATAAAGCCGATTAAGACACTCAACGATTAATTTGAAAACTCGTTCTTAGTTGAAGTCGCCAATCTTTATGACCATTTTAAAATAGCGTATTACTGATTACTTTTTAAGTTATAATCAGTGATACGCTATTATTTGTGGTCTATTGAGTAAGCCTTATTCTTCGACACCCTGTTTCGAAATTTCCAATTCCAATGCTTTAAGCTGTGAAAACGCACCCGTTTCAGCAGCATATGCTTTATCTGCAACATCATCGAGTAATTTCGAAAAGTCTTGTGGAATCAAGTACGGTTTATGAGGATCTCCATACGGAATAGCAATCACAGAGACAGCGTCATTGTTATCCAGCCGAGCAACATAGGTATTGTCTGCATGATGCGAAGCTTCACGGTTAAAAGCAATAAATGCTTCATTTATTCGATCAGAGAGTTGTGACTTTTTCATTTAGAGGTCCCCTTTGCTTTCAAAATAGTTTAAAAACATCATATCAAAAATAAGCATCAAAACAATAATAAGGTATTTAAATTTTAATGCCATAATCTAATTACCACCTATATTATATTCTCAAGTGTTAATTTACAACATACTTAAACAAAAAATACCGCTAAAGTTTTTTAACTTTGGCGGTATACCTCATACCTCATCTTGAGGACTTTTTGATTATTTTGAAAGTTTGAGATAACAGTAACTGCTCTAAAACTCGTTTATTTCAATAACAAATCAATTTTTAATACAGCTACTTAGCCAATGTCCTTTTGATTTGTTTCATCACCAAATACCCAAACGACAATCCCGGCAAATAATGCAATCCCACCGATTGCCCAGAAAATCATATCGGCACTGGTAACTTTAAGCATCCAAGCAACCACAATCGGCATGGCAACCGTGAAAAGCTTGGCAGCCCCGTTGGCAATCCCGGACCCTCTGAATCTGAATTTGGTCGGGAAAAGTTCGGCAACATAAACTGCAATAACCGATGCCATCAAAATATAGAAACAAACTTCAAGCATAAAACCAATGGCAAGCACCCCGCCGACAGTCGACTGTTGGCCGTACATAAATCCAAAGATTGCAGTCATAAAGAATGCCGGTGCAATGGTCTTTTTACGACCGATTCGATCAACCAGATAAGCACCCACGGCACATCCAACCGGTGCACCAACCATCATAAAGGCCGACATCCAAAGTGAACCGGAAATATTAATGCCCCGATTGCTAAGCAGCGTCGGTACCCAGGACGTAAACGTATACTGACAGATAATAGTTGCCGAAGCGGCAACTGTAGCAACAAACAAACTAATCCATAGTGAATGATGAACAACTTCATGCTTCTTTGGTGTCTCGTCAACATCGTCATTCACACCGTTAACTTCAAGCTTTTCGATAATTGCCCTGGCTTCATCATCCCGGTCATGGGCCATTAACCAGCGCGGAGACTCAGGAATGTTTCGACGCAGGTACCAGAGAATTGCTGCCACAATCCCGACAACCATAAACATCACCCGCCAGCCATATCGCGGAATAATCGCACTGCACAGAATCATTGTGACGGGCGCACCACAATTGGCAACCAATGAGGTTGTTGCACACCATTTACCACGACTATGTATTGGTGCAAATTCATTAATCATGGAATACCCGGTTACGATTTCAGATCCCAACCCGATACTCGACATTAAACGGCAGAAAATCAAAAATCCCATATTAGGCGCAAATGCACCAAGAAAAGTAAAGCCACCAAACATCAACAGATTAATTTGATAGGCGACCCGTCGACCTTTTAAATCACCAATGAAACCGGCAATGATTGATCCTAAAAATAATCCGAGAAAGCCACTTGACAGAAAATAGGAATTCAATTGTAACGTGGACCAATTATCTTTTAAAACGGTTGTTGCCACCGCGCTTGCCAAGTAAACATCAACGGCATCCAAAAACATACCACCGGCTACCAAGGCAAATATCTCATAAAATAAAGGTGATTCTTTGGTTCGGTCAATTCGACCCTGCAAACTAATTTGTCTTTCCATAGGCATCTGCCCCCTAATCATGTTTGTTTTCTCAAATTAAAAACATCCATATTCCTAACCAAAGTCGGGAATTTCTGCTTCGTATTCTTCAATTTGTTTTTCATAGTTCATCGTAATAGCAATATCATCCAATCCGTTAACGAATTTATGTTTCCAAAGCGGATCAATTTCAAAGGGAAATTGATTGTCCCGATAACTGACTGTCTGGTTTGGCAAATCAACGGTAATGGTTTCGTCCGGTGCTGCCTGGGCTAAAATTTCCCGTTGGTCTTTAGGCAGTTTAATCGCCAAGAAACCATTCTTGGTACTGTTCATATAAAAGATATCACTGTAACCACCTGCAATGACGACCCGAAAGCCCCAATCTTTTAGTGCCCATACCGCATGTTCACGGGAAGAACCACAGCCGAAGTTGTCACCGGCAATCAAGATCTCGGCGCCTTGACGTTCGGGTTTATTTAAAATAAAATCCTGATTTGGTTTATTCGGGCTTTGATAACGCCAATCGTAGAATAGATTTTTGCCATAGCCGGTCTTTAAAATATTCTTTAAAAACTGTTTTGGAATTAATTGATCCGTATCGATATTGTCCCTCATAATCGGAATTGACGTACTCTTAATCACATTAATTTTTTCCATTTAGACCTGCTCCTTTCGAAGATCGATGAAGTGACCATGAATGGCCGCAGCTGCTACCATTGCGGGACTGGCCAAATGGGTTCTTGAACCGGCTCCCTGACGACCCTCAAAGTTCCTGTTTGAGGTTGACGCGCAGTGAATACCAGCCGGAACATGATCGGGGTTCATCCCCAAGCAGGCTGAACAACCGGGTTCACGCCATTCACAACCGGCATCTTTAAAAATCTTGTCAATGCCAATTTCTTCGGCGCGTTCCCTGATTGCCCGGGAACCCGGAACCACCCACGCTGTTAATCCCTTTGCAATATGATGGCCTTTCAATATGGCTGCTGCAATTTTAAGGTCTGATAAACGACCATTGGTGCAGGACCCGAAGAATGCCCATCTAATCGGAATATCGGTCGCTTTTTCACCCGGCTTTAACCCAACATAATCGTAAGCCTTTTGATCATCGTCATCCTTAATCTCGGGAAATTGTCGATCAACGGGTACTGCCATGCCGGGATTGGTCCCCCAGGTGACATAAGGTGCCAGATCACTGACGTCAAAATCAATCACCCGATCGTAAGCATCCTCACTATCAGTCGTGAACTGCTTCCAGTAGTCAATGGCTTTATCAATATTCTTAGGCGCATATTGACGACCTTTTACATAATCGAAGGTTGTTTGATCCGGATGAACACTTCCCATTTTTGCGCCACCCTCGATTGCCATATTGCATAGGGTCATTCGTTCTTCCATACCCATGTTGGAAATGGTGTCGCCGTAAAACTCGGCAGCGTATCCTGTCCCAAACGCAACCCCTTGCCGGGCAATAATGCCCATAATAATGTCCTTGGCATAAACACCTCTGGGCAGCTTCCCATGAACATGAATGCCCATCGTCTTGGGCTTGGTCTGCCAAATAGTTTGAGTTGCTAAAACGTGTTCGACTTCACTGGTCCCGATGCCAAAAGCAATCGATCCAAAAGCGCCATGAGTGGCTGTATGCGAATCGCCACAAACAATCACCATTCCGGGTTGTGTCAATCCTAATTGGGGTCCGATGACGTGGATAATCCCTTGATCCTTATCACCCATTCCGGCGAGGCGAATACCAAATTCATCCGCATTTTTCTGAAGGGTATCAATCTGCTTTTTGGCAATTTCATCCTTAATGTTAAAAATATCGACAGTTGGCACGTTGTGATCCATTGTCGCAAAGGTTTTATCGGTCCGGCGAACTTTTCGGTGATTTTCACGTAATCCCTCAAAAGCTTGAGGTGAAGTCACTTCATGAAGTAAGTGTAAATCGACATAAATTAATTGTGGCTCACCGGTTTTTCCGGTAATAACGTGTTTATCCCAAATTTTATCGAACATCGTTTTCGACATATGCGTTCCTTCTTTCACGAATTTTATTAATAATGGTACTTGTCACTTGGTCGGTTGTTGAACCGCCACCCAGGTCAGGAGTGACATTGCCACTTTCGATCACGGCGTCGACACTGTCGGCAATGTCATCCGCCAAATCCGGTCGATCAAATGAATGTCTCAGCATTAAGGCAACCGAATTAATCATGGACAGCGGATTGGCAATGCCCTTACCTGCAATATCCGGTGCGGAACCATGAATCGGCTCGTAAAGTGCAGGACCGGTTGTGCCTCGGCTCATCGACGGAATCGTCCCTAATGACCCGGTAATTTCTGCAGATTCATCGCTTAAAATATCGCCAAACATGTTTTCGGTTAAAATAACATCAAATTGTTCAGGCGCGCTGATAATCTTCATGGCTGCCGCATCCACATAACTGGTATCGTAAGTAATCGTCGGATAATCCGCAGCCACATCTTCAACAATCCGTCGCCAAAGATTGCTTGTTGCCAGTACATTGGCTTTATCAACCAGTGTGACATGCTGCTTTCTCTTTTCGGCCATTTCAAAGGCAACTTTGGCAACCCGCCGAATTTCTTCATCGGTATAGCGCATCGTATCAATGGCATGGTGATCATCAATTTCTCTGGGCTTTCCAAAGTAAATCCCACTGGTTAACTCACGGACAATCACGAAATCTACCGGTTCAACCTGCTTAATGGGTGAATACTTTTGCATGGCCTGACTGATTGCAGTCGGACGAATGTTGGCAAACAAGTTCAATTCCTGACGAATTGCGAGTAATCCCTTCTCCGGCCGCTTGGGTGCGTTATCCCATTTAGGACCACCGATTGCAGCCAAGAGTACCGCATCACTGGCTTTAGCTGACTCAAGGGTCTGTTGTGGAAGCGGATCGCCTTTCTGATCAATGCCGGCCCCGCCAAAGGGCTGCTCGTCGATTTGATAATCAAATTCACCTTCACTAACCGCTTTTAAAACTGACAGCCCCGCACTCATAATTTCCGGGCCAATGTAATCTCCTGGTAAAACCGTAATTTTTGCAGTTGAATGGCTCATTAGTGAACGGCCTCCTTGACTTTGTCCATAATTTTCTTAAGATCATCTTCTGTTACGATCGATTCATCATCGGCTACCCGTTTGAAAATCGGGAAGATCTTCTTCATGTCATCGCGGTCAACGTCATAACCAATCGTATTCAGTTTAGCCATCACTGCATGTGACCCTGACAGCTTTCCGAGTGGCAATGTTGTCTTGTTTGCGCCAACTGATTCCGGTGTTAGAATCTCATAGGTTTGTGGATTCTTCAGCATACCGTCTTGGTGAATTCCTGATTCATGGGCAAAGGCATTGGCACCAACAACCGCCTTGTTATGAGGAACCGGCATGTTGGCAAAATCACTGATCATATCCGACACACGCTTGGTCTCCTTCAAATTAATGTTACTGGTTGCATTGTAATAATCCTTTCGAACGTACAAAGCAGCGGCAACTTCTTCAAGTGCGGCATTTCCGGCACGTTCGCCAATACCGTTGATTGTGCCCTCAATTCTGGTTGCACCATTTTCAATAGAAGCCAAACTGTTGGCTACAGCCATTCCCAAGTCATCGTGGCAATGTACGGAGAAGGTAATGTCATCAAATTCTTTAACATTTTCACGAAGATTCTTGAATAGTTCGGCAAATTCAACCGGATTCGTATAACCAACGGTATCCGGAATGTTAATGACGGTAGCACCGGCATGAATGGCGGTTTCAATCGAATCAACCAGGAAATCAGGTTCCGTTCTGGTAGCGTCCTCTGGTGAAAACTCAACGATATCAAAGAATTGATGGGCGTATGTGACTGAATCACGAATCGAGGCAATCACTTGGTCTTTGGTCATATGAAGCTTTGATTCACGGTGAATAGGACTTGTTGCAATAAAGACATGGACCTGTTTGTGTGCGGCATCCTTTGTTGCTTTGATGCAGGCGTCGATATCGCCTTTGCTCTCGCAAGGCCCGTCACTCGGGTGCGTTTAACTGCCCGTGATACAGCTTGAACTGCTTCAAAATCTTCCGGAGAAGCAACCGGAAAGCCTGCTTCAATAACATCAACGCCCCATCTCTCAAGCTCTTTGGCAATTTCTACCTTTTGTTCAACACTGAAATTAACACCAATTGTTTGTTCGCCGTCACGCAATGTTGTATCGAAAAATTGAATTTGTTTTGTCATAATAAAGATCTCCTTAATTTGTTTGTTGTTTAATCTGAAAAAGTTGTAAAAAAATAGTACCACCAGTATTCTGGGGTACCTGCAGTGCCCCA
>Ga0214925_100315_pt1 | contig 29173 bp, 30 predicted proteins | sample Stichaenrichment_FD_168299 | JGI IMG/M metagenome (GOLD analysis project Ga0214925, IMG submission 168299) | Xylose enriched microbial communities from anaerobic bioreactor in Madison, Wisconsin, United States - 63SRT | ecosystem: Engineered > Bioreactor > Anaerobic > Unclassified | place: USA... | reverse complement strand
AAACGTGATAAAGTAGATGTACCCAAAGTAATCACTCCCTATATTGGTTGGAATTAGCTACTACCATTGTAAGTGATTGCTTTGGGCTTTTTAATTTCTGTTCGGATTAATTATAGAATTTGCCAAACAAAAAAAGACTCTTGAAACGTGTTGTTGGGTGAAATTACTGATAACACGTTTTTTGGTGGTTAAAAGGGAGTTTAATTAAAGTAATACGACCTGGTTAGTGATAAGCTAGAAACACGTTATATGCTATAATGCCTTTAAATTTAAAACCAAGAATTATAGTGACAACCATTTGGACTGATATCATCAGTTCTGCAAAATAAGGTTAGAGTGGAGGGATCATTATGAAACTAAGCGTGAAGAAAACTTCGGAGTTATCCGTTCCTGAATTACTGGAAATCACGAAAGCCCGTATCAAGGTGTTCGTGGTGGAACAGGAGTGTCCTTATCAAGAGATTGATGATCAAGATGATGATGCTATCCACATGATCTTACGTGTTGATGGTGAGTTAGCTGCCTATACACGGATTATTCGTAATTCTAGCAGTAATTATGTGAGTTTTGGTAGAGTATTGGTAGTTAAAAAGTTTCGGAAACAGCACTTAGGCCGGGAAATAGTAAGTGCCACAATTGAGGAAATCAAAGAAGATTTCCCGGGAAATGATATTAAAATTGCGGGGCAAAGCTACTTACTAGATTTTTACAAGTCTTTTGGGTTTAAACCTGTTTCTGACGTCTACTTAGAGGACGGCATTCCTCATGTTGATTTAGTGCTTAAGTACTAGAATAGGGCCACGTGTATGAGTGTTATTACAGCGTATATAGCAGAGCAGCCAGCTGAATTTCAACCGCAGCTGACCAGCTTATATCGATTACTAAAGGGTGTTTTACCAGATGCAAAAGAAAAAATTTCGTATGGTATGCCGGCCTTTATTCAATCTCAACCGATTATTTATTTTAGTGCCAATAAGCATCATATTGGCATCTATCCTACCGGTGAGGGAATTTCCTTTTTTGCAGCTGAATTAGCCGGGTATACAACCACAAAGGGGAGTTGGCACATTAGTTATAATGAGCCGTTGCCTGAACAGCTGATCGTGAAAATGACACAGCATCGGCTGGCGTTTGTGCAACAAGGTTAAGTGGTGTTTTGGAGGCTTTAGATTGGAATCAATAGAAATTCGACATGCCCATAAGAACGAAAATTTTGGTGCCATTAGACAGGTTTATTATCAAACTTGGCTAGCAACTTATCGGACTCAGTTACCAAATTCAATTTTAAAAAAGTTAACGCCAACCACATGGCATCCGGAACAACGATGGCAAGACATGCAGTTAGCGTTTAATAATGAAGGCAAGATAGTTGGTGTATGCACTTACGGACCAGCTCGCTTGGCTTCTTTTTCTAGTTGGGGAGAAATATATTCGATTTATGTTTTGCCCGATTATCAGCATCTTGGTATTGGTTCAAAACTAATTGATCAGGCCTTAGAAGCAATGAGTTCAAAATACCAGCACATCTACCTCGAAGTGTTGTATAGCAATACCATTGCTAAACCTTTTTATTTAACAATGGGCTTTTCAGAAACCAGATTAACGCGTTCGAGGCAAGTCCCTGGAGGAAAATTAAAAACGGTGATTTTCTTACGATAAAAGGGGCCCATCAACTCATTATTTCTCTAAATGGCGGGTCGATTCTCGTTCGACAATTTTGAAGGGCAAGTACTGTTTTTGAATGGTCCTACCATCAGTCAAAAACTTGATACCAGCTAGTCCCATTTCGTAAAAAGATTGACTAATACTGGTAATCCGTGGTCGTACCATGTCCACGATGTCTGTACCATCAAAACTGACAAGGCTGATATCGTCTGGGACTTTAAGACCCGTTTCTGTAATGGCATTTAACATGCCGATTGCGGTGAGATCACTGGCGCAGATTGCGCAGGTGATTTCTCGTTTCTTAGCATATACTTGCCAGTTTTTTTCACCGTCATCATACGTACACGTTCCGTACTGAATCCAATCAGGTTCGACTTTCAAATGATGATCCGACATGCATTGTAAATAACCTGCAATTCGCTGATTAATGGACCCGGCAGTGGGAATACCAGCAATCGCAATCTTAGTGTGTCCTTTGTCAATCATCAGCTGAGTTGCTGCATAACCCATCTGATAGTTGTCAGATGTCACGAAGGGGATGGCCGTATCCTTCACGGAAGTAGACAGGCAAATGCTAGGAATGCTGGTGCTGTTAAGCGTCGTCAGTACGTTATCATCAAGTTCCAGAGAGACCAGAATGATTCCCATTACAGCTCGTTCGATCACCGTCTTAATGGCTTTAAGCTGAGACTGTTCATCGCGGTTTCCGGCATGGAGGATGAACACGTTAAGGTCATCTGAAGCAGCTTTTGATTCAATGGCATCAATGATATGTTCACTGAAATTGGACTTTGTATTGGAGACGATAACGGCAACGATGCGGCTTTTTTGATTGACCAAATCGGCCGCTGAAGTATTTCGCACGTAGCCCATTTTATTGGCAGTTTCGGTCACCCGTTTAACGGTCGCACTGCTATGCTGCCCTTTTTTATGTAAGATACGTGAAACAGTGGCCACGGATAGTTGAGTGGCCTTGGCAATATCTTTAATCGTGACTCTATTTTGTAATGTCATGTGATCAGTCCTCAAAAAAGATTCTCATTTTATTATCGACCTTCAGACCTAGAAATAGTAGGGGTTTAGTGTAATTCTTATTTCAAAAAATAAAAAAAGTTGGTTTAAAGGTATTGTAAACGTTTACAGAAGGAACTACAATAATTGCTGTAAACGTTTACATAAACTTTTTTGGGAGGTGTTTCTTGTGGAAAGTTCACAAGGAAGCTTAGGTACTGTTAAGCCGCATGTAACAAGTAAGACTAAAGCAGAGAACGAAAAGAAACAAACACATTCCCTACCAAATATTAACTTAAAAACGATGTTCGCCATTACCTTTGGTTTTTGTGGGGTCAACATGGCATTTTCACTACAAACATCGCAAATGAGTCGAATTTTTCAAACGATTGGTGCTGATCCAACTAAACTCGGCTACTTCTTCATTTTTCCACCGCTGATTGGGATGATCGTTCAACCTATCTTAGGTAAGTTTTCAGATGGTTTCTGGTCACCGCGATTTGGCCGTCGGATGCCGATTTTAATGGTGGCCGCACCACTTGCTGCTATCGTGCTGGTTCTCCTGCCAAATGCCGGATCGTTTGGTTTCGGGTTTGGGTCACTGGCTGCGTTGCTATTCGGTTCTATTGCAATTATTTTAATGGATCTTTCAAATAACGCATGTATGCAACCATTCCGGATGATTATTGGTGACATGGTCAACGAAAATCAAAAGGATAAGGCTTGGTCATGGCAACAAGCCTTCAGTAACGTTGGTGGTGTGTTAGCTAACCTATGCCCATTCTTCCTAACTTGGATTGGGGTCGCTAACATCGCCAAACGTGGGGTTGTGCCGCTATCAGTTCGGTTGTCATTCTACATTGCCGCTATTGTGTTACTCGCTACGTCAATTTACACAATTGTATCAGTTAAAGAATACGATCCAATTACTTATGCAAATTACCATAATTTTGATCCTAAAGAAAAGAAGAAAAAGAAGTCATATTGGACACTGATCAAGGAAGCACCAAGTACTTTCTGGCAAGTTGCTATTATTCAATTCTTTGCTTACTTTGGTATTCAATATCTTTGGACTTATACTACCGGTGCAATTGCCAAAAACGTTTGGCACACTGCTAATGCCACTTCTGCAGGTTTTCAATCCGCAGGTAACTGGTACGGTGTTTTAACCTTTGTTCAATCAGTTGTTGGGATTCTCTACGGGTTCTTAGTTCTTTCACGGACAAGTCAATACAAGCGGAAGTTCTGGTACCGAATTGGTTTGGCCAGTGGTGGTTTGGGCATGATCTGGACTGCCTTTACGCATAACCAATACGTATTGATCATCGCCTTTGTTTTGATTGGGATTTGTTTCTTAACCATGCACACTGAACCATTTGCTATTTTTACTACGACAACAGATGGTGCTAACGATGGTGCTTATATCGGACTGTTTAACGTCTTTATTTGCTTGCCACAAATTGTTGCATCAATCAGCAGCTTCGTGATTTTCCCAATGGTCGGCGATTCAATGCCAACAATGATCGTTATTGGTGGTGTTTCATGGTTAATCGGTGCTGCTTTAATGGACATTATCAAAGTTGAAAAGAAAACGGCATAATATTTAATAAGAGGGATGAGATAGACATGACGACAGATTCATTTGATTTTACTGATAACAACCAACGCGTTCAGGTGGTTTCAGCCAATAAAAGCCTGACTTTCTCAGTTGTGAAACCCGAGATTGTTCAAGTGTTTCAGGATTATGGTAAAAGCACGCATTCATACGCTGTAGAAGGCGAAAAAACCGTCTCAACAAAGTATGCCGTGGCTAAAGATGGCGATGTCATTACCATCAAAACAGATGCGTTGACAGTTAAGGTTGATCCTCAGCTGCACGTAGATGTGTATGATCAAGATAACCAACCATTAGTTATTCACTATAATGGGCAGCGTGAGTCAATTAATCAAAATATTGATGCTGCACATAAAAAGATCGTTCGTTCTGAGGGTCACGAAGTCGCAGCGATTGATGAAGCAAGTAACACTTACTATGAAGTGCTTAACCAATTAGACGATGATGAACAGTTTTACGGCTTAGGTGGCAAGACTGGCTTCTTGAACAAACGCGGTTACGAGTACGATAACTGGAATACTGATGAACCTCGGCCACACATTGAAAGTTTTACCCACTTGTACAAGTCGATTCCGGTTCTATTTGGGTTGAAGCAGGGCCATCCATACGGGCTGTTCTTTGACAATACGTATCGCAGTCACTTTGATCTCGGTAAAGAAAGCGACAAGTACTACGTATACTCAGCTGATGACGGTAACTTGAATTATTACATTCTTGGTGGCCGTACCTTAAAGGATGTTGTTGCTAATTACACGTATCTCACTGGAGTTGTGCCACTACCACAACGCTGGATGTTAGGTTATCAGCAATCTCGCTGGGGTTACAGCATGGATCAAAGTCGTGTCGAAGAAATTGTCGATAAGTTTGAACAGTATCATTTACCGCTTGAAGCCATTCACTTTGATATTGATTACATGAAGGGCTATCGGGTATTTACCTGGGATACAGATAAGTTTGCTGATCCTAAAGCATTCTTAACCTCACTACGGAAACGCGGTGTCCGGGTGATTCCCATCCTGGACCCTGGTGTTAAGCAGGATGACGATTATGACATCTATCAAGAAGGGCTCAAAAAAGGTTACTTCGCTAAGAACAAAGATGGGTCGGTTTATATCAACCGCGTATGGCCTGGTCAATCAGCCTTTCCAGATTTCGGTAATCCAGAAGTCCGTCAATGGTGGGGTAAGCACTGCAAGTTCCTGTTAGACAAGGGCGCTGCTGGTATTTGGACGGATATGAACGAGCCAGCAACCTTTGATGGCGATATGCCGGATGATGTGGTGATGTCGGATGAAAATCAGGCTTCAACATCGAAAATGATGCATAACGTCTACGGTCATAACATGGCTAAAGCTACCTATAATGGAATTAAAGACGCTACAGGTAAGCGGCCATATGTGATCACTCGGGCAGCCTACGCCGGAACACAGAAGTATTCCACGGTCTGGACGGGTGATAATCAGAGTCTTTGGCACCATTTGCAAATGTCGATTCCTCAACTATGTAACCTTGGAATGAGTGGCTTTAGTTATACTGGAACCGATATTGGCGGGTTTAGTGCCGATACGACGGCAGAACTGCTCACTCGCTGGGTCGAAGCAGCTTTATTCAGTCCACTGTTTAGAAACCACAGTGCGTTACAGGTTCGTAATCAGGAGCCTTGGGTCTTTGGTAAGCAGGTCTTAGACATTTATCGCAAATTCTTAAACTTGCGGTATCGTTTTATCCCGTATCTGTATGATTGTTTCCACAATGAGACGCAGGACGGGTTGCCTGTTATGCGTGCGCTAGTACTGAATTATCCTGATGATAAAACGGTTCGCAACATGAATGACGAATACATGGTTGGTGACAATATTTTGGTTGCACCAATCGTGCAGCAGGGGCAAACCGCGCGTGCAGTTTACTTGCCTGAAGGGCAGTGGATCGCTTTAGATACCGGTGTTGAATACGCTGGTAAAACCACGATTTTGGCCAATGTCCCAATCGATAAGCTGCCAATCTTCATCAAGAAGGACACACTGATGCCATGGGGGCAAGAGGTTGAACATCTCTCTGATCAACCGGACGCAAGCATGACCTTCAGATTATTTGGTGATGCTGCTACTTATACCCACTATCAAGATGATGGGGTTGATTTTAAGTATCAAGACGGTGAATATAACGAATACACTGTAAAGACAAGTGTTGCAGGTGATTGCAGTATCAATCTTGCTCACCATGGTTATGATGGCCAATACAAGACGATTAACGTACAGTTGAATGATAAAGTTGTGATATTTAAGTATGATGATAAGACTGCCAAGTATGTTGCGGAAAAATAAGAGTGTGATAAAACTTGGTAGATTATAGGATTTAACATAAATAAGCACTGATCCCGTCAAATCGGATGGGACCAGTGCTTATTTGTGTTTTCATCAGTTTCAATAAATAGCTAAATTAGAATTATTATTTTTTTGAAAATGATGAAAATTAGCAGCTATTTTAAAATAATGATTCATTCAGAAAGTTATCACATGTTAAATAAATGAGAAAATCCACTAAAAATTAATATAACTTAATTGTCGTCGTGTTAATTAGTGGTTGTGCAAAAAAATACCATTTTTACTCTTGGATAATTGAAATAATAAGCTAGTTATTAAAAGCGGTATAGATCCACTGAACAACGGATTTTCCTTTAACACTCACTGCACTAGAAGGAACGGTCGGCTGCTTACAGTCAACGGTATAGATCCATCCACGAGACCCAGTGGAATCAGCTAAATTGCTAATGTTATTAAAATAGGGGTAACCGTTAACTGGTTGAGAAAAGTAAGCAATATCGTTCTTTTGAAAATAGCGCTTAGACACGTCAAAAACAGTGTCACTGTCCCGCCAAGAAACATCACGTGGAATCGTAAAGACCTTTTGAATGGACGTGTTTTGGTGACGGTATTCCGAGGGTGTTAAGCCGGTGCGTTGCTTGAAAATCTTGGTAAAGTAGCTAGTTTGCTGGAAGCCAGTTTGATTAGCAATGTAATTGATTGGTAGCTTTGAAAGTGCCAGTTTTTCACTTGCAATTGCAATTTTTCGGTAGTTAATGTAGTCGATAAAGTTAACATCCAAGATCTTCTTGAAGATTCGACTGAGATAGGAGGGCGATAGAAAGACTTCTTGTGCCACAGTTGATAGGGAAATCGTGTGGCGAATGTTCTTTTCAATGTACTGAATTGCAGCGTCAATGCTTTGGTTGACGCCGTCGTCTTCCTCTTGAGATGAAGCTTTCGGATCATTTTCTGTATTGTGATACTTGTTCCGATCGGTTTTGACTGGCTGAGTTGTGATTTGAGTACCTTCAGCTGTTGTAGCCCGCAAGAAAGTATCAAAGTAGCGAATCTGAGAGATTTGTTCCGTGTCCAGCGCGTCCCAAACCGAAACTGTAATGTTAAATTCCGGTTCCAGCAGTTGGTTGAAGATGTTTTCTAGGTAGCTACGAGATAGGTAAATACGCTGTTGAGAAACGTTGACCGAGTTACAAATGATAAAGCCCCACAACCGATGTTCAATGGTCACCGGAAAGATGGCGTAAACCTTGAATTCATCAAAGTTAATGTTTTGTTGAACTTCGTTAAGACCCGAAAAAACAGTGTTATCTTTGAGGAGCTGTTCATCTAATGTGTAGAAAACAGTATCAATCTGAGTGATGCCTGAAAACGTTGCAACAGCCCCGGCAAGCGTGCGGTAGTCCTCTTTTTTTAGTGGATAGTCAATCATAAAGGATCCTCCTAACGAGCATGATAGTTCTTTCACATGTATCTCATGAAAACGGTAAGCGCTATCAAGTGCTCTATATTTGATTCTAAAATAATTGTAATGGTAATTCAACATTATTTTTAAATAAATTTGTATTATTTTACACTAATACAACATTCTTTTGAAAGCGTTTACTATTTTTGACATGGGAAATTACACTTGCTTAAAATATCACAAATAATATCACCTATAATGTAAGTGTTTTCAAAACTAATTGGAAATGCGTAGAAATTAGATAATAACGATATTTAGCGGTTACTGTCTATCATTACTGCAGTTCCAAAATTTAGGAGGAAGCTCTAATGAACCAAGAAGCTTTAGGATTAATCGAAACGAAAGGTCTGGTTGCTTCAATTGAAGCAGCCGACGCAATGGTCAAGGCCGCAAATGTTGACCTGGTGGGCCAAGAAAAGATTGGTCATGGGTTAGTTACAGTTATGGTACGTGGTGATGTTGGTGCCGTAAAAGCAGCTGTTGATGCAGGTGTTCAAGCTGCTGAAAATATTGGTGAAGTTCTATCTAACTACGTCATTCCACGTCCACATAGCGATGTTGAAAAAATTCTTCCAGATCCTAAGAAACTCTCTGCTGAATAGTCAGAATGTCTGATTACGATAGGAGATTAGGGTTATGAGTAAGGATAAAGACGCGTTAGTTGAGCAGGTAATGGGTGAGCTTCTCAAAAAGGGAATCTCACTTAAAGATAAAAATCAGTCAAATGCATCGGGAGGATTCGAAATGAATGATTTTTTAAACTCTACTAGTGTTGTCCCTGAGTTTGTTGGAACTCGTGAAATCGGTGACACCATTGGTATGTGTATTCCCAGTGTTGACCCAACTCTGTTAGATCAACTTCACATTACAAAGCGTTACTCTGTACTTGGTATTCTTAGTGCTCGTTCAGGTGCTGGTCCACATATTATGGCGATGGATGAAGCTGTTAAGGCAACCAATACAGAAGTTATCGATATCGAGTTGCCACGTGACACAAAGGGCGGCGCTGGTCATGGTTCTTTGATTCTTATTGGTGGGTATGATCCTTCAGATGTTCGTTCAGCTATCAATGTAGCATTGGATAACTTGAGCCGGACATTCGGAGACGTTTATAACTCTGCTGCTGGTCACTTGGAATTACAATTTACTGCCCGTGCTTCAGGCGCCTGCCATATGGCATTTGGTGCTCCTGAAGGCAAAGCTTACGGTTTGATTTGTGGCGCCCCTTCTGGGATCGGTGTTGTTATGGCCGATACTGCTATTAAAACTGCTGGCGTAAACGTACTTTCCTTTGCTTCTCCTGCACATGGGACAAGTTTCTCAAACGAAGGTATGGTTCACATTAGCGGTGATTCAGGTGCCGTTCGCCAGGCTGTTATGGCTGGTCGTGAAGTTGGCCTGAAACTTTTGGCACAACTTGGCGAAAAGCCAGTAAATGATTTTCCATCATACATTAAGTAGCAGGGAGGAGGAACAATATTGAAACGTCAAAAAAGATTTGAAAAGTTAGAGAAACGTCCAGTACATCTAGATGGGTTCGTTAAGAACTGGGACGATGAAGGTTTAGTTGCTCTTAATGGTAAGAACGACCCAAAGCCAAGTATCAAGATTGAAAACGGTGTTGTTACCGAAATGGATGGTAAGAAGAAGGAAGACTTCGACCTTATCGACAAGTACATCGCCGAATATGGTATCAATCTAGATAACGCTGAAAAGACTTTAAACACTGATTCAGTTAAAATCGCCAACATGATGTGTGATCCTAATGTTTCACGTGATGAAATTATTAAATATACGACTGCTATGACACCAGCAAAGGCTGCTGAAGTTATCAGTAAATTAAACTTTGCTGAAATGATTATGGCTACCCAAAAGATGCGTCCACGTCGGACACCTATGACTCAAGTCCACGCCACTAACACTTTGGATAACCCAGTTGAAATTGCTGCCGATGCTGCCGAAGCTGCACTTCGTGGGGTTCCTGAAGAAGAAACCACTACTGCTATTGCTCGGTACGCACCTATGAACGCCATTTCAATCATGGTTGGTGCACAATCAGGTCGTCCTGGTGTTATCACCCAATGTTCAGTTGAGGAAGCTGATGAATTGAGTTTGGGGATGCGTGGGTTTACCGCCTATGCCGAAACCATCTCAGTTTATGGGACTGACCGGGTCTTCACTGATGGTGATGATACTCCTTGGTCAAAAGGTTTCTTAGCTTCTTGCTACGCTTCACGTGGATTAAAGATGCGGTTTACTTCAGGTGCCGGTTCAGAAGTTATGATGGGCTACACTGAAGGTAAATCAATGCTTTACCTTGAAGCACGTTGCATCTACATTACCAAAGCTTCAGGTGTTCAAGGCCTGCAAAACGGTGGTGTTAGTTGTATCGGTATGCCAGGTGCCGTCGTAGGTGGGATCCGTGAAGTCTTAGGTGAAAACTTACTATGTATGTCACTTGACGTTGAATGTGCTTCTGGTTGTGACCAAGCCTTCTCTCACTCTGACATTCGTCGGACTGGCCGGATGATTGGTCAATTCATCGCCGGTACTGATTACCTGTCATCAGGTTATGCCGCCGAAGAAAACATGGATAACACCTTCGCTGGTTCAAACATGGATGTTTTGGACTACGATGATTACATCACTTTGGAACGTGATATGGCTATCAATGGTGGTATCATGCCAATTACCGAAGAGGAATCTATTAAGATTCGTCACAAGGCTGCGGTTGCCATTCAAGCTGTCTTTGATGGCTTAGGCTTACCACAGATCACGGATGAAGAAGTTGAAGCTGCAACTTACGGCAGTAATTCAAACGACATGCCTAAACGTGACATGGTGCAAGATATGAAAGCTGCTCAAGACTTGATGACCCGTGGTGTTACCGTTGTTGATGTTATCAAGGCCTTATATGACCATGATATCAAAGACGTTGCTGAGGCTGTGCTTAAGTTAGCGCAACAAAAGGTTTGTGGTGATTACCTGCAAACATCCGCTGTCTTCTTGGATGGTTGGAAGTGTACTTCAGCTATTAATAACGCTAACGATTACAAAGGCCCAGGTACTGGTTACCGTGTATGGGAAGACAAAGACAAGTGGGATCGTCTAGAGAACGTTCCATGGGCTTTGGATCCTCAGAAGTTGGAATTCTAACCAGTCAGGTCGAAGGGAGGTAAGCACAGTGAGTTCAGAAATCGATGAAACATTGTTAAGAAATATTATCAAAGGCGTTTTAAAGGAAGTTCAAGACTCTGATACGCCAATTTCCTTTGGTGGTCAAGATACAGCTACAGCCACAACCCCAGTTGCTGGTGCCCAAAAAGGTGCCGAACCGGAAAAGAAGTTGGACTGGTTCCAACACGTTGGTCTTGCTAAACCAGGTTTGTCTAAGGATGAAGTTGTGATTGGTGTTGCCCCAGCATTTGCTGAAGTGTTAACGCAAACCATGACGAAGATCCAGCATAAAGACATCTTACGTCAAGTTATCGCTGGTATTGAAGAAGAAGGTCTTAAGGCCCGTGTTGTTAAGGTTTATCGGACTTCAGACGTTTCCTTCGTATCTGCCGATGTTGACAAGTTGTCAGGATCTGGTATTTCAGTTGCCATTCAATCTAAGGGGACAACGATCATTCACCAAAAGGATCAAGCACCGTTGTCAAACCTTGAATTGTTCCCACAAGCTCCAGTTTTGACATTGGACGCTTATCGTCAAATCGGTAAGAACGCTGCCCAATATGCAAAGGGTATGTCACCAAATCCAGTGCCAACAATTAACGACCAAATGGCCCGTGTGCAATATCAAGCACTTTCTGCTTTGATGCACATTAAAGAAACTAAACAGGTTGTTGTCGGGAAGCCTGCCGAAGAAATTAAGGTAACCTTTTAATTGAGGAGGATTTATTAATATGAGCGAAGTAGATGACTTAGTAGCTAGAATTGCTGCTCAGCTACAAAAAAGTGGAAACGCTTCTGGTACTTCAACTAATGCTGGTACTTCAACCGGTTCCGAAAAGGAATTAGGTCCAGATGATTACCCACTGTACCAAAAGCATCCAGATAAAATTAAGACGCCAACGGGTAAAGATGTTAATGAAATTACCTTGGAAAACGTTGTTAACGGCAAGGTAGATGCCAAGGATATGCGGATTACACCTGCAACTTTAAAGTTACAAGGTGAAATTGCTGCTAACGCAGGGCGTCCACAAATTCAACGGAACTTCCAGCGGGCTTCTGAATTAACTTCAGTTCCCGATGATGTCGTTTTGGATTTATACAACTCATTACGGCCATTCCGTTCAACGAAACAAGAATTGTTAGATACCGCCAAGGAACTTCGTGACAAGTACAACGCACCTATCTGTGCCGGCTGGTTTGAAGAAGCTGCCGAGAACTACGAAGTTAACAAGAAGTTGAAGGGCGATAACTAGTTAGGGGTTTTTAGTATGACACGTGTAATTGGTGTTGATATCGGAAATTCCTCTACAGAAGTTGCACTTGCTGATGTGTCTGACAGTGGTGAAGTAAATTTCATTAATTCTGGAATTTCTGAAACAACTGGCATTAAAGGTACCAAGCAAAACTTGATTGGGGTACGTAAATCTATCCAAATCGTTTTGAAAAAGTCGAATATGCAAATTTCCGATATTGATCTTATTCGGATCAATGAAGCAACACCCGTTATTGGCGATGTTGCGATGGAAACCATTACCGAAACGGTCATTACTGAATCAACGATGATCGGCCACAACCCAGGTACGCCCGGGGGTGTCGGTACCGGTTCTGGTTACACGGTAAATTTACTTGACCTGTTGAACCAAACGGATAAGGAACGTCCCTATGTCGTTATCATCTCGAAGGAGATTGATTTTGCAGATGCTGCAAAGCTAATCAACGCTTATGTTGCTTCTGGTTATAAGATCACCGCTGCCATTCTGCAAAGTGATGATGGTGTGCTGATCAATAACCGGTTGGATCACGAGATTCCAATCGTGGATGAAGTTTCGCAGATCGACAAGGTACCGCTGAACATGCTTGCTGCGGTTGAAGTTGCACCGCCTGGCAAAGTTATTGCTCAGCTTTCTAACCCATACGGCATTGCGACATTGTTCAAACTTTCTTCTGAAGAAACCAAGAACATTGTTCCAGTTGCCCGGGCCTTAATTGGAAACCGTTCAGCCGTTGTTATTAAAACGCCTGCAGGTGATGTTAAAGCCCGTGTGATCCCAGCCGGAAAGATCTTAATCAAAGGTCAGCCAAATGGCCGTGGTGAGGTCAACGTTGCGGCTGGTGCCGATGCCATCATGAAGAAACTGAACGAATTCGACAGCATCGATGATATTACCGGGGAATCTGGTACTAACATCGGTGGTATGCTTGAAAAAGTTCGTCAAACAATGGCTGAGTTAACCGATAAGCAAAACAAAGACATTGCGATCCAAGATTTATTGGCTGTTAACACGTCTGTCCCAGTGACAGTTCGTGGTGGCTTAGCTGGTGAATTCTCAATGGAGCAAGCCGTTGGAATTGCTGCCATGGTTAAATCCGATCACTTACAAATGCAAGCGATTGCAGACCTCATGAAAGACGAATTTCACGTTCAAGTTGAAATTGGTGGTGCTGAAGCTGAATCAGCAATCCTTGGTGCCTTAACGACGCCTGGGACGACAAAACCAATTGCCATCCTTGACTTGGGTGCCGGTTCAACCGATGCTTCAATTATCAACCAGAAAGATGAAAAAGTTGCCATTCACTTGGCTGGTGCCGGTGATATGGTTACCATGATCATCAATTCTGAACTTGGATTGGAAGATCCATACTTGGCTGAAGATATTAAGAAGTATCCGTTAGCTAAGGTTGATAATCTCTTCCAGTTACGGCATGAAGATGGTGCCGTTCAATTCTTTGAAGATCCATTACCTGCTGATTTATTTGCCAGAGTTGTGGCTGTTAAACCAGATGGTTATGAACCCCTTCCAGGTAATTTGAGTATTGAGAAAGTTAAGCTTGTACGTCAAACTGCTAAGAAACGGGTATTCGTAACGAATGCAATTCGTGCCTTACATCACGTTAGTCCAACAGGTAATATCCGAGATATCCCATTCGTGGTCATCGTCGGCGGTTCTGCCCTCGACTTTGAAATTCCACAATTGGTCACCGATGAATTATCACATTATAACTTAGTTGCAGGTCGTGGTAATATTCGGGGGATTGAAGGCCCACGAAACGCCGTGGCAACTGGTTTGATTCTTTCATATGCGAGCGAGAAGAGGGGATAGTATGGCTTTTGATTCTGAACGTCCGTCAATTATTTTGGCGACACCAACGGGTACTAATGGCCAACTTCCAGCAGTTCTTGAACCAATGCTTAATGGTATTGAAGAGGAACAGATTCCTTTTCAGATTCTCGATATGGAAGGCGATTCAGCAGTTGAACGCGCCTATAATGCTTCAGTCGCTTCACGATTATCAGTGGGGGTAGGGTTCGACGATGCGCACATCATTGTGCATTACAAAAACTTAAAGCCTGAAAATCCACTGTTCGATGTTGCCATCACAGATGCTGCATCGATTCGTAAAGTTGGCGCAAACGCCGCTCGACTGGTCAAAGGAGTTCCATTCAAGAAGTAAAGACAGGTGACTATTTTATGCAATCAATTGGATACCTTGAAGTAGAAGGTCTTCCTGGCGCAATTGTCGCGGCAGATAGAATGCTTAAAACAGCCGATGTTGATCTTAAATACGTTGAAAATACTAAGGGCGGTGGCTGGATTACAGTCTCTGTTACAGGCGATGTTGCTGCTGTACAAGCAGCCATCGATGCCGGAATCGGTGAACTTGGCGATCATGTTTACTGTTCAGACGTTATTGCCAACCCCGCACCTGGTATTGAAACCTTAGGTAAGAACGATGCAATTAAGGGCAATCATTTAGATGACAAAGGACCGGATGATCCTAAAGGACCAGACGATCCAAAGGGTCCAAACGATCCTAAAGGTCCAGATGATTCACAGGGACCAGATAATGGTCCTGCCCCGAAGGACACCCCTAAGCCAAAAGATGATTCATTGGCGGCATCACCGGTGGAAGAATCGACCAATACAATCGATCAGGCTAGAGGAGCAAATGCTGCTCCTTTAGCTTTGTCAAAGACAAAAACACCAGATGCCAAGCAAAAGGAAGCACCAACGTCAGGAAAGTCAGCTTCGGCTAAGACTTCCGACAAAAAAGAAACAAAGAAATTTACGTGCAATTTGTGCGAAGATCCCGCTTGCCCACGCAAGATGGGTGAACCTCACAAGAAGTGCATTCACTACGAAGAATTAAAAGGCACCAAAAAATAGGAGGAATTGAAATGAACAACGCATTAGGAATGATTGAAACTAAAGGTCTCGTTGCATCTATCGAAGCTGCCGATGCAATGGTTAAAGCAGCCAATGTTGTCATGGTTGGTCAAGAAAAGATTGGTAGCGGGTTAGTTACTGTTATGGTTCGTGGCGATGTTGGTGCCGTTAAGGCTTCAGTTGATGCCGGTGTTCAAGCCGCTGAAAACATTGGTGAAGTCTTAACTTCATTCGTTATCCCTCGTCCACACGCTGAAGTTGAAAACATCCTGCCTCAACCAAAGGAAACTAAATAATCAATAATTGAAAAAAGGGTGGCTGTTAATTTATGGAATTAACTGATGAGAAACTTAGACAAGTTATTAAACAAGTGATTGCGGAGGAATGTGATCCTAACCGCGTTCAGGTTAGCGTTTCAAACCACCATATTCACTTGACTGAAGAAGATTTTAAGACGTTATTTCCACACGGCAAGATGGAAGCGTTTAAGCCATTGAAACAACCTGGTGAATACGCTACCGCTAACGTGGCAACGATTGTCGGCCCTGCTGGTAAGATTGAACACGTTCGGGTCCTTGGCCCATGCCGTTCGCATTCTCAAGTTGAGATTGCCCGTTCAGAAGCCATCGCTATTGGTGTTGATGCACCGATTCGCCTTTCAGGTCATTTGGACGGCACACCTTCTGTTAAACTTGTGACCCCAGATGGTCAAGTTGACGTTCAGGGTGTGATTGTTGCAAAGCGTCACATTCATATGAGTGATGATGATGCAAAGCGTTTGGGTGTTAAACTCGGTGATACGGTTTGTGTTGAGATCATGTCTAAAGATCGTCGGACAACGTTTAACGACGTGATTGCCCGTCCTCGTAAAGACTTTGTTCTTGAAATGCATATCGACACTGATGAAGCCAATGCCGCTAATGTTGGCATGGACAGCACCACTTACGGCCGGATCATCGTTCCGGATAAGAAATAACATGAATTTATAAGGGTTGGTGGCCAACATGGATCATCTAATTGAGCAAGTACTGACGAAAATCAGGCAACGCGAACACCAATCTTTCGAAGTCGATTATCTTGATCGGACTTTACCACCTGATGATAAAGTTTTTACCGACTTTGCAAATGTATCGATTAATGATGTCACAATCGACCTGTTAATTGAACTTTATCGGGTGAATACGACCAATTCTTGGATCCACTGGATTTTGCAAGGGATTAGTTTTCAAGTAAACTTCACGTTTAACATTAGTCAATACATGGTCAACTTTATTCCTAAGAAGATGCTGTTGGATTGGCCGGTGAAATTTGTTGTTGACAAAGAACGTCCCGTGGTTACGTTCAATAAACAAACTGTCAGCCGGGGTGATGTTGCAGGACTTCCTGATAAGGCGGTCTTAGTCGTTACCGACGCGCAGTCTTTAACAACCGAAGCCAAGGAAGTCAGCCGGTTAAAGCAGATTACTATACAGATTAGGACTGATGAAGATTGTATATGGCAAAAGTAGTTGGAAGCGTTGTCTCAACGCAAAAAGATCGATCACTGGTCGGCAGAAAGTTAATGATTGTGCAGCCGGTAAACTCTGATGGTAAACCAGTCCGTCATGAAGAAGTGGCTGCAGACAGCGTTGGAGCCGGAATTGGCGAGTATGTTTTACTCGTTCGAGGTGCCGGTGCAAGACGCGCGACTCCAGAAGAAATTTCCAAGGATGTCAACGATTGCTCGATCGTCGGCATTATAGACCGATTTGATAAGTGATAAAGAAGGGATAAGCTAATGGCCATTTATACTAAGGGTGGCGATAAAGGCAACACAAGTTTGTTCGACGGTAAACGTGTTCCCAAGAACTCCCTGCGAGTTGAAACCTATGGTACCTTCGATGAACTAAACGCCAATGTGAGTTTAGCTGACAAGTTTTGTCTTGACCCAGAAAACCGGAAGATCCTGCAACGGATCGAGTACCGGATGTTCTTCCTCCAAGGCGAAATTGCCACTGAAGAGCCAGAAAAGTTCCGGCAGCAAAGTACGATCATCACCGATGAAGATGTTCATTATCTGGAATCAATAATTGACAAATACACAGCTGAATTGCCAAAGGTAACGTCCTTTATCTTACCTGGTTCCAGTTGTGCAGGTGCACAATTACATGTTTGTCGGACGGTTTGCCGTCGCGCCGAGAGACAGTTCGTTTCGTTCATGGCAGAAAATGAAGTTCGTCCTGAACTAGAACGGTATGTTAATCGTCTTTCTGATTTCTTCTACATTATGGCTCGTTCTGAAGACCATGTGGCAGAGAATCAGAAGATCATCAACATGGTTGTTGATCGGTATAAAAAGGCAATGGAGGAATCCTAATTATGAACAAAGAACAAATTAGTCAAATCATCAGTGAAGTCTTAGCTGATAATGGCGTTCAGACTCCTAAAGAGGATAAAAGCAACGTTTTTGATAAGCACAAGATGGAACGTGCTATCGATGCCGGGATCGCCAAAGCTAACGAACTTAAAGTTGGTGTGACATTTGCGATTATGGATTGCAAGCAAGTGGTTCAAATGTCATACCATATGCCCAACGGAAATTTAGTTGGTACGTTTTTAGCACCTAAAAAGGCTTGGTCCGCTATTGCAATGAAGGAACCTACTAAGGATATCAGTAAAGATATTCAACCAGGTGGACCTTTATACCAAATGGAAACAATGCTGGATGGTAAATTAGTATCATTCCCAGGGGGTATTCCATTGACTTGCGACGGTGAGATCTTCGGTGCCGTTGGTGTAAGCGGTGGTTTGATTGAAGAAGATCAAGCTATCTGTGAAGCTGTCGTAAGCGAATTTCTAAAGGAGAGTAACTGAGTATGGCAGATCAAAATATTGAAGCAGAAATCAGACGAATTTTACAAGAAGAATTAAGCGGTAACGCTTCATCCAGTGATACTGGTACAACGACCAGTCAACCAGATGGGTTAGGCAACGGGATCTTCACCAACGTGAACGACGCTATTGCAGCTGCTAAGCAAGCTCAGGAAATCTTACAAGATAAGCCACTTGCCTTCCGTAAAAAGATCGTTCAAGCAATCAAAGATGGTTTCGGCCCATACATTGAATATATGGCAAAGCAGACCCGTGAAGAAACTGGCATGGGGACTGTTGAAGCCAAGATTGCTAAGTTAAAGAACGCACTCTACAACACACCAGGTGTTGAAGTACTGGAACCAGAAGTTGAAACTGGTGACGGTGGGATGGTCATGTATGAATACACGCCATTCGGTGTTATCGGTGCCGTTGGACCAAGTACAAACCCTTGCGAAACGGTTCTGAATAACTCCATCATGATGATATCTGCCGGGAACACTGTGTTCTTTGGTGCCCACCCAGGTGCTAAGAATATCACACGATGGGCTGTTGAAAAATTGAACGAATTTGTCTACAAAGCTACCGGATTGAAGAACGTGCTGGTTTCTCTGGACACGCCATCAATTGAATCCGTTCAAGAAATGATGAAACATCCAGATATTGCAATGCTGGCTGTTACTGGTGGTCCAGCCGTTGTACACCAAGCATTAACGAGCGGCAAGAAGGCCGTTGGTGCCGGTGCTGGTAACCCACCTGCAATGGTTGATGCTACTGCTGATATCGATTTGGCAGCACACAACTTGTTCACCTCAGCTAAGTTTGACAATGAAATCCTGTGTACTTCTGAAAAGGAAATCATTGCTGAAAGCTCAATCAAAGATGAACTTCTGCAAAAGATCGTTGCTAAGGGTGCTTGCCTACTGACTGATCCTAAAGACATCAAGCACTTGGCTGATATGACCATCCAAGACAACGGTGCTCCTGATCGGAAGTACGTTGGTAAAGATGCGACATTCATTTTGGATGCTGCTGGTATTTCATACACTGGCGATCCTAAGTTGATCATGATGGATGTTGACAAAGACAATCCATTAGTTAAGACAGAAATGTTAATGCCTATCTTGCCAATCGTCGGCTGCCCAGACTTTGACTCTGTCTTAGCCACAGCCGTTGAAGTTGAAGGTGGCAATCACCATACTGCTTCAATTCACTCAAACAACATTGAACACATCAACAAGGCTGCTCACCGGATGAACACCTCAATCTTCGTTGCAAATGGGCCAACATTTGCTGCAACTGGTGTCGGTGATAACGGCTACTACAGTGGTGCCGCTGCGTTGACAATTGCTACCCCAACTGGTGAAGGAACTACCACTACTAAGACTTTTACCCGTCGTCGTCGTTTCAACTGTCCACAAGGGTTCTCACTTCGTTCTTGGGAGGTTTAATTTATGGAAGAGTTCAAAATTCCAACCAAGGTCTTCTCTGGTAATGACAGTCTAACTTGGCTGCAAAACATTTCAAATAAAAAGATTTTAATGGTGTGTGACGCCTTCTTACCTGGGACACCAACACTTGATCGAATCAAGAAGAATGTCGAAGGTAAAAATGAAGTCACCATCTTCTCTGATGTGAAGCCAGATCCACCTCTGGAAAACATCATGGCTGGCGTTGAGGTCTTCAATAAAGTACAACCTAACGTGGTTATCGGTATTGGTGGCGGTTCTGCTATTGATACTGGGAAAGCGGTTCGGTTCTTTGGCGAAAAACTCAATAAGTACACCATCGATTTATTCGTTGCTGTACCAACGACCAGTGGGACTGGTTCCGAAGTTACACAACATAGTGTGTTAACCGATACGGAACATCATAAGAAAGCACCAATCATGGAAGACAGTATTATCCCTGACGTTGCTTTGTTGGACCCACAACTTGTGATGACGGCACCTAAGAGTGTCAGTGCGTTCTCAGGGCTTGATGTCTTGACCCACTCACTGGAATCACTAGTTGCTCAGGATTCAAACACGATCACCGATGCCTTAGCTGAAAAAGCCGCTAGTGTTATCTTGCATAACCTAGTTGAATGCTATCGTCATGGTGATAACGAAGAAGCACGTAAGGTTGTCCATGAAGCTTCCTGTGCTGCTGGTATGGCCTTTGCCAATGCCGGCCTCGGGATTGCGCACTCCATTGCCCACCAATTAGGGGCTAACTTCCACGTGCCGCATGGCTTAGCATGTGCTATGATGTTGCCACACGTTGTTTTATACAACGCAAGCAAGTCAGAATTTGCTTTGCACAAGTACGCTGAAGCCTTTAAGAAGTCTGGCTTAGTTTCAAACAGCATGAGTGATCGAATCGCAGTTAAGCGTTTAGCTGCCCAGATTCAACACATGATGGTTGAAATGGATTGCCCACAGACGCTGAAGTCATTTGGTGTTGATCCAGCTGAAGCAGAAAAAATGTGCGATGTCGTTGTCGATGGTGCTAAGAAGGATGGGACTTTCCCTGGTAACCCAGTTGTGCCTTCAGACGAAGACCTAGCTGCGTTATATAAACAAGTTATTAAATAAGATTTAGAGAGGAAGCACACCTATGTCACAGAAAATCCTTGCCATCAATGCTGGGAGTTCTTCTTTGAAGTTTAAGCTCTATGATATGCCCGAAGAAGTTGTCCTAGTAAGCGGATTGGTTGATCGTATCAGTCATGAGGACGCTGTCTTTACCTATAAGATTGGCGGTCACGATGATAAGCATGAAACGGTACAACCGGTCAAAGACCACACTGCCGCTGTTCAACTGGTGATTGACGCACTTCTAGGAAGTGGACTCATTAAAGACAAGTCTGAAATTATCGGTGTTGGTCACCGGGTTTCACACGGTGGACGTTATTATACCAAGTCCGTTGAGATCGATGACGATGTTGCCGAAAAAATCGACGAATTGTCTGTTCTGTCACCATTGCACAACCCTGTTAACCTGTTAGGTATTCAGGCCTTTGAAAAATTATTACCTGATGCCAAAGAGGTTGCAGTCTTTGATACTTCCTTCCATAGCACGATGCCACGTAAGGCATTTATGTACGCGCTTCCTTATAAATATTACACAGAAGATGGCGTACGGCGCTATGGGTTCCATGGTCAATCACACCAATATATTTACGGCGAGGCAACTCGTTTATTGGGTGAACAAGCGACAAGTAAATTGATTTCTTGTCATTTGGGTAATGGGGCAAGTATCTGTGCCATTAAGGATGGTAAATCAGTTAACACCTCCATGGGCTTTACGCCGTTGGCTGGTCTCGTAATGGGGACCCGTTCAGGAGATGTTGATCCTGAGGTGTTACCATTCTTGGAAGAAAAACACCATCTGAATTCTGAAGATGTCCGCAGCATGTTGAATCATGATTCTGGCTTAAAGGGCTTGTCTGACGTTTCTAACGACGTTCGTGACGTCCTTGATGCTGAGAGTCAGGGTAATGACCGCGCTAAGTTGGCGCTTGAAGTTTACGTCCATCAGATTCAAGAATACATTGGCAGTTACACCACTGATCTTGAAGGTCTGACAACGTTAGTCTTTACCGCTGGTGTTGGTGAGCATTCTGCACCAATCAGACAACGTGTTTGCGAACGGCTTGGCTACCTTGGCGTTAAGATTGACGATGCTAAGAACCAAGCAAATGAAGTAGAGATTGAAGCCGATGATAGCCGTGTTAAAGTGATGGTCATCCCAACTGATGAGGAATTGATCATTGCTCGCGATACGCAAAAGATTGTTGGTTAAAACAGTCGTGACGAAGGGGGTTCAGTAATGACTAGGAATATTGAGCGTACGATTCAAGAATACGTCCCAGGTAAACAAGTTACGCTGGCTCACATCGTTGCAAATCCTACCGAAGACATTTACGAGAAACTTGGTATTCAAATTCACAAAAATGCGTTAGGAATTTTGACGATTACGCCAAGTGAAGCTTCCATTATTGCCGGCGATATTGCCACCAAGTCAAGCAACGTTCAATTAGGATTCATTGATCGTTTTAGTGGCTCTGTTGTGATGGTTGGGGAAGTTTCTGAGGTTGAATCAGCGTTAACACAGGTGATTGAGAAATTGCACACGTTACTTGGCTTTGATATTCCTGACATTACAAGAACTTAAGTATGGAGTGGTTATATGAAAATTGATCAAATATTCAGTCCATATGAACTTAACAAGCGTGTGACGCTTCGTAATCGCCTTGTTTTGGCGCCCTTGAACATGCAATCATCGTTATTTGATGGATCTGTTAGCCTTAACGACCTTAAGTTTCATAAGGCACGAGCAAAGTACGTTGGTCTAGATGTCATCGGATCGGCTTACATTTCAGACTCAGCAAACACTGCGTATGGGGCGATTAGCGTTGCCGATGACAGTAAAATTGATGGTCTGAAAAAGCTCGCGACAGTGATTCACCAAGGTGGCAGTAAAGCAATTCTGCAGCTGGTTCATGCTGGTCGAATGACCAATGAATACGTCTTAAAAGGCGCTCCGGTATTTGCACCCAGTGAAGTTAGGGCTGCACACGGTGAAGTTGATCTACCAAAAGCGATGACAAAAGCAGATATCGAAACGGTGATTCATCAGTTTGAAGCAGCTACTGTTCGCGCGATTCAAGCTGGTTTTGACGGTGTTGAACTGCACGGGGCAAATACCTTTTTGTTCCAGCAATTCATGTCACCGCTGTCAAATCTTCGAACCGACGAATATGGCGGCTCACTTGAAAACCGGATTCGGTTCTGTGCCCAAACAACAAAGCGTGTTCTCGATACGGCACGTGCGCACAAGCCAGGGTTCATTGTTGGCTATCGTATCTCTCCGGAAGAATTTGAACCTGGTGCATTAAAATTAGGTGATGACCTTGTTTTAATGCAAGTACTTGGTAAGCTTGGAATCGACTATCTTAGTCTTTCATTGCGCCAGTACGATCAGACCTCGATTACCTGTGATGCCTTGTCAGATTTACGAATCGCTGACATTGTTAAGCAGGCGGTTGGTGATCTACCTGTTATTGTATCGGGTCATCTTGGGACACAGTTTGCGTTTGAACGGGCTTCCGGTGACATGTTTGCCGTCGGGACAAAGTTCTTAAAGCAACCCAACTGGCCCGGTCAGATGCGTAATCCAGGTATCCAGCCGGAATCCACTGTCACTGGAACTGTGATTCCATATACAACATTGAATCTGTAACGGTGAAGGGTGATATTAATGACACGATACAATGAGGCAATTCCAATATCAGGTGCACTGAACTGTCGAGATCTCGGCGGTCACGTCACTTGTGATGGCAGAACTGTCAAGTATCATAAATTAATAAGAGCCGGTCATTTGTCCGAATTAACACCCATTGGTCAACAACAACTGTTAGACTATGGTGTTACAGTTGATATCGATTTACGGTCTAGTGCAGAACTTGAAAAGTATCCTGATTTAATTCCTTCTGGGATCAAATTTGTTCACTTCCCGTGTTTGGATAACGATGATACAGAGAGTACTGAAACGGTGAATGAGTTAAACAAATTTTACTCAAGCAGTACCCGTAGTGGTTACCTGCGGATGCTGTACGTTTACCGTAAACTTGTGATTAATAAACACTCGCAATCCGCGATGCGTCAGGTATTTGCTTATTTACTTGCTCATGGTAATGAAGAGACTGTTCTCTTTCACTGCTCAGCAGGAAAAGATCGGACAGGATTAACGAGTTGGCTGATTCTGTTTGCGTTGGGCGTTGCCCCAGAAGACGTGAAGCAAGATTACTTGCTGACAAATAAATTTCTTGTCGATCGGTTACATCAGCGAATCAACGATGCAAAGCAAGCTCATTTGAACCAGAACTTTATAAGTTCGATTCATGACTTGTCCACGGTGCAGGAGGATTATTATGATCAGGCCATGACTCTGATTAACTACGAGTTTGGCGGTATGAATGCGTATTTACGCGATATCGTCCAACTTAGCGATACTGACATTCAACACTTACGAGCCATCTACCTAGAGTAGGGGAATGGTAATTTTAAATGAACAATTGGTACGATTGAAGCCACCTTTCAGTGAAATGCCTGAAGGGTGACTTTTTTGTTGTCTGTTAATGGCAAAATGTTTCATGTGAAACATTTGTTAAATAAAAGCGTAGTAATTTTAAGGTGAAACCGCTATACTTTGAAGTGATTTTATTTGTACGATTAGCCGGTTATAAAATGAAATAAATGGGGTAAAATAATGAGCTATAAAGTTGATTTTAAAAACGTTGAGCAGGTGGGGTTAGAATCATCGCCAGTTGCACCAGCATTGGCAGGGTTACGAGCTAATGAAGCACGCTATTTTTGGAATAAATATAAGCATGAATACGTTACGGAGCCTGCTAGTGAACGTCCGGAGTTAGTGGCCTATGTGAATGGCGTGTTATCAGAAAGAGATTTAAAAATCCAATCTAAACCACTGGAAGTTTCTCAGTTTGAAGTTGAAGGGACTAAGTGGACCTATGTTTTCTATGAAAGCGGCTTAGCAATCAACGTGATGTATGCGTTAGATCCAGAGGGTAAGCGAGCAGTTGGGTTTAAACTATCTGACGGTATGGAAGTCCCAGCAGAATTAGCTGATAAATTTAAATTCGCGCGTCAAAAATCTAAGCTAGCCGGTACTATCCGGGGGAGTTATTTTAAGATTAAACAGGAACACTAAAAAAATAAGAGTGTGGCACAACTCGGTAGATTCCAGAATTTAACACAAAAAGCGTATTCCGAACTTTGTCGGAATACGCTTTTTGTGTTAAATGGCCGTAATCTTAGTTGTGGCGCAGGTTTAGACTAGATGAAAGTGTTGAACAAAAGCAAATTATTAATGGTGTTTCAGTCAAGAAGCCAAATGAAACTTTTATCAATATAGACTTATGCCACCAGCTTTATTTAGTGCTTCTGTTTAATAAATTTTTGCGACCTGTGCTTGAGCAACTTCGTGAGCCATAAAATCATCATAGGTGGTGTCGGCGCGGTCAACAACGCCTTTAGGGCCTACTTCGATAATATGGTTGGCAATGGTTTGAATGAATTCGTGATCATGGCTGGTGAAGACCATAGAACCGCTAAAATCAATCAGAGCGTCGTTTAAACTCGTGATGCTTTCAAGGTCCAAGTGGTTAGTGGGATCGTCCAATAAGAGGACGTTTGCCTTACTCAGCATCAATTTAGAGAGGTAACTACGGACTTTTTCGCCCCCAGAAAGAACGGGAACTTCTTTCAGAACTTCGTCACCTTTGAACAGCATTTGGCCAAGGAAGCCACGTAAGAAGGTGTTGTCGCTTTCTTCTTTGCTGGCGTATTGACGAAGCCATTCTAAGATATTTAGCTTATCGTTACTAAACTCTGGGTTCAAGTCCTTTGGCATATAAGCACGATTAGTTGTAACGCCCCATGTAATTGAACCAGTATCAGGTTCTAAGGTGCCTGCTAGTAATTGCATCAGTACGCTGGTTGTTACGTCAGAACGGGAAATCAAGGCTGCCTTATCACCAGGACGGAGAAGAAAGTTGACGTTCTCTAAGATTTGGTGGCCGTCAATAGCTTTACTGACGTTTTCAACTCGCAGAAAATCATTGCCAAGTTCGCGTTCAGGTGTAAATTTGATGAACGGGTACTTACGCGAGCTGGGTTTGATATCATCCAGCGTGATCTTATCGAGTTGTTTTTTCCGGGAAGTGGCTTGTTTAGACTTTGAAGCATTGGCCGAGAAACGAGCAATAAAGTCTTGTAGTTGTTTGATTTGTTCTTCTTTTTTAGAATTAGCTTGATTACGCAGTTTTAAGGCAAGTTCTGAACTTTGCAGCCAGAAATCATAGTTACCAACGAAGAGCTGAATTTTGCCAAAATCAACGTCACACATATGCGTACATACACTGTTTAAGAAGTGACGGTCATGGCTGACGACTAAGACGGTGTTTTCATAGTCAGCAAGAAAGTTTTCCAACCAGCTAATTGTCATGGGATCCAAACCGTTAGTAGGTTCGTCTAATAGCAGCACATCTGGTTTACCAAACAGGGCTTGAGCCAGTAAAACTTTGATTTTTTCGCTCTCTGGCAAATCTTTCATTAACGTTTGATGTTGGTCCTCTGGGATGCCCATCGATTGCAGTAATTGACTGGCATCACTTTCAGCGTTCCAGCCGTCCATTTCAGCAAATTCGCCTTCAAGTTCGGCGGCTTTGATGCCGTCTGCATCGCTAAAATCGGATTTAGCATACAGAGCGTCTTTTTCGGTCATCACTTGATAGAGATGTTCATGGCCTTGAAGGACGGTGTTTAGCACCGTTTGGTCATCAAAAGCAAAGTGATCTTGTTTTAAACTACTCATTCGTTCGTTAGGACCTAATGAAACATTCCCAGTAGTGGGGGCCAGTTGACCCTCTAAAATTTTAAGAAAAGTTGACTTACCGGCTCCGTTAGCACCAATAATGCCGTAACAGTTGCCGGGAGTAAACTTTAAATTAACGTCATCATACAGTTTGCGGTCCGAGAAACTCATGGACACATTGGTTACAGTTAACAAGTTAGTACCTCACTTTTTTGTTGTCGAAATCGGGAAATGAGAATCAGTTCCTATATAGTATCAGATTTATAGCGCAGTTTCCATCTAAGAGATGTGAATGGGCAATTTATTTATGAGTCAAAAAAGTACGAGGTTGTGCCATAAGTTTATGTTGGTAAGTATTTCAATCTAATTTTTAGCTGAGATTAGTCATGATGGTACTTTGATTCAATGCGTCGATATAGCCTAATCATGCGCCAAAACTCAGATTCTTGCCATTTAACGCAAATAACCCCCATCCCGACAAAGTGTGTCGGAATGGGGGTCATTTACGTTAAATTCTAGAATCTACCGAGTTTTGTCACACACTCGCATTTTTAGTTCAAGTTGATGGATAAGCTAGTTTGTAGCGTCCTTTGCAGCTTTTTTAGCTTGTTTATCGGCTTCTTTATGACGCATTTCCATTTCGATCTCTTCAAGTGTCTTACCACGGGTTTCTGGAACCGCGTAGATAACGAAGAAGATTGAAACGATGGCGAAGAAACCAAAGACTAAGAATGGGCCACCAACGTTGTTGTGGAAGTAGTTCAACAATACCAAGAAGAATTGTGAAACGATGAAGTTACCAATCCAGTTAGCAGCTGAACCGATTGAATTACCAATTCCACGAACGTTCAATGGGAAGATTTCGCCTAGCATCAACCAGCAAACAGGGCCCCATGAAATCGCGAAACCGATGATATAGAGGGCAATTAAAATCATTGTTGGTACGGCGACAGCCTTAACGCTCATAGTGAAGTTCATGAATGCTAAGATGAAAATTGAAATTGTCATGACGATTGAACCGAAGAGCAAGATAGTCTTTCGGTTAAACTTGTCCATGATCTTATATGCGACAACCGTGAAGACGAAGTTGACGATCCCAATACCAACGGAAACCCAAATCGCATCACCATCGGGGAAACCAAATCCTTTAATAAAGACTTGTGGTAAGAAGTAAATAACTGAGTTAATACCGACTAATTGTTGTAGGAGCATTAAACCAATGGCAACACCAACAGCTGGACGGGCAAAGGTGAATAATTCCTTAATACCGCCTTTAGGCTGATTAGCAACGGCTTGAATGTCAGCTAATTCCTTATCGGGATCTTCGTTGGTCTTAGCACGTAAGTCGTGTAAGACTTCGCGAGCTTCATCGATCTTACCTTTTTCAACCAAATATCTTGGCGATTCTGGTAGGATGATTGAACCGAAGAACAAACAAAGTGCGGGAATCAAAGCTGATCCTAACATCCACCGCCAGTCACGGATACCTAACAAGTTATGTCCCAAGAAACCTAAGTTTGAGACGTAAGCTAACAGGATACCAGCCGTAACCATCAATTGGAACATAGTCCCAAGTGAACCACGGTGAGGTGCATCGGCAAGTTCAGCTAAGTAAGCTGGTGTTAATGCTGAGGCAGAACCAACGGCAAACCCTAAGATGATCCGGGCAACAACCATTGAAACAAATCCTGAAGCGGTCATTGATAATCCTGAACCAAGTAAGAAGAGGATAGAAGCAAAAAGTAAGAGCCGTTTCCGGCCAAACTTATCTGATAAAGAACCAATTGACAAAGCACCTACTGAGGAACCAATTAGAACGGATGAAGTAATAAAACCAGTCTGTTCAATGTTGAGGCTGAAATTGGCTTCAATCAGGGATGAAGCACCTGAAATAATACCAGTATCAAAGCCAAATAAGAGTCCACCCAGTGCGCCGAATGTGAAAATAAAGAAAGTACTTAAATGACGTACACGCACAATAATCTCTCCTAACGTATTAATAATAGCTTTTTGACAATCCCAATTGTATACGTTTATCAAAAAAACACAAACGTTTACATTGCCTATAAATTAGTTTTTAAAGCGATTTCATAATTTGGATAGGATAGCAATTATAGTTACTTGGAGATGAGTAAAATCATGTTAATTTAGTCACATAAAGCGTCACCAAACAAGTCACGTTCACAAGTCAACGTTTAGTATTTTTGGTATGGTTACTATAAGTTAGAAATTAGCAAATTGGTATACCCCACAATATTTTTTTGAATTTTTTTCCAAGTTAAAAGAATTATCATTTATTTTGTCTGAGTTAATTTCACAAAAATCAATCATCGGCATTGTGCGCTTAAGCTGTCAGAAGTCTGAATAAACTCAAAAACACCACCAATTTTCAATTAAGGGCAAATTACAAGTTTAATCCGAACAAGCCCGGAATCTTTCAATGGCAGTCTGTTGATGATGTATTTTTAATGGTCGTTGATTAATTAGTTCAAGTGCTGCTAGGATCTCATCAGTCGTTACT
>Ga0214925_100314_pt1 | contig 29180 bp, 27 predicted proteins | sample Stichaenrichment_FD_168299 | JGI IMG/M metagenome (GOLD analysis project Ga0214925, IMG submission 168299) | Xylose enriched microbial communities from anaerobic bioreactor in Madison, Wisconsin, United States - 63SRT | ecosystem: Engineered > Bioreactor > Anaerobic > Unclassified | place: USA... | reverse complement strand
TGCCAGTAGCACTAATGGTTTTTTTCTATCCCAAAAGGATCTGGAACTAAGAGGGCAAGGGGATATTACCGGAGCAAAACAGTCGGGAATGCCCGATTTTAAAGTTGCCGACCCTGTTGGCGATTTAAATATTTTGACAGTTGTTAATCAGGAAGCGCAAAATATTACGGCTGAAAAGCATTGGAAAAACAAGCCAGAGAATGTACAATTAGCAAAGTATTTGCAATTTAATCAAACTATTAATTATGACTAAGGAGATTCAAAAATGAAAATTGCCGTTGATGCAATGGGTGGAGATTATGCGCCCAAAGAGATTGTTGAGGGCATCGAGCTTGCCAGAGATGCCTATCCCGATATTGAGTTTCTTTTATTTGGGTTAACTGATCAAATCCAAAAATACTTAAAGGATGATACCAGAATCGAGATCAAACAGGCTGACGAGGTCATCGAAATGGGTGATGAACCGGTTAAGGCTGTTAGGACCAAAAAACAATCCAGCATGGTTTTAGCAGCAACTGCTGTTAAAGAGGGGCAGGCGGATGCGTTTTTCTCGGCCGGTAATACCGGGGCAATTTTAGCATCCGGCCTGTTTATTATTGGTCGAATTAAGGGCATTGATCGTCCTGGGCTCGCAACGACGCTCCCGGTTATTACGAAGGATGATCAAAAAAACTTTGTGATGCTTGACGTTGGTGCCAATGCGGATACAAAGGTCTTGAATATGTATCAGTATGCTTTAATGGGTAAGTATTATGCTTCAAACGTTATGAAGGTTAACAATCCGCGTGTTGGCTTGTTAAATAATGGTACTGAGGCTGACAAAGGAGATATGGATCATCGAAAAGTGCATGATCTTTTAGCCGATGACTCTGATATTCACTTTATTGGGAATGTTGAATCTCGTGAATTACTAAATGGCGCAGCTGACATTGTTGTTACGGATGGTTTTACGGGCAATGCTGTTCTTAAAAGTATCGAAGGTACGGCTTTATCAATGCTTCATTTGATTAAAGGGAGTATCATGTCTGGGGGCATGACATCAAAACTGGGTGCGGCCATGCTAAAAGGGACCTTTGGCCAAATTGCCAAATCAATGGATTATTCTCAATATGGCGGTGCTGTTTTAATGGGTGTCAAAGCGCCGGTTGTAAAAACACATGGTAGTAGCAAAGCACCGACTGTTAAGAATACAATTGGTCAAATTAAGCAAATGATTGATTCAAAAATGATTTCTGATCTAAACAATTATTTAAACAGTCATACCGATCAGCTTCAGGAGATTAAAGAGACTATTAAAAACAGTAAATAGTTTGATATAATAGTTTTTGAATTAATAAATTGGAATAGGTGTAATATGATGGATAAAAATGAAGTATTTAATAAAATTGCAGACTTAGTCGCGGATCAATTCGATATTGATCGTGAAAAAATTACCGGCAGTTTGAACTTTCGTAAGGATTTAGATGCTGACTCAATTGATTTTGTTGAATTCGTTCTTGATCTTGAAGATACATTTAACGCAGAGATTTCTGACGACGATGCAGAAAAGCTAAATACAATTGACGAAGCTGTTGATTATGTTATGAGTCATCAAAAAGATTAACTTTTGATGGTCGAAATTGTTGATGTAACGAATTTGCACATTAATTTGGAGGCAATTATTTGATACCAGGATTAAATGAGATGTTAAAGCAGGACTTTAATATTCATATTGATGATCAGGATTTACTTGATGAGGCTTTTACACAGGCATCATATGTCAATGAACATCGTGATCAGCATCTAAAGTTTTATGAGCGACTGGAGTTTTTAGGCGATGCCGTTCTACAGTTGATTGTGTCAGAATATATTTTCAAACGCTATCCTAAACTTCCTCAGGGTCGGTTAACGAGATTGCGAGCTGCAATGGTTAATGAGCAGAGTTTCAGTACGTTTGCCAGGGAATGCCACTTTAATAAGTATATCCGGTTGGGGAAAGGTGAAGAGAAGGCCGGCGCCCGTGACCGCGATTCGCTCTTATGTGATATTTTCGAATCATTTGTGGGCGCACTCTATCTGGATCAAGGCAAAACGGTTGTCGAGGGCTTTGTTCAACAAGTGATCTTTCCCAAGTTGGATGAAGGGATGTTTGCTAAATTCTTTGATCATAAGACTGAACTGCAGGAGTTGGCTCAAGCCGATGGCCCAGTTGATATTGATTATGAATTGGTTGATGAGTACGGCCCTGATAATGATCGACTCTTTAAAGTTAATGTCGCAATTGACGATAAATTATTAGGGGTCGGTATTGGCCATTCTAAGAAGGATGCGGAACAACGAGCTGCCCAAGAAGCTTTAAAACATTTTAGTAAACGGGAAGATAATTTAGTTTAGATTGGAGAAACATCGTGCAACTTAAATCCATTGAAATTATTGGCTTTAAATCATTCGCCGAAAAAACAAAAATATCTTTTCCGAATGGAATGACTGGAATCGTTGGCCCTAATGGAAGTGGAAAGAGTAATATAGCCGAAGCTATTCGTTGGGTACTGGGGGAGCAGTCTGCCAAAAATTTGCGGGGGTCCCGGATGCCTGATGTTATTTTTTCCGGTTCGGCTGATCGACGGTCGCTTAATATGGCGGCCGTTACCTTACTATTGGATAATTCTGACCATTATCTTGACTCACCATATTCAGAAATCAAGGTTTCACGAAAATTATTTCGTAATGGGGACAGTTCTTATTTTATTAATGAAAAGCAATGTCGCTTGAAAGACATTGCCAGTCTCTTTATGGACACTGGAATTGGCCAAGGCAGTTTATCAATTATTTCTCAAGGGAATGTTGAAGAAATTTTTAATAGTAAACCGGTCGACCGTCGTTCAATTATTGAAAACGTTGCGGGTGTCTATAAGTATAAGCGCCAGAAATCGACGGCGCAGGCTGAGATTGTCCAGACAAGTGATAATCTGGATCGGGTTAATGATATTATTCATGAACTGAAGGTCCGTTTAAAACCTTTGGAAGAGCAAAGCAGTCAAGCAACTGATTATTTAGATCAAAAAAAACGCCTTGACGAGTTGGAAAAAGAACAATTAATAATGAACGCTAAAGGTCAGATCCTTCAAGAACAAGTATTGGCTCAAAAAGTGAGTGGATCACAGCAAGTTGTGAAACGGCTCACGGCTCAGGTTCACCAAAAAGAGCAACAGCGTGATAAGCTGAAAAAAACATTGAATTCTGGACGCCAACGGGTTGATAAACTCAATACGACGTTGGTATCAATTGCAACACGTATTGAGTCTTTGAAAAGTAAACAACAATTGTCTTCTCAGGAAAGTAGTTTTAAGAATGCAGATATGAAGCGAGTTTCAAATCAACTTGGGACCATTGATCAGCAACTTTCAGAATTAGAAAAGAAATTGGCCCGATCGTCTAAATTGGTCAATCAGACACAGGTCGCGTTAACGGTTAATAGAAGTAACTTGCGAAAAGTTCAACAGGCTGCTGACGAAAACAGTGTTCCCGTTATTGAAGAAAAAATTAAGAAGGGACATAGTCGATACTTTGACCTTTTACAGCAACAGAGTGATTTAAAAAATCAAATCTTAATGAATCAAAAAGATGCACAGCGATTTAATGAACAAACCGGCGCTCAGCAACAGCGGATTGGACGTGCTAACAGCGACTTAGAAAATCTTGAAAGTCAAATCCGAGATAAGGATGAAGCCTATCAGGGATCGGTGAAAAAGTTGCAAAATGAGCAGCAAAAATTAACCGACTTAAAACGATTGTTGAAACAAAAGACTGATCTTGTCAATGACACGCAGTCAAACTGGTTGTCCGCTTTAAAAATTGCTGAACAGGCTAAAGCTAAAGTTAATTCATTGAAGAATTTGCATGACTCCTACAGGGCTTTTTATCGGGGAACAGCTAACCTGCTTAGACATCGATCGGCTCTTGAGGGTATCTATGGGCCGGTTTCAGATTATGTCAAGGTAAATGATCGGTTCGTAAAAGCGATTGAAACTGCACTTGGCAGTCAGGCACAACATATCATTGTTCGTGATAATACAAGTGCATCGGCGGCAATTAAATTTATGACCAAGAATCGATATGGCCGTGTCACATTATTGCCGGTTTCAACAATCAAATCCAGATTTTTAAATGCCGGCATAGTTTCGTCAGCAAAACAAGTTTCCGGATATGTTGGGATTGCTTCCAATCTAGTTTCCGTGCCGGAAGAATTCCAAGCGATTCTTGACTTCCTTTTGGGGACAACCCTGATTGCTGAAACGTTGGATGATGCCGTTCAGCTGTCTCAACAAATCAATCATAGAACGCGTATTGTTTCTTTGGATGGTCAGATTGTTAATGCTGGTGGGTCACTAACCGGAGGCGCAAATAGATCAGAGGGGCAAGGCGTTCTTGTTCAAAAAAGTGAGCTTGAGAAGCTTGAAGTTTCAACCAAAGAGATGTCAGTCAAGTTGACTGACAAAGAACATCAACTGCAAATTGCTAAACAAGAGCTGCAGAAAATTCAGGCTTCCTTTGATCGCGGCAGACAATTGGTGTTTCAATCAGGTCAGATGGTTGATGCACAAAAATCAGCGCTAGATTCTTTAAGAGCTTCCAAAACCAGTCAAAAACGGGAACTTGATGCGTTAAAGCTATCTTTGCATAACGTTAAACAGCAGAACCAAGATTCTTCAGATCAAAACCTGGCTTTAAAAAAATCACAATTGGACCAAGAAATTACACAAGTGGCATCTGCCATAGAAAAGAACCAGTCACTACTTAGTGATGTAAAGAAAAACGCTGAAAGTTTTGAAAAACAAAAGCAATCATTACATGACCAAATTGTCATTTCGAAAGAACAGTTGCAGCATTATCAAGACGATCAAAAAAGACTCTCAAGTCAGTTTGATCAATTGAAAAATCAACGTCAGGATTTGGAGACACAATTAAAAAATCTTCAAGCTGATCTTGCTGAGCAAATCGACCCCGAAGAGATTACAAAATTAATTAAAGAAAGCTCTGACAAACAAGGGGCATTAACAACTTCTTTGAAAACACAAAAGGAGTTGGTTGATCGGTCAGATAAACAATACGATCAATTACAAAATGACATTCGAAATCAACAAATGAATTTGAATAATGCCACATATGAATTGAAAAATAATCGGGAGGATTTTCAAAATCTTCAAAAATCATTGGATGGCTCACTTAATCAGCTATCTCATGATTTCGGGATCCTCAAATCAGATTTAAGTCACACCGAATGGCATTGGGATCTGGAAACGATTTCTCGACAAATAAAATTATTGAGAACGGGTATTAATGAGATTGGCCCCGTCAATATTTCAGCTATTCAGGAATTTCAAGATGTTTCCGATCGTTATGACTTTTTATTGAAACAACAGCAGGATTTAACAGATGCCAAAAATCATCTGACGTCTACTATGGGTGAAATGGACACAACAATTTCCAAAAAATTCCAAACAACCTTTGACAAAGTAGCAAAGTCTTTTTCAAAGGTTTTTGTTGAGATGTTCGGTGGCGGTGAAGCAAAATTAGTCCTAACGGATCCTGATAATATGCTGACAACAGGCATTGAAATAATGGTTAAACCACCTGGTAAGAATTATCGGAGCTTGAGCCTACTTTCGGGTGGGGAAAAGGCATTAACGGCAATCACGCTGCTTTTTGCAATTATTAAGGTGTCACCTGTGCCCTTCTGCATTTTAGACGAGGCAGAGGCTGCTCTGGATCCCTTTAATGCGGATAGATTTGCTAGGTATTTGAAAAAATTTGGCGATGAGACCCAATTCATTGTTATTACCCACCGAAAGGAAACAATGATTTATGCTGATACGCTTTATGGCATTACCATGCAAGAATCAGGCGTTTCAAAAGTTGTAAGTGTTAATTTGGATAATTTAAAAACAGAGGTGAGTTAAATGGGCTTATTTGATATCTTTAGACGTCGTTCGAAGAAGAATAAGGACGAAGAAAAAGAAAAAAAGGAACAGGAAACCAGATCTGTTCAGGATCAGCAACAAGCTACCGAAGAATCCAAATCTGTTGAACAGGAAGTTAAACAGGAATCATCTCACCAGAATGAGCCGGAAAGTGCTGCTAAAAGTAAGAATGAGGACTCAATGGCTGACGAAACCAAGGATTCAAGTGCTTCATTTTCAAAAGACTCACAGAACACCGAGAAGACAACGCCAGTTGCTCAAGCATCGACTCCAGACGTGTCAGAAGCTGTTGAACCCGAGGCAAAGCCAACTACTGAGCCCTCGAAAAGCAATGTGCATGATGAGGATAAGAAACCAGAAGAGCCTCGGGATACAGGCGTTACTGACAAAGCACAGACAATCGACGAAGAACCGGATTCTGATGTAGATGGCCATTCTAAAGTACCAGAAGCTCCCGAGACAGCAGGTATGGATTCTGAGGCCGCATCAGAAAGTGGGGCAACTCAATCATATGAGAAGGGATTAGCTAAGTCCCGCTCATCATTTGGTCAAAAGCTCAATGCGTTATTGGCTAATTTTAGACACGTGGATGAATCTTTCTTTGATGATCTTGAAGATATGTTAATTGAGTCTGATGTCGGTTTTGAAACATCTATGAAGATTGCGGACGACTTGCGCGAAGAGGTTAAGCTTCAGAATGCAAAGAAGCCTAAAGATGTTCAAAATGTTATTGTGAAAAAGCTGATTGATATGTATGATCAGGCTGGAAATGGTGAAAATCCCGCCATCAATTTGGCTAAGAGCGGACCAACTGTTATTTTAATGGTCGGTGTCAATGGTGTTGGTAAAACGACAACGATTGGCAAAATGGCTAAGATGTATAAAGATCAGGGGAAGAAAGTTGTGCTTGCAGCAGCAGATACGTTTAGAGCGGGTGCGATTGAACAATTAAATGTTTGGGCTCAACGAGATGGCGTTGATATTGTAAAAAGTAAGCCCAAAAGTGATCCATCGTCAGTTGTTTTTGACGCTGTAAAAAAGGCTCGTGATGAACACTATGATATTTTAATGGTCGATACAGCTGGTCGGCTGCAAAATAAAGTCAACCTGATGAATGAGTTAAGCAAAATGAAGAAAATTTTGACACGAGAAATTCCCGAGGCACCACATGAGGTACTATTGGTGCTTGATGCAACTACTGGCCAAAACGCAATGACACAGGCAAAAATGTTTAAAGAAGCAACGGATGTGACGGGAATTGTATTAACCAAGCTGGATGGCACTGCTCGAGGTGGCATTGTTTTGGCAATTCGTTCCGAACTTCACTTACCGGTTAAGTACGTTGGACTTGGTGAAAAAGTGACTGACCTGAAGCCCTTTGATCCAAATGATTTTGTTTATGGGCTGTTCAAAGGATTAATTTCGGAATAGGGTTGTTAAATCCAGAGTTGACGGCATTTAAAAAAGTCGGTAATCTAAGTAAGTGTGTAAGCTAACTCAATGGCATATTAATTTATAGCTAAGGACCATTAGCTTTTGCAGATCACTTAATCAGAGGAGTTCAAGTATGGCTAATGAACTTGAAAAAACTAATTACATCAATTCGTTATTTGAATTTTACGAGCCTTTATTAACTAGAAAACAGGCAAATTATATTCAATTGTATTATGCTGATGATTTTTCGTTGGGTGAAATTGCTGAAGAGTATGAGATTAGCCGTCAGGCAGTGTACGATAATATTCGGCGATCGGAGAAAATATTGCAGCAGTATGAAGATAAATTAAATTTATATCATAGTTTTATTGAACGTAATGATAAATTGGATCAGATTCAAGCATATGCTGCAAAACACTATCCTCATGATGCCGAGTTAAATAAAATGATCAGTAGCTTAGAGACTACCGAAGAAGAATGAAAGTGGTGAAATAATGGCTTTTGAAGGACTAACTGAACGTTTACAAAACGCTATGAAAAAGCTCCGTGGCAAGGGCAAAGTTAGCGAAGCCGATCTTCGTGCAACCATGCGGGAAATTCGTTTGGCATTGCTTGAGGCCGATGTTAATTTCCAAGTTGTTCGAACGTTTGTTAAAACCGTTGAAGAACGTGCAAAAGGTGCCAAGGTTCTTGAAGGATTAAATCCATCTCAACAAATTGTTAAAATTGTTGACGAAGAGTTAACCAAGACAATGGGCCAGGAAGCCGTTCCTTTAAATAAATCCGAAAAAATTCCAACGGTGATCATGATGTCGGGGCTTCAAGGTGCCGGTAAAACGACGACAGTTGGTAAACTGGCGCTTAAATTAAAGAACGAGCAAAATGCCCGACCGTTATTAATTGCAGATGATGTTTACCGACCAGCAGCTATTGAACAATTACAAACGGTTGGTCAACAGGTGGATGTGCCGGTCTTTCAGCTTGGAACGGATGTTGATCCGGTTGAGATTGCCAAGCGAGGTCTTGAAAAGGCCAAGGAAGATCATAATGACTATGTGATTATTGATACTGCAGGTCGTCTTCAAATTGATGAAAAGTTGATGGACGAACTTAGTAACATAAAAAAGGCTGTTAATCCTGATGAAATCTTGCTGGTTATTGATGCAATGACTGGGCAAAATGCTGTTGCGACGGCAGAGGGATTCGATAAGACACTTGATGTTACTGGTGTTGTATTAACAAAATTAGATGGTGACACCCGTGGTGGTGCTGCGCTTTCAATCCGTGCGGTTACAGGTAAACCGATTAAATTTGTCGGTCAGGGGGAGAAAATGGAAGACTTGGATGTCTTTCACCCTGATCGGATGGCTTCTCGTATTTTGGGAATGGGTGATATGCTTTCCCTGATTGAGAAAACCCAGAAAGAATATGACCAAAAACAGGCCGAAGAATTATCTGAAAAGATTAAAGAAAATACATTTGATTTCAATGATTTTCTTGATCAGTTGGATCAGATTCAAAAGATGGGCCCCTTGGATGAAATTATGAAGATGATTCCGGGGATGGCTAATAATCCAGCCCTTCAAAACGTTAATATGAATCCAAAAGACATGGATCATTTAAAAGCAATTATCTATTCAATGACTGAACAGGAACGAACAGACCCAGATGTTATGAATCCGTCACGTAGACGGCGGATTTCTCGGGGATCTGGTCGGCCGATTCAAGAGGTCAATCGGATGATTAAGCAATTTGGTCAAATGAAGACGATGATGAATAAAGTTTCCAAGGGAAACATGTCTGGAATGGAAAATATGATGGGGCAGACCGGGATGGGCGGTAAGCTATCCAAGTTGGCAATGAAACAGTTTGGTCGGAAAATGAAAAAGAACAAAAAGAAGCGATTAAAAAAGAAACGTAAAAAGCATTAAAAACCAATATTTTAAAGAGTTTTAACGGTGTAAAGAAAAAAACCTTTACAAGCACTGAAAATACTGGTATATTATTAATCGTTAAATGATTATAGGAGGTAAAATGCATGTCAGTAAAGATTCGCTTAAAACGCATGGGTTCAAAGAAACGTCCTTACTACCGTATCGTAGTTGCAGATTCACGTAGCCCTCGTGACGGTCGTTTCATCGAAAATGTTGGTACTTACAGCCCATTAACTCAACCAGCTAAGGTTACTCTTGAAGAGGAATCAATCATGAACTGGTTAAACAATGGTGCTCAACCATCTGATACTGTTCGTAACTTATTATCAGATGCAGGTATCATGAAGAAATATCACGACGCTAAATACTCAAAAAAGTAAGTGAGTGATTTGTCATCATGGTTAGTGTTGATAGATTAATTAAAAAGATTGTTTCACCGTTAGTCGATTATCCTGACGAAATTCAAATTTCGCATAATGAGTCTGATCGTTTTATGGAATATCATCTTCAGTTAAACGAAGAGGATGTTGGACGAATCATTGGCAAACATGGTCACGTGATTCAGACTATTCGAACGGTTGTTTATAGTGTCCCAGTTAATGGGCCTAAAAAAGCTCGTTTAATCGTTGACGATGAAAAACAGTAAAGTGGTTCTTAAGCGAAACGAATGTTTTGTTTGAGAGCTTTTTTATTATTTGGATGGAGGATTAAATGGACTACTATAACGTTGGAAAAATTGTTAACACACAGGGACTCAAGGGTGAAGTAAGAGTGATCGCAATTACCGATTTTCCAGAAAAAAGATTTAAAAAAGGGAACACGATTTTTGCCCAAACCGAAAAGTCCAAGGCCTTAATTTCGTTAGAAATAGATGGCGTCCGAAAACATAAAGGCTTTGTGCTTTTACATTTTAAAGGTTACCCGACAATTAATGATGTTGAATTTTTAAAACCATCGACACTTTTGATTGGCGCAACCAGTCTCTCAGATGATGATTTAAAACCGGGTGAATATTATTATCACCAAATTATTGGACTGGATGTTTATGAAGGAGATAATTTGATTGGCCAGATAAAAGAAATCTTATCTCCCGGAGCCAATGATGTCTGGGTCGTTCAACGGAAAGCAAAAAAAGATTTATTACTGCCTAAAATTGATTCCGTTGTTAAAGAGGTCGATCTTAAAAATCACAAAATTAATGTAGAGATTCCGGAGGGCTTGGACGATGCGAATTGATGTGTTAAGTTTGTTTCCGGAAATGTTTGCGGTGCCTATGCACGATTCGATTATTGGAAGGGCTATCGAGAATCAAACAATTGATTTAGAAGTCACAAATTTTCGTGAGTTTACGGAAGATAAGCATAGACATGTTGACGATTATCCATTTGGTGGCGGAGCAGGGATGCTTTTGCAGGCACAACCAATTATTGATGCGTATGATCATACAAAAGTCGTGTCACAAAAAGCTGGTTATCCAGCCGGAAAAGTGATTTTAATGGATCCAGCTGGAAAAACATTTACACAACAAGATGCCGAAAAGCTTTCTTCAGATGAACATCTAACATTTGTTTGCGGTCATTATGAGGGCTATGATGAAAGAATTCGATCAATTATTACAGATGAATATTCTCTTGGAGATTTTGTTTTAACTGGTGGCGAGTTGCCTGCGATGGTGATGATTGACGCAATTACGCGACTTATTCCGGGCGTTTTGGGTAATAATCAGTCAAAGGTTGAAGAATCATTTTCTACGGGATTGTTGGAAGAGCCACAATATACTCGTCCAGCAGATTTTCGCGGAATGAAAGTACCTGAAGTATTAATGAATGGTGATCATAAGAAAATTGCTTTATGGAATCAGAAAGAAGCGCTTCGACGGACCTATCTGCGAAGACCGGATTTAATTGATCATCGAAAATTATCCAGTATTCAAAAGAAATTATTTGCGGATGTTCGTATTGAAGAAGAGGAAAAGCAGGCTGACAAGAAAAAGCCCTTTACAGAGGACTGAACTTTGTGTTAAACTTTCCTTTGGCGTGAGCCGCAAAACAACATTCCGCTGTCAAACAAGATAATGAATGTTAGTGAAAGGAAGATTTGTTTATGCGACAAAATAAATTGATCGATATGATCAACGAAAAGCAACTACGTAATGATATGCCAGATTTCCGTGCAGGAGATACTGTTCGTGTCCACGTTAAGGTTGTTGAAGGTAACAGAGAACGTATCCAGTTATTTGAAGGCGTTGTTATTAAACGCAAGGGTTCAGGCATTCAAGCTACATACACCGTTCGTAAAGTAAGTAACGGTGTTGGTGTTGAACGTATCTTCCCACTTCATTCACCACGAGTTGATAAACTAGAAGTTATCAGACACGGTCGTGTACGTCGTGCTAAACTTTACTACTTGCGTGCATTGCAAGGTAAAGCTGCTCGTATTAAGGCATCTGTTCGCCCACGTGGCTAATCACAAAAAGCAAACCGTATCCCAAGTGGATGCGGTTTTTTGTGTTGAAAGAGCATGTTGCCGAACAAATGTTTGAGATTTTTTAAATATTAACCATATTTGACTGTTTACTAAGAAATTTAATTGGTAATTTGATATGATAAAAAGGGTCGATACCTTGTCAAAGAGAATTGTTTTTTGCTGGAAAGTCGGTGTTAAAATGGATGATCGAAAAAATATGGATTGGTTTTTAAAATATCTCCGAAGTGAACGGCACTATTCTGAGGACACAGTTCAGGCTTATCAAAATGATTTGACTGAATTTCTTAAATTCTTAAATGAAACTTCCAAGGATCATACGTCTTTGATAAAGATTGATTCTCTTGATGTTGAGTCCTACTTAACAGGGCTTTATGATAAGAAGTATGCGCGCAATAGTATTGCCCAGAAGGTGTCTGCGTTACGTTCCTTTTACAGTTTTTTAATTAAAAACGAGGTTATCAAAAATAATCCTTTCGAGTACGTTCATTTAAAAAATCAAAATCGCCGTTTACCGCGATTTTTTTATCCTACCGAAATGCAAGCGCTCTTTTCTGCGGCAAAAAAAGGGGAACGTAAACTTGCTTTTCGCAATTCCGCTATTTTAGAAGTGTTTTATTCAACGGGAATCCGAGTCAGCGAGGGTGTCACGATTCAGTTGAAGGATATTGACTTGGAAAACCAACTGATTTTAGTGACTGGGAAAGGTCGCAAACAACGATATTTGCCGTTTGGGAAACCAGCTAAACAGGCAGTTGAAAATTACCTTAAAGAATCACGGGAACCATTGATGACCAAATATCATCAAAAGCACGATTATCTCTTTATTAATCATTTCGGAAAACCGTTGACTTCCAGAGGAATTGAGTATATTTTAGATGGAATTATCAAGCAGAGTAGTTTGACCACTAATATTCATCCGCATATGTTACGACATACATTTGCAACGGAAATGTTAAATAACGGTGCCGACATGCGTTCGGTGCAGGAACTCCTTGGTCACAGCAGTTTGTCAACGACGCAAATATATACGCATGTGACCAAGTCTCACTTGATGAATGATTACCAGAAATATTTTCCAAGAAACAATCAATCTTTAAAACCAAAAAAATGAAGGAGCTTATTATGCCAATAAAATTTGAAGCAACAACAATTGTAGCAGTTCGTCATAGTGGCCATCTAGCAATGGCCGGCGATGGTCAGGTCACGATGGGAGAAAAGGTCATTATGAAAGGAACTGCCCATAAAGTTCGTCGGATATACGGAGGTAAGGTTGTGGTCGGATTTGCCGGAAGTGTAGCAGATGCGTTTAATCTTGAAGAACGATTTGAGAAGAAGTTAAGTCAGTATGATGGCGACTTAAAGCGTTCCGCAGTTGAACTTGCCCAAGATTGGCGGGGCGATCAGCAATTGCAAAAACTTGAGGCTTTGCTCATTGTAATGAATGATAAAGATTTACTATTGGTATCCGGACAAGGTGAAGTCATTGAACCCGATGATGACATTCTTGCTATTGGATCTGGTGGCAACTTTGCACTGGCGGCTGCAACTGCTATGAAGCACCACGCGCAAAGCATGAGTGCCAGAGAAATTGCCGAAGCTGCCATTCACATTGCTGGAAATATTGACATTTTTACAAATCAAAATGTCATTTCTGAAGAAATATAGAGGAGAGATTCAATTGACAGAGTCCACACAAACCCCAAAGGAAATCGTTGAAGTTTTAGATCAGTACATTGTTGGCCAGAATGAAGCTAAAAAGGCAGTTGCGGTTGCTTTGCGTAATCGATACCGTCGAATGCAGCTTTCAAAATCCATGCAGGATGAGATTTCACCGAAAAACCTTTTGATGATCGGACCGACCGGTGTTGGTAAAACTGAAATTGCCCGGCGACTTGCAAAAATAGTCAAGGCACCCTTTGTTAAAGTTGAAGCTACAAAGTTTACCGAGGTTGGCTATGTCGGCGGTGATGTTGAATCAATGGTCCGTGACCTAGTTGAAAATGCCGTTTTACTTGAGCGAAATGATGAATATAAAGATGTGCGTACCGATGCAGAAAAGCAGGCTAATAATCAATTGGTTAAACTCTTGGTACCAACTCAAAAGAAAAAGAACCGTCAAAACGACATGCAGAATTTAATGAACATGTTTACGCAAATGCAAAATGGTCAGATGCCTTCTGAAAATGATGATCAAGAAGAAGTTACTGATGATATCCGAGAAAAGCGGATGTCTGTTTCTGATAAATTGCGTGCCGGCCTTTTAGAAAATGAAGAAGTTGAAATTGAGATGGATGATCCTTCACAACAAGCTTCCGGACAAAATTCAATGATGAATCAGATGGGGATAGATTTAAATGATACGCTCTCTGGTTTAATGCCAAAGAAAAAGATTAAAAGGACTGTTCCAGTGAGTGAAGCGCGTGAAATTTTGATTCGTCAAGCTTCAGAAGACCTTGTCAATAAGGCTGACTTATACCATAATGCGATTATTCGTGCCGAAAATACGGGTATCATCTTTATTGACGAAATTGATAAAATTGCCCCCGGTAAGGCTCAAAATTCAGGCGAGGTATCTCGTGAAGGGGTTCAAAGAGACATTTTACCAATTGTTGAGGGATCACAAGTCAATACAAAGTACGGTCCGGTCAACACGGATCATATGCTTTTCATTGGTTCGGGTGCTTTTGCGGAAAGCAAACCGTCAGATTTGATTCCCGAATTACAAGGTCGCTTTCCAATTCGGGTAGAATTGGATGATTTAAGCAAAGATGATTTTGTCAAGATTTTGACAGAACCAACTAACTCGCTCACCAAACAATATATTGCGCTGATCGGAACGGATAATATTAAAGTTACCTTCACAATTGAAGCTATCAATCGCATTGCCGAGATTGCGACTGAAGTTAATCACAATACTGATAATATTGGTGCTCGTCGACTACACACGATCCTTGAAAAACTGCTTGAGGATATTTTATATGAGGGCCCCGATATGCAGATGGGTGATATTACAATTACGGAAAAGTATGTGGATGATAAGGTTGGCAAGCTTGCTGGTAACAAGGATCTTTCACGTTACATTCTTTAAAAATTGTTGATGGAGGTAAAAAATGATAACCCTTAAGAATCAGTATTTGACGGTTCTTGTTAATGAATTTGGTGCGGAATTAACCAGTGTAAAGGCTGAAGATGGTTCAGAGTACGTTTGGCAGGCTGATCCGACATATTGGAAACGGCATGCACCCGTTCTTTTTCCGATTGTTGGCCGACTAAAAGATAATCAGTATTCATACCAGGGCAACACCTATGAGATGACACAACATGGTTTTGCACGCGATAATCAGTTTCAGATCGAAGATCACCAAGAGACATCGGTAACACTTTTGTTAACTGAAAATGCCGAGACACTTACCAAGTATCCTTTTAAATTTCAATTACGCGTTCGTTTTGAACTCAAAGATCACGAATTAGGTGTCCGTTTTTCTGTGAAAAACTCAAGTGATAAGTCGATGCTGTTTTCACTAGGCGCTCATCCCGGCTTTAATGTCCCATTCGCCGGTGAAGGAGGATTTAACGATTACTTTATACGGGTTGCCCCAAAGAAGGCTTATCAACGAATTCCGTTGAAGCCCCCTTATAGTGATCCTAACGACCTTCAAGAGCTGGATTTTACCAAGCCTTTAGCACTCAATCACGATCTTTTTGATAGTGATGCCTTGGTTCTTGATTTAAAAGGACAGCAAACGACGCTAATGCTTGCTAACACCCACAATGATCACGGTATTGCTTTATCGTTAAAGGATGCCCCTTATGTTGGTGTTTGGTCACCCTATCCGAAACAGGCACCGTTTATTTGTATCGAACCCTGGTGGGGACTTGCAGACACTGTAGATGCTGACGGTAAGCTTGAAGATAAGTTTGCGATTAATCGGTTATCTGGGGAGCAACAGTTTGATGCTGGATACCAAATCAGTTTCTTCTAAAATTGTGATTGATTAAATAAAAATCAAAAAAGCGAGCAATTCAGTAGTGAATCGCTCGCTTTTCATTGGCTTATCCAGTCAAAAATGTTAAAAATCTGTTTCTCAGCGTTGTTTCATCAATAAACAGTATGATAGAATCAAACTTACTTTGCGAAAACAAGTGTCCATTTTTAATGACGATTTCGGAGAATGTGACCAAGGCCAAAGGGAACCATATTTTCAGTACCGTTTATGATTCGTTTGATATTAGCTCGGTGTCGATAAAAAATGAACACGGTTAAAACGGCTGCTAATATAAATAAGTACGTGTCATGAATAAAAAATATGGCAATTGTCACACAAGGAAACGCAATGATACTTGCTAAACTGACCATACTTGTTAGGAGAATGACCAAAATCCAAATCCCAGCAGCCAAGAAGAAGAAAGACGGTTTATAGGCAAGTAACATGCCTGCACTTGTTGCAACTGCTTTCCCGCCTTTGAATTTGTCAAAAATCGAGAAGGTATGCCCCAGAATGGCGGCTAACCCAAATAAAAGCGGATTGAAAGTTGTGTTGTTAAAAAATACAGGTAATAGTGTTGCAACTGCACCTTTTGAGATATCCATTGCCATGACGATGGATCCTGCAATTGGTCCCAAAACCCGGTAGGTATTGGTTGTTCCAATATTTCCAGAACCATGTCTTCTGATATCGATATGGAAAAAAAGCTTCCCAATCCATACACCACTAGGAATAGATCCTAGTAAATAAGCAGTAACTAACATTAGTATTATTTCTTCAGTATTAGAATCCATTTTAAACCCCACTACAGTCATGTTTTGTTAATACAATAGCACCTTTAATATTAGCATGATAATGACGATGCGCCAACAAAATTTGTTTTCCAAAGCCATTAATTTAGGTTATGATGAAGTAGATTGTTTTAAGAAGGAGTCACAAAAAATGGTAAAACAGAAACAAAAATATGATGATTCCTCGATTCAAATTCTTGAAGGACTCGAGGCAGTGCGAAAACGCCCCGGTATGTATATCGGTTCAACCGATTATCGTGGCTTGCATCATCTGGTTTATGAAATAGTTGATAATGGTGTCGATGAAGTGTTAGCCGGATACGGGGATATGATCCGTGTGACGATTCATAAAGATAATAGTATTACAGTGGTTGATCATGGCCGTGGGATGCCGGTTGGCATGCACGCTTCAGGTAAACCAACACCCGAAGTTATTCTTACACAGCTTCATGCGGGTGGTAAATTTGGTCAGGGCGGTTATAAAACGTCGGGTGGCCTTCATGGTGTCGGCGCAAGTGTTGTTAATGCGCTTTCGACTTGGTTAAAAGTGACAATTGTCCGAGATGGATACAAGTACGAAGAAGACTTTAAAGACGGCGGTCATCCGGTCGGAACATTGCGTAAGCTTGGAAAAACGAAAGAGCATACAGGGACAACCGTTAGTTTTAAACCCGATTCTTCGATTTTCACGAATACGGTTTATAATTTTTCAACACTTTCTGAACGACTACGTGAATCAGCCTTTTTGTTAAAGGGTACTAAAATTATTTTAATTGATGAACGACCCGGTCAGGAACAGGAAGAAACGTTTCATTATGAAGACGGGATTAAGGAGTTTGTCCAGTATCTTAACGAAGATAAACACACTCTAGGCGATGTGATGTATTTCGATGGGACAAAGGATGGCGTTGAAGTAGAAGTTGCCGCTCAATATAATGACGGTTATTCAGAAACCATGATGTCCTTTGTTAATAACGTTCGGACAAAAGACGGTGGTACTCACGAAGCTGGATTGCGTAATGCCTGGACTAAAGCCTTTAACGATTATGCACGGAAGGTTGGCCTTTTAAAGGATAAGGATAAGAATCTGGAGGGCAGTGACGTTCGTGAAGGCTTATCAGTTGTCCTTTCGTTACGAATTCCCGAGGAAATTTTACAGTTTGAGGGTCAAACAAAGGAAAAACTTGGAACACCTGAGGCTCGATCAATTGTTGATAATGTTGTGAGCGAAAAGCTTGGCTATTATTTAATGGAAAATGGTGAATTTGCTCAAATGCTGGTACATAAAGCACTTCGAGCTCGCCAAGCCCGTCAAGCCGCTCGCCGGGCACGTGATGAAACTAGAAATGGTAAGCGGCATAAGAAGCAGGAGCGATTACTTTCAGGGAAATTAACGCCTGCTCAATCCAAGGATTACAGCCGAAATGAATTATTTCTAGTCGAAGGTGATTCCGCCGGCGGATCTGCCAAACAAGGCCGTGACCGACGATACCAAGCTATTTTGCCATTACGTGGCAAGGTTTTGAATACTGAACGCGCCAAGCTTCCTGAAATCATGAAAAATGAAGAAATCAATACAATGATTTATACAATTGGGGCTGGTGTTGGTGCCGATTTTAATATTGAGGATGCCAACTACGATAAGATTATTATTATGACCGATGCAGATGACGATGGCGCTCATATTCAAATTCTGTTGTTGACGTTCTTTTATAAATATATGCGGCCAATGATTGATAAGGGACGAGTTTTTATTGCACTGCCACCACTTTATAAGCTTCAGAAGGGTGCAGGCAAGAAAGCTAAAATTCAGTATGCTTGGACGAATGAAGAGTTGGATTCAGTTTCTAAAACATTTGGTAAAGGATACAGTCTACAACGGTTTAAAGGTCTGGGAGAGATGAATGCCGACCAATTATGGGAAACAACAATGGATCCTGCCACCCGGACACTTATTAAGGTTAGAATTGATGATGCTGCCTTGGCAGAGCGTCGCGTCACAACATTGATGGGAGACAAAGTTGAACCACGAAGAAAGTGGATTGAGCAAAATGTTAAGTTTAACCTTGAAGAAGAAGGAAGCATCCTCGATAACACTGCGAAATAAACATATAGGGGAGATTTTAAATTGAGTAAAATTGAGAATTTATCTCTTGAAGACGTCATGGGAGAACGATTCAGTCGATACTCCCGTTCGATTATTCAAGAGCGGGCGCTTCCTGATATTCGTGATGGCTTAAAACCTGTTCAACGACGTATTCTTTATGCGATGAATAAGGATGGTAACACTTACGATAAAGCTTTCCGAAAATCAGCAAAGTCTGTCGGAAACGTCATGGGTAATTTCCATCCCCATGGAGATAGTTCAATTTATGAAGCACTCGTTAGAATGAGTCAGAATTGGAAAGTCAGGGAACCTTTAATTGAAATGCATGGGAACAACGGCTCAATGGATGGTGATCCGCCTGCTGCAATGAGGTATACCGAGGCAAGATTGAGCAAAATTTCAACTGAAATGCTTCGTGATATCGATAAAGATACCGTTGATTGGGTCTTGAATTTTGATGATACTGAGTACGAGCCAACTGTTCTGCCATCACGTTTCCCTAATTTACTGGTAAATGGATCAACTGGGATTTCTGCTGGTTACGCAACGGATATTCCTCCTCACAATTTAGGTGAAGTTATTGACGCGGTTCTATATCTACAAAAACATCCTAAAGCAACACTGGATGATTTAATGCAGTTTGTGAAAGGACCGGATTTTCCGACTGGCGCCATTGTTCAAGGAATTGACGGTATTAAAAAAGCTTATGAGACCGGTAGAGGGAAAGTGATTGTTCGGTCAAAGACAAAGATCGAACCTCTCAAAGGAAATAAAGCTCAAATTGTTGTTTCTGAGATTCCGTATGAGGTTAATAAGGCACAACTTGTTAAGCGAATCGATGAACTTCGTCTTAACAAAAAGGTTGATGGGATTTCCGAGGTCCGCGATCAAAGCGACCGCGAGGGTATGAGTATTGTGATCGAGTTGAAACGAGATGTCGATTCAACCGGTATTTTGAATTTTCTCTTTAAGAATACTGATTTGCAAATTTCATATAACTTCAATATGGTCGCAATCGACCATATGCGGCCTGAACGACTTTCACTAAAACAAATATTGGTCTCGTATCTTGAATTTCAACAAGAGGTTATTAAAAAAAGAACCCAGTTTGATCTTCAAAAAGCATTGGATCGTCAACACATTGTGGAAGGTCTGATTAAAGCCTTATCAATTTTAGATCAGGTGATTAAGACAATCCGGGCTAGTAAAAATCGTAAAGATGCCAGAGATAATCTGGTGAAGACTTATCAGTTTTCCGAAAAGCAGTCGGATGCAATCGTTGCCTTACAACTCTATCGCTTGACTAATACCGATGTCACACAGCTGGAAAAAGAATCTCAGGAATTATCTGATAAGATTACCGGATTCAAAAAAATCTTAGCCGATCCTAAGGAGCTTAATAAAGTTTTGGCTCGTGAGTTACGGGCCATTGCTAAAAATTATCGCAACCCTCGACGGACAGAAATTCAAGATAAGGTTGCTACAATTAAAATTAGCACTGATGTCATTATTCCCGATGAGGACGTTGTGGTGATGGTTAGCCACGATGGTTACATCAAACGTAGTAGTATTCGTTCATATAAAGCTTCTGGAAACGAGAACGGGCTCAAGGATGAAGACTACCCGATCTTTATGAGACAAATGAATGCTCGAGATCATTTATTCATGTTTACCAGTAAAGGTAATTTAATCTATCGACCGATTTTTGAAATTGCCGACGTCCGGTGGAAAGATACAGGAGAACATATTTCCCAAACGATCGGGTTGGATAATGATGAAGAAATTATTGGCACATTTGCATTTAGTTCATTGAAGGAAAAAGGGGTCTTCTTAATTGCCACTGATGATGGGCATATCAAGCGTACCAAGTTAACTGATTTGGCTCCCGGGAGAACGTATAAAAAGCATGCGTATATGTATGAAAAACTAAAAGATCCCGAATCGAGAATTGTTGCAATTGATTACTTGGCAGATCCCGATGCAAGCGGTAAGCTATTGTTAATTTCTAAACTTGGATTGGCATTACGTTACGGAATCGATGAAGTTCCTATTAATGGTGCCAGAACAACGGGGGTTAAGTCCCAAAACCTGGCGGATGGCGATGTTATAACAAACCTGAAGTTGGTAAACGATGACGATGTTATTGCAATTGTCACGCAACGGGGTGCCTTTAAAAAATTAGCCGTTAAAGAAATTCCAGCGACTTCTCGTGCTCGCAAAGGTGTGATGATTCTGAGAGAATTAAAGCAGAATTCTCACCGTGTTGTTGATTTTACGGTCATTGATAATGAAGATACCCCTCTTGAAGTGTTAACGGATCATCAACGGGTTCATGATATTTTGCCAAACGAATTCTCGCTTGGCGGGCGTTATTCCAATGGATCGTTTGTCATTGATGTGGAAAGCGAAGGAACGCCGGTTAAGATTCGCCGAAAGCCGACTGAATTGACAATTAATTAAAATTTTGTGTTCTCTTAATTGATTGTCATTTCATTTAGAATTATAATAATTCATAATGGTTAATTATAAGTTATCTTATAAGCAAGGCAGCTTCCATTAACGGCCAGAAATGGTGATTTAAAGCGGTCTTGGACTAGTTTAGTGATCATATATGGAAGTAGGGTTCACACCTTATTAACCTTAACTTCATTAAGGAGAGACTGAATGAAAACCACTCAGGAAAGTATTTTTTCATCAAAAACGTTATCGTATTTTCTTCAGTTGGCTGATACAATGAATTATACGCAGGCTGCACAAATTTTAGGTATCACGCAGCCGGCGTTGACTCAGCAAATCAAAAAACTGGAGCGCACTGTTGGAACATCATTATTTTATTCAGTAGGTAAAAAGTTACGGTTAACGGATGCCGGTTATATTATGCTAAAAACGACCCATCAAATCTATGATTTACTGAATGATGCAACCGATGAAATTCAACAAGCAACCAGTTCAACAACTGGTGAAATCAATCTTGGCATTTTGGCTTCAATTGAGACTAAAGTGTTTGAAGATTTTGCTTTGGAACTTTATCATGAGAATCCAGATCTGGTTGTTAATTTCCATATGTTAACCCGAAAAGAGATTTGGGAGAGTTTGGAAAATAACAAAATTGACCTGGCAATTATGTATCTTCCAGATGAATCAATCAAAAACTGGAAACCGTACAGTTCTAAAAAGATCATTTCGGATGATTTGTTATTAATTCATCATAATCAAGATCTTTCTAAGAAAAAGAAAGTTCATTTAAAAGATGTTAACGATCGACCATGGGTCATGTATCCACAAGATTATTACTTGAACCAGACGTTACGGGAAACGTTTAAAAACCAAATGGTTGACTTTCCAACTGCAGCTGCTCGTTATACCATGCCTGAGCAGATTTTGAAGTTTGCAATTAACACTGGTACAAATACTGCATTACCAAAATCATACATGGTCAATATTAATCTAAAGGATCTGACAAATGATGATATTTTTGTCTCTGAATTTGATCCTAAAATTAAATTTGATTTGAAGTTTGTTTATCGGAAAAATAAGAATGAAATTCCAAGAATCGGTCGTTTTTTGTCTAAATTTGACGAATTCTTGAATACTAAGGATTATCTATCTCGATTAGCAGATTAATTTTTAAAAATTAAAGGAGATTTTGTAAATGAGTAAAGAATTAGTTTTTGGTCACCAAAACCCTGATACAGATGCAATTGTAGCCGCAAAAGCGTACTCGTATCTTCAAAACCAATTAGGTTATGATACTGAGGCCGTCGCTTTGGGACAACCAAATCCGGAAACCAATTTTGTTTTGAATTACTTTGATGAAACAACGCCACGAGTGATTAAGACAGCTAGTAATGAAGTTGATTCAGTTATGTTGGTTGATCATAATGAATTTCAACAAAGTGTTAGCGACATTAAAGATGTTAAAATTACCCACGTTGTTGATCATCACCGGATTTCAAATTTCCAAACAGAATTACCATTATATTATCGTGCAGAACCATTAGGCTGCTGCAGTACAATTTTGGTTAAGATGTTTGACGAAAACAAGATTGAAATCCCGGCTCAACTTGCCGGCTTGATGCTTTCAGCAATTATTTCCGATACGTTATTGCTTAAGTCTCCTACAACGACTGATGATGACAAAATTGCTGTTAAGACATTGGCGGAGATTGCTGATATTGATTACGAAAAGTATGGTATTGAAATGCTCAAGGCTGGAACTAACGTTGCAGCTAAAAGTGATCAGGAACTAATCGACTCAGATGCAAAGTCATTTACAATGGGTGGCAAGAGTGTTCGAATTGATCAAATCAACGTTGTTGACTTTGATGATATTGATAAGCGTCAGGATGATATTAAAAAGGCAATGTCAGCCGAAGCTTCCGATAAGGGATACGATTTATTCTTAGTACTTGTTACGAACGTTTTGAATAGTGATTCCAAATTGATTGCAGTTGGATCATCTTTAGATGCCGTTGAAAAAGCTTTCAACGAAAAGTTTGCTAGTGACAATACAATGCCGTTACCAGGTGTTGTTTCTCGAAAGAAACAGGTAGTACCACCATTAACTGATGCATTAAGTTAATGACTCGTACGTATATTTGATTAAGTTAAAATAGCATGTTAAATTCGGTCCACAGTTTATCACTGAGGCCGTTTTTTGTTTACATAAAAGCAATGACGACCTATAATATAGAAAGCATTAGTTGCACACAATCTATTTACCCTTGGCAGGAGGTCAATCATGGTTGAGAAAAAAGATTTAAAACATCGATTAACACCAGAACAGTATGCGGTTACCCAAGAGGCCGCTACGGAGGCACCCTTTAGTGGTCAATATGATCATTTTTATCAAGAGGGTATTTATGTTGACGTCGTAAGTGGTGAACCTTTGTTTTCATCTAAGGACAAATATGACGCTGGGTGTGGATGGCCATCATTTACCAAACCAATTGAGCAAACAAGTATTCATAAGAATTTGGATACTTCTCACGGGATGATTAGAGAGGAAGTTCAAAGTAATGATGCTCATTCTCATCTAGGGCATGTGTTTGGCGATGGGCCCAAAGAAGCAGGCGGCCAACGATATTGTATCAATTCCGCGGCCTTGAAGTTCATCCCCGCAGACGAGCTTGAAGAGGCAGGGTATGGGCAGTATAAACCAATGTTTAACTGATATGTACAGCTGTTAAAATAGATGTTTAGCTGATATTAATAATAAAGTCAAAGAGGTGTCATTAATGGAAGATACAGCAATTTTTGCCGGTGGGTGTTTCTGGTGTATGGTTAAACCGTTTGATACCATGCCCGGTATTAATAAAGTTATTTCCGGATATACGGGCGGTCATGTAGCAAATCCGAGCTACGAACAGGTTAGCAGCCATACAACGGGACATACCGAAGCCGTTAAAATCAATTTTGATCCAGATATTATTAGTTATAAGCAACTGGTTCAAATTTATTGGCAACAAACAGATCCAACAGATGCAATGGGACAGTTTCAGGATCGAGGAGATAACTATCGTCCAGTGATTTTTGTGAAAGATGAAGCGCAACGAAAAATTGCGGAGGCTTCCAAAAAAGCTTTAGAGGAAACCGGTATGTTTGACCAGCCGATTGTCACTCAAATTGAAGATGCCAAACCCTTTTATCCAGCAGAAGAGGAACATCAACAGTTTTATAAAAAAAATCCATTTCGCTTCCAAATGGAGGAAGCTGGCGGACGTGAAAAATTTGTGAAAGACCACTGGCAGTCAAAACAAAAATAATCAGCAGAACCTAAATAAGCTGACATCAGTTCCTTGATAAACAAGGGATTGGTGTCAGCTTATTTATTTTGTTTTAAGGCTTTTCGGCAATTATTGCGACATAACCACCTTTTGAAAAGCCATCTTCAGGTTCTTCAGCACTATCGTTTGTGTAGAGTGGGTTTGCTACCAAGGTTTGTTTGAACCTTAAATGTCGTAGCTGAAGCTCGTTTTCTAAAAGGTGCTTTTTTTCTAAGGTGGTATGCCAGTATGCAGAATCAACCAGTTCAATTGGGTATGGCCATTTTGGAAGAACATTTGCCAATTCTTCTGATTGATAATTACCCTGAATTTTGGCAAGCATATACATTAATCCATAAGCACTTTCTTTTGGCACGTCAATTAAAATAAAATGGCCGCCGGACTTGAGTGCTTTGATACAATTTTGATAAGCTGCCAATAAGTCCTTAATATAACTGGAGCTGCCATTAAAGTAAATGGTATCATACTGTCTTGCCGGCAGATTAATACTTTCTGCTTTTCCAATTCGAACGTTTAATCCCCGCTTTTTTGCAATCTGTGCCATATCGGTAGAGGGTTCAACACCATCAAAAAGTGGCAGGCCATATTGGCGGTGGAGGGTATCTTCAAATAGCCCGCTGCCACAACCGATTGACAAGACATGTTTTGTTGAACTTAAGTCCAAAGCAGATTTTAAAAGTTTTAATTCACTCAGAAATACCTGCTTATTAGCCAGAAACCACTGATCATATTCAGTGGCATAACCATCAAAAATTTCTATTGCATGTGTTTTAACCATGATAAAACCTCCAAGAATGATTGCTTGGAGAGAAATTAACAGACTCATATCGTTAAGCTTCCCTACGCGAGTATTGACTCACAGGTTCAAAGGGTTCCCAAAAATGGTCTCAGCAAATTGCTCCCCTAGCTGCATTTTCAGTATAAACCAGATTAGGCAAATTTGCATTAATATTTTGACATGAGTGTTTTGCGATGATTAAGGAAAATTTCAACTGAAATGGCTGAAAAGAAAGCGAATTCGTTAACAATGCCTTATAATAGTATAAAGGCTTAAAACATCGACAGTTACTTTTTAACGAGCTATAAAAGCTGACTTAACGGGAGTTGTTAATATTATGGATCGAAAAGATCGGATTAAATTACTGAGCGATTTAATTAAAATTAATACAGTTGGTGGTCGAGAAGAAGGAACGGCCAAATATCTTTCTCGATTTTTGGAAAGTTATGGGATTCACGGTAAGACAATTGAGGTTGAACCGGGGAGGTTTAATTTAGTTGCCGAAATTGGTGATAAAACGTCACCAGTAATTGTTTTTGAAGGGCATCAAGATGTTGTTGATATTGGCGAACGGTCAAAATGGCTGCACAATCCCTTAGGGGCTGAAATTGTTGGCGATCGCATGTACGGCCGAGGCACGAGTGATATGAAATCCGGACTTGCTGCAGAAATTATCACAATGATCGAGCTGAAGCAGTCCGGAAAACCGATAAATGGAACCGTTCGTTTGTTGGCAACAGTTGGTGAAGAGTCCAGTACAGTCAATCATATGCAAGGTGCACAGTACTTTGCCAAACATGGGTATTTGGATGATGTTTCAGCGGCAATCGTTGCTGAACCAAGTAGTGAGCCCTTGGATTGGCTAACACAGGATACACCGCTAAATCCATTTAAGTTTTCAAAAGCACAGATTAGGGAATTAGTTAAAGAAAACAATTCGACTGAACAATATCTTTTGAGTTTCGCGCACAAGGGTTCCATTACGTATGAAACACTGGCAAAGGGGAAAACAGCTCATAGTTCATCGCCGCAATTAGGGATAAATGCCATTGCACCTTTAATCAAGGCATACGATAATGAAATTAAATATTTCAGAACACTTCATGAAAAAAATGCCATTTTAGGAAAAACGATTCCTGTGGTCACCAAAATTAATGGTGGTGATCAGTTAAATTCCGTTCCGGCTTCGGCCTCTGTTTATGCGAAGATCAGAACCATTCCGGAAGAACCCAACGACGCCATTATTGATCATTTAAAACGGATTATTTCTAAGAATAATCAGGAGTCGGAAGCCGACTTGTCATTTAAACTTCTTGGGAACAAGTATCCCGTGGTAAGTGATCCGAATAATAAATTGATTCAGTTACTTAGAAAGCATGGTGAACAGCAACTCCAACAAAAATTACCATTGGGTGGGTATCCTGGTGGTACGGATGCAGCAGAATTCGTCAAAGTAAACCCAACGATCACGGTTGCGGTCTTCGGCCCGGGTAATATGACGGCACACCAAGTTGACGAGTTTGTTGAGCTGGAAAATTTTGAACGCTTTATTGAGATTTATAAGCAAACCGTTAATGACTATTTTGATGCCTAGAAAATAGTGATCGACTAAAGTAAAATTTGTATGCCAAACCTTATTAAACGATTAACCGACATAATGTTGATAAAAAGATTATTTATGGCGGCTTTTTCAATCTCCTGTCACAGTTAGCGGCGTGGATTATAACGAATCATTATTGTTGACCCTCTGGTGATTAGTTTTTAGGTCTTTTAAAAGTCGGACAGCATTTTTTTCAAAAAAGGTTGCCCCGACAATTAATAAATGATCACTTGCTGTAAAGTGTGAATTGTGAAGACTAACTTGTCCACCGTTTCCGATATTTGCATAAACACCGGGGATAATGTCCTGGTAGCAGGAAAAGTCGTCACTGCCAAGCTGTTGTTCCTGTACATAGATTGGGGCAAATTTAGCAGTTTCGTCCTTAACAATCTTAGTTAATGTTGGATCGTTATCAACGGATGGATCTCCGGCGTACCAGTTAATATCAGCTTTAACGTTATGTGCCAAAGCTGTATAATTAACAATTTTAAAAAAACGGTCCTTAATCTCTTGACGGACATTTTTGTCGGCTGTGCGAACAGTGCCTTCAAAAAATGCAATACTTGGGATAACGTTCCAAGTATTACCGGCACTTAGGTGTGTAATACTTAATACAGCGGCTTTAAATGGATCTAATTCTCTGGAAATTAATGATTGCAGTTCGGTAATTTCATAACCCAGCGCCGCGATCGGATCTTCACCATTTTGCGGTGCGGATGCATGGGTTCCTACACCGGTTAGGGTGACTTTGAATTTATCGATGGCACCAGTTGTAATGCCGCTTCTAAGTCCGACATGGCCGATTGGCTGATGAGGTGTATTGTGAAATCCGATGATAGCGTTAACGCCCTTTAATTGACCATCGTTAATCACTTGAAGAGCCCCTTCTTTATCCTCTTCGGATAATTGAAAAAGAAGTCGAACTTTTCCAGGAAGACTGGCTTCAAGTTGCTTTAGCAGGTAGGCACCTCCCAATAACGATGCGATATGGGTATCATGTCCGCAAGCGTGCATAACACCCGGAACTTTAGAGCTGAAAGGAACGCCGGATTCCTCCTGAATCGGGAGCGCATCAATGTCGGCTCTTAAAGCAACGGTAGGACCAACGTTTGTGCCAATTTCGGCAAACACGCCTGTTTTTAAATTTGTGGGTAGAAGTTTAATTCCCCATTTGGTCAAAATAGCTTTAATGGTTTCTGTTGTTTTAAATTCTCGGTTGGCAAGTTCCGGATATTCGTGAAAATGATGACGGTATTGAATAAGTGTTTCTTCAAGTTGTTTTTTGCTTAATGGTTTGTGATTAGTACTCAAAATATAGCCTCCTAAAATAAAATCGTCTCCGTGCAGCTTAATGCACAGGGACGATTTTTCGTGGTACCATCCGTTTTTATGGTTTCAATGAACTATCTCAGGATTCTTTTGTTTTAAATTAAAACGTTATCCCTGAGCGATATCGTACCCGAATCGTGTTGTCAGCTTTCACCTCCAACAAAGCTAAGAGTTCATCTTCATTAATCTTTCGGGTGCACTTTTTTCAGCCATATCACGCTTTCTGGAAACCGCATGTGATTAATGACTCTTCCCTTTAAACTGTTAAATGATAAATTAATTAGAATTGTAAGATTTGTTTTTAATTTTGTCAACTTCATAAAGTTGAGTAATTATGAACTAAATTTGAACTAAATTGTTTGCTGCTAAATGATCATTATGTAGTGTGAGCAGCTTTGGTAGTTAATAGTAGTATTGGATCATTTCAATTGTCTTACGTTGCAATAATTTGTACATGTGTCAGCGATTGCATTTTTCAGTCACATTATTTGCTACATGGCGTGTTTAGGGTTTAAATTGGGGGCAAAGAGGAGGGACACAAAATGTTTAATTGGGAAATAAATGAACCAGATGAATATAGTAAAAGTGAACATGCTCACTTTGTGGATCTAACGACTCGAAGTTATATTACGGCCCAAGGACAAGCAACTAAGCATACAGATGACCCCGAATTTTTAAGAATTGCAAAGGCTGCGGCTCGAATTGCCAAAACGATCAGTGGTGGTCCTGAGGAGGATATTCCAATTTCTGGATTTAAGCCTTATGTACCTTATCCGGTGCAGGCTGTTTGGAAGCGAAATGGCGATGTTGAAGATTTTAAAATCTGGATTAAGCAACCGTTATTTGTTGATGAAGAGGCATTCGAGGCTGCGTTGGAAAAAATTCACTTTGTTAATACAAAACGAGAAGAGCTTCATTTTGAACAACTTGCTGAAGGCATTGAAGTTCAAACAATTAATCATGGTCCGATAGAGGATGGCTGCCAAGC